>Ga0163161_10000063_pt1 | contig 109669 bp, 99 predicted proteins | sample S45metaG_FD_129847 | JGI IMG/M metagenome (GOLD analysis project Ga0163161, IMG submission 129847) | Switchgrass rhizosphere microbial communities from Kellogg Biological Station, Michigan, USA - S4-5 metaG | ecosystem: Host-associated > Plants > Roots > Rhizosphere > Soil | place: USA... | reverse complement strand
GTGCCGGCTGTGGCAGGAACCTATACCTATACCTGGTATAAAGATGGTATAAAAATGGCTCAGACTACACCAACTATTACTGTAACTACACCAGGTGTAGTATATACAGGTATGGTGACTACTGCGGCTGGATGTTCAAGTACTGTGGCTACAAAAACAATTGCAGCTAATGTTTCTGACTTACCGGTACTTACATGGGTTTCAAAACCTGCATCAGCTGTTTATGGAGCTAAGGTAACTTTGCAGACTGCTATTGAGTTTGGTCCTGCAGTATCTTATACATGGACTGCTGATAGCGGAGCTGTGGTTACAGGTTCAGGAACAAATGGTGCAACTTTAACTGTTAAGGTAACTGCTGTAAACAGCTGTGGTAAATCTGTTGAAATATCAACTCCAATTACCATGAACAGCGCATGTCTTACACCTGTAGTTACAGCGCAGTCTAACCTTTCTCAAACAGTAACTGCAGGATCAAGTGCTGTTGTATCAGTATCAGTATCGTCTGGGGTAAACCCAACCTACCAATGGTACAGCAATGCAACAAACAGTACTACAGGTGGTACAGCGGTAGGTACATCTTCGGCTTCGTATACTTATACTCCATCTGGAGCAGGTACAACTTATTTTTATTGTATCGTGACTAATGGTTGTGGGGCAACTTTCAAAGGAACTTCACCGGTATTTACGGTAATAGCAAATGCTAACCCAGCTACATTACCAACAGGTGCAGGAACATTTAGCGGTAAAGTATGTTTTGATATTGCCGAGAGCAACGATGGTGGTTCTTGCGGGCCATTAAGCGGGCGTACAGCAACTAAGGCAGATTTTAACCAGACCGCTACAAACACACAAACTTATACGTTTACACCAAGCGGTGCTGTAAGTAAAATTCGTTTTGCTTATGTAGAATCTTTAGGAGGTGCTATTGTAAAATCGATCACTAATAATGGAAGTGAATCAGCCCTTAATGTATCAGCAAATGTTACAGCAACGGTGGTATTCAAAAACACGTTAAGCAGTACTGGCGGTGCGGGTACAGGTGCAGCTTTTGGTAAAACAACAGCAAATGCATTGTCGGTTGATTTGTATGTTATTTACAATAATAAATCTGACGGTTCTGGTACAGATGTAACGGTAAAACTAACGGCAAAAATACAGGATTGTGCTTGTTGTGGTGCTTATATAGCCCCTGCAGTATTTAAAACATTTATGTGTCATAACCTTGGTGCAGACACAAGTTTAGATCCTATGGTGGCTAATCCTGGTTTAGTAGGAGATTGGTATATGTATGGACTAAATACACCATCTAATAAAGCGGCTACGCCTGCTTATCCTCCAGTTATATCAAAGCCGTTGACTACTGTTCCTGTTGAAGGTAGATCGAAATGGGGAGATACTACAGGTAATGTAGGTAAAAAAACAGCGACTGATCCTTGTCCTGCTGGTTATCGTGTCCCTACTTCTGCTGAATGGAGTGGAGTGTTAGCTAATAACACAAGAACGAATGTAGGTACAGCACTCACAGGTTATAATAATACTTATGGATTTATGTATACAGGAGTTAAATTTGGTAATTTTATGATGCTGCCTTCAGGTGGAATCCGTGGTACTTCTACCGGTTCTTTATACACTATGGCACAGAATGTTGCAGCTTACAGTATGTATTGGTCAAGTACTTCGTCTAGTGATAATAATGCTGCTTCCTCATTAACGGCTATGCAGATGACTGCAAATTATTCTTTCTCAATTAACACTTATGTTGATTATGCGAGTGGGATGCTTGTGCGTTGTATATCAGAGAATTAACAATAAGGCTTAGTGAAATGTAGCGTCTTTACTATTTTTTTAGAACACAAAACCCTGAAAGCGTTATGTTTCTTTAAACTAAGACAAACTAAGTTTTGCTAAAGCAAAAAATAAATAAAAGTCATGCGCTTTTCATTTCCTGCAACACTGCAGGAATGAGAAGTGGGTGATTTCTAAAGAAGAAAAAACAACTTATAGTTTTAATAAAAAAAGTATTGCTATAGACTAAAGTTTAAAAAATAATAATGAGGTGTCAGGAAATTAAGCTTGTTTTTAAAGCTGGTTTAGTGTAATTGATATCTCGATTTAAAGATTCCATTATTTGTTATATTGTTTTTTGTAAGGTAAGAGAATGCCAGTTCTTGAATTTTGCATGATATTGCAGATGAGTAAACCCGACAGGCGTCAAAACCCTGTCGGTTTATTTTTTTATAAAGGTTTTTTTAGAGAGGTTCAAAGGGACAAAGGTTGAGAGGAAAAGAGGTTTTTTGTAGAGACGCACAGCAGTGCGTCTTTCTTGTTTTTTTATTGTTTTTTAAAATTCATGGCTATGCAGGTTTTGATTAAAATTGATTATGATTGAAATGCATTGCCAATGGTTTCAACCGTTGGAAGGGAATTGATTGGCGTAATCTGTAATGTCTTCAATCGTAATCCCAAGGTAAAAACCTTGGGCTATGCTTAAATTGATTGAGGTTGAAACATCTCAATAGCTTTTGGGAGCAAAACCGCAAAGCTTAAACACAATATTGTCATTTCGACCGAAGGGAGAAATCACACTCGGGATTCGGCAAAGATTGGTGAGGTATTTTGCGCAGTCTTTATTGTGATTTACTTCATCTGTTTGCTATCGCCGGGATCTCCCTCCGGTCGAAATTGACAAAATTGTAGAATTCCCTCTATCGAGTTAAGGAAGTGTATAGTTTGTCAGAAATTGACAAACTTCCGTCTTAGTCTTTGGGCTATAGTTGTAAAAGGACAGAATTTCAGGCTGTTTGGGCAAGAGCTCTTGTGGTCACGTAATTTCTGGTTTAGCCCTGATGGTCCCGAGACTTCGGGAGGTGTTCTTTTTATGGCTTTTTAGACATAAAAAGATATAGGCGAGAGCGGGAGTGAAAGTATTGAAAAATCTTACAAGTCGTGCTCCTGAACAATTGCGTTATAATCATTTATAATTATTTTGCTATTACAAATAAATGTATTAATTTTGCAGTCCTTTTGGCAAAGAAGAGTTTCCTTTAGGTATCAACTATTTATGTAAAACAACTTCTGTTTTTTCTACTGCATTAAGAAACTCGAGAAAAACAGAATACAAATTTTTTATCAGCATGTCTGAACAATTAAAATCACAAGAAGAGTTTTTAGCAAATTTTAACTGGCATAACTTCCAAGAAGGAATTGATGCAGTAGATGAGAAAAACTTACAAGAATTCGAAGAACTAGTTTCAAAAACTTTCATCGCTACAGATCAAGAAGAAGTAGTAGAAGGTGTAGTTGTTAGAATTACAGATAGAGACGTTATCGTTGATATCAACGCAAAATCGGAAGGTGTTATTTCTTTAAACGAATTCCGTTACAACCCAAACTTAAAAGTTGGTGACAAAGTAGAAGTATTAATCGACATCCGTGAGGACAAAACAGGTCAATTAGTATTATCTCACAGAAAAGCACGTACTATTAAATCATGGGATAGAGTTATTTCTGCAAACGAAACAGGAGAAATCGTTAATGGTTTTGTAAAATGCAGAACTAAAGGTGGTATGATCGTTGACGTTTTCGGAATTGAAGCTTTCTTACCTGGTTCTCAAATTGACGTTAAGCCAATTAGAGACTACGATGTATATGTAAACAAAATGATGGAATTCAAAGTGGTAAAAATTAACCACGAATTCAAAAACGTTGTTGTATCTCATAAAGCGCTTATCGAAGCTGATATCGAAGTACAGAAAAAAGAAATCATCGGTCAATTACAAAAAGGACAAGTATTAGAAGGTGTTGTTAAAAACATTACTTCTTATGGTGTGTTCATTGACTTAGGTGGTGTAGATGGATTAATTCACATTACTGACCTTTCTTGGAGCAGAATCAACCACCCAAGTGAAGTTCTTGAATTAGACCAAAAATTAAACGTTGTAATCCTTGATTTCGATGATGAGAAAACAAGAATTCAATTAGGATTGAAACAATTAAACGCTCACCCATGGGATGCTTTAGATGCTAATTTAACTATTGGTGATAAAGTAAAAGGTAAAGTAGTTGTAATCGCTGATTACGGTGCATTTATCGAAGTTGCTGAAGGTGTTGAAGGTTTAATCCACGTTTCTGAAATGTCATGGTCAACTCATTTACGTTCTGCACAAGATTTCGTAAAAGTTGGAGATGTTGTTGAAGCTGTTATCTTAACTTTAGATAGAGATGACCGTAAAATGTCATTAGGTATCAAACAATTGACTCAAGATCCATGGACAGATATTACTTCTAAATACCCAGTAGGTTCTAAACATACAGGTATCGTTAGAAACTTTACAAACTTTGGTATTTTCGTAGAATTAGAAGAAGGAATTGATGGATTAATTTACATCTCTGACTTATCTTGGACTAAGAAAATCAAACACCCATCTGAATTTGTAAATGTTGGTGAGAAACTTGATGTAGTTGTATTAGAATTAGATGTTGAAGGACGTAAATTATCTTTAGGTCACAAACAAACTACTGCTAATCCTTGGGATCAATACGAAGATTCTTTCGCTGTAGGAACTATCCACAATGGTGAAATTTCTGAAATCGTTGACAAAGGAGCTACTGTAGAATTCGGAGATGATATCGTTGCTTTCATTCCTACTCGTCACCTTGAAAAAGAAGACGGAAAGAAATTGAAAAAAGGTGATACTGCTGATTTCAAAGTAATCGAATTCAACAAAGAATTCAAAAGAGTAGTTGCTTCTCACACTGCTATCTTCCGTGAAGAAGAAGAGAAAAATGTGAAAGCTGCAACTGAAAATACTTCATCTGCATCATCTACAAATGCACCAGCTGCAACTTTAGGAGATAACAATGATGTATTAGCTGCATTAAAAGCTAAAATGGAAAAAACTGAGAAAAAATAATTCTTAAGTTTTTTATAAATAGAAAGTCCCACAGCAATGTGGGACTTTTTTTTGCGCTATAGTTTTGATTTTAAGAAAATTTAACAAATAAAGTTGTGTTATAGTCTTAAAAAGTTATTTTTGTTTAAAAATCTAACATATGAAGAAACTCTACTTTTTAGTTTTACCTTTTATTTTTTTAAGCAATCTGAGTGCGCAAAATATTATTTTCACAGATAGTGGCGATTTTAAAGATATTTTGGTCTACTATACCAGTGTTGATTCAAATATAGCAAAGGATAAGGACGGAAATAATATCAAAGTCGATAGTAATAATGATAGAGAAATACAGGTTAGCGAAGCACTAAATGTATATCAATTAAATATGGATGATTTTGATAAGAAAGAATTTTTTTTCACTTCAGGAAGAATGAATGGAATTGAATATTTTACAAATCTAACCTATTTAAATTGTAGAAGTTGTAATGCTAAATATTTAGATGTTACTCAGTTAAAAAAGTTAGAAGAATTAAATTGTGATGATAATTACATGGAAAGTTTAAATGTAACTGGCTTAACAAATCTTAGAAAATTAAGTTGCCAAACAACGATTTTCGATACAATACTTTTAACGGGGCTTACAAACCTGGAATATTTAGATTGCAGTAACGGTATCAAAACAACATTAGATTTATCTGGGTGCCCAAATCTTAAGACATTTGTTTTAGATGGAACATCTTTAGTGAATTTATCAGTATCAGGACTAAATAAATTAGAAGATTTTTTAATTAAAGGGACTATACTAACTACTTTAGTCTTGAAAAATTTACCTTCCTTAAAAATATTGAATTGTGGCTCAACTGTAAATCAAACTACACCTTATCATATATCAAAACTTGAATTGGAAGGATTAGGTAATTTAGAAGAATTAAATTGTTCCTATAATGATATTGCTGTTTTAGATTTATCCAGCTGTACTAAACTTAAAAGTCTTATTTGTTCTCGTAATAAATTAAGCGGTGTTTTGGATGTATCAGACAAAAAGTACTTAACATTATTACATTGCTATAATAACAATTTGACTGGTTTAATTGCGAAAAATGGTTATGAATGGAAATCGTCAGATATTATCTTTTACAGTAATCCTAGTTTAAAATACATTTGTGTTGAAAACAATCAATATAGTTCTTTTAAATCTAAAGTTGAACTTAGCGGGATGTCATTATCAACAATCGAAATTAATTCCTATTGTACTTTTAGACCAGGTGGAGCAAATTACGAAATTAAAGGTATTACCAAAATTGATAGTGATACAAATGGATGTGATGCAGAGGATGGAGGTTATTCATATTTAAAATATAATATTACAGAAGGCACAGATACAGGAACTTTGGTTGCTAATGCATCTGGGATATTTAGTATTCCGGTTCAAGAAGGGACATTTACTATAACTCCAGTTCTGGAAAATCCTAAATATTTTAATATTTCTCCAGTAAATGCAACGGTTGTTTTCCCAACGCAATCGAGCCCATTGGTACAAAATTTTTGTATCACGCCTATTGGTACTTATACAGATTTAGAAATTACATTAATTCCCTTAGAAGCGGCAAGACCGGGTTTTGATGTGAAATATAAAATTGTTTATAAAAATAAAGGAAATACCATTCAATCAGGTTCTGTAAATCTAAACTTTGATGATACTATTTTAGACTATATCAGTAGTGACACTGATTTGATAAAGAAAGATATTAATAATTTATCCTGGAATTTCAATAATTTAAAGCCAACCGAATATAAAGAAATAACGTTTACGCTTAAGATAAATAAGCCAACTGATACACCTGCGGTAAAGAACGGAGATATTTTAAAATTTATAGCTTTAATTTCATCACAAGGCAAAGATGAAAGTCCTAATGATAGTACTTTCACTTTGAACCAAAGAACCGTAGGTTCTTTTGACCCTAATGACAAAACATGTTTAGAAGGCGATGTAATCACTCCAAACTTAATAGGCGAGTATGTACATTATATAATCCGTTTTGAGAATACAGGAACATATCCTGCACAAAATATTGTAGTAAAAGACATTATTGATTTATCTAAGTTTGATATTTCGACTTTAATTCCAACAAGTTCAAGCCATTCTTTTGTAACCAAAATTTCGGAAGAAAACAAAGTGGAGTTTATTTTCGAAAATATTAATCTGCCTTTTGATGACGCAAACAATGATGGTTATATTGCTTTCAAAATAAAAACAAAACCAACATTGGTTACAGGCGATTCATTCACAAATGACGCTAGTATTTATTTTGATTATAATTTCCCCATTTTGACCAATAAAGCAACATCAACATTTAAAACATTAGGGACTCAGGATTTTGAATTTTCTAATTATTTTGCACTGTATCCAAATCCTACTAGTAATAGTTTGAATATTGCAACAAATCAATCTATAGAAATACAATCATTATCCATTTATGATATTTTAGGACAATTGGTTATTGCGGTTCCAGATGCAAAATCGATTTCTACTGTTGATGTTTCAAGACTTAGAACAGGAAATTACTTTATAAAAGTAAAATCAGATAAAGGAAGTTCAAGTATGAAGTTTATTAAAAATTAGAGAGCTATAAAATAGAAAGTCCCACAGTAATGCGGGACTTTTTTTTATTTTAGTTTTTTGTTTGTCAGGTTTCATTTTGCCGTTGCGATCTTGTTATTTCAGATCGAAGGGAGACCTGCGCGATAGCAAACAGACGAAGTAAACCACATATTTTGTTCTTTCGGCACTTCTCAAAAAATTCCGAAGAAATGATTTAATTAATATTGTAACAACGTTCCGAGGCTTCGGGATTAATCCATTGAAACGAATAGAAATTAGCTTTTATCTAGAAATCAGAATGACAAGATTGGTTATTTTATAGCCAATAACTTTTCTTCTTCAGGAGTATAATAATCAACAATTGCGTAAGATTTTATTCCGGTTATTTTCATTTCGTCAAGAATCTCAACCAAGTTACCATAATTAGATTTTTTACTTGGTTTAATAATTACGGTTATGCCTCTTTCATTTTTTATACCATGCTTTTTAGAATAATCTAAAACAGCATTGTTATATTTTAATAACTCTTTATGTATTCCTTCCTTGCCATATGCAATTTTTTCAGGCTTCTTTACAGGGTTTTCTAAAAGACCAATAAAGTAGGTTATTTTATCATTTTTATCCAGTAAAATTGTAACCGATCTATTTTCCTCAGCATAACGGGGTATACAGTCACAACATCCATGATCCGGGAAATCTAACTCCATTGCTTTGGGCTTAGATAACTCAATTGTCACCATAAAAAATATAATCAACAAGAATGAAACGCTAACCATTGCGGTCAAATCAACTCTTGTACTGAGCTTTTTACTTCTAACTTTTTTTGGTAAATTTTCCATGTTTGAAAGGCTTAATTAGAGGCTAATAATTTTGTTTCTTCTGAAGTGAATTCATTTACAATAACATAAGTATCAATTTTTGCAATTGCCATTTCGTCAAGAATATCAACTAAATTTTTATAGTTACATTTTTTACTTGGCTTGATAATTACAATAACGCCACTTTTAGATTTTCCTATAGCTGTCATGTATTCTTGTATTTGTTTTTTTTTAAGAAATACTTCTTTGCGAATACCGTTTTCTTCAAAATTAATTTGTTTTGGGCCGTCCAATGGGGAAGACAGCAAACCTGAATAGGTAATTATTTTATTGTTGTCGTCTAGTAAGAGCGTTACGATGCGATTACTCATGCCAACACCGCAAGTGATAACACCATTCCAGTCCTCATCGCAATATCTTTGAGGCAAATTTAAGTCAACAATTTTAGGCTTCGCCAATTCAATCGTAACCATAAAAAATATAATCAACAAAAAAGAAACGCTAACCATTGCAGTCAAATCGACTTTTGTACTTAATTTTTTACTTCTTACTTTTTTAGGTAGATTTTCCATGTTTGAAATGTTTTAATTAGAAGCTAATAATTTTGTTTCTTCAGGACTAAAGTCGTTTACAACGGCGTAAGTTCCAATATTCGCAATAGTCATTTCATCTAAAATGTCAATTAAATTTTTAAAATTAGATTTTTTAGTAGGCTTTATAATTATAACTATACTTTCAGGTTTCAGACCTTTTGAAGCGTATTTAAGTAAACTATTTTTTCTTTTCAATAATTCCTTTTCGGATTCCCTCTCTGCCATATTTAATTTCTTTTGGAGCAATCATTGGAGATTCTAAAAGCCCCATATAATATATCAATTTATTATTTTCACCTAAAATTATAGTTATTGATCTGTTTTCACCTTCATGTGTTCCGCAAATGATGGTTCCTTCACCATTGTCCGGTAAACTTAAGCTTACAGCTTTTGGTTTCGCCAACTCAATCGTAACCATAAAAAATATAATCAACAAGAAAGAAACACTAACCATTGCAGTCAAATCAACTCTTGTACTTAGCTTTTTACTTCTTACTTTTTTAGGCAGGTTTTCCATGTTTCAAATGTTTTTATTTAGAAGCTAATAATTTTTCCTCTTCTGGTGTAAAATCTTTTACGATGGCATAATTATGAGTATTGGTAATTATCATTTCATCTAAAATGTCAATTAAATTTTTATTAGTTGATTTTGTACCAGGTTTGATAATTACAAATAGTTTTTTAGGCTCGGTAAGTTTAGATGAATTTTCAAGTAAGTTTTTATTTTGCAGGGTTAATTCTCTATGGATTCCGTTTTTCCCATATTTTGTTTCTTTTGGGGAAATCACAGGAGACCCTAATGCTCCCATATAATAAATTATTCTATTGTTTTCACCCAATAAGATCGTAATTAATTCAGTATTGCTTTTATCAAATTTCGTTTGGTTTAGTTGCTCATTAGTTTCAGTCAAACTTATAGTCATAGCTTTTGGTTCAGTCAATTTTGATAGAGCTATAAAAAAAACTATAAACAAAAGAGAAATAGTTGCAATCGCAATTCCGATAATCTTTAGAGATTTATTTTTATTCTTTTCTTTCTCTTGTAAACTTTTCATATAATTAATCCATTTTTCAATAAAGTTAACAATAAAATTAACAAAATAATATACTGGATTTTAAAAATAATTAAAAATAAATTTCAGTATTAAAGCCTTGTTTCACAATGCGTTTTTAAGGATATTCAATAAAAAATCCTCTTTTTATTTTTTTTGCTAAAACCAAAACGATTGTTATGGCGTAAATGAGCTTATAACTTAAAACATTTATTATGAAAACTAGAAAATTTTTAGCCGCAGCAATTTTAGCACTTGGATTTGGTTTTACATCATTCGCACAAAAAACTGTAATGGTTGGTGGAGCCGCAATGTATCCAAACAAAAATATTATTGAAAATGCCGTAAACTCAAAAGATCATACAACATTGGTTGCTGCTGTAAAAGCTGCAGGTTTAGTAGAGACATTGCAAGGTAAAGGCCCTTTTACTGTTTTTGCTCCAACAAACGAAGCTTTTGCAAAATTACCTGCAGGAACTGTCGATACATTATTAAAACCTGAAAACATTAAAACATTGCAAACGATCTTAACCTATCATGTTGTAGCAGGAAAATGGAATGCATCTGATATTGCCAAAGCAATTAAAGCAGGTAAAGGTAAAGCAAGTCTTAAAACGGTGAGTGGTGGTACTATAACAGCGTGGATGCAAGGAAAAGATCTTTACATTAGTGACGAAAGCGGAAACAAAGCTAAAGTTACAATTGCAGATGTGAATCAATCGAACGGTGTAATTCATGTAGTTGATACTGTATTGTTGCCAAAAATGTAATACTGTTTAGAAAATTCCAAAAAAAAATAAAATTCCAAATCCTCATTTTTATAGATTGAAATTTTATTAGAGTTTCAAAAAAATAAAAGTTGAAACTTGGTCCCGAGGCTTTCAGTAATGTTATTAAGTTAAGGAGGAATCTATAAAATGACTTAACAGTTTAATCAAGATAATAATTAGAAAAATCCGTTTTTATCAGCGTTTTCGCTTTAGCAAATCAGTAAAATCAGCGTCTAATTTTGACGCGGATAAAACAGATTTACTTCGTAAAAACACGGATAAAAACGGATTTTATTCTCTAAAAGCTTAACTTAATGACATTACCTGAGGCTTCAGGATTAATAATTAGAATTTCTAAAAAAAAACTTATCTTTTGGCAGTCAAAGTTGATCCTGCAGAAGCAACAACAACACAAGCCACAGCCAAAATTTCATAAAAACTTAAATTTTCCTGCAAGAATATAAAAGCGCAAATTGCTGCAGCTGCAGGTTCTAAGCTCATTAAAATACTGAAAGTACGGGGAGGAAGCTGACCTAGAGCTTTCATCTCTAGTGTAAACGGAATCGCACTTGATAAAAGCGCTAAAGCAACACCCATTCCAAGAAGTTTTGGAGTGAGATTTGACAATCCGTTTTCGTAAAAACCAAACGGAAGAATAAGAATCGCTCCAAACAACATTCCGGTTGCAACTGCCTGACCGCCATGCATTATTTTAGAAACTTTTCCGCCCAGAACGATATACGTTGCCCAAAGCGCACCTGCTAAAAGTGCATATAAAACCCCTAATGAATCGATATTATTACTTGACCAAGGCGCTATAAGTACAATTCCAACTGCTGCAAGGAGAACCCAACAATAATCGATTAAACGTTTTGAACCAATTATAGCGACCAATAACGGACCTATAAATTCTAAAGTTACTGCGAGTCCAATTGGGATTCTTTCGATCGCCATATAAAAAATCAAATTCATTGCTCCTAAAGTTAAACCGTATGGAACAACAATTTTCCATTGGTCAGGAGTAATTTCCCTTAAATTTGGTCTGTAGGCAAGGAGTAAAATTATAGCCGAAACTCCAATTCGGATCGATGCTGTTCCTGCGGCTCCAATTGCAGGAAATAAGGTTTTTGCAATTGCGGCACCACATTGTACACTAATAATTGCTAAAAGTACTGCGTAAATAGGAGGTATATTGAATTCTTTATTTTTCATGAGAACTGTAAAATGAGATAATAAAATGCATCAGGAATGAAACATCTTTTATCTCTTAAGAAGAAAGTGTGCTGAAACTAAGTTCAACTACTAAAAAGATATTTTATATTATTGTAAAGCCCGTTTTGTAACAAAAGCCCGGTAACCTATAATTGCCATTTGCCATTTTTTTGCTTTCGAAATGTCCAAACCTTGTTTGGTAAAACTCGGTAAAAGAATTTTATTGATTTTAGCTAAAATTTTGTACATCGCAGGTTAATTTTTGGCAAAGATATGAAAAAAGACCTTGCGGTTGTGCAAAGTCTTTTGGGGTGGTTTACTATTGAATATTAAATGTTTATTCCGTTTTTAGAATCAAATTCTTGTCAGGTCCATTCTCTACGTTTGAGGCATTTTTTGGAGCCTGAATCCAACCAGTTTCATTAATTACAAATTTGAAGATATTGATCTTATCTTTTTCAAATTGACTTTTAGGAACCGATAGCTCAAATGTGTTTTTGTTTCTTCGAATCATTTTATAGTTTTTATCCTTTGGATTCCAATTGTCAAAAGAACCAGCGATTGAAACACTTTTTACCAAATTTGCATCAAGTGATTTATCATGAACATATCTAAATACTATAGCGTCAGAAGTAGCTGAATAGCCGTAAGTTTCGTTTTTGTCATCGGCTTTAGCCAGTAATTCATTAGACAAATTTACTATGGCATTTCCCAATGCATTTGAAGTCTTTTCGTTACTGATATTTACGATTATTGAAATTCCTAAATTTCGCTCCGGATAAACCAAAAACATGTTTTGTGTCCCAAAAGCGCCGCCATGTTTCCAGCAGTTTCGGCCATTATTATCCACTTGAATCCCATCCCAGAAATAACCGTTCCAATCACTATCAGAATCCAGAAGATTCCTTTGAGATTCCAAAACTATTTTATTCTGGGTATTTAATTCAAAAGCAATGAATTTAGTCAGATCATCTAAAGTAGATTTTAAATATCCGGCTGCTCCCCAGAGATTGTCTGAGATATTTGGCATTAATTTTTTGCCATTATAACCGTTGGCAATAACTGTATTTTTATCAGGATTTAAAACTGTTGATGTCATATTTAATTTAGACAGGATATTTTCTTTTAATAATGTCTCATAATTCTTATGATAAATATTTTCGAGTATATGCGCTGCCAATTGAACACTTCCGTTGCTATATTTAAATTTCGTTCCCGGTAAAGTATCTAATTTTATTGTTTTTAGATCCTGAAAGAATTTTTCTCGTGAATAAGAATCATCTAGTTTTTTAAAGCCAATATAACTACTGTCGTTCGGATTTTTTCTTAATTCTGAGGTATCGGGTAAATCTTTATTGAAGCCGGTTCTAAATGAAACCAAATCTTTAATTCTGATAGGTTTTCCCTCATATTCTAAATTAGGATAAGAACCTGTTATGTATTTTCTAATGTCATCATTAAGATTTATTTTATGTTCTAAAACTGCTTGTGCCATCAATAATCCGGTAAACAATTTAGTGATCGAAGCGACTTCAAAAACGGTATTATTGTTTGCCTGATTGTTTTTGTCTTTGTCAATTTCTCCATAATGCCTCGTATAGGTTTTACCGTCTTTTACAATGCCAATTGAGACAGAATTTGCCTTTGAGTTTTCCATTAAAACTCCGGCACTTTTATCCATTAGTAGCAGTATTTGCTTTTCAGAAAAAGAAGTATTTTGTTGCGCTGCGCAAGAAAAGGTAATTCCAATTAAAAATAGTAAGATTGATTTTTTCATTTTGGCAGGGTATTAATGTTAATGCTTTTCGTTTTATAATAAATTGAAAAACCAGTGTTATATACACTGGTTTTATCTCTAAATGAAGTTTCTAAATATGATTTATTGGGATTTAAGATTTTTTAATGTCTCTCTCCACTTTTCTCATATTTTTTTCATGAGCTTTCATATTTTGCTCATAAACCTTCATATCTTTTTCAAATTGCTCCATTTTCTTTTCGAAATCTCCTCCAAGTTGCTGCTCAATATATGCACCATATTTATCCATTTCTGCACCAAATTTCTCCATAGCAATTTCATACTTTTTCATTTCTTTATCATAAACAGGTTCACGTTTTGACATAATGTCTTCTACCTGATCTTGATAAGCATCCAATTTTGGTTGAAATGCGTCCATTTTTTTCTGAAATTCTGCCATCTTTTTGTCGAAATCTTTCATAGCCACTTTGTCCTTAATGTTTTTTGGCAGAACAGGAGGTTTTGGCATATTTGACATATTTGGCGGAGCCGGAAGCTCTAAGTCCTGTGGCAATACTGGCATTACCGGAGCAACTGGTGCCGGCTGTAATTCTGGTGTTGCTGGAGGCGTAGGAGGAACCGGAGGGGTCAATCTATCCGAGTCGTTGTAGCTTTCGATTTCCGCTACACGATCTTCATAATTAGTTGACTTATTATTCTCTGTATCTGTAACAACACCAATTTTTTTAATGCCATTCTTCTCAGTTGAAACAGAGATTCCAAAGCTTTCTATAGCTTCGTCACCATCAATTTCAATGGTTTGAACTTCTTTTGTTCCTTGCTTAATGTTGACTTTAATTCGGATTAATTCGTTTTTAGAGTTTCTCTTTATATTAGAAACAGCAACATCTGCACCATGATTCTTTTTTAGCTTCTCGGCCATTACTTTTAATTCCTGATCAGTTGTATTTTTGGTAATGTTATAAATATCATCTGAGTCATTAGTTTTAGAAATTTCCTTAGGCTGATTTTTCTCTTGTGCGATAGTTTTAATTTGAAACAACAGTACAAAGGCAACAAGTGCCGGAAGTATAGCGTAGTACTTCCAATAATTCCTTTTTTTTGATTGATTTTTGTTTAACATGACAATTCGTTTTTTGATTAATGATTGATAAAAATGATTGGTAATTGCAACACATGATTCGTGTGTTGTGATTTTTAAAAGCGTGTATTGATACGCTTTTTTGTCTGATATTCTTTTGGCAGCTTCACTGTCAGCAATGAATTCAAGATTTTGAAGTATCGCCTTTTTGTACAACCAGATAATTGGATTGAACCAAAAAAAGACGCAAAAAACTCTTGAAATCAAAACATCCATAGTATGATTTTGATCGCTATGCACTTTTTCATGCTCAATAATATTTTCTAATTCTGAGGCTGTATACATTGATGAGTTGTACACGATATAATCAAAATAAGAAAAAGGAGCAATGTTCTCATGAATATCTATAAACTTGAAATCAGCTTGTTGGTGTATTTTTTTACCTTTTAAAACGGAATTTAAACTATAAAAATCAAGTGCAAACTTTATAATTAAAGCAAGAAAACCGATGCAATAAATAGCAAGAAAAACATAATTCCAGTTAATCTCAAAAGATTCCTGTATGATTGCATGTTGCGGAATATAAGCTCGAGAATAATTCATATCAGAAACAGGCATTGTAACCGGATCAATCCAAACTACTTTAGTATAAACCAAAAAAGGCAATACAATAGAGGTTATTAATCCGGCCAACAAGAACCATCTGCTGCTGTTAAAAAAAGTTTCTTTGCGCAGTAAAAAATAATAAGCACAGTAAAACAATAATAGTAACCCATTTGATTTTGCGATAAAAATAAAAAGTGCTTCCATAACGATTATTTTACTTCTTGAGGAATTTCAATCATTGCCAGTATTTCGCGTAATTCTGCTGCCGAAATTTTTTCTTCTTTGGCAAAAAATGAAACCATACTTTTATACGAACTATTGAAGTAATTATCAATTGCTGTACTCATAAAACCTTTACTGTATTCTTCAATACTTACAACTGGATGATATTGATGTGTATTTCCAAAAGCCTGATGTCCTACATAACCTTTTTCTTCAAGATTACGAACAATAGTCGAAAGGGTATTGTAATGCGGTTGATCTTCGGTAATTTCTGTTTGAATCTCTTTTACAAAAGCTTTTTTAAGCTTCCATAAAATATGCATGATTTCTTCTTCTTTGTTGGTTAGCTTTTGCATAATTTTAGTTTTTAAATGCAATTCAAATTAATTTTTCATTTCGATAATAACGGCTCCATTTGAACCTTCATCGCCATATTTAGCAATAGCTTCAGGACTTTTTAAAACATTTATTGCTTTGATACTGCCAGGGTTTATAGAATTTGATTCTTCAGCACTTATATGACCAATTACAACTCCGTCGATAATATATAATGGATCAGAGTTAATTTTAATAGTTTGCTGTCCGTTTTTATTAGTTACAGTAACATTTGTATTTACGTTTCCATTAGTACTTACAACAGTAGAAGTAGTGGTACTAACATTGCAATCAGTTTTTGTGCTAGTATTAGAATTAGTGTCAACATTAGTGTTAGTTTTAGAGTTTTGAACTTTTACTATTTCAATTTTTTTTGTTTTATGAGTGGCTTTAGAATCACCGATTTGGTTATTTGCAACTAAGCTGATTTTTTTAGAACCATCATCCTGAGTTACAATCATAAATCCGCAATCTTTAATGCCTTTATCACCAAGAACCTCATATTCCTGCTCTTGCCCTTCACCAATTTTTGCATGTACTTTTATTGCAACTAGTTCGTTTTGAGAATTTCGTTTTAATTCTGCAATTGTAAAATCGACATTGTGATTTAGTTTTAATTTTTCGGCAATAACTTTTAATTCCTGATCTGTAGTAGTTTTATTGATTGTGAAAATATCAACAGATTTAATTTCTTTTTTAGAAACTTCAACAACAGTTCCTTTTTTCTCCTTTGCAATTACTTCTACCTGAAATAAAAGCACAAACGCCGCAAGAGCTGGAATTACAACATAATACTTCCATGAATTACTCTTTTTTGATTGATTTTTGTTTAACATAACGATTCGTTTTTTGATTAATGATTGATAAAAATGATTGGTGATTGCAACACATGATTGGTGTGTTGTTATTTTTAAAAGTGTGTATTGATACGCTTTTTTGTCAGCTATTTTCTTGGCAGCTTCACTATCAGCAATGAATTCAAGATTTTGAACAATTGCTTTTTTGTAAAACCATATAATTGGATTGAACCAAAACAACATACAGAATACTCTCGAAACAAGAACGTCTACAGTATGATTTTGATCGCTGTGAACTTTTTCATGTTCCAGAATACTCTCTAATTCTGATGCCGTGTACATTGATGAGTTGTAAACGATATAATCAAAATAGGAGAAAGGAGCAATGTTTTCTTTTACATCTATAAATTTAAAATCAGCTTGTTGTTGTATTTTTTTTCCTTTTATAATAGAATTTAAACTGTAGAAATCGATCCCAAATTTGATTAAGAAACCAAGGAAACCAATACTATAAACAGCAATAATGACAAGATTCCAATTTACTTCAAAAGCATTATTTTCTGTGTTTAAAGGATAAAGCGCCGTATAATTCATATTTGAAGCAGGAGTAGGGTTAATCCAGATAACTTTGGTGTAAACCAAAAAAGGCATTACAACAGAAGTTATCAAACCAGCCAATAAAAACCATCTGTTACTATTGAAAAAAGTTTCTTTACGTAATAAAAAATGATACGCTAAAAAGAACAAAATTATCAATCCGCTTGATTTTGCTATAAATATAAAAAGTGCTTCCATAAACAATTATTTATCTTCTTTTGGAGTTTCAATCATAGCAAGGATTTCGCGTAATTCGGCAGCAGAAATCTTTTCTTCTTTAGCAAAAAAGGATACCATATTTTTATAAGAACTATTAAAGAAATTATCAATAGCGGTATTCATAAACTTTTTACTATAAGCTTCGAGCGTAACGGCAGGATAATATTGATGTGTGTTTCCAAAAGCATTATGTCCCACAAAACCTTTTTCTTCAAGATTACGCACAATAGTCGAAAGAGTATTGTAATGCGGTTGATCCTCAGTTATTTCAGCCTGAATCTCTTTTACAAAAGCTTTTTTTAGCCTCCATAAAATGTGCATGATTTCTTCTTCTTTGTTGGTTAACTTTTGCATGTTTTCTAATTTTAATTCAAACCTACAACTATTTCTCTAGTTACACAACTATAAAAGTAGTTATTTAACTAAAAAATACGTTTGCTTGATTTTGAAGCATAGAAAATTTGCTTACAATGCGTTTATTTTAACCGCAAAGCCCGCAATGTGTTTTATGCATTAATATGCACATAAACGCAGAGTTCGCAAAGCTGTGAGGATATAGCTTTGCGAATTTTGTGTTTGTAATAAGTAGCAATAAATAAAAAAACTTAGCGAACTTCGCGGTAAAATTTCACCAGTTTATATTGAATAGCACTTAACGAATTTTCTCATGGAGTAGAGCTTTTTTAATCCAAAAGCAGCAAAGTGTAGCAAATACTCCAATACAAGCCATAAACAACCAGTTCATTTGATAACCTAAGCGGGAAATAATTTCGAAGCCAACTTTAGAGCTTATAATATGTGCTAAACTAAAACTCATTGTATAGAGTGCCATATAACGACCTTCCTGACCTTTTGGAGCTCGACTTAAAGCAAAAGCATTCGAAAAAGGAAAAGTCAAAATCTCTCCAATTGATATGCAAATCATACTAATAACTAAGATTCCGGCCCAAACATTAATTAGCAATAAAAAGAAACTTAACGCCATAATAAATGATCCCAGAATAATGATTTTTATTTTCGGGAAGCCTTTTCTTTCCATAAAACCAACCGTTGGCATTTCTAAGGCAAAGATTAAAAGTCCGTTTAGAGTCATTAATAATCCCGTTTGGAACTCTGATAAACCAAATTTCTCATTATGATATAGTGGTAAAGTTGTAAAAAGCTGAAAGAAAATCATTGCCGTAACGAAGCTCACAAACAAAAAGACCCAAAAGATTTTATCGTGAAATACCGATTTTATTTCTGAAGCACTCTCCATTTTATCCTCATGGACCACTTTTTTCTTCTCTTTAACTAATAACGCAAATATTGAAATAGAGATAATACACGACGCACCATCAACCCAAAATAAACCAGAATAACCAATTCCCATAATAATCAAACCTCCTAAAGCTGGTCCTGCAGCAAAACCAAGATTTACGGCTAAACGAACCAGAGTCAATGCTCGCGTCCTATTTTCGGGTTTTGCATAGGCGCCTAACGAAACAAACATCGCCGGTCTAAACATATCTGCAATGGTCATTAAAATAAACATCGCAACGCAAAGCGCCCAAAATGTTGTAATATATTGTACAAAGAAAAGTGAGACTCCACTGGTAAATAAACTAAAAATCATGATTTTGTAAAACCCGATTTTATCTGATAATTTTCCGCCCAGCCAAGAACCCAACATCGATCCAAGACCAAATGCAACCATAATCCAACCTACTTGATTATAAGTAAAATGAAGGTCTTCTTTTAAGTATTTTGATAAAAAGGGAAGTACCATTGTTCCGGCACGATTGATAAAAGTAACTATTGTAAGTATCCAAATTTCTCTTGAAAATCCTTTAAAATTGTTGATGTAGTGGTTAAAAGCAGTTTTGAGCATTGTAAAATAAGTTATTTGCAACAAAGTTAGGAAACTTTGTCACGTAGAGTGGTTGTCGCATTGTTACTTTTAAACTATTTTTGCTGAAAATTTCCAAGATGAAAAATTCTATTATACTTGTTTTAATATTGGTTTTTAATTTTGGCTTTAGCCAAAAGAAATTTGATCAGAATGAGGTCAAAAAATTCCAGAGTAAAATAAATTCAGAATATGCTGATGCAAAGACAAGTCCGTTGATGGCTGAAGATCTAAAAGGATTTAAAACTTTGGATTTTTTCCCAACATCAGGTAAATATTTTGTTGTGGCAAAATTTGAAAAAGCACAAGATGAGAAAGTTTTTGAAATGAAAACAACAGGAACAAGAACTCCAAAATATATTAAATACGGAACATTATATTTCACAATAGACGGTGTTGATTTGAAATTGAATGTATACAGAAACATTGAACTTTCGAAAACAAAGGAATATAAAGATCATTTGTTTTTACCTTTCTCAGATCTTACAAGTGGTAAAGAAAGTTATATTGGCGGAAGATATATTGATTTGAAAATTCCAAAAGGGAATACAATTGCAGTAGATTTTAATCAGGCATACAATCCATATTGCGCTTACAATCATAAATATTCTTGTCCGCTTGTTCCTTTAGAAAACGATTTGAAAGTAGAAATTAAAGCGGGAGTAAAAACTTTTCATTAATGGATTTTTTTAATTTTCATACGCATCAATTTACAAATCAGTCCAATATATTGGAATTGGTCAATCAATATCCGCAAGAATTTGATACTTCGATTCCGTATTATTCGATAGGGATTCATCCTTGGTATATTAAGGAAGACCAAGTTGATGCCGATTTGAAAATTATTGAAGACAAATTGCAAACTAAAAATTGTCTTGCCCTTGGCGAATGTGGTTTAGATAAACGAATCGAAATTCCGCTGGAACAGCAAATCATAGTTTTTGAAAAGCAATTGACTTTAGCCGAAAAGTACCAAAAACCGGTCGTAATTCATTGTGTTGCGGCTTTTCAGGAAGTGATTGCAATCAGAAAAAAAATGAAGATTTCTGTGCCAATGATTATTCACGGATTTTCGAAAAACAGTCAAATTGCAGAACAATTAATCAAAGCTGGATTTTATATTTCGTTTGGAAAATATTTACTGAGAAATCCTGAATTGAAAACGGTTTTTAAAGAAATTCCAAACAATCGTTTTTTTCTGGAAACAGATACAATTGAAGAAAATATTCAACAGGTTTATGATTTAGCATCAGAATATAAAAATATAACAATCAAAGAATTACAAGAGATTATCTCAAGTAATTTCAATAAGGTGTTTCAGGACAATAACTTGAAACATGAAACAATTTAAACTAAAAAAACAAAAATTTAGATATGGCAGAGTGGACAGAAAGAGCCGAACTTTTATTTACTAAACAAGGATTAGAAAACTTGCAAAACTCAAATGTTTTGGTGGTAGGTTTAGGAGGAGTTGGATCATTTGCAGCAGAGTTTTTGGCAAGAGCCGGAGTAGGAAGCATGACAATTGTAGATGGTGATGTAGTAGATATTACAAATATTAACAGACAATTGCCAGCTTTACATTCAACGGTTGGCCAACCAAAAATTACAATTGTAGGAGATCGTTTATTGGATATTAATCCGGAATTAAAATTAACTCGTGTTCAGGAATTTTTATCTCCTGAGAGAGCTTTTGAGATCGTTTCGCCAGAATTTGATTATGTCTTGGATTGTATTGATAGTATTACTCCAAAGATAAATTTGATTATTGCTGCAAAACGAAAAAGAGTTAAGATTATAAGCAGCATGGGAGCTGGTGGAAAAATGCTGGCTTCAAAAGTAAAAGTAACCGATATTTCTAAAACAATAAATTGCTATTTTTCTAAAACGATCAGAAAGCGTTTAAAAATCGAAAAAATCAATAAACTGAAAGTTGTTTTCTCATCAGAAATTCAGGATGAAAAAAGCTTGAAATTAACCGACGGAAAAAACTTCAAAAAGTCATTCTACGGAACCAACAGTTACATGCCAGGATTATTTGGTCTTCATGTTGCTGAAACTGTGATCCGTCATTTGCTTATTAAAAAAGATTAGAAAAGTTTGTTTCAGGTTTTCTTTGTTTCAGGTTTCAAGTTTTGGATACGCACGAACTTTGCCAAAGTTTAAAACTTTGACAAAGTTACCGCAAACAGAGAACTTGAAACCTGAAACAAAAGAAACAAAAACCTTTGAACCTTTATCCCTCAGAACCTTTGAACCCTTAAAAAGTACCTTAAAAAAAATGATTAAAACAGTAATTTTTGACATGGATGGTGTAATTGTAGACACTGAACCAGTTCACCGTTATGCTTATTACAAACAATTTTCAGAATTGAACATTACAGTGGGCGAGGAGATGTATACTTCGTTTACCGGATTTTCTACTCGCAATACATTTCAGACCTTGAAGGGGTTTTTCCCGACAATTGAGCACGAAGTAGAAGATTTAATTCAGAGAAAAAGAACCATTTTTAATGATGCTTTTGATACTAAAGAAGATTTGTATTTATTGGAAGGTGTAGAAGATCTGATTAAAGATTTGTATGCTAACAGTATACAGTTAATTTTAGCTTCATCGGCTTCAAAAGTAACGATTGAACGTGTTTTTACAAGATTCAATTTACATCAATATTTCACGGATATTGTGAGCGGAGAAGATTTTCCACAGTCAAAACCAAATCCGGCAATTTTTATTCATGCAGCATCGTTGTCAAAAGCACCAAAAGAAAATTGTATTATTATAGAAGACAGTACAAATGGTGTAAAAGCAGCAAAAGCAGCAGGGATTTATTGTGTAGGCTATAACAGTTTGCATTCTAAATTGCAAGATCTGTCTGATGCGGATTTGATTATCAATCATTTTAACGAATTAGACGCTGAAAAAATATCACAATTAGGCGCCTGAATTATATTAAATTTAACATTTGTTCCCTAATTGAATTTGTAAATTTGAACAAACAAAATAAACTCACACATGAAAAAAATACTTATCGCATTAGCCATTATTTTGGCTCCTTTAGCTACAGAAGCACAAATAAAAACACCACAAGCAAGTCCGAAAGGATATATTAAGCAAACAGTTGGTTTGACTGATGTTGAAGTTACGTATTCAAGACCAGGTGCGAGAGGTAGAGCAGTATTCGGAAATTTAGTTCCGTTTGGTAAATTATGGAGAACCGGTGCAAATGAAAACACAATCATTAATTTTAGTGATGATGTTGTGATTGATGGAAAAACTTTGAAAAAAGGAAAATATGCAATTTATACTATTCCGAAAATCGAAAGCTGGGAAGTAATTTTTTATCTTTCTACAGACAATTGGGGATTACCTGAAAACTGGAGCGATGCTTATGTTGCTTTAAGAACTACTGTAAAAGAAGATGCTTTACCAACTCCGGTTGAGACTTTTACAATTGGTATTAATAGTTTAGATCCTAATTTTGGATTTTTAGAAATGTCTTGGGAAAACTCTCATGTTGCTTTAAAATTTGAAGTTCCAACTGCAAAAAATGCTACGGCAAGTATCGAGAAAGTTTTAGGTGGACCAACTTCAAACGATTATTTTTCTGCTGCTCAATATTTGTTTCAATCAAACGGAAATATTGAAACTGCAAGAAGTTACGTAGATAAATCACTAGATATGAGTACTGAGAAACCATATTTTATCTTAAGATTAAAAGCACAAATCCAAGCAAAACAAGGTGATAAAAAAGGAGCTGTAGAAACAGCAAAAGCATCTCTTGCTGCCGCAGAAGCTGCTAACAATCAAGATTACGTAAAATTAAATAAAGATAGTATTGCTGAATGGAGCAGATAATAATTCTTTGAATTATTAAATTCCAATTCCTATACTCGGGATAAAAATCCAAATTCCAAAGCTTTTAGAAGTTTTAGAATTTGGATTTTTTTTATGGGTTTAAGTTCAGTTTTGTCATTTCGACGTGCGGAGAAATCACACTAGAAATCCGGCAAAGATTGGCGCTTTTAGGTACGGAATTACTTGTGTGATTTCTCCGCACGTCGAAATGACAATATAGCATTTAAAATTAAATAGACAGACCTGTCTGTTTATATTAAAAATTTTATACATTTGTATTTCTAATTCATCATACAAATGTTACCTAAAGAAAGAATTTTAGATACTGTTTCAGTGTTATTCCATAAGCAAGGATATAACGCCACTGGCATAAATCAGATAATTGAAGAAGCAAAAGTGGCGAAAGCAAGTTTTTACCAGCACTTTAAATCAAAAGAAGATTTATGTGTGGCTTTTTTAAATCAACGTCATGATTACTGGTTTAATGAATTGGAAAAATTTACTGTGAACGAAAAAGATTCAAAATTAAAAATTCTGGCTTCTTTTGACTTTTTGATATTTATGAATCAGAAAGAGAATTTTAGAGGTTGCAGTTTTTTGAATATCCTTTCGGAAATTGCTTCAGACAATGTAAAAGTACTTAGTGTAATTCAAAGCCATAAATTCGATCTACGAAAATATTTTAAAAATATTCTCAACGACGAGATTCTCGCGGCTCATGTTTATTTACTTTTTGAAAGTTCTATTGTAGAAAGTCAATTGTTTAAATCAAATGATCTGATCGAACAATCTAAAAAAATCATTCAAACTTTAATTTTATAAAAATGGAACAGAAATTACCATTGCCGCCTTTTACCTATGAAACGGCATTAGAAAAAATTCAGTTAGCAGAAAATGCCTGGAACAGTCAGGATCCTGAGAAAGTTTCGAAAGCTTATACTGTGGACAGCGAATGGAGAAATAGAGATCAATTTGTAAATGGGAGGGAAGAAATTATACGTTTTCTAACTCAAAAATGGAAAAAGGAGAAAAACTATAAATTGAAAAAAGAATATTGGGCTCATACTGAAAACCGAATTGCTGTACGTTTTGAATATGAATATCAAAATCTGGATGGAAATTGGTTTAGAGCATACGGAAATGAAAACTGGGAATTTGACGCTAACGGATTAATGCAAAAGAGATTTGCGAGTATAAATGATCTTGCAATTAAAGAAGAGGACAGAAATTTCAGGTAATTAGTTCATACTTGGCGGTTCCGGAATTTTGATGGTTCTCTTGATTTTCTTTACGATTAAGAGGTAAAAAGTGATTCCGCCTAAAATGATAAGCAGCGCAATTTGCAATTGTCCCAAACTATTGTTTTTGTTATACATTGCATTTGCGCTTGCCAATTTTGCTTTTCCTTCCTGTATCTGAATTTGTGATAAGGATTCTAACGTAGTTAAAGCTTGTTGACTTAAGGCTACAATTTTACCCCAATTTTTGCTGGCAACATGATTGTTTATTTCTTTACAAGAGATTAAAAAGGCATCAAAATACTGCTTTTCCTTGTTCGTTAAAACAGTTTTAGCATACAAATCATCTATATTATGAATGATATCTAATGTATGAATGATTTCGTTTTTTTTGGTATTATCGCTTAAATCAAGTTTTTCAGCTTCGGCTTTTATGTAATGAAGCTCTTTAGAATATTGAAAAATATAATGCGCTACAACCAAACGATCATTAAAAATAGCATTGATATTTTCGTTTACGTTTTTTGAATTTTGAAGCGTATTAAAATTGCCTAATAAAATGATCAGCATCACAATCAGCAAAATATAAGCAGCTTTAGTTTTATTGCTGTATTTTTTTAAATCTTTCATGTTGATGCGTTTTAAATTGGTTTATAAAGCAAGTTCTCAAATGAGCATATTAATCAAGAGATTATCTGAATCTATTTTGAGAGTATTCCAACTTTTAGACTTTTCTCAACACTTTTTATCGCTCCAATTGGTACAATTTTTATAGTTTTATGTCCTTTTTGAACATAAAAATAATAAATACTGTTGGAGTTAATAAGGTAAATTTGTTCAGATTCGCCACTATTATAATTTAAAGTATAATTATAATCTACTTTATTGTTCTTGATGCGGTCCATAGTGGTATAGCCGCCAGCAAGTCCAGTTCCAATGAAAAATGACAATAAAATGACTGCAAAAATTTTGAAAGAGGCATAAATGTAATAATTTTTAGTTTCTTCTTCAGATAATCCTTCAGTAGATTTTAAGTCAAAGCTTTTTTGAAATCTTTTATTGTCTTTGTATTTTAGAAATATTCTTGGCAAATAAAAATGAAATGCACAAAGCGAAACTATAAAAGCCAGTGTTATTGGATTTGAAGTAAACTCAGCAATTGGACTAATTAAAATGTCCATAATGGTAGAGTATTTCAGGATATTAATTCCTAATTGGTAGTAAAAAATGCTTTCCTTAAGGATTCCTAATATTACAAGGTAAATGTAACCAAGCGGAAGTAGTTTTTGTATTTCCTCTGAATATTTCATCTATATAGTTTTGTTTTGGCGAATACTAAAATAGTACTTTTTTATTACAAATACTTAATAGATGAATTAAGAAGATTTTTTTAAATGTGTTTAATTAATTTTCCATTTTCAAAAAGACATTCGTTTTTTTCTCCGTTTTTATTTATTGAAAAAAGCGTTCCGTTTTTTTTATTATTGCTATAAGGACAACTGTAGATTAAAACTCCATCTTTGAATTCCTCTTCGAGCTTTTTATTCCCGTTTTTTTCATAATAAGTAGTGGAAGTTATTTTGTGGTCAAATGAATATCTGATTTTCTTTTTAATTTGAGGGCTTTTTTCATAGTAATAATCTTCATCCAAAATTACTACTTCTTCACCATTAGCATAAACAGTACTTTTTTGCAAAATTCCATCAATAAATTCTATTTCTGAAACTAAATGAGTTTTATGCTTAAAATTTTGAACTTTACCCGTAAAAAGTTTATTGTCTTGCAATTTATACACTAAACTGTCTTTCGCATAAATATCATTTTTAGTTAATATTTCCTGAGAATAGATTTTAAAACAAGAGAGTACAATTATTAAATAAAGATATTTTGTCATTATAGTTTTTGATTAATTTTTAATAATATAGATTTTTACTAATAATAAGATTCTCAAGAAAGCTGTATAAAACTTAGAGATATTCAGAATCTTTTCAATGTTTAAATTTACATTATGAAATAGATCTTGAGCAAAATATTATATTAAGATATCATTAAGCAATAAACTTTATATTCTATCCTTCTTGATTTACAGAAGAAAAATAGAAATATCTACTTATTTATATTGGTCATACAAAATTTTAAAATACTGACATTTCAATTCGCGTTTTATATTTCTTTTTTTCAATAACCCAGATAATTTCATAACCTCCGGCACCATCACCATTTGAAGATTGGATGTATAAGATATCATTTATCTTATCATAATTTATTTTAGAGTCGGATAAACTGGGTTCGTATAGATTTCTTAAAGCCTCATTTGGTATTTGGACTTTTATATTATTTATTTGAACTTCTATACTTTTATATTGTCTTTTAGGGATTTCTCCATCCGTTCCTAAAAATTCCAAATCATCAATTTTTTTAAGGAAACCCGAATTTCCTTTTAGAAATTGTAATTTGTGCTTCTCTTTAACGAAAGCACTTTCGGTTATTTTAACTTTTACATTTGCACTATCAAATAAAACTTCTTTGACTTGATTTAATTTTAAAGGGATATTTGCAAAATCACTTATAAATTTAATTTTGCTTTTATAAATATATCCGTTTAACTGTTTTCCGTTTCTTTTATAATCAATATTTGCCCAATTCCCTTTTGGTTCAAAATAATAAACTATAAGTCCATTGTCGAGTTTGTCCGAAATATTATTGGCTATTTCTCCTGAACTTCGAACATTAACATAACCATCAGAATCATTAACAATTGCAAATTGCGAATAGCAAAAACTCAGGTTTAGTAAAAACAGAATACATAAAACGTTTTTCATAAAGGATTTAATTTACTCCAAAACAACTTCATCAGAATCCGACTGATTAAAAAAAGTAAATTAATAAATAAAAATAATAGTCAAAATTGTCACCAATAAAATTCAAGCTAAATTTAAATCCTACTTAAAAAATTAATTGTCGATTCAGTTCCTGATAATCTGCAATTGTCCTCATAACTCAAGTTTGGGGCGATTCCAAATTCTTTCATTATTTCGTTTCTTAAAGTTTCATTTTTGGGATTTCTTAAATCAAACTCTGTTTGGAAATACGGGTCTTTATTAAAATCAAAAATATTATTATTACTAATAGTTTCAATAATGTCAATTTTGTCATAATTGGTGCTAAATCCACATGAATAATACCCATAAGGATTTCGCATATGACGAGAATAGTGATTTTCAGGAAGAAATGGATTCTCTCCGTTTATATATTTATTAAATTTTGAGATAGGTATTTCTTTATGAATAAACCCCCATTGAAAAAAAACATTACCACTACCAGATTTAATACTTTTTCCATAAGAAATAGGGTACTCAAATTCATTTTCTTCTAATGTTTTGTGTCCAATAATTTCATATTCACCATAATAAAGATGATTATCCATAATATAGTCTGAAGGTAAAGCATCAAGATCTTTAAGTAAGTTTATATTAATATGTTTATTTTCTGAAATAAATGGATACATTTTTATTAAGACTGGAGTTCCCATTAGATAACTTAAGCCATGATCCTTTTCTAGTACATTAGCTTTTCTAAACTTATTAATTTCAAGCAATACCCTTCCAAAGCCGTAATTTTTTCTATCAATTTTAAACGCAAAGAAATCACCTGATTTAAATTTTACATTTTTCTTTTTTGCATTTTTAAAATTATCTATTTCTTGAAGATGATTTTCATCTGAATCTTTTATAAAATCATCAATCCAGGATTTAAATTCTTTTTCAGTTTTTTGTTTTTTATTCTCCCAACGACTATTAAAAAAGGAGGTTTTTGTAGTATGATTTCCAATAATAAGATCACCATGTCTATCTAGATATAAATAAACACCAATTGGTGTTTTTGTTTCCAAAACAGCAGCAGTTAGCTTTTTTTCTTTCCCTTTAGCGGTTTTCGGACGTATAAATTCTCGATTTATTGTTTCTTCATTATATTGACGTTCTGTATATCGATTTTCTGTCGATGTTATATGTTTTTTGATAGTAGTTTTTTCAAAATATAAAATGCTAGGTTCACGATAAGTATCACCGTTTAGGACAATCTTTTCCCAATTTGGCTTTACTTTTTCAAGTCCAAAATATTCGCGTTCCGTATTTGTTAATTCAAAATTCATATATTCTTTTTTAAACTATTTTATATATTAGTAAAGAAACTAAATATATTCAAATTTACTCCAAAACAACTTCATCAGAATCCTTTTCATTTCTAAAAAACGCAACCTGCATAAGTAACGCAAGTATAATCGTTAACATCGCTCCAATAAAATTCAGCCACAAATAGCCCAGTTTTTCCTCTTTATAAATCATGAAATAATAAATAATAAAAATGGTTGTCTGGCTAATAATAGCGCTGTAAAACATAGATTTTGCTTTTACGCGACGCAGGTAAAATCCAACAAGGAAGATTCCTAAAACGGTTCCGTAGAAAATAGACCCAATGATATTTACCAATTGAATTAAATTCTCGAATAAAGTTCCCACGCAGGCAAAAAGTATCGCTACAATTCCCCAAAATAAGGTGAAGAATTTCGTAGCATTTAGATAATGTTTCTCTGATTTTACGGTTTTCAGATTTCGTTTATAAATGTCAATTGCTGTTGTAGAAGCCAAAGCATTTAATCCCGAAGCTGTCGATGACATTGCTGCCGAAAGTATTACCGCCAATAGTAAACCAATCAATCCTTTTGGTAAATAATGCAGGATAAAATGGAAAAACACATAATCTTTATCATTCGTTTCACTCGTTGGATCGGCTTTTGTGATGATTTCTTTGGCGCGATCACGTAGATCTTTTTCTTTATTGGATAATGTAACCAGTTCTTTTCGCAGAATTGGATTATCAAAGTCCTGATTCAACTGATCTATATACAATAAATTGATTACTTTTTTGTCTTCTGAAAGGTTGCTTAGTTTCTTTTCTAAAACGTGATATTCTTCTTTATATGCCGATTTTTCAATAACAATTTTATTATTCGGATTAAAATTTAACGGAACTGGATTGAATTGAAAAAATACAAAAACCATAACTCCCGTTAATAGAATAAAAAACTGCATTGGTACTTTTAAAAGCCCATTCATAATTAATCCCATTTGACTTTCGCGAACTGATTTTCCGGATAAATAACGACCAACCTGAGATTGATCTGTTCCAAAATAGGCGAGGGCAAGGAAGAAACCTCCAGTAATTCCACTCCAGAAAGTGTATTTTTCTTCGGGATTAAAAGAGAAATCTACAATATTCATTTTGTCATTTGCGCCTGCAATATGCAATGCACTTGTAAAGGTCATATCGTTTGGCAAATAGTGTAAAATCAGGAAAAATGTAATAAACATTCCAGACATGATCACAAACATTTGTTGTTTCTGCGTAACATTTACTGCTTTTGTTCCGCCCGAAAAGGTGTATATAATTACTAGAACACCAATCATGATGTTCATTAAAGTTAAATTCCAACCCAAAAGAGCTGATAAAATAATAGCAGGAGCATAAATGGTCAATCCGGTTCCTAAACCTCTCTGAACCAGAAACAGAATCGCTGCTAATGAACGTGTTTTTAAATCAAATCGTTTTTCAAGAAATTCGTAAGCCGTAAATACTTTGTTTTTATGATATAAGGGGATAAAAGTCACACAAATCACAATCATTGCAATTGGCAATCCAAAATAGAACTGCACAAAACCCATTCCGTCATGATAAGCTTGTCCCGGAGTAGATAAAAAAGTAATGGCACTGGCTTGTGTCGCCATAACCGAAAGTCCAACAGTATACCAAGGCGTCTCGTTGTTACCTAAGATAAAATCTTCGACGTTTTTACTTCCTTTGGTTTTCCAAGAGCCGTACCCAACAATAAATAGAAGTGTAACAATAAGTACGATCCAATCAAATAGTTGCATAGGTTATGAGTATAATTGCATGATTAAGAAAAAAATCAGAATGTAAATAGCATTCGCCACCAAAACGTAGGTGTAGCTTTTTTTCCATTTTTTTGTTTTTTTAGCGTCCATTTTATGAATGTTTTATTTCTTTAATTCTTGTTTTGGAGCTTCTATTGGCTGTTTTAACGAAATCATATTCGATAACAATCGATATGCACCTGCAACACCTTCTGGTAGTTCTCTAAAAAAGCTTAAACTGGTGTAAATATAGTATCCTTTTCCGTAAGGCGCTACCAATAACGCACCATTTTTGGCAGATTCACCTTTGTCGTGCGAAGATAGAATAGGAGTGAAGGCAGGATCGTATTGGTCCGGATAATACAAACCTTGTTCTTGTTTCCAGCCTTCAAAATCTTTAGCGCTTATTTTATTTGGCGTATTCAAAATTGGATGTGTTGGCGCCAGAAAAGTAACTTTAGCATTTTCTTCGGTTACACGATCATTTGAGATTTTTAATGGATAAGGCGCAATTTGATCGGTTACGGTTTTGCCATAAGTATTGTATTGTACAATCATGTTTTTACCGCTTTTAACAAAATTAAAAAGGATATTTTGCTTATTAGCCAAAGCGTTAACGGTATTGTAAGCACGGATTCCGGTAATGACAACATTAAAAGAATCAAGTTTTTCAGGTGTGATTTCTTCCGGTTTTATTATCGAAACTTTGTAACCCATTTGCGCTAAACTTTCAGGAACTTCGTCGCCCGCTCCCATGATATAAGCAATAGAATCGCCATTTGTTTTTAGATCAATTCTGATGCATTTTGATTCTGCCGGTTTCAAAACCATTTGTTTGGTAATATGCGGATAATCAATAATAGTCTGGTCTTTATCAAAACGTTTATTGTCTACAATAGCAATACTTTTTGCAACTACTTCTTCAGGATTTACGGGTGGTGTAACTTCAAAATAGAAGATTTGTTCGTTCCCTTTTTTCTCTAACGTAAACGGAATCTCTTTTGGAGAAACATCCCAGCTTTTAGGTAATTCGAGTTGCAGATTCCCTTTAATTCCGTCTTTTCCTGCACGAACTTTTACAGGAACCATTTTACTTTTTGTACTTCCAAAAATTAAAACTTTTTCAAGAACTGATGTTGTAACTTCTGGAACTATATCCAGGAAATTATACATTTCTCCTTTTACGCCATCATTGTATTTATATACAACGGTACGCTCAAACGGAATCTCAACGCCACTTATTTTTACATTAAAAATAACTTTTACTTGTCTGATAATATCCGGAATTCCAATATTTTCCTGATTCGAAACAGTGTACATTCCAACACTAGCTTTTTCTCTCAGCCAATACGGTTGTGTATATTCAATATTGTCAGGAAGCTTAATTTGCAGGTTTGTTTTTTGATCGTTGTTATTCTTTAATTGAATATTTTGAACTGTACTTTTATTATCCGGTAATGAAGTTACGCTAGCTAATTGCATTTCAACCGAAGATCTGTTAATTGCTTCAAGACTAAGTTTTATTGTACTTCCGGGAGTTGCTTCCTGTTCTGAGGCAACAGCTTCTAAATATAATCCAGAGCATGATGCAATTATATTTTTTATAGCTGTAGATTTTACCGTTTTCCAGTGATCATCCTCCAGAGTTTCGATCATAGTATAAGCTTTTACCAAATCCGGAATACTTGCCGATGGATTGCTAAAATCATATTTTGCGATAATATTGGTGATTAAGTCTCCGATAGGTTTTCCGTTTTTTACGCGATTCCATGAAGTATCAATTCCGTCAAATAAATTATCGCGATCTATAGGGCTTTCGCCTTTAATTAATTCAAGGTATTCAGTTTCTAAACCACGAGCTCCCGTACTTCCAAATCCTTGTGATTGATGACGGCTTCGGCTTAAAGCTGCAATTTCCTGATTAGATTTTCCGATTCCCGTATAATAAACGCCAGTTTCAAGTTTGGTAAATTTCGATTTATCGGCAGCATCAAATCTTTCCTGACTTCCATAAAACCACCACGACGGATTGAAAAATAAGCGTTTTACCTGCCAGGGTTTTACATATTTTAATTGTTCAGGATATATTTTAGCATCGTTTGTAAGGTTAAAACTTTCAACGCTCAACATTGCAGATGATGTATGATGTCCGTGCGTTGTTCCTGGCGAACGATGATCAAAACGATTTATAATCACATCGGGCTGAAATTTTCTAATTGTCCAGACAACATCGGCAAGGACTTTATCTTTATCCCAGATTACTAAGGTTTCATCCGGGTTTTTTGAATAACCAAAATCATTCGCTCGCGAAAAAAACTGTTCTCCGCCATCTATTTTTCTAGCTTCAATTAATTCCTGAGTTCTTATAACACCTAATAATTCACGCAATTGCGGACCAATTAAATTTTGACCTCCATCACCTCGGGTTAGGGATAAATAACCGGTTCTTGCATTCATTTCGTTTGCCATATAAGAGATCAAGCGGGTGTTTTCGTCATCCGGATGCGCTGCTAAATACAAAACAGAACCTAAGAAGTTCAATTTTTTGATTTGATTGTAAATTTCGACTGAACTCGGTTTTTGTGGTTGTTGTGCAAAAGAAATTGAAATTCCTGTTAGAAAAATAAGAAGAATTTGTACTTGAATTTTTCGCATAATGTGGTTAAGTGTTTTTTGATAGAGGCTCAAAAATACTAATTATATCTTTGTACAGTATTTAAATGAAATGTTAATGTTTGGTTATTGATTTCCTTTTTTAAGAAAAACGACTCAAAAAAAAACTGCCAGACAAAATCTGACAGCTTTTAGAAGAATTGATTTAAAATATTAAATCAAGTGGTATTTCTTAGGATTACAGAAAATTATTTCAATTTGTTCTCTGTGTCTTTATAGTTTCCTGTAATAGTTACATCGCTGTTTTTGGTTACTTTTCCGTAAATAGTGATTGATGAATCGTTACCAATAAAATTGATTTTTGCACCACTATTTAACCTCAAATCTCCCCAAATTACTACAGTACCTTCAATTTGCAATAAGGCATTACTATTTATTATTAATTCTGTTGGATTTTGTTGTTGGTATTTCCCTTGAGAGAAAGTTCCTTTCATATTAAAAGTTCCTCCGCTATTTAAGGTTAAACCATTTTGAATTGTTATTGAACCACAATGTGTTAATATGGCTCCTGAATTTATCATAGCCGAACTAATCGCTGTAGAACCATTATAAGATTTAATTTCGTTTGAATTTAAAATCAGATTTTGTCCCTGATTGTAAGTTCCGTATCCTGTACAGCTTCCAAAAGTGGTGTTTGGTTTTTCCATTTTGATGATTTTTAAACCGCCTTTTCCGCTTGCAACATAAATAAAACCACCGCTTGATTTTACATAGTTCGACGAACCTTCGATGCCAACTGTCCCTAATAAACTAAGTTGAGTACCGGTTTTATAAACATTTAAACCTGCTGCACCGTTAGCAACAAATGCATATCCGTCATTTACAGAAACAGCATTAGTAACATTATCTTCTCCGGCAGCAGCTAATGGAATACTTTGCAATTTAGAACCACTATTAATGTCATAAACTCCTAAACCATTATATCCTTCAGATACTAATAATTTTGCACCATCAAAATCCATTGTTCTTTTTGCAGCGCTAACATCTGTAGATGTTGTAAAGCTTTTTTGCAATGAAAGAGTAGATTCATTATATATATTTACGCCTTTAGTACCACTTAAGGTAACAATTTTATCTCCGCTAATAGCAACTGAACGTAAATCGTTTACTGTTACTTTTGTAGAAATTGCTTTAGATGAGCTGTTAATTTTGAATAAACTTCCCTGATCTCCCGTTACGGCAAAATAAGAGCTTGAATTTGCAGCAACATCAGTAGTTACTTTACCTTCAAGATCTGTAATTGTATATTTATCTGTAAGCAAACCAGAACTCAATTGCATATTAATTACAATTGAAGGATTTGCTAATTCCGGTTTTTTATCAATATCAGTTGCACCCGCAATAATCAAGCTTCCGTTTGAATAGGTAAGTGATGTAATATCAGTATTTGCAATTAATGCCGATGTAATTAATTTTGGTTTATAAGGATCCGAAACATCAATAACATCGATTGCTCCAGAATAGACTTCTCCCATCATCGTATAAGCTACATAGGCGAAGTTACCATTTACAGCTACATGATTTGCTTGTAAAGTTCTTCCGTTGCTGTCTTTTGGTGGATTTATTTCGGCAATTTGAACTAATGGTAAAGCATTAGTTACTGCCTGACTACTTAATAATCTTGCAGTAGAAGCTGATGAACTTCCAATCGAAATTACTCCCGAATTGGTGTAATCCAATCTTTTATTTAAAGATGTAACATCATTATTAATTTGAACATTGCTGTCTTTGGCTTGTGTACCTGAATTTGATTCGTCATTGTTAGTACAAAATGTAAAAAGCGACATTGCTGCTAGCGAAAATAAATAAACTCCCTTTTTCATAATCTATCGTGGCTTATATTTTTTTTGCAAAGATAGGACATATTTATATCAAAATAGGTTAATAGTTATGAATACTTTAACTAATTGTTAATTTATTGCTATATATTTAATGAATTGCTAATATATTAACACATAACCTAAGTAGTATGCGTGCATAAAAAAAGAGTGCCAAATTATTGATACTCTTTTGTGTTGAAAATTAGTTATTTAGCAATTCTCTTATTATCTTCTTCCATGCCCACGGTGATCATCATGGTCATCGTCGTGTCTATCGTGTCTATCGTCGTGTCTATCATGTTTATCGTGTCTGTCATGTTTATCATAACGTTTGTAATCTCTGCCGTAATCACGACGATCGTTATAACCATATGCTACAGGTCTTGGTCTATAACATGTTTGTGGTGCACCGTGATATCCTCTGTAATATTTTGCTCTGTGGCGATCAAAATAAGTATAAGGAGTTCTACCGTGATAATCGTTCAAAACAACTTTGTAACCTCCATACAAATCATAGTTTCTATATTGTCTTGGTAAATAAGTTGTTCTAACCCATCTTCCTCCTCCAAAATAAATAAACTGAGAAGCTCTTACATCATAATATGCTTCGATATCCGGTAAATAATAATATTCCATTTCTGAATATCCCGCAGGTCCCCATGATGGAGGAGTTCCTATATTAACGTTTATTGATACTTGGGCTTGTGTGGCACTTGCAACCAAAAGGAATAATCCGGCGATTGCTAATCTTATTGTTTTCATTTTTGTTAGTTTTAATATTTGTTCTGTATAGTGATATTCATATACTGTGCCAAAAATAAAAACGATATGCATTTCGTCGGATAAATTATGCTTTTTATCGAGTAATATTTGCGTAATACCTGCGTAAATATTTGATTTTTAAATTGTTTTGAGAACTTTGTAAAAATTAAAAAAAGAAAGTTTTTTTATCTTATTTATATTCAACAATTCTAGGCTTTGCCAGCTCAAAACTTTGCAAACCAAAATCAGTAGTTTCAAATGTATTGGTTTTAAATACGTTATCTCCCTGATATGGAATTGTCGGGTAGTATGACAATGAAAGCTGAAACGAACTAAATACTAGGTAGTCATTACTAAATAGTAACCCTAAAGTAATCTTTGAATATCCTTTGTTTCGTCCCATAGCATCATTTGGACTCCCCAATACCGCTATTGAATAATTAAAAAATGGATTCATACGAAATCCTAAAACAGAATAAGGTGAATAGGTTTGGGTTTGTAAAGATAAAACCATTTTATTAGTTCCGTAAATTGCACTATTAAAACCCGCTAAACCATTTTGTTCGTTTATATTAAGCTGATCTCCAATGATATCCTCGCGATTTACACCTATAACCATTTTAGGATTAACGAATTGTCTTAATTTCCACTTACCTAAACTAAAGAGTTTGGTAAAATAATTAGATTCAAATAAAAAAGCTGTCTGATAGGTTTTTGAATCATGAAAGAAGGTTCCTGCTTCAAAATTAGTACTTAAGAATCCCCATTTATAATAATTCCCAAATGAAAACTGAGCGCCTATATAAGGCCGCCACATTGTGTTTTTATATTGATAACCAAACGTAATTCCGTAAATCCTTCCTACGGGAACGTCTTCTGTTTGTCCATTTCTAAAAATATAGCTGTCCTTTATAAATTTACGAGTATTGATTCCAACTCCACTTAAAATTAATTTTTCATCAGAATAAAAATGAGTAGGATCATAAAGTTCAGAAGGAGACTCACTATAATTTATATTTAAAAAGCGTCCGGAAACAATTAAATTTGTAATTCCGTTAGTTTCATCTTCAAATACCTTTGATGCTTTTCCCGCCCAAAAATCCTGAAAATTATATTTAAATGGCTGAGAGGCATACGTTAAATCCGGCCCCTGTAATGTATCTTTTCTAAAGTTTTGCCCCACATAAGCTCCGCCGGCCCATTTGGTTAATGGAGAATAAAAAGCGCGTTCTATATCAACACTTTTGGTATAATTGTTATCAAGATCCATCTTATAGTTCAAGGTTGTACTTATATAAGTATTCTTGATATTTGGTATCGTATAAGTGGCTGCGTTGGCATTTCGCGCATCATCAAATCTATTGGTAAACCGATATTCAAGCTGTTGTCCAGAACCAAAAAAATCTTTCTCTTTAAATCCCACAGAAACCTGATTGCTGGATATGGAGAATTTAGGGATTGTACTCCAAGAATCCAAAACCCGAATAGTAACATCTACAGAATCAGAGGCTACACTTGTTAATTGGTTTGAAATACGAACTGCGGTAACATACCTTTGAGCACGAATCAAACGCTCAGATTCCTGTACTTTATAAGCGTTGTATGGTGTGTTTTTCTTAAACAGTAAGAGATTATAAATGGCTATTTTTTTTGTCTTTAAATGCAATCTGTTACCTGTTCTTTCTCCCCAGTTTTTAGGCATTTGAGTGGTATCCGTAACCGAATGACCAAATGGATCCAGTGTTACAATACTTATCTTTCGAATGATTTTTCCATCATAATTTGTGGTATCAGCAGCAAGAAGTTCCTCTTTTTTCTTAGGTCTGTTTGTCTTAAAAAACAGTTTGTGAAGATTTTGCGTGAATTTATTCTTTTTAGAATAGTTTCTAATTTTATTATAAATATCCGTACTGTCTTTCTTTTTAGTAGTAACTTGGGCATACGTACTTTGCAAGCAAAAGCATAATAGAATAAAAATAATTATTTTTCTGTTTACAAACATTAGATGATTTTTGGCTGGCTTACATATGATTCTCAGATCAAGGTAAGAAAATTAAATTCTTAAATTTAATAAATTGCCTTATTTTTAGTTTTCTGCTTTAACTTTTCTAATTCTCCAGGTAAATGTTTTTGGCATATGATTGCCCATAACATAACCCCAGGCTTCTAATGATTCAATTCGGTCGAAAATAATTTTTAAAATTGCTAAAAGCGGAATTGCTAAAAACATTCCCGAAATTCCTGCAGAAGCTCCTCCAATTATAATTCCGATGATGGATACAAAAGCATTAATTTCTACTTTAGAATTGATGATTAATGGTACAATTAGATTATTATCAATTAATTGTACTATGATATTTACTATAAGAATTCCCAGAATAATTGATGTTTCGGCAGAACCGGTTAAAGAAGCCAAAACAGTTATAATACCAGCAATCAGGATTCCGATGTAAGGAATGATATTTAAAATTCCGGTTATCAGACCTAACAGGATAAAATATTTTACGCCAATAATCCAAAGTCCCAAACTTGTGAGCACAGATACTACAATCATTTCAATTATCAAACTAACGATGTAGTTGTTTATAGATACTTTTATCTGAGATAAAATGTCTTTAAGAATACCATGATTTTCTTTGTCAATAAGTTTTGCGAGAAAAAGAACAAAATGATCTTTATACAATAAAAACAAAAAAGTATAAATTGGTATAATCGTACAATCTAAAAGCAAATCTGTAATAGATACAATTGCTGAACCTAAGGTTACTTTTCCGTTCTGGACAGAATCTTTGGTCACATTATCCAGATATTTTTTTTGTTCACCAATACTTACATGAAAGTTATCTTTAATAAACTTGTGAATATCAGTAATAAAAACATTTGTGTTTTTCTTGATAGTCTCAAAGTCATTCGCCATATCTGTGACTTCATAGGAAATAAAAATTAATATTCCCGCGATAAAAGTGGCAAAAATCAAAACACAGGTTATTGCTGCAAGATGTCTTGTAAACTTGAATTTTGTTTTCAGAAATGTAAATATCGGAAGCAATAAAACAGCAAACAAAAAAGCCATTAATACAGGTGTAATGATATCTTTTGCAATACAAAATATATAGGCAACAGAAATCAAACTTATTAGTATGCAGGAAATTTTTGCATAGAATGGCAATTTAATTGGCTGAATCATTTTTATAGAGTTTTTTGATAAAACTAAAATTGGTTAAACAAATATTACACTTTATTTCAGTAATAACGTTTTAGCTTTTTTTCTATAGTTTATAAAATTCCCATTCAAATTTTAGTCATAAAACTCCTTGTCTTCATATTGCGCCGGCATAATCGAAATGCCTTTTTGCAGTAACAAATTGTTTGGAAAAATAATTCGTTCGCCTTCCTTCGTTTTCAAGTTGACATGAAATGCGCTAATATCCTCAATTTCAGCTTCAATAGGGAAGTCTTTATCATGTATTTTGATGGTATCTCCAATTCTAAACGGAAAGGAGAAAAACAAAATCATTCCTGAAGTAATATTGCTCAGAATAGACCATTGTGCAAACATTGCAACACCAATTACAGTTGCAATCGAAGAAACAGTTATGAAAATATCTTTCGTTTCAACGCCCCAAATCACGATCAGACTAATTGTAACTAAGATATTCATTAAGATATGAATGTACTTTATGACGAGATTAGTTCGATGTTCTAATAACTGACTTGTACTGGCGTAGCGACGGATTAATTTAGCAATAATAACCCTCAATGCTACTAATGCAAGTAGGAGAATTATGGTGCTTAAAATTTCCTCGCTATATTCTTTAAAAGAAAACATAATAAATTTTTTACACTAAAGTACTCAAATATTCGTAAACTTTAGCGGTTGGTAGTCCCATAACATTGGTATAAGAACCTTCAACTTTTGCAACTGCCATGAAACCAAACCATTCCTGAATTCCATAAGCACCAGCTTTATCATAAGGTTTGTAGTTTTCGATATAATATAAAATTGCTTCGTCTGATAAATCATTGAAAGTAACTTTGGTAATATCATGCAAAAGAGTAGAAGAGGAGCTCGTTTTAAAGCAAACCGAAGTAATCACATCATGCGTTTTATTCGACATTGATTTGATCATTTCATAAGCTTCTTCAGCATTTTTTGGTTTTCCTAATGCTTTATCCTCATGCCAGACAATCGTATCGCTGGTAACCAGAATTTCGTTTTCTTTTAATTCCCCTTCAAACGCACTTGCTTTTAATTCAGCCAGATAATCTGTAATTTCTACTGCTTTTAATTCAGGTGGATATATTTCTTCTACATCTTTTAATCTAATTTCAAAATCCAGATTTAAGTCCTTAAAGAATTGTTGTCTTCTTGGTGATCCTGACGCCAGAATTATGGTGTATTTTTTTAGTCTTTCTTTAAGCATTATAACGAATATTTAAGGTGATAACCAGAATTGATAGAATTCCGAAAAATAAAATCATTTTTAAAACAGTACTCAAATGATGAAATTCCTTTGGTGTTTTTGCATCAAATATCTTAACAATAAAGTACAATAACGGAGCCAGAACAAAGGCAAAAGCATATAGCGTAACAAAAATAAGGTTATTTTTAAGAAAGTAAATATTGATATAAAGCAAGCATAAGATAAACGGAATAATAGCAAATCCTAAAGCTATTTTTGCAGTACGGCTTACACCAATTGCAATTGGTAAAGTATTCATTCCTTGATTATAATCACCATTTACATCTTCGATATCTTTAACGATTTCGCGAATAAAATTAATCATAAAAGCAAACAAAGCATAATCCATTAAGATCGAAAATAAGCTTGCCATTTGTGCTTGGTTTTCAGAATTTGTAGCCGGAAAAATATCAAAAACTCCAATAATAATAACACTTAGAGCTAATGTTAAGGCCACAACAATATTACCCACAATCATAATTTGTTTTAATGTTGTAGAATAAAAGTAAAGCATCGATGCTATCAGAATGAAAATAGTTGCAAAACCCGGTCTTAAAATAACATTAGATAAATAAAAACCAATGGCAACACCTGTAATATTAAGTCCAATATAAATGTTGTATGCTAAAGTTTCGGATATTCCTTTTCCAATTACAACGTCGTTTGGTTTATTGATTGTATCCGTTGCAACATCGTATATATTATTTATCACATAACCCGCCGCCGCCAATAAAACAGTACTTAAAACTAATAATCCGTATTGAAGATCAGATAGTGCCAAAGGAATATTTTGCTGTTTTAAAAAGGCATAACGAAACAAAACCTGCATAAAAGCAAGCATCAGTAAATTTTTATAACGAATAAGTTTGAGGAATATCATTTTTTAAGGTTCTGAGGTTCTTAGGGGCAAAGGTTCAAAGGTTTTTTTCTTGTTTTTGTAAATCTTTGACAAAGTTAGTAGCAAAGTAGTCAAAAGTCTATAGACTAAAGTTTACAATCAAAAGTTTACAATCAAAAGTCTACAATCAAAAGTCTACAATCAAAAGTCTACAATCAAAAGTCTACAATCATTTTAAGCGTAACGACAAATCATTAACAATTAATAATTAATAATTAATAATTCACAATTATCTAATCGTGTTTTCCACTAAAATGTTCCATCCATTTTCCTTGAACCTTCATTACTTGCTCGATAACATCGCGTGCAGCACCTTTTCCGCCTTTTACGTGCGAAATGTAACGACAAATATTTTTAATTTCAGGGCTTGAATCTTGAGGACAAGTTGGTAATCCTACTAATTTCATAACATGAAAATCAGGAATATCGTCACCCATATATAGCACTTCCTCGGGATTTATATTATAAAGATCAGTGTATTCTTTAAAAGTTTTAACTTTATCAGGAGTTCCTAAATGAATATCCTTAATTCCTAAATTATGAAGTCTTATGCGAACGCCTTCGTTGCTTCCGCCAGAAATAATGCAAACATTATAGCCGCTTTCTACAGCTGCTTTCATTGCGTAACCATCACGAATATTCATCGTACGAAGAATTTCCCCTTCATTGGTTACAAAAACCGAACTGTCTGTTAGTACGCCATCAACATCAAAAACAAATGTTGTAATATCATTCATTATTTCTTTATAACTTTTTGCCATTATCTTGTATAGATTGAGTTAGTAGTTTATATATATTCTTTTGATTTTCATTGTTTAAATACTCCAAATGTGACTCAATTGTGACGGTATCATTGCGTTTAGCAGGTCCGGTTTGTGCATCAATTGGATCAAGAGTTTTTATTTTTTCGGCAGTTTCCTGAATTAAAGGCTTCAAAACTTCAAATGGAACCTGATGTTCATCACAAATTTCCTGTCCAATTTGATATAAATGATTCGTGAAATTGTTCACAAAAACAGCCGAAACATGTAAGGCTTTCCTTTGAACTGAATTAATTGGAAAAACTGCATTCGAAATACTTTTGGCAACAGATTCTAAAACCCGAAAATCAAAAGTATTCTCCGCTTCCAAACACATCGGAACTGTTGAAAAATCAATTTCTTTCTTTTTAGAAAATGTTTGAAGGGGATAAAAAACACCTTTTCTGTTTTTGGGGTCTAAAACATCAAGTGATGCAGCTCCCGAGGTATGAACCACAATTCGGTTTTGAAAAGGCAATTGTTTAGAAACTTCCCAAATTGCTTTGTCAGAAACAGCAATAATGTATAGATCGGCTTCTGCTAATTCTTCAAAATTATTTACAATTTTGTCAAAACTAATTAGCGATGTCAAAGCCTCTTTTTTTCTCGAAAAAACCTGTACAATTTCAATAAGTTCACTTTTCGTGAAAGCTTTTATCAAATGCTGCGCAACATTTCCGGAACCAATTATCGTTATTCGAGTCATAGCGCAAAATTAGCATTATTTTTTTAATGTAGATTGCTTTTGATTCGTTTGTATTTTGTCTAAACTCCGCTTAAAATAGCATTATTAATTTTAGATTTTTACTTAAAAAAGCCCTCCTTTGTTTCTAATTAATGAGGTAATTGCGAACAACGGGGTTAAAATATTGATTTTTATCCCTTTAGAATTTCACAGCATCTTTTGGTACAATTTCATTAATCGTAGTAATTTTAGAAAAATCTAATTTTGGAGACGATGTAAATTGAATATTTTTAGAAAACTCTCCGTTAACAGAAATCGCTTTATCAGAAGTGGAAGTAAATTCGATGTTTTTAAACGATATATTTTTTCCGTTATAGATCTCAAAAACAGTTGGTTTTTCGATGTCCAGTTTTACATTACTGATTTTGATTCCGTCAGCATCGATAATAGAAAAACCATTTTCTGCTTTTGCAATTAAATTGGAGATTTCGATGTTTTTAAGATTCATTTCAGGCAAGCCTTGTAGAAAAACTGCTTGATAGGCTCCTCTTATAGTAATGTTTTTTATCGAAATGTTTCTGAACTGTGGTGTTTCTTCATTTACAGGAACTATTTGAGTATTGATTTTATTTCCGCCTTCGGCCAAAGTTTCAGCAATAGATTTCCCTCCATAATAAAGGTCAAAAGAAATTGCCTGTGATGGAATATCGGTCATAAAAATATCTGAGATGTAGATATTTTCTACAATTCCGCCACGTCCGCGAGTACTTTTAAAACGCAAACCAACATCAGTTCCCATAAAAGTACAATTAGAAACGTGAAGATTTTTTACTCCGCCAGACATTTCGCTTCCAACCGTTACACCACCGTGTCCATGATAAACAATATTGTTTCTAACAATGATATTTTCGCAAGGAATACCACGATCGCGACCGTCTTTGTCTTTTCCGGATTTAATGCAAATCGCATCATCACCAACATCAAAACTCGAATTTTCGACAATTACATTCTTGCAGGATTCTACATCAAGACCATCGCCGTTTTGAGAATACCAAGGATTTCTAACTGTTATATTTCGAACAATTAAATCTTCAACCATCAAAGGGTGAATATTCCATGCAGGCGAATTTTGAAATACAGGACCGTCAAATAAGACTCTTTTACTATTTTGAATACTTACCAATACTGGACGTAGAAAGTCATGAATAGCTTCAAAATCTTCCTTGGTTTTTAGATCCAATCGAATATTCTGATCTGCGCCTTTTGAACCTTTTAAATATTGCTCAGACGGATACCAGGAATCTTTTTTCTCATTAAGAACTCCGCCAGAAGCCACAAACTTTTTCCATTGTTCCTCTGTCAATTTGCTTTTTTTAACTTGCCTCCAGGCTTCACCGGAACCGTCCCAAACACCATTTCCGGTAAAAGCAATGTTTTCCAGATTTTTACCATAAATAGGAGAGATGCATCTCCATGTATTCAAGCCTTCAAAACTGGTTTCGATAATAGGATATAAGGTTTTATCTGTAGAAAATTTAATTAAAGCGCCAGTTTCAGCATGCAATTCGATGTTGCTTTTTAAGATAATTGGTCCTGTAAGCCAGATTCCCGGAGGGATAATTACTTTTCCTCCGCCTTTTTTGGTAAGTGCATCTATAGCATCGGCGAAAGCCTTTGTATTTAGGACATAACCACCATTTACAGCACCAAAATCTTTTAGATTTACTACATTTTTTGGAATAACCGGTTCTTTTACTTTCGCCATTTTAAACTCAATACCCTGATAATTATCTTTCGAATTTTGAGCAATTAAAACAGCAGAACAGTTTATTATTAAAGCTGTCAGAACAATGTTTAATAGGTTTAGCAAATTGTTTTTTACACTCATTATTTTGGTTCTTTGGTTTTGTTAATTATGTCTTTTGCCTAAATTATAGCTTTAATTTGTATTAACAATTCAATAACAAAGCTGTAAACACCGCAAATTGATATTGTAATCGATTACACAAACATATAAAATTATATTGAAAAACAAAAAGATCACGCAATTCAATTTTATTTGTAAATATATTCTTGTCATTACAAGAATTTAAGCCACGAAACCATTCGCTTTTTAGTTTTTATTAACAAATGACAAATATTGGAACTCAACATTTTTAAGTACTTTTGTGGCACTTTTATACAATGTAATTCCCTAAAAATGGATAAAAAAATATTCTCTTTTTTGTTTTCTACACGATTAATGGCCGTTCTTTTTTTAACATTTGCAATCGCAATGGGTGTTGGAACTTTTATCGAAAGTAAATACAACACAGATACAGCCCGAATTTTAATTTACAATACTTGGTGGTTTGAGGCGATTATGGTCTTTTTTATGATAAATTTCTTCGGAAATATTAAACGCTATCAATTACTTAAAAAAGAAAAATGGGCAACTTTATTGCTTCATATTGCTTTTATTTTTATTCTTTTAGGAGCTTTCATTACACGTTATATCAGCTACGAAGGCATGATGCCAATTCGTGAAGGTGCTACCGAAAATCAAATTTTTTCAGACAAAACATTCTTAACTGTTTTTGCAGACGGAGAATACAAAGGCGAAATGAAACGTAGAGTTTTTGAGAAAAACTTATTGTTTTCTCCAGTAACCAATAACGATTTTACGCTTTCAGGCAAATTTGACGAAACTCCTTTTGAAGTGACTTACGTTAATTATATAATGGGAGCAAAAGAGACGATTAAACCAGATCCAAAAGGAGCTTTATACTTAAAATTAGTTGAAGCAGGGGCGGGAGGACGTGAAGAACATTTCCTTAAAGAAGGTGAAGTTCAAAACATTCATAATGTTTTATTTGCTTTGAATAAACAAACAGCCGGTGCGATTAACATCAACACAACAGGCGATAAATATACGATTCAAACTCCTTTTGAAGGAGAGTTTATGCGAATGGCAGATAAACTAAAAGGAAGTGTAACTAAAGATAACGTGCAGCCACTTATGATGCGTTCATTATACAGTATAGGCGATATTAGAATTGTATTTCCAGATCCGGCAGTAAGAGGAATTGTTGATTATGAATCAAATAACGATTATAAAGCAAAATCTCATCACGATGCCTTAATTGTAAAAGTTAAAGCTGAAGGACAAGAAAAAGAAGTTAGACTTTTAGGATCTAAAGGAAGCGTAGGCGAGCCTCAGACCGTTAAAATTGGTAAAATAGAATATAGTTTATTCTACGGAAGTAAAGCCTATATCACACCTTTCAAAATTAAATTGAATGATTTTATTGCAAGTAAATATCCAGGAACAGAAAAAAGTTATTCGTCTTTTGAAAGTCAAGTAACCGTTCAGGATTCTACAGAGACTTTTGATGCCCGTATTTACATGAACCACGTATTAGACTACAAAGGATACAGATTTTTTCAATCATCATTTGATCCGGACGAAAAAGGAACAGTATTATCTGTAAATCACGATTGGTGGGGGACATCAATTACTTATTTAGGTTATTTTATGTTGTTTTTTGGATTAATGGCAATTATGTTTACAAAACATTCTCGTTTCGCAGATTTAAAACGCAAACTGGAAGTTGTGAAAAAGAAGAAAGAAAAATTAATTACCATTTTGGTTTTAATGATTGGTTTGAGCGGATTTGCTCAGGCGCCACACGTTCATACACCAGGTCACGATCACAATCATACAGCAGATCCTAAAGATCACGCCAATCACGTAACTGCTCCTCCAAGCAAGAAACAATTAGACTCGTTATTGTCTATTTATAAAGCTCCGGAAGCACACGCTGCCAAATTTGGACGTTTGATTATTCAGGATGCAGGAGGTAGAATGAAGCCAATTAATACTTTTTCGTCTGAATTGCTTCGCAAAGTAAGTCAGAGTGATACTTATAACGGAATGAATTCTGATCAGGTATTTTTGTCTATGACACAATATGCTCAGGTTTGGATACAGGTTCCAATTATTTACCTTAACACAAAAGATGATAGTATTCGTAAAATTATTGGGATTGAAAAGGGAATGAAATTAGCACCTTTTGTAAAGTTCTTTGATGAAAACGGAAATTACAAACTTGCACCTTACCTAGATGCTGCTTACAAAGCTGGAAATCCAAATAGTTTTGAGAAAGATTTTATCGAAGCAGATAAAAAAGTAAACTTAATGGAATCTGCATTAAGCGGAAGCATTTTAAGAATATTCCCAATCCCAAATGATCCAAACAACAAATGGATTTCTTATCTAGAGTTAGATAACGCAGGATTAAAAGGAATGGATTCTACTTATGTAAAACAAATTCTGCCTTTATATTTTAGCGCTTTAAACAATGGCGCTATTTCTAAAGATTTTAAAACTGCAGATCAATTAGTAGAAAGTATCAACGGTTTCCAGAAGAAATTTGGAAGTAAAGTACGTCCAAGTGAGCAAAAAATTGATCTTGAGATTGCCTATAATACCTATAATATTTTACCAAAAATGTTTTACTGGTATTCTCTTTCAGGAATCTTTATGTTGATTTTTACACTTTTCAGTATCTTTTTTGATAAAAAATGGTTACGAATCACTGTAAATGGTTTCCATATATTGATAGGCTTAATATTTGCACTTCATACCCTAGCATTAATTGGACGTTGGTACATTTCAGGTCACGCACCTTGGAGTAACGCTTATGAAGCAATTGTATATGTAGCGTGGTCAACAATGTTCTTTGGATTGGCTTTCGATCGCAAATCAAAACTTACAGTAGCATCTGCAGCATTTGTGACAGCGATGATTTTCATGGCATCAAACGCCAACTGGATAGATCCTGAAATTGCAAATTTACAACCCGTTTTGAATTCGTATTGGTTAATGATTCACGTTGCGGTTATTGTGGCAAGTTACGGGCCTACTGCACTTGGAATGATTTTAGGTTTTGTGTCTCTGGTATTGATTTTCTTTACCAATGAGAAAAACAAGACCAAAATGGAACTAAACATTAAAGAGATCACTTATATCAACGAAATGTCAATCACAATTGGTTTAATCATGTTAACTATTGGTAACTTCTTAGGAGGACAATGGGCCAACGAAAGCTGGGGTCGTTACTGGGGATGGGATCCAAAAGAAACTTGGGCTCTAATCTCGATTATGATTTATGCGTTTGTAATTCACGCTCGTTTTGTTCCGTCATTAAGAGGAAAATGGTTCTTCAATTTAATGACTATGTATGCCTTTGTATCCATTTTGTTTACATATTACGGAGTAAACTTCCACTTAGTTGGACTGCATTCTTATGCAAGCGGAGAAGCACATTCATTAAGCTGGGTTTATTATTCATTAGGAACAATTTCGGTAATTGGAGCATTAACATACCCTAAATACCACAAATATTATAAAACCAAAAAGGTTAAAAAGATCAAATAATCGATAATTAGAAGTAATTATTAATTCACAAAAAAGGTTCAACGATAAGTTGAACCTTTTTTTATGAAGTAAATAGATATTTGTATAAACTTAGGATAATAATCAGGAGCTGTTTCCTGCTGTCCACTATATCTTTTCCTTGCTAAAGAAGCAAGAAAAAGGATGCCGTTCCCATCAGGGCTAGAGCATAGTTTTCTACAAGAAGTTTCATAACAAACAACATACTAAAACTTGAAACCTGAAACAAAAAAAACTGAAACAAAGAAAACCTGAAATAAACTTTTAATAATTTACAATAACGCTTTTATAGCCAGAATTATAAAGAAAATTAAAAAGAAGCAGATCAAAAATATAATGTGACTTAAAATCGTAAGAAAGAATACCTTCGTTTTTGAGATCTTATTAAAGAATTGAATATTAGTCCAAAATATTAAAAGCATTCCCACAACATAAGTTAGATTCGAAAACATCTGAAGATGCGCTGTACTATTGGAATACACGAGAATAGGAAACATCACAATCTGTGCAAAAATCCTTTGTGAAGCCTTAAAAGTATTTAGTACAAAATACTCCACAAAATTATAACCTTGTTTTCTAAAGGCAATATAAGTCCCAACAGTATAAAAAGGTATCGCTGCAATTGTTGTCCACGAAAAATGCGTCGCAATCCATTCGTTAAACGCGTTCATATCAAACTTTGTTTCTTCAGAATTTGAAAATAAATTGATGTGAAAATAATGGTATAAAACACCATACAACGTTGCCAATACAACAACTAATGACAAAGGTTTAAAATGCTTAACACGTTTTCCTTCAATAAACTCTCTTATAGAATGTCCTGGTCTGGTAAATAATTGTTTTATAGAATAAGGAATTCCAGCGTCAAAATGAAATAAACCGTGTTGAATATCGTGCCACAAAAAGTGTGCATTTATTTTGTGTGTTTCAGCAGTTTGTCCGCATTTATTGCAATAGTTGCCCTGAAAAACATGTCTACAGTTTTTACAAATTATTTCCATTTTGTGGTATTTTTCAGAATCAAGTTCTGCAATGATAAGAATTTTTTTTCTGGTTTTTTATGACATCTGAAGGCCAAAACAATAAAGTTTAATTTTCAATAGTATTCTTTTTAAATCCGTTAGGATACATAATCGCTAACAATACAATAATTAGCAAAAAGTTGTACTCAACACCATTGCGTCCGCCGCCAACAACAAACCAGCCTTCTTGAAAATGCACAAGAATAATTCCCATAATCAAAACAAAAATTGTTACAAATCCCGCTAATTTGATGTATTTATTCCAGATTAAAAGCACAGCTGCAACAATATGAGATAATTTTATACTCCAGGCAATAACAACACCAAAAGGAGCAAAACCAATCTGGTTGAGATATAAATTTCCAAAATCATTAATTCCGTTATCAAAAATTCCAAAAACAGAATGAGTTAAAAGGATAATGGCAACTGCAATTCTCAAAAGTAAAGTTCCGTTCATAATTAATAGCTTGATGTTAGTTGAATTAAAAATAATAAAAAAACGCATATTAGAATGTAATATGCGTTTTAAGTTTTATAACAAGTTTACTTTTAGACTTTTCCTAAAGTATATAATTGTGTCATTGTTGGTGTTAAACTTCCACCGGCAGGCTCTAATGTAATTCCAAAAGCCTCAGCAGATTGCGTTTGATCAACAGCAAATATTTTCTGTGAATTTCCTTCAAAGTTGTCAAGTAAACCAATGCTTGTTGGTGTTAATACAGGACTTAATTTTAAAGCCCAAACCTGATACACCATTCCTTTTGGAGGTTTTGGTAAACCCGCAGCATCAATATAAGTCGTTTTGGTATCTTTATTCCAATACACTTTTGCAAAAGAGTTTGGAGAAACAGCTTGTCCGCCCAGAGTTACACCAGTATTTTTGATATCTCTAACAATGGTTAAACTCTTCTCAGTTTGCTTATTTTGTTGATCTAAGAAAGCATAATCTTTTTCGATTTTACTCTTTTCAGTTCCAACAGTAGTAATTGCTTCTTTTGTTTTTGTAAGTTCTAAAGTCTGATAACCAAGACCTAAAAGCAATAAAACCGCTGCTGCCCAGCCCACATATTGCGTCCAGTTCGATGTTGGTTTCAAGTCGACTACTTTGCCATGCTTCAATTCCAGACGTTCTTTTATCTTCTCGAAATTTGCTACCGAGTGAAAAGGAGAGAAGCTAGATGATAAAGCCACAATCGCCTTTTCGATTGCAATAATTTCCTGATCCATTTCCGGATGTTTCTTCGCCATTTCGGCTATTTCTAAATTCTCAGCTTCGGTCAACAGACCAAAAACATATAGCTCTAGAGTTCCTGATTCAATATATTCTTGTGCTTCCATTAGATTTTTAAATAATTTCTTAAATCGTTAATACAGTTTCTGTTTTGCGTTTTGATAGTTCCCAGTGGCATTGCCAATTCTTCTGAAGCTTCTTGTTGGGTATATCCTTTAAAAAATAACAAATCAATAATTTCGATACATTTTGGTTTTAATTTTTTTACAAATTCTTGTATACCAATGGTATCAATTTTATTAACGAGTTTGTTACTGTCGTCTAACAGATTTACGAAATTATCTGATGAAAGGTTTTTTTGATTGTTATTATAATTTTTAGATCTCAGCATATCGATCGAAGTATTCCTGGCAATATTAAGGATCCAAGTGTAAAATCGCCCCTTACTTTCATTGTAAGAATCTATGTTTTTCCAGATTTTAACAAAAACTTCCTGTAAAACATCTTCTGCTTCTTCTCGATTTTTTATGAGAACATTAATTACCGAAAACAAACTTTTAGAGTACATATCATACAAATGGGTAAAAGCTCTTTCGTCTTTCTTGTAAATTAAAACTAATAATTCTTCTTGACTCATAGATTTAGATTTTTAAAGCTTAAACAAAATTTATTAAACATTATTTCAATACTTGAGATAAAGATAATTTATTTTTTCTTTAAAATTAGATTTTTTTTAACAGTCATAACCCCATTAAAACAAGGGATTTTAAAAAAAGTTTAATTTTTTTTCATTTTTTTAAAACCAAAAGCAATCCAATTACGTAGATGCTATTATAACAGAAAATTATTATTTAGGAAAATAGCAAAAAACGAAAAAAGAAGCTTTTCATTTGATTATTAGAGGCTTATTATAAACACTAAAACCACTTAATTTAACATTTGTTTAAAGAAGTGAATAAAGCAAAAATTCAATAAATAAAATTTAAGTGATGAGCAACATAACTAATTTGAAAATACTAATAGTTGGCTTAACAACGGTTCTTGCACTTAATAATTTTGCAAAAGACCGGTTTAGAAAAGAAGTCTTAGGCTATTGTGATATGTATACAGATGTTATGTCAAATCAAAATATAAATATAACTAACGTTTAAAAATATAAATAGTTGATGTCCTCGGACTTCCAAACGATTTTTTTTAGTATTAAAGAATTGCATACACTCAAAATTACACTCTTGTACCAATAAAAGAAAACTAGTCAGAATCAACGCCATAAAAGAAAAAATTGTAATTAAAGAGGAACTGAATTCATTAAAAAAAGCTCACAATAACCGAGGCATCAACTATAATTTAAGAGATTGCATAAAAGCACAATAATTAATTCATGGTTTGATTTGTTTGTATGGGGGGAAGCCTAACGTCTGATTAACGTTAGGCTTCATTTTTTAACTAATCTTTAATAAAAATAATGCAGGCAAAAACTTCTTTAAAGATAGATTTTAACTAATTTTATAAAAAATTAAACAATGAAAAAAGTAATATTTATAGCTTGTAGCGTGGTCTTTTTCCTGAGTTCTCAACTTCAGGCGCAAACAAGTAAAACTAAAGTATCTAAAACAGATAAAGTCATGACAAAAGAAACGATTTATCAATTTAAAGTACAAGATTTATCAGGAGATCCATTTGATTTTGCATCCTTAAAAGGTAAAAAAATCCTGATCGTTAATACCGCTTCAAAATGCGGATTAACACCTCAGTACAAGGATCTTGAAGCAGTATACAAAGAGTATAAGGATAAAGGTTTTGTAATCGTAGGTTTTCCTGCTAATAATTTTGCTTCTCAGGAACCGGGAACAAATAAAGAAATTGAGACGTTTTGCCAACAAAATTACGGTGTAACTTTCCCAATGATGGACAAAGTTTCTGTAAAAGGAGATGATATGTGTGAGGTTTACAAATTTCTTACTCAAAAATCTAAAAATGGTTTACAGGATTCTGAAGTAGAGTGGAATTTTCAAAAATACTTAATCAACGAAAAAGGAGAATTAGTAAAAGTGATTAAACCTAAAACTTTAGTAACAGAACCAGAAGTTATAAACTGGATTAAAAGCTAATTTATAAGCATCTAAACAAAAAATCCACAAATTTGAATTTATCAAGTTTGTGGATTTTTTTTTATTCTAAATTGTTATTAATCGTTTAAAACAGTAATAATTCTCTTTTCTATTTCAGGTTCAGAATCAGAATGTCCGGCATCTTCAATATATAAGGTAGAATTTTTTAAAATACTATGAAATTCTTCCGCATATTCAACAGGACAAATAGCATCTTTTTTGCCATGAATTATAATTGTCGGAATGTTTTCTAACACATTACAATTATTCAGGATATAATTATCTTCAAGAAAACAATTGTTGCTTAAATAATACGCTTCCATTATTGATAAAGAATGGTATGGGAATTCTTTTAATATCATTTCAATTTCATTTTCCTGAATTCCTTTTTTAAAAATCGATATTTCATAATACGCCCATTCATAGCAATAAAACTCTTTATTTTCTGGAGTCCCGTTAAGCATTTGATCAAGATAATATGCAGAAATACTAAGAGTACTATTTGAGGGAACATTGTTTTCAAAGCGGCTCCATTCTTTTGGATATTCCTTTTTAAGCCCTCCGCACACGAAGTGATCAATTGTTGGTTTATTGGCTAAGAAAAGTCCTCTCAATAAAAGACTTCTTACTTTTTCAGGATTCTGAATCGCAAATACAAGACTTAAAGCTGTTCCCCAGGAACCTCCAAAAACGTTTATACTGTCTATTTTTAAATAGGAGAGAAGCAAATTAATATCATCGACAAGATCTTGAGTTGTATTTTGTTCTATAGATGCAAAAGGTTTACTTTTTGAAGATCCTCTTTGGTCAAAAAAGATAATTTTATGTTTTTCAAAATCAAAAAAGCGCTTGTCTCTTTCTGAAAATCCTGCACCAGGACCACCGTGAACAAATAAATAAGGTTCACCATCTCCACAAACTTCATAATAAATTTCATGGATTTCACTAACTTTTAAATACCCTTTTTCTACGTTGTAATTATGTTTCAATAAGAATTTGATTAGATTTTTGTAGATTAGAAATAGTCGGTTTAGTTAAAACTACATTAATAATTACCTCAATATCAATTGCATAAGAACCAAATCCAGCCAGTGATCAAATTTGTAACCAACTTCTCGAATCGTTCCTGTTGCAACAAATCCAAACTTTTCATGAAAAGCAATACTTCCCGCATTATCAGCATCAATAGCGCCAATCATAACGTGAAAACCTTGTTCTTTGGCCAACCGAATTAATTCAATAAGCAGTTTAGATCCAATTCCTTTACCAATTACATTATCAACCACATATACAGAATGTTCAACGGTATATTGATACCCAATTTTCTCCCTGAATTGCCCATAACTCCCAAAACCAACGACTTCGCCATCTAAATCGGCTACAATAATAGGCAAGTTTTTAGCTTTTTTATCCTCAAACCATTTTGTCTGAACATCAAGAGTTTGAACATCATAACTATAATTTGCAGTAGTATGCAAAATAGAATGATTTACAATTTCCAGAATTTTTTCTAAATCGTTTGTAGTTGCTGGTCTAAGAGTAAGGCTCATGGTTTTTGTTTTTTTCGCTGCGAATTCACTAATTGTAATCTAATATTTTTTATTTTAATTCGTGAATTCATAGCTATTTTTTTGATATTATTTAGTATTTAATTCAGCCAATAAAGTATCCACTTCTTTAGTGCTCCAGGTCATTTCGGTACAGATTTCCTTAGCGTCTTTTGCGTATTGCAGGGCTAATTTTTTATCTTTTATTTTGTTATAAAGTCTTGCCAGAAGTAAGTTCCCATCATAAGAATCATTTAATTCTAAAGAATGTTTTACCCAGAAAATAGACTTTTTTAAACTCTCAGTATCAGAAATGTGTTTCAAATAAGTTTGTCCAATATCCTTTAGAAAACTTGCATCATTCCAGACCAATTTCTGAGTATCATCGAGAGTTACTTTTTTATAAAACTGCCATTTTTCTGTTCTTTCAGCTAAAGTTAAATCAAATTTAAAAACCAGAGAATCCGTTTTTTGCAATTTAATAGATTTCGCAACTTCCCTTTGTTTGTAATAGTTTATAGTGTCCAAATTATCAACATAAGGGCGAAGTAATTCCGTTACAATACTTTCTACTTTTCGATCTACACGATTTTGAGAAGCCACGGCAGCAAACTCTTTTTGATGTTTTAAAACATATTGAAATTCTCTCGATTTTATGTCCGTAACACCATTTGCAATAATACGCCAATTGGTTTCGCTAACCAATTGTTCATCAGATTGAGTATTAAGATAAATATGCGTCGGAATTGATAAATCAGTTCTGTCTTTTCCTTTTTTTAAAGTATTTAAATACGCAAAAAACTTAGTAGAATTGCCGGGATCATTCAGGAATTCCTTCTCTAAATAAGGCAATTGCATTCTCGAATTCAATGAGTATTTAACCTCAGTCATAAATTCCGGCGTTTTCATTTCGCCCTTTAAAGCATACAAAAGTGTTTCTGTATTTGGATCAATAAATAAGAAAGTAGGCAAGGATTTAGTATTATATTTGTCTTTTAGCGTGATTCCTTCTTCTTTTTCAATGTTTTTCCAGGCGCAAACATAGTTTTCCTTTAAGAAAGCCATCACATTTGGATCACTAAACACTTCTTTTTTCATTTGATTACAATGCGGACACCAATCGGCGTAAAGCATTACAAAAAGCGGTTTATTTTGCAGTTTTGCAGTTTCAAGCGCTGTTTTATAAGGTGTGTCATCCGGAACAAACTGATTTTGAGACTTTACAACTTGCAACGACAAAAAAAGAAGGAGTATAGAGAGAAATCGCATATGAAGATTATTTATATCAAAAATTAGCTTCTACAAATATATTCCCTTTTTCCAAAAGCAGCCTTAATATCTTCCTATTTATAAGTTAAATCCAACACGAAGTTTGTAACTTTGTAATATAAAAGAAGAGCGCTTAAACTTAAAGTGTTTCTTTAAAAAAGTAATACGCCATAAGAATGATTTACCCCAAAATACCGCTTGCACAAAGCATTATCGAAATTTTTTCTGCCAAAGGAATCAAAAATATCATAATTTCTCCAGGTTCTAGAAACGCACCATTAACCATAGGATTTGCCCAGAATTCAAACTTTAAATGTTACAGCATTGCTGATGAACGTTGTGCTGCATTTTTTGCATTAGGAATTGCACAGCAAACCAAACAGCCAACAGCAATTATGTGCACATCTGGATCTGCACTATTAAATTATTATCCGGCTGTAGCCGAAGCATTTTATAGTCAGATTCCGTTAATTGTAGTTTCTGCAGATCGTCCGCAAAGCAAGATCGATATTGGCGACGGACAAACTATTCGTCAGGAAAATGTTTTTCAGAACCATTCCGTTTTCAATGCTAATTTAACCGAAGAAGCTTCTTTAGAGAATGATTTAAAAATCAACAAAGCCATTGAAACCGCGATACTTCAAAAAGGTCCCGTTCATATTAATGCACCTTTTGAAGAGCCATTATACGAAACGGCAGAAACACTTTCGGTTCAGCCAACAATTACAGATTTAGAAGAAATTCCAGGAATTAAAGCTATCGAAAATAGCGAAGAAATTATTTCAAAATGGAATTCAGCCAAGAAAAAACTAGTTTTAATTGGTGTAAACGAAGCAAATTCTATAGAGAAGAAAATAATAGAAAACTTCGCAAACGATCCGTCAATTGTAGTACTTACAGAAACAACTTCAAACTTGCATCATCCAAGTTTTGTGGGTAGTATTGATACTTTAATTACACCATTTGAAGAGGTGGATTTTGAAGCATTTAAGCCAGAAATATTAATCACTTTTGGCGGAATGATTGTATCAAAACGAATCAAAGCTTTTTTACGAAAATACAAACCAAAAGAACATTGGCATATTGATACTTTGCGTGCTTATGATACTTTTAATGTTCTGACAAAACATTTTGTAATGCAGCCAAATGAGTTTTTCAATCAATTGTTGGCTGAAACTACTTTTGCAGAAAGTGATTATTTTTCGAAGATTGATAAAATTTACGATTTAAGAAAAATCAGAAGAGCAGAATATCTTGAAAAAACTGTTTTTTCGGACTTTAAAGTATTTGAGAAAGTAATTGAATCATTACCTGGAAATAGTCAGTTACAAATTAGTAATAGTTCGGCAATTCGATATGCACAATTAATAGATATTGATCCTTCAATTGAAGTTTTTTGCAATCGCGGAACCAGCGGAATTGACGGAAGTACATCAACCGCAATTGGAGCAGCCGTTGGAAACTCAAAACAAAATGTTTTTATTACCGGCGATATTAGTTTCTTGTATGATAGTAATGCTTTATGGAATGCTTACATCCCACAAAATTTCAAAATTATTTTGATTAATAATGGAGGAGGGGGAATTTTTAGAATTTTGCCGGGTCATGAAGAGAAACCTGTTTTTAATACATTTTTCGAAACCTCACATCATTTAACAGCAGAGCATCTTGCCAAAATGTACAAGATGAATTATTTTACAGCATCAAATGAAGATTCTCTAAAGGAAAATTTAGAAGTACTTTATAGCAATAATGATGCACCGGCAATTTTAGAGATTTTTACTCCAACTTTTGAAAATGATGTTATTCTAAAAAGGTTCTTTAAAGAATTGATTTAATTCCGTAAATAAAATAGTGTTAATTTTTTGTGTAATACTAAATATTTGTTTTAGATTTGAGAACTTAAAAAGTAAGAAAAATAATCTAAATTAATATTATGAGCACGAGAGAAGAGTTAATCAAAAAGTACGCATCAGATTTAAAAGATAAATGCGGAGTAACGCCAGACATGGATTTATTGACCAAAGTAACTATAGGTTGCGGACCTTCAATTTATCATGCAGATGCTTCAACAGTTGCAGCAACTCAACATTCTGAAATAGATACTGTTAGAAAGAATTTTCTAATTAAAAAACTGGGATTGCCAGATGGACCAAATTTAGAAGCTGCAATCAATGATGTTCTTGCACAGTACGGACATTCTAATAAACACAAGTATAGAGCAGTAGTTTATTATTTACTGACTTTGCATTTTAAAAAAGAAAGCGTTTACAATAAATAATTTCTATTAATACAGATACAAAAAGCACCGTTATTGGTGCTTTTTGTATTTTCTGTTCTTAACGAATTGGAACCGGAAACACGGGTAAACTTGCGTGACCTAACCCGTCTACAGTTTGTATAGCAAAAAAGTAGTTATCTTTAGAATATGGCATTTCGGCTTTGGTATCTTTTACAAAAAACGTTTTCTCCCAATGCGAAGAAGCCGTTTCTCTCATTAAAATCTGATAACCATAAGGTGCTTTTCCTTCCGGAGCCGTCCAGAAGAATGCAGATGAATTAGAAAGGTTTTTAACTTCTATTCCTACATTTGTTGGCGCTTTTGGTGACCATGCTAAATTGGCAAGAGTCGCTAAATTAGAACAAGTGTTTTTTCTTAAATACTCAAAATCCATAAATTCAACTAAATCACCGTATTTAATGCCGTTTTCAGTCCTTATATCCTGATGTTGGTGATCGAAATTCTCATTCATTTCGCAAAAACGAACTGCTGTAAAGCCATTTTGACTAAACGGAGTATGATCGCCACCACGTAAAAAACGATCGTTTCTATATACTAATTTTACTTTTAATTGATCTACGTATTGCTCCGTAACCGTTTTAATGTAACGCGCCAATAATCTCGACGGACTATCATTTTCGCGACTTGTTGCTTTACGTATTTTGGCTTCGTCTTCGGTTTCTAAAAACGGAATCGTTTCACTAAAAACCCTAATCTGAGTATTGTCTCTTAAATTAGTTCCGCTCGATAAACTGTTACCAATCATATCATTATTAAGCATTGCCATGATATTCCAGTTCGATTCTTTTGCATTTTCAGCAAGATGACGAGCACCAATAAGCCCTTGTTCTTCACCAACTACAGCCACAAAAATAATAGTTGCAGAGAAAGATCTTTTACTCATTACTCTGGCCAATTCCAATACAGCCGCAACTCCAGAGGCGTCATCATTGGCGCCAGGAGCATCAGATTTTATATTCATGACATCAGAAACCCTTGAATCAAGATGTCCGCTTATAATAAGAATACGATTATCAGTTGGGTCAGTTCCTTTAAGAGTCGCCATTACATTCCCTAGTTTACTGTCTTTGTTGATGCGTTTTCCGTCTGTCTTAACTTCAAAATAATCAATTTCAGCGGTTAATCTTCTGCCAGATTCCAAAGCATATTTATCAAATTCAGATTTTACCCATTGTTGTGCAGCGCCAATTCCTTTGGTTTTACTTTTAGTATCACTTAAAGTATGTCGTGTCCCGAAAGAAACTAGCTTTCGAACAGTAGTTTCAAGGTTTTCGGCTTTAATTTCGGTAATCATTTTTTTTATTTCAGGATCTTCTGCAACTTGAGAAAAGGTAATTTGTGTAAAAAATACAAAAGCAAATACAGAATAAAAAAAGGTCTTTTTCATTGATTTGGGATTAATTTAGATTCTCAAATTTACTTAAAAAAAACAGAAACCTTAAAAAGATGTTTTAGCTGATTTTATCTAAAACTTTTTTCGTTGTACCATTTTCAAACTTCGTACATTTGCACCTTAGAAACTCAGCTACTTTATAGCTTAGAACCTCAAGAATATGATTGAAATAGGAAAATACAATACCCTTATTATACTACGTGATACCAAAGTTGGTTTGTTTTTAGGAAATCCCGAAAAAGATCCTGAAGGAATTCACGACATTTTATTACCAAATAAATACGTTCCAAATGAATTTGAAATAGGCGAGGAGCTTATTGTTTTCGTTTATCTGGACCATGAACAACGCCCGGTTGCAACTACGCTGGAACCCTATATTTTATTGAATGAATTTTCGCTTTTAAGAGTAAATTATATCAATCAGGTTGGTGCTTTTATGGATTGGGGAATGGAAAAAGACATTCTTGTTCCGTTTAAAGAGCAAGCGCGCCCAATGGAAAAAGGAAAGCGTTACTTGGTCTACCTTTATATGGACGAAAAAACAAATCGTTTGGTTGCTTCAAGTAAATTGAACCAATTTTTAAGTAACGATCAGCTTACAGTTGAAAAAGGAGAAGAAGTTGATTTGATCGTTTCGCATATTACCGAATTAGGTATCAATGTAATCATCAACGAGCAACACAAAGGATTACTGTACAAAGACGAAGTTTATGATGACGCTATAAGAACCGGAGACAGAATGCGCGGTTATATCAAAAACATTCGTCCTGATAATAAAATTGATGTTGCATTACAAGTACAAGGATATCAAAGTATTGAGCCAAATGCAGAAAAGATTTTAGACGAATTGAGAGCCAATCGTGGATTTTTACGACTAAATGACGCTTCACATCCTGAAGATATTAAAACGGTATTGAAAATGAGTAAAAAGACCTTTAAAAAAGCCATTGGGGCCTTATATAAAGACAAACTCATCGAAATCAAAGAAGATGGAATTTATCTGGTAAAAGAGGATAATTAAAAATAAAAAAAACTTGCTACGAACTAGCAAGTTTTTTTATATTTTCACAATACTAAATGCAATTCATTGTAAGTTATGAGAAAAACGATTTGTTTAGGTTTTATGTTTTTGATTCTGTTTTCGTGTGAAAAAAATAAAAAAGATTTAGAACTTGAATTACTAACCAATGAGGTTGTTTGTGTATAAAATATAGATATACACGATTTTTTGGAGGCTTTTTACAAACCAAATAAAGAATATGATAGTCTTTCGAAAAATATTCTTCGATATAAGATAACTAATGTTTCAGACAAAAAGTATTTTATAATGTTAGACCCAAATAATTTAGGAACCCTGGAACGAGATCTCTATAAAGAAGCTTTGGGACAAAAAAACTATTCTTCAAATTCAATTGGTTTTAGTATGTACAAAAATGATTCTATTTTAGATCATAGTTCCACAGCAGCGGAAAACATGTGCGGTAATGGTTTTGAATTAATGAAAATTGATGAGTTAGATACTATAATTAATAACTTTTTAATAAAGAACAGGATTGATAAAAGGTACAAAGTTCAATTTTTAAACCTTGTTGATGATTCACTGCAAGGCTATTTTCTTCAGCCTGGAGAAACAAAATATTTTACTTCAGTAATTAATTTACCTTATAGAAATAGTCAAATGTGGTTTTCGAATATAAACAAGAAAAAACCAAATTTAGGTTCACTTTCTTTAAAAAGTGATTCCAGTTTTATAAATAGAAGATTAAGTCAAGATCGAAAAAGGGAGATAAAAGAAAATGGATATATTGTATTTGACGGAACTATTTACTCAAAAAAAGTTCCGGTTAAATTAATACGTATAAAAAACTAAAACAGGAAAGGCTGCTCATTACAAGCAGCCTTTCCCTTTTTATTCTAGTTTTAAAAAAAATTGTAATTAAAAAAAAACAGAAATAAAATAAATTCGAATCCATTCAAAAAATAATAGCTTTATAAATTTTAGAAATTACTTCCTGAAACGGTATGTCTTTAAACAATATATACATTCATATTAAAAGCAAAAATTTAAGTTCACGGCTAGTCCATTTGGTTTGATAAAATAACTTATAGAAAGTTTTAGTTAGCATTTTTTCCTCTTTTCGTAATCAATTTGATACTAATTACTAAACAATTCTAGCGTTTAACCTTAGGTGTTACTATTTCCTTTTTGAAGTTTCAACAAATGAATAAATCATTTGCCCATTAATCACAGGTTTATGAATAAAAACCGTAAAAAAATGAGCGACAAATTTTTTAAATTTTCTCAAAAAAATCATTTTTTAGGTTAATAAATCAGTGAAAGAAAATCAATCTTACATCAATGAAATAAAATGTATCTCATTGATTTCTAGGCTGTAAAATTAGATATTATTTTTTAAAACTAATGTTAAAAAATGTTATTTTTTGTAAGTAAATCCCAATTGTTAACATTCAAAGTAATTTTAGTACAGACTTAAACCAAATTGAGTAGGTAAAAATATAAAAATGCTTTATTTTTACACTATAATTATTTAAAATAAAACAAATAGAAATGGATTGGATTACTGCCAGAGAATTTGAAGATATAACCTATAAAAAATGTAATGGAGTTGCGAGAATTGCTTTTAACAGACCAAATGTTAGAAATGCATTCCGTCCTAAAACAACTTCAGAATTATACCAGGCTTTTTATGATGCTCAGGAAGATACCTCAATTGGGGTTGTTTTACTTTCTGCCGAAGGACCGTCGACAAAAGATGGTGTATATTCTTTTTGCAGTGGAGGAGATCAAAATGCTCGCGGACATCAGGGTTATGTTGGCGAAGATGGTCAGCACCGTTTGAATATTCTTGAAGTACAGCGTCTGATTCGTTTTATGCCAAAAGTTGTCATTGCAGTTGTTCCAGGTTGGGCAGTTGGCGGCGGACATAGTTTACATGTCGTTTGCGATATGACTTTGGCAAGTAAAGAGCATGCAATCTTTAAACAAACAGATGCCGATGTAACTAGTTTTGATGGTGGTTACGGATCTGCATATTTAGCCAAAATGGTAGGACAGAAAAAAGCACGTGAAATTTTCTTTTTAGGAAGAAATTATTCAGCTCAGGAAGCTATGGATATGGGAATGGTAAATGCCGTAATTCCTCATGACGAGCTAGAAGCTACAGCTTATGAGTGGGCACAGGAAATCCTGCAAAAATCACCAACATCTATAAAAATGCTAAAATTCGCCATGAATTTAACTGACGACGGAATGGTTGGACAGCAAGTTTTTGCCGGAGAAGCAACTCGTTTAGCATATATGACTGAAGAAGCTAAAGAAGGAAGAAATGCTTTCTTAGAAAAAAGAAAACCAAACTTTGGTGAAAATAAGTGGCTTCCATAAAGAAATAAAAATAGTTTCAAGTTTCAGGTTTCGAGTTGCGAGACCAAAACTTGAAACCTGAAACTTGAAACTTTTGCACATTTAAACAAAAAAATATAATGAAACATTGGATTGAAGCCGCGAGATTGCGCACATTACCTTTATCAGTTTCCGGAATTATAGTAGGAAGTATATACGCCTTATCAAACCCAACAGAAACAATCAATACACCAACAGAAGTATTTAGTTGGAAAATTTTTGGTTTCGCATTATTAACAACGCTAGGTTTACAGGTTTTATCCAATTTTGCAAACGATTATGGAGATGGAGTAAAAGGTACCGATAACGTTGATAGAATAGGCCCAAAAAGAGCTATCCAGAGTGGTGTTATCACACCACAAGCCATGAAAAAAGCGATTATTATTACAGCTGTATTGACATTATTATCCGCTATAATTCTAATTTATTTTGCTTTTGGAGAGAGTAATTTCGGATATTCAATCTTCTTCTTATTATTAGGAATCGCTGCAATTGTTTCCGCTATTCGCTACACAGTTGGTAACTCAGCTTACGGATACAAAGGTTTAGGTGATGTATTTGTTTTCATCTTTTTCGGACTTGTAAGCACATTGGGTGTTAACTTTTTGTACTCAAAAGAAGTAGATCCATTATTAATTCTACCGGCAATTTCTATTGGTTTATTGAGCGTTGGCGTTTTAAACCTGAATAATATGCGCGATGAAGAATCAGACAGAAAATCAGGAAAAAACACAATTGTAGTTAAAATGGGCGGAGCAAAAGCTAAGATTTACCACTTCACATTGATTATTACAGCAATGGTTTTGGTGCTTCTTTTTGCTTTTTTAAGCGATTATAACTTCGATCAATATTTATTTATATTGGCTTTTATACCTTTAACTAAACATTTAATTACGGTCTATAAAAACCAAAATCCTAAGCTATTAGATCCTGAATTAAAAAAACTGGCACTTAGCACATTTTTACTTTCAATATTACTAACAGTATGTATGATTTCATTGATTTCAGACATTATTGTTAACCTCTTTTTAGGAGGCAGATAAATTAAAGTTCAACTTTAAAATTTTACAAAAATGAAAATCACATTTTACGGACACGCTTCATTAGGCATCGAAGTTGGAGGAAAACACATTATTGTAGATCCTTTCATTACAGGAAACCCACAAGCAGCGGCAATTGATATAAATACATTAAAAGCAGATTATATTTTGCTTACACACGCACATGGCGACCACGTTCTTGACGTTGAAGCTATTGCAAAACGTACCAATGCAACAATTGTTTCAAATGCCGAAATCGCAAGTTATTACGCACAAAGAGAATTTAAGGCGCACCCAATGAATCACGGCGGAAGCTGGCAGTTTGACTTTGGAAAAGTAAAATATGTAAGCGCAATTCACTCCAGTTCTTTCCCTGACGGAAGTTACGGCGGAAATCCGGGAGGTTTTGTTATCGAAGGCGAGCACAAAAATATCTATATTGCCGGAGATACAGCATTGACAATGGATATGAAGCTAATTCCGTTGCGTACAAAACTGGATTTGGCAATACTTCCAATCGGTAACAATTTTACAATGGATGTTGAAGACGCTATTATCGCTTCAGATTTTGTAGAATGCGATAAAATCTTAGGATATCACTTCGACACCTTTGGCTATATAGAAATCGATCACGAAGAATCAATTCGTAAATTTTTCGACAAAGGAAAAGATTTGATGCTTCTTGAAATTGGAGAATCAATCGAATTATAAAAAAAATGGCTATTTTAAGAAGAATAATTGCCATCGTGAGCAAAGTTAAATTTGTCATCCTAAGCGAAGTCGATTGTCATCCTGAGCGTCCCGACGCTTCGGGAGAAGGAGGAGCTAATCCCGCTTTCGGCTATATCTTTTTTTGAGGCAGGAAAAAAATGCCTCAAAAAAAGGATACCGACTCAAACGAAGTTCACTGAACTCCTTTGAAAATAAATATTAAGTGAAGTAATCGGGGCTAAAAACATCTTTACGTTTATAAAAGAATGGAAGAAATTAAATTTATTTGTGAGTGTTGCGGTCAGGAACATGTAAGCTGGCCTGCATTAACATACAATTCTCCAAGTAGTTATCACAACCTTTCCGATCAGGAAAAAGAAGAAATAGCCGTAATCGATCAGGATTTTTGTGTTATAAAACATTCAGATCAGGTGGTACATCGCTTTATCAGATGCGTTTTAATTCAAAAAGTGAATGATCATTGTGAAGATTTAGAATACGGTTTCTGGGTTTCATTAAGCGAAAAAAGCTTTGAAGATTATCTTGAAAACTTTGATAACGAAAATCATGAAACGCAATATTTTGGATGGCTTTCCAATTATATTGCCCAATATCAATTCTCAAACAGTATTCCAACCACAGTAGTTACCAAAAGCGGTAACGAAAGACCTGAAATTTTTCCGCATCAGGATTTTGATCATCCCTTTGTAAAAGATTATTACGAAGGAATCACAAAAGTAGAAGCAGAAGAAAGAATTAGGGAAATGTTAAAAAATTAGGCTTGAAATTTGTAGAAGACATTTAAACTAAATTTTATAAAATGAATTTAAAAAAAGTTGCCCTATTTCTTTTAATTGCAGTTTCTTATAGTACGTATGCCCAAAAAGATGGTTATTGGGACAAAGAACGCGCCACTACAAAAGAAATTATAGTTTCTGCCCGCGACCGAATCATCCTTAAAACAGAAGATTTACCCGTTGGAACCACTGAAATTGTGTACCGAATAACACTTCTGGACGAAAACCAACAAATGGCAAATAGTTTAGTTTCAGTATTAAAATCAATTCCGGACCCAACCGGAATCAGTCAGGGATCTGCCGGAGCAGTTTTTTTAATGTCTAAAATTTCCGGAGACGATACTTGCTCTTATGCCCTTTTTACTTCAAATGATAGTGCTAAAAAGTACGTCGATGACGGAAAAACAGATAAATCCTGTTATGCTCAGGAAGAACCATTAAGTAAAGATGCAAAACGATTATCACTTGATAAATCCTCCTGTTTAGGAGATCATATAAGTACAATTTGGTTTGGTTTTCATAGTAAAAACTGGCTTCTGAATCAGAAAATAGTACTGGAAGTTGTGCCTTGGGTTGACACAAAATTAAATCGTGGCTGGAATCAGGATAACAAAAACGAAATTATAAGTCTTTGTAAAACATCGACAATGGCTCAAAAAATGGCCAATTCTGATGATTTCTGTGTTTGTATTCTCGATAAAATCATGAAACAATACCGCTACACAGAATTTCAGAAATTATTGGCAATCGAAAAAACCAAAGTTTACAAAGACTTCGGAAACACCTGTTATAAAGATGCTGATATTTCTAAAAACGTTTTTAATGATTTGCGAGCTCAGATTGCATCTTTAATAAAAGCACAGAAATACAACGAAGCAATTCCGAAATTAAATACAATAATAAACGACGGAAAAGCAACTGCGGTAGATTACAGCTCGATTGGATATTGCTATATTTTGACGAAACAATACGCAAAAGCGATTAAGTTTCTTAAGGAAGGCGAAAAACTAGACGATACGGAGTTATTAGTAAAACTAAATTTAGCCCACGTTTATCTGGTTAGCGACGATTATAGCGAAGCAAAAGTTATTTATAAAAAATACCAGACTCAGAATGTTACAGATAGTTTGAGTTGGAAAGAAAAAACAAAACAAGATTTTACAGTTTTTCAAAAAGCAGGTTTACCATCAAAAGACTTCGAAAAAATTCTAAATCTTTATAATTAATTAAAAAAAATACGCCACGAATTTCACTAATCATATTGGCGGAAATAAGATTTTGATCCAGTTTGTGTTATTTCAAATAAATCTAAATTTATTCGTAAAAATTAGTGAAATTCGTGGCAAAATATATTATTTTGAAAGCAACTTACCACAAATACATGCTCGAGTTTAAGCGTCCTTCGGGGACTTCGCGGGGTATTATGACCGAGAAAGAAACCTGGTTTATTATTCTTGAAGAGAACGGTAAAAAAGGAATAGGTGAGTGCGGTATACTTCGTGGTTTGAGTGCCGATGACCGTGATGATTATGAAGAAAAACTACAATGGACCTGCCAGAATATTCATTTGGGAGAAACGGCACTTTGGGAAGCTTTACCAGAATTTCCGTCCATACAATTCGGGATTGAAATGGCTTTTTTATCCCTAAAAAGTGAAACTCCATATTTGTTATTTCCATCACATTTTGCAAATAATTCAAGATCGATAGTTATAAACGGCTTAGTATGGATGGGCGAAGCTTCCTTCATGAAAGAGCAAATCGAAAAAAAAATCGCCACAGGTTTTAAGTGTGTAAAACTTAAAATTGGAGCTATAGATTTCGAAAAAGAATTAGAATTATTGCACTTTATCAGAAGTCATTTTTCGGCTGAGGAAATAGAGATTCGGGTTGATGCTAATGGTGCTTTTGCTTTAAATGAAGCTTTAGATAAACTGGAGCAACTTAATAAATTCCAACTGCATAGTATCGAACAGCCTATAAAAAAAGGAAACATTCAAGCAATGTCCGATTTATGTAAAAACACTCCGTTTCCTATTGCGCTGGATGAAGAATTAATTGGAATATTTTCTTTAGAAGAAAAAGAAAAATTATTACTTCAAATAAAACCACAATACATTATCCTAAAACCAAGCTTCATTGGAGGATTTAGAGGAACAAAAGAATGGATCGATTTAGCTGATAAATACAATATTGGTTGGTGGATAACATCAGCATTAGAAAGCAATATCGGACTAAATGCAATTGCACAATGGACATTTTTACAAAATTCTAAAATGCCACAAGGTTTAGGAACCGGAGCACTTTATACCAATAATTTTGATTGTCCGCTTGAAGTTTCTCAAGGACAATTATGGTACAATACATCTAAAAAATGGGATTCCAGCTTTATTGACAAAGCATAAAAAAACTGGCCGTTAAGCCAGTTTTTCAGGTTATTATAATCGTGGTTTATTCTTTTCCGCCATCAAGAGAATCTTGCCAGTCTTTTAATTCCTGCCATTTTCCCTGATAAGCAAGCTGAGCCTGTTTTGCCCAGGTTCCGGGATTATGAATCGCAAAATTTTCACCACCCGCATCCAAAATTTCTTGTGATTTATGCGTTGGAGTTTCTGATAGCGCCAACCATGTTTTAATTCCGGCGTTATGATATAGTTCCTCAATTTTAGGTCCAATTCCTTCAACGACTTTCAGATCATTTTCTTTAACTTTTTTACCAAAAGCGCTTGCTGCAAGTGCTCCATCAAAAACTATTGCAGGAGCAGCATTTGCTGCAAAAGATTGTATAGATGGTGCTATTTTTGCCTTAGCAGCCAAATCAGCTTCCAGTGAAGCAATTTTAGCATTTAAACTACGTGTATTTGCTTTACAAGCATCCAAATCTGCTTGTAGTGACAAGGCAAGAGAATCATCTCCTTTAGAATTCATTCTTCCTAGTAAGTAACCTAAAATTCCACAGATTAACCCTACTAATGCAGGTATTAAGATACAAGGTATATTCATAATAGTATATTTTTGATTAATTATTTGATTGTAATAACAGTTCTTCTGTTGTTTGCTTTGCCCTCAGCAGTAGTGTTTTCGCCAATTGGTTCATCCGGACCTTTTGATTCTGTTGTAATACGACTGCCTTCGATACCATTTTTAGACAAATAACTTTTAGAAAATTCAGCACGTTTTTGCCCAAGAACAATATTAGAGTCACGGTTTCCAACATTATCGCTATGTCCAACAGCCAGAATAACGGCATCTTTAACATGCTCCATATATTTCACCAAATCGGCTACTTTTTGTTTCTCAACAGCTGTCAATTTATAGCTGGACTTATTGGTACTGAAGTGTAAAATTAATGGATCACCATTAATTTTATCTTTCAAGATAACCCATTCATCTGTAACGGCTGGAGTTACTTCTGCAGCAGCAAACGTATAATCGGCAGGCCCTAAAAGGGTATCTCCATCCATTTTCCATTTATCTTTAATCTCTCCCTTAGTATCAAACTGAGCATCAGGTAAACCTTTAGAAACAAAGAATTTTTTAATATCATTTGCCCTCGCCAGGCCTAGATTTTCAAAAGTCGTCGTATTTGTTTCATCAGAAGTAGCATAACCAGTGATGGTAACTTTTTGCTTAGGATTTGCAATCAAAAATGTTTTAAGATTTTCAATTCCAATTGATACAGAATCACTAACAGGCAGAACTACTGCAAAACTGTTTTTAAGGAACTTGATGTTATCATTACTTTGATAATCAATTCCGGAACCATTTAGAATAAAAGGGACAATAACAACGTCCTGGGCCACAACAACCGGTACTTTTTCAGTATCACCTGCTGGTGTTTTCATAGTACAATTGCAACACAAATTCACATACAAAAAAGTACCTAAAATGATTGTTATTGCAATGCCTAATAGATAAAGTGCTTTTTTAGACATAAGTGATGAAGTTAAGATTCTATCAAATTTAACAAAAAAATAAATACAGAATGAATTAATAATTAGTTATTTTAAAGTTACATATCTAATTATGAGATAATTAAACAGATATGTTATAAATAAGTCAGGATAGTCACAAATCACAATTTTATGACACGATTAAATTGAGTAACTTGCATTAAAAATTAATTTAAACACGAAATGGTCGAGATAGAAAGAAAGTTTCTTGTGAAATCTGATGATTTCAAAGAACAGGCTTTTACCCAAAATAGAATAGCTCAGGGCTACCTAAGTTCTGCACCCGAAAGAACTGTCAGAGTTAGAATTAAAGGCGAAAGAGGCTTTATAACTATAAAGGGAATAGGCCAACATGGTGGAATGACTCGTTTTGAATGGGAAAATGAAATTCCGATTGGTGAAGCTCAGGAATTGCTTAAATTATGTGAGAAAGGCAAAATTGAAAAGACACGTTTCGAAATAAAATCAGGAAAACACACCTTTGAAGTAGACGAATTTTATGGTGAAAACGAGGGCTTAGTAATGGCTGAGATCGAATTAGAATCTGAAACAGAATCTTTTGAAAAACCGGATTGGTTAGGAGAAGAGGTAACCAATGATGAAAGATATTACAACGCTTATTTGAGTAAAAATCCTTTTAAATACTGGGAGAAATAAGAATTATGAGAGAATATGATTTAATCATTGTTGGAGGCGGACCAATTGGACTTGCTTGCGCAATTGAAGCTCAGAAGAAAAATTTACGTTATTTAATTCTCGAAAAAGGCGCCATTGTAAACAGTATTTTTAATTATCCTTTGTACATGACTTTTTTTTCTACAGCAGAAAGACTTGAGATAGGGGATATTCCGTTTAACTGTCTGGCCCCAAAGCCCGGACGTCAGGAAGCGTTGGAATATTACAGAAATATCCATCGCTATTTTAACTTTTCAATCCATTTATTTGAAAAAGTAACGCAAGTACATAAACTAGAAAACTCTTTATTTAAAGTAACAACAGACAAAGCTTTATATGCAGCTAAAAATGTTATTATTGCAACTGGTTTCTATGACATTCCGATAGAGATGAATCTAAAAGGAGAGGAGTTGCCTAAAGTTCGCCATTATTATAAAGAAGCACACGAATATGCTTTTAGAAATATTCTTGTGGTTGGCGCCAATAATTCATCTGTTGATGCTGCCTTAGAATGTTGGAGAAAAGGAGCTAATGTTACTATGGTGATCCGAAAAAACGAAATAAACAATCGTGTAAAATATTGGGTTAAACCCGATATCGAAAACCGAATTGCCGAAGGAAATATAAAAGCTTATTTCGAATCGAATATTACTGAAATTCGTGATAATGAAGTAGAAATTGAAACTCCAGACGGAAAAGTTATCATAGAAAATGATTTTGTTCTGGCTTTAACCGGATACAAACCAGATTTAACTTTTCTTGAAAAAATGGGAATTAAATTATCCGAAGATGCACTAAAAACGCCATCTTATAATCCTGAAACAATGGAAACAAACATTGAAGGATTATTTCTGGCAGGAGTTGTCTGTGGCGGAATGCAGACTCATAAATGGTTTATTGAAAATTCTCGTATTCACGCCAATATGATTGTTGACTATATTACTTCAAAATAGAACCTAATTTTTCTATCTGTATCAACTTCTTACTTTAAAAGATAAATGAAAAAGAGCTGATCAAAACCAGCTCTTTTCTTGTACTTAATTACTATTCTTTGCCACCGTCAAGAATATCTTGCCATTCTTTTAGTTCTTGCCATTTTCCAAGAAAAGCCAGTTCTGCTTGTCTTGCCCAGGTTCCCGGATTATGTAAAGAAAAACCTTCTCCAGCTGCATCCAGAATAGCTTGTAATTTTTCAGTAGAAGTTTCAGATAGTGTTAGCCACGTATTAATTCCGGCATAATTAAATAATTCTTCAATTTTTGGACCAATTCCTTCTACTATTTTTAAATCATTTATTTTAATTTTTTTCCCAAAAACGCTAGAAGCGAGTTCACTATTAAAAAGAACTATCGGAGTAACTTTTGAAGCAAATGAACTAACATTATTGGTTTCAGAAGTAGATCTTGCTTCTAAATTTGAAATTTTAGTATTTAATTTTACCCCATTAGATTTGCATAATTCTAAATCAGAATCTAAAGTTACTATTTTAGCTTTTAGTTTTTGAGTAATTGATAAGCATTTATTTAATTCAGATTCTAATTCTACAGATTTCGAGTCATTTCCATCTTTTGAATTCATTTTTCCAATTAAGTAACCCAAAATTCCACAGATTAACCCTACCAGCGCGGGGATTAAGATACAAGGTATATTCATGATGTTTATGTTTTATTATTTTATTGTAATTACAGTTCTTCTGTTTTTGGCCATTCCGGCTGCAGTATTATTGTCAGCAGCAGGAGCGTCAGGACCTTGTGATTGTGTTTCTATTCGAGAAGCTTCAATTCCGTTTTTTATCAGATAGTCTTTAGTGAAATCGGCTCTTTTTTGTGCCAAAACTGTATTGGCATCGCGATTTCCAACATTATCAGAATGACCAACAATTAATACCCTCGCATCAGGAACTTGTTTTGTATAGCTGATAATATCGCTTATTTTTTGATTTTCTAAGGTGCTTAATTTATTATTTGACTGATTGGTGTTAAAGTATAAGACAAGTGGGCTTTTGTTTATTTTGTCTCTTAAAAGATCTAAATCAGTTGAATTTGAAGCTGCAGAAGTACTAAATATAAATTTGACAGGTCCAGAAAGAGTATCTCCTAATATTTGCCAGGAATCGACAAGTTCACCTTTGGTATCAAATTGCGATTCTGCCAAACCTTTAGAAACAAAAAATGTTTTGACATCATTAGCACGTGCTAAACCTAAATTTTCAAATTTAGTTGCATTCTCTTCGTTACTCATTGCATATCCGGTAATGGTGATTTTCTGGTTGGGATTTTCCAGTAAGACATCTTTTAGAGCTTCAACACCAATAGAAATAGAATCACTTATTGGTTCTAACAGCGCAGAGTTGTTCTGTAAGAAATTAAAGTTATCATTGCATTGATAGTTAATTCCTGAACCATCCAAGAAAAACGGAGTCTGATTTCGCTCCGGAGTTTTGACAATATTTGTTGTATTATCAGTAGTTTTTGTTGGCACGCAGCAACTACAGCAAAATTTCAGGTACAATATAGTTCCCAAAATAATAGTTACTGCAATGCCTAATAAGTAAAATAATTTCTTAGACATAACATTGAGTTTAAAATTCTTACAAAAATAAGCATTAAACTTAAGAAAGAGATCTGAAAATAATTATTTTTCTTGTTAAAACTATTAAATAGAAAAGTCTAAGTTTAGAAAATATATTTAATTTTCTAAGCTTAGACTTTTATTAAAATTTTATTCTGACTTTTTTAAGAAAAGAGATTTAAGAACTACAGGAAAGCATAGAACAACCTACTTTAGATCTTGCCCAATCTGGACGTTTTGCAAACCATTTTTCGTATTCAGGTTGTTCGTTATAAGGTTTTTGCAATAGCAAGTACAATTCATTTATCAAAGAGTAATCACCTTGATCAGCGGCGTCAATAGCCAATTGAGACATATAATTTCTTAAAACATATTTTGGATTGATTGCATTCATTTTTTCTAAACGCTCCTTATCCGAAAGTTTCTCTGTATTTAATCTTTGAATATAAAGAGTAAACCAATTATTCCAGGAATCTAATATCCCACCCGAAATTTGCTCCGTAATATAAAAAGAATACTGAATTTTTCCCATCGCTTTTTCAACAGAATCCGACTTCTGAACCGTGCTTAAATTTCTAAAAAAGATAGTCATATCCGTTTCCGATAATTGTAAAGCTGTTTCCAGATTCGCAATTAATTCATCATCAGTTTCACTAGAAGTAAACAATCCTAATTTACTTAAAAACATAAGTTTATAATCAGAATTAAAATCTATTATAAACGATTCAAGTATGTCTTCCAGAGGTTTGGTATCGTTAATTAGAGGGTAAATTGCATTTGCCAGTTGATATAAATTCCACTGTGCAATTTGCGGCTGATTCCCAAAACGATATCTTCTGTATTGGCTGTCTGTTGTGTTTGGAGTCCAATTTGGATCGTAATTCTCTAACCATCCATATGGACCATAATCGATCGTAATTCCGTGAACAGACATATTATCCGTATTCATCACACCATGTACAAAACCAACACGCTGCCAATGCAAAATCATTTCGCGGGTTTTATCAGCAACGGTTTTAAAGAACTGCAAATATTGTTCTTTTGGTTCTCCTTTAATTTCCGGAAAATAATGTTTGAGATTATATTCAATAAATTGTTTCAGATTTTTAAGCTCATTTCGTGCTGTCAGCATTTCAAAACTTCCAAAACGAATGAACGATGGTGCCACACGACAAACAATCGCTCCTTTTTCATAAGCCGGATTTCCGTTGTACAAAATATCACGTAAAACTTCGTTACCAGACAACATTAAGGATAGTGATCGGGTAGTGGGAACTCCAAGATAATACATTGCTTCGGCACATAAATATTCTCTAACCGAAGATCTCAAAACCGCCAAACCATCAGCAGTTCTTGAATATGGAGTTTTTCCGGCACCTTTTAGCTGAAGTGTGAAAAACTGATTGTCATTTTCTATTTCTGCTAAATTAATAGCGCGTCCATCACCCAATTGTCCGGCCCAATTTCCAAATTGATGACCTGCATAACACATCGCATACGGACGAGTTTCAGGAAGAATTTCTTTCCCTGAAAAAACATTCAAAAACGATTCAGATTGAATTTCATCAGAAGTAATTCCAACTAATTCAGCAACTTCCTCTGAAGCATGAATTAATTGTGGATTTGATGGTTTTGTTGGATTCACATACGAAAAAAGCGCATTTGATACCTGACGAACTTCATTTACTTCGTTAGTATCTGCGGGTAATTCAGCTGTAAATCTGTTATTTATCTTTAAATTTTTCATTCTATTTTTTATTTCTTGTCACTTCCGATATTAAAGATTATAAAGATTTCATTATTTGAAAAACTGCCACGAATTCACGAATTTATTTTAAAAAACTATGCGCAATCAATCGTGAATTCGTGGCAGTTTTTTTAGATCGTTATAATAAAATCTGTAACAAACCTTTATTAATCTGCTAATTGCTTAGCGTACATTTTTTTTAGTTTTTGAATTTTCGGATCGATTACGATTTGACAATAACGAGCATCCTGATTGTTGTTGTAATAGTTTTGATGATCTTCTTCGGCTTCGTAGAATACTCCAAATTCAACTAATTGCGTTACAATTGGATCTTCATAAAAAGGTTTGACTTCTTCAAAAACCTGCTCTGCAATTATTTTTTGTTCTTCGTCATGATACAAAACAATAGAACGATATTGTGTTCCAACATCTGCACCTTGGCGGTTTAGAGTTGTAGGATCATGACTTGTCATGAATATGAAAATTAAATCATGATATGAAATTATGTCAGGATTAAAGGTTACTTGTATGACTTCTGCATGACCGGTCCTGCCAGTGCAAACTTCACGATACGGAGGATTTTTGATAAACCCGCCTGAATAACCTGATTTTAAAGATTCTACACCTTTTAAACGCTGAATTACAGCTTCTATACACCAAAAACATCCACCACCAAAAGTAGCTACTGATAAATTTCCCATAAATGTTATAGTTAAAGTTTTACATGCCCTATTAATCCGATAGAATATTATGACGATTTATTCAAAAAAAGACTATTTAATTAAAGATACTAAAAGGTTATCTAATGTTTTGAAGTTTACAATTGATAAATTCGCAATTCTATAAAAAAGCAATATATTTGCAATTAAACTCAGGCACACTAATGAATAGCAAAAATAATACCATCACTTTAGAAACCTATTTCCAGGATTTTAGACAACATATTGTAGGGGTTAATCAGGAATTTACCTCTCCTTACGGCAAAAAAAAGATTATTTACACTGACTGGACTGCCAGCGGACGTTTATATAGACCGATTGAAGAGAAACTTCTGAATGAATTTGGCCCTTTTGTGGCTAATACTCATACAGAAACTACTGTGTCAGGTACTGCCATGACAAAAGCATATCACCACGCAAGAAACATTATTAAGCGTCATACCAATGCCAATAATGATGATGTTTTAATTACTGATGGTACAGGAATGACTGGTGTTATTAATAAATTTCAGCGTATTTTAGGTTTAAAAATCCCTGAGAACTTGAAGGATTGTACTATAGTTCCTGCTGAAAAACGCCCTGTTGTTTTTATTTCTCATATGGAGCATCATTCTAATCAAACTTCTTGGTTAGAGACTATTGCAGATGTTGAGATTATTCCGTCTTGTGAAAAAGGACTTTTTTGCTTAGATAATTTGGCTTTATTATTAGAAAAATATGCTGACAGAACGATAAAAATTGCTTCTATAACGTCATGTTCAAATGTTACGGGTTTAAAAACACCGTTTCATGAAGCTGCAAAATTAATGCACCAGCATAATGGAGTTTGCTTTGTAGATTTTGCTTGTTCAGGACCCTATGTAGAAATCGATATGCATCCTGCAGATCCAGAGGCTTACTTAGACGCTATTTTCTTTTCTCCTCATAAATTTTTAGGAGGCCCGGGAACTTCGGGAGTTTTGATTTTTAATAAAAAATTATACAATAATATGATTCCTGATTGTCCTGGCGGAGGAACGGTAAGCTGGACAAATCCTTGGGGAGAACATAAATATATTGATAATATCGAGGATCGCGAAGATGGCGGAACTCCGGGCTTCTTACAAGTGATTAAAATTGCACTTGCAATTGAGCTTAAAGAAGAAATGGGAATTGAAAACATCTTACAGCGTGAACACGAAATTGTTGATTTTGTTTTTAACGAGTTAGATCCGGTTTCAAATATTAAAATTCTTGCCGGACAACATAAAAATCGTTTAGGGGTAATTTCTTTCTTTATTGAAGATCTACATTTTAATTTAGGTGTAAAATTACTGAATGATAAATTCGGAATTCAAACCAGAGGAGGATGCAGCTGTGCAGGAACTTATGGGCACTTTTTGTTACACGTAGATCAGGAAACTTCAAATAAGTTGGTTAATGAAATTACTATTGGTGATTTAATCAAAAAACCGGGATGGATTAGAATGTCAATTCACCCAACAACCACTGATAAAGAAATTGCTTTTGTTTGCGAAAGCATTAAAGATTTAGCCCAAAATCATAAATCATGGGCTTTGGACTATTCTTATAATAAAAACACAAACGAATTTATCCATAAAAATGCTAATTCATTTGAAGATGAATTGGTTGCTGGTTGGTTTAAGTCTTAAAAATAAACAACAAAATATAGTATTGAACCCGATTGATTTTTAAACCAGTCGGGTTTCTTATTTAATTAACCGCAAAGTCTGCTAAGTTTTTCGCAGAGAAAGCAAAGTTTGCTTTTTGTACTTTGTCTTCTTAAGGACGCAAAGCTATGTCTTGAAAGCAGATTTTTAAGCCGCGAAACCTTGAAATTAAAAATGCCAGGGCTATTTTTATAGTTTTTTTTATAACCTTTGTCAAAATTAGCAATACAGTAAAATGATAATCTTTAAGGATTTTGAATCGTTTAATGAATACGTTGGATTAAAAAAGCCAATCGATAATGATATCGATATTGGTTATTATGATTCTCCAAATATGCGGTCACAATCTGAGCCTGTGAAGGCTGATTTTTATCGTATTTCAATTAAAATTGATTATACTGATAAAACATTACCTGTTCTAAAACCTATAACAGCGATATTTTTTAGCAGTCCTGACATGTTAAATGGATGGAATGTTGAACCTGATTATACCGGAATGTATGTGCAGCTTTCTAAAAAGATTATTGAAGAAAACAGATTTTTATTCAAAACGTATCTTGATTACGGTCAACATGAAGCTTTATATCTAACGGAAAGCGAGGTGCAGGAAATACAAACACTTTTTGGTTTGATGTACAAGTATTATAAAAACGAAAAACAAGATTTTGGAGTTTTACTTTCTTATATTAATGTATTGATTTCAGTAGTTGAAGCTTTTTATAATAGACAATTTTCTACAAACCCAAAACAGTATAATCGTATTGTAACCGATTTTCAACAAGGCTTAAAAGATTATTACAATAAACCGGTTAAGCAACTTCCAAATGTTCAGTATTTTGCCGATCAATTGGGTTTGACTCCAAACTATTTGGGGGATATTATTAAACATTTTACTAATAAGTCGGCTCTTGAGAATATTCATGAGTTTGTAATAAAAAGGGCAAAGGAATTATTAGAAAAAAATAACGCAATGAATAATACTCAAGTAGCTTATGAATTAGGCTTTGAGTATCCAAACTATTTTTCTAAGTTTTTCAAGAAACAAGTCAATCTAACTCCTAAAGAATATCGGGAGCAAATAAAAATCAATCATTAATACGATGTGTTAAGTAGCTTTTTTATCATCAGTAATTTGTTTCTTTTTTACTAGTAGTTTGTCTCTTCCTTCTCGATGATCCATTTTTACTTTTGCTGAGTAGAAAATAGAAATATTAAAAATGGAAAAACAAAAGAAAGTATTATTGATTAATACGCATTTAACTTACCCAAATTGGACGGAAGGAAAATTAAACAGCTCCTTTATTGAAATTGCAAAACAATTTTTTGAAGACAAGAATTACGAAGTTCTTGAAACTAAGGTCGAAAATGGATATAATCCTGATGAAGAAGTTGAAAAACATTTAAGCGCTGATATTGTAATTCTGCAAACTCCCGTAAATTGGTTTGGCGCTCCGTGGATTTATAAAAAGTATACGGACGAAGTTTTTAACAGCGGATTACATAGTCAAAAATTCCTTTCGGGAGACGGGAGGTCACGCGAAGATTTGACAAAACAATATGGAAGTGGTGGAAAATTACAGGGAAAAAAGTTTATGATCTCAGCAACTTGGAACGCTCCCGAAGAGGCTTTCGGAAATCCTTCTCAGCAGTTCATGCAAGGAAAAACGACATCAGATTTGTTTTTGAATATTTCGAGCAGCTATCGTTTTTGTGGTTTTGATGTTTCACCGGATTACAATTGCTTTGATATTTTTAAAGGTGGAACTATCAAAAGTTATCTTGAAAATTATCCGGAGCATTTAGCTGACGTTTTTAATTTGTAGACACATTAACCGAGAAGTTCTTCAAGTTTTACACAAAGGTCACAAAGTCTATTGTGGTTGAAATATAATTTTATTGGACAACGTAAAGTTTATCTGTGACTTATCTTTGTCAAAGTTTAAAACTTTGACAAAGATTTGACAATCTGAATCCTCAATGTGTATTCTACAAAGTAAACCCGACAGTTTTTTCATTTGTTATGAATTATAGATTTCTGGCTTAGCCCCGATAGAGCCGATATCCTTTGAGAGGAACGAACAAAGATATAGGTGAAAGCGGGACTTCTGGTCTTGAAAAACCTAAATGGTCTGCTCCTGAAAACTTTACATAATCAGACGGACTCCGCCAAGATCTGAAACGCGATAAGAGAATTTATTTCCGGGAGAACCAATAAACATGAAGTTTTTTGGGATTTTCCATTTTTGAGAAAGTTCGTCTATAATGTCCGGACCAAAAACACCTTTTATTTCCAGGAACTCAATATCGATGTCATCGTAGGCACGATCTAAAACTTCGAGATCTCTTTTTAATTCTTCATTGTTTACTTTGCCGTTTATGACATGAACTATTTTTAGTTTTTTGGTAGTTTCATTATTTTCAACATATTGTAAGACTTTGTTTAGAATTGCAATATCATCGCCTTTAGTAAAAAAGACAAATTCCTGCGAGTTAATTTCGACACTCATTTTCTGCAAATAGCGATTGCTCACAATAACGAATCTGCGGAGTGGCTGATAGAAATATTCCAGAGCTTCGATTAAAAGTTTTATCAGAATAACACGGTTGAGCATGATTCCGATGAAAAGTAGAGAAGGAACCATGTATTGCAAAAAGGTATAAAATGCGTTGATGTTCAATCTCATGTTTCCGATGAAAGCGGCAATAATGAAAGAAACAGCAATTACAACCGCAATACCACGTGCACGCTCGGGTCTTGGTAATTTACTTCGTTTGAATTTTAGTAGTAAATTTCCAATTCCAAATAATGCCATTACAGCCAGAAACGAAAAAGTATAAACTCCGGCTAATGATTCTAAATGCCCATTTGTAGCAAAAAGCACTGAAATACATAGAACCAGAAAACTTATTACGATGCGGTAATGTGATCCTCTTTTGTTTTGTTTTAGAAAATAATTTGGAAGAATCCGGTCTAATGTCATACGGTTTAGCAATCCGGAAACTCCAACAAATGAGGTTAATACAGCTCAGCATAAAACCAGAACGGCATCTATAGAAATTAACCACGCCAGCCACGACCCTCCAGTTGTTTCTCCTAAATGGGCTAAAAGTGATTCTTTGTTGGCTCCAACTTCTGTTAACGGAATTATGCTGATTAATAAAATAGCGATTACAGGATTAAAGAAACTTACAATTGCCCACATGTTTCGCAGCGTTTTTGGAAAAACTCCTTGTTGTTGTTCTTCAACAAAATTAGCTGAACTTTCAAAACCTGAAATCCCGAGCATGGCGGCTGAAAACCCCAGAAATAGTGCTATTTTTATATTTCCATAAGCAATTGGTGTTTGCCAATTGATATGAAAAGTTTCTAAACCATTATTTAAAATAAACCATAACGAAGCTAAAACAAGTAAGGTTAAAGTGGCAATATGGGTCACAAAAATAATTACGGCCACAAATGCAGATTCACCTATGCCTAAAATTGCAAGTCCGGTAAATAGAATAAGAACGACAATTGTTGCAATAGTTACGTTTAAGCTTTCGAAAATTCCATTTAAATAATGCATTCCTTCAGAAGCCGAAATTACTGCAGTTGCCATATAGGATAAAACGGTTAATGTTGCTGCTAAGGAAGCTAATCGTTTGGTTGAAGTATTTAATAAAACATTGTAAGCCCCGCCGTTTAACGGAATTGCTCCAACAACTTCGCCATAAATTCGTCTGAAAAGAAATAAAACTACTGCAACAATTATTAAAGAAATCCAGGCATACTGTCCAGCATACAAAATAGTCAATGCAGAAACGTATAGGCAGGAAGAACTGATATCGTTTCCGCAAATTGCAGTTGCTTGTAATTGGTTTAGTTTTTTGTGTACAATTTCTTTCATAGATATTCAAGATTAAAACACGATTAACTCAACAAAATGTAGAAACAGACAAGCAAATTCTTTAAGAGGCAGATAGATTGTATAAGACTAAAATTATATTTTAGCTAATGTGCATATTTAGAATATCCAATTTAACAAAATTATTTGGATTCCTGAAACTTTTTGAGGGATGATAAGGCTTGTTGCTGAACTTTATTTTGAAAAAAACCTGTCCAGCCTAGTAAATATCCCATTGGACCAAAAGCCTGTTTTGACCATTTCCAAACATCAAAATTATCTGTATGTTTGACAATTAGACCGTCTTGAAACGAAAATTCAGCAGCGATTCTATTGATAACGGTTCTGTTGGTTTTACTAAAATTATAAGTAGCAACCCAATTTGCTGAACCAAAAAAATCATCAGCTTTAACATTTGAAAATTCAACTTTTAAGTTGCCTTTGCTTTTTAAGATCAACATTTCCCACATTTTAGAAACTTGTTTTTCTTTTAATAAACCAAAAGCGGGATCAATAAAATGAACTTTGGGATGATAACATTCACTCATTGTTTTAGCATCGGCATTTGCAAAAGCAGTGTAGAATTTTGTAATTAAAGCTTCGTTGGCATTCATAAGAAAAGTATTAGATTATAAATATAAGATTAATTTTATTAAATGACTCCGTTATAAAATACTAATTTCTTTTGCCGTGTCATATGATTTTTTTGACTTATCATATGCTGTAGAAAAATAATTCATTTTGTTCTTTGCCGTAAAATGCCCAGTTTGATTTCCAAACGTATCGGGTCCGCCTGAAATGATAAATCGAACGGCATATATATCGGTTTTTTTAAGCTTTGCAAACTCGGAAGGCGTAAAGTAATAATAGGCTGAAGTCTTACCATCAGAGGATTCCTTTACATTTTTATCTACGCAGGCAATCACATCTGCATTGGCTAAATCAATATAAACACCACCAGCAATTCTCGCTTTATCATCGGCAGTCTGAACAGTTAATTTTAAGATTCCGCCTTTATCTGTTTTTGCAATCTGAACACTCGTTTCACCTGTAAAGGCATATTTTTCGCAAATAAAAGTATAGGTTTGCGTTGCCGGAAAAGGTTTTGAGTCTTTTACACTCATTGTATTCTGAGCATTTACAAAAGTCGAAATTAGCAATACTACAAGCAGCGGTAATCTTAAATTCATAGTCTTAGTTTATTGATCTGTTATTTTTGAATCAAACTTTTCATCCCAATCCATAGATTTTATTGCCGAAATTAGATTGTCTTCGTTTACAAAAACACGCAACTCTTTGTTGGCCACTTTTTTGGTATATAAAGCGTGATAGCGATATATGACTTCTTGTTTGGTTTTGTAAACGCCATCTAATTTCAAATCAATAAAACTTCCGTAGTATTGTCTAAATCTCAAACAAGTTTTAGTCAATCGTTCTTCAGTCGTATTTTCTCTAACCGATTGGGTTACTTCAGTTTCATTAAAAGGTTTAAATTTTGATGTATTGCAAGTTTCCAAAACTCTTTTGCCTAATTCGTAGGCTTTTCTCTGTTGATTCGCATTAATTTCGGCGCTGGAAACTTTCTTTACTTTTAAATCTTCTGTATCTCTGGTAATGGTTTTAGATTTACATCCAATTAATAACAACAAACATATAATCAATCCTGCTTTCTTCATAACTATTTAAGTAATTTTTAATAATAAGTTAGGGTCGGGACAGTTTTCTATATAAAAGTTAAGGTCATTTGTATTGCAAACTCCGGGATAATCTCCCCAGTATTCTTCAATGTTTTGTATAATTTGAAAATGTACATGAGGTGCGTAATCTCCGTTAACATCTGAATTTCCTAAAGTAGCAATTCTTTCCCCTTTTTTAAATAATGTCCCAACGGTGAGGTTCTCTATACTTTCTAACGATAAATGTCCGTATAAAGTATAAAATTTTTCATTTTCAACTTCATGTTCCAGAATAATCGTTGGGCCATAATCACCCAAACCAATATTATTTTTAAAACTATGTACTTTTCCATCAAGCGGAGCTAACACCGCAGTATTTGCTTTTGTCCATAAATCCAGACCAATATGAATATTGCGTTCCGGAATAGAATCATTTTTAAAAATTGTACTTCTTTGATATAATGTCCGTCCTTCGATATAACCGCCATAAGCAACTTCGGCGTTATTTTTTTTGAGATAGTTTGAAATAAAATTCTCGAATTCAACGGCATTTTCAGGTTTAAATTCAACTAATTCCTGATTGGTAACAGATAAATCTAAAGGTATATACTTAGAAAAATCAATACTTGAATCAATTACTTTTGTAGGTGGTAAGGCTTTTAAAATAGAGGCAAGAGGTTTCATAAAATTTAGATTTAGGCGACTTTTTCAATAATTATTAATTCGTTATGAACTTCTATGCGGGGCAGCATTTTTGAAGTAAATAATTTTGGGTTTATCTCAGATATGTATTTTCTGTTTCGAACATTATGCGCTTCATCGAGAATCATTGTATTGAATAAAACAAAACCCTGATCTTTTAATAAAGAACAAACACGTTCGCTAAAAAATTTCTCAAACAAAAAATTTGGCATGTGTATGTCTTCAAAAATATCAATGATTATTAAATTGTACTTCTCTTTTGTTTTCAAAACAAATTCAAAAGCATCATCAATAATAACGTCCAACTGTTTTATTTGATTAAGGTTAAAATATTCATTTGCAATCTGAATCATTTCTGAATCAATCTCAACACCGGTAATCTTACCTTTATACTCAACTTCATCAACCAATGTTTTTATCACGCTTCCGCCGGCAACACCCAGTAATAGAACGTGATCCATTTCAAGAATTGCTTTATATCCAATATTTCTAAGTCCATATCTTAATATACGCTGCAAACTTCCGTACGAATAATTGGTGTTTTCAGAATCTAAAACTAACTCGCCATTCGCCCATGTAACTTCGATTATTTTGCTTCTGGCTGATTTTTTCTTGAATATTTTGATTGGAATTAGATAACTGAATAACTTTTGAATCATTTTATATGCTTTTACTCAAAATTACCACTTTAAATCTTTTATTTTGCACGAAAAATAAATTTTAATGAAAAAACAATTGTATAAATTCATCTTTTTTAAGCTAATGGGCTGGAAGATAGTCGGAATTGAAAATGCCGAGGTGAAAAAATGTATATTGATGGTGATGCCGCATACAAGTAATCATGATTTTTATTTAGGAATTTTTACCCGTGGAATTTCCGGATTGGAAATGAACTGGGTCGGAAAGAAGGAATTATTTAAGTTCCCTTTTGGATATTACTTTAGAAGCGTAGGAGGTGAGCCATTAGATCGCTCCGGCGGATTAAATAAAGTAGATTCAATTGCCGCGATTTTTGATCGTAAAGAAGTTTTTAGACTGGCAGTTGCTCCAGAAGGAACGCGCAAAGAAGTAAAAGAAATAAGAACCGGTTTTTACTATATAGCATTAAAAGCAAACGTGCCAATTGTTCCCGTTGCATTTGATTGGGGCAAAAAAGAAGTTAATTTAGGAAAGCCGTTTCTCACAACAGGAAATTACGAAGCTGACATGCAAGTTTTAAAAAAGCATTATGATGGAGTTGTTGGTAAAATTCCTCAAAATGGATTTCAACTCTAAATTTTCAATATTATTTTGATTATGTGAGAATCGCTTAAATCAAAAATATTTTTAAAAATTTTCAAATACACGATTTTTATAATTTATGGGACATAGGACTTAAATGTCCCATTTTTGTAAAAAATAACTATTTTCTCAATTTCGCTTTCTTCTGATCTCAAATTTTGATTTTTTATCTCTGGTGAATATCTTGTCTGAGTTTTTTCCTCTTCCTTATTATTTATTTGAGAAAATAAATTTCCTGCCATAACATTTTCATTTGATGAAGTAGGGGCATACGGGTTTTCAATTTCCTGAGTTTCATAATTTTTTATAGCACTATTTCCTTCTTCGTTTTTAGGAAAACTTCCTTTTCCGTTTAGAATCCAATGAATATCTATATCCGGAAAAACATCCAGAATTTTAAGAACAAAATCTAAGCTTGGTTTGTTTCTGCCCGAAAGTAGGTGAGACATACTGGAACGTTGCACCCCAATTCTATCTGCAAAAGAAGAAGCATTTAGAGCATAATAATCCAGTATAATCTCTAGTCTTTTTACAAAATCATCGATGTTTACCATTGTAAATTATTATAATTAATTCCTATGTTTACAAATGTAACTAAAAAGAATCAGATAACCTATTTTACAGTTGTAAACTGAATTCAAGAGCTCTTAAATCACTAACAATTACTTTAAGTAATAATATATAACGCATTGAAATACTAACTATTACTATCTGCTATTTAAAGTAATCACATTTGTTAACTCCATTAGAATCAGATTATCAATATTAACATAATTTCGTGTTTACATTTCTAAATTTCTACTATTTTAAACTGTTTACAATTGTAAAAATAAAGATGTTTACTTTTGTAAACTAATCAAAAGACAATGAATTTAGAAGAATTATTCAGCCAATACAAAGAACAATCTATAGAAGGTCGTTACTTAACTTTAGACCACATTCAACCTTTATTAGATAAGTTAAATACAAACAATCAAGTCAAAATTATTGGAACATCAGTTTTAGGCGAACCTATATATAGCTATGAAATTGGTACCGGAGAAACACGTATCTATCTTTGGTCACAGATGCATGGAAACGAAAGCACAACTACAAAAGCCTTATTTGATTTCATTAACGTATTAAACAGCGGATCTGAATTTGCAGAGAAAATGCTTAAAACATTTACGTTTTACAGTATTCCGATATTAAATCCTGACGGCGCAAGACTTTATACACGTGAAAATGCCAATAAAATTGACTTAAATCGCGATTCTCAAAACCTGACTCAACCAGAAAGCAAGGTTTTAAGAGAGGTTTTCGAATCTTTTAAGCCACATTACTGTTTTAATCTTCATGATCAGCGAACTATTTTTGGAGCAGGCGATACCGGAAAACCAGCTACAGTTTCGTTTTTAGCACCTTCCTATAACGAAGAAAGAGAGATTAACGACAACCGATTAAAAGCCATAAATGTGATCGCAGGAATCAATGATGTTCTGCAAAAATACATTCCGGGACAGGTTGGCCGTTTTGATGATTCATTCAATATCAATTGTATAGGAGATACTTTTCAGTTTTTGGGAGTGCCGACAATCTTGTTTGAAGGAGGGCATTTTCCGAATGACTATTGTAGAGAAACCACCCGAAAGCTCTTATTTTTCTCACTTATTACGAGTTTCAAACTGATTGGCGAAAACGATTTAGTTGACAATAGAATTCATGATTATTTGAATATTTCACAAAATAAAGTCGTTTTTTATGATTTTATGTATAAAAATATCAAAATAAATTATGATGGTATCGAAATTATTACGAATTTTGTCGCACAATACAAAGAAGAATTGATTGAAAATAAGATTCATTTCAACGCTTACATAGTTGAAGTAGGTGAGTTGGAAAATTATTTTGGACATTATGAATACGATGCAAAAGGAGCGGTTTATTCAGATGACTTTACAAATTTTCCGAAAATGAATCAAAAAGCAGATTTTTGTTTAGATAAAAATGTTAAATTTGTTAACGGATTGATAAAAAGTTAATTTTTATGTGAATTTGTTGTTTTTTATATATATTTTTATACTTTGTAATAGCAATTAGTAATATTAATTAAAGAATTATGAGTAAATTTCGTTTAGATGAAGTAGATCACCAGATTTTAGATATGTTAATAGACAATACGAGAGTTCCGTTTACTGACATTGCAAAAAAACTATTGATTTCTGCTGGAACAGTACATGTTAGAGTAAAAAAAATGGAAGACGCCGGAATAATAATGGGCTCTTCATTGGCCTTAGATTACGATAAATTAGGGTACTCATTTATTGCTTATGTTGGTGTATTCCTTAATAATACGTCTCAAACTAAATTTGTACTAGAGCGCATCAATCAAATTCCTTTCGTTACAGTGGCATCTGTAACTACTGGTAAATTCAATATTTTTTGCAAAATTAGAGCAAAAGATACTAAGCACGCAAAAGAGGTTATCTTTATGATTGACGATATTGAAGGCGTTTACAGAACAGAAACAATGATTTCATTAGAAGAAAGTATAAACGATAAGAAGCGTTTGATGCATACTATTTTTAAAAATATGTAATATTTTCTTGAATGCTATATTAAAATATAACCTCAAGTTTATTCTTGGGGTTTTTTTATGACTAATTAACCAACCAACTACAACACAATTATGTACACGTTACCCAAAATTGAACGTTTTAATCAAGATGTTCTCTCTAAATATCACATTTATAATAGTGTTTTTATAACATTACCATTTGATTCTATAGATAATACCGGAGTTTTACTTCCTTTATTTACAGAAACTTGCGAAACGGGCTTTAAAAAACAAGAAACTCCAAAAGAAATCTTTGATTTCTTTTCAAATAAATACCTAAACAATGCTTCAGAGACTGAAAAAATCGACTTAATGTTTCGATTTATTCAGTATATAGAGCGCCAAATTGTACTTTTTGATGCAATCGAAGATGCTGCTTTTCCAGTTGTTAACAACATGGAAGGTCGTGGATCTTTGCGTGATATCAAAGAAAAATCAGATGCTAAGGAAAAAGACGAGGAATTAATGGAATTCCTTGAAAGTTTTAACGTTAGAACAGTTTTGACAGCGCATCCAACACAACTTTATCCTGGACCTGTTTTGGGTATTATCAATGATTTAACCGAAGCAATTCGTTTAAATGATTTACTAAAAATAAAACAATTATTAGCACAATTAGGAAAAACTCCTTTTATTCAAAACGAAAAGCCAAATCCTTATGATGAAGCGGTTTCTTTGATTTGGTATTTAGAGAATGTGTTTTATGCTACTTCGGGAGAAATTGTTCATTATTTGCAGAAAAACATAAATGAAGGAAAGTCAATTGAGAATCAATTAATCAAACTAGGATTCTGGCCTGGAGGAGATCGTGACGGAAACCCATTCGTTACAACTGAGATTACTTTAAAAGTGGCAGACCGTTTGCGCACTTCTATTTTAAAGTGTTATTATGTTGAAATGAGAAATCTTAAACGTAAGCTAACATTCTCAGGAGTAGATACTTTGGTAGCAGAACTTGAACATAAACTTTATCGTTCTGTTTTTTATTCCAAAGGAGAGATTTACATCACTTTAGAAGAATTACTATCGCAATTAAACAAAATCAGAAATATTATTATCGAGAAACACCAGTCATTATATCTTGATGAACTGGAAGCTTTCTTAGTAAAAATTAATCTATTTGGATTCCATTTTGCTACTTTGGATATTCGTCAGAATAGTAAAATTCACGACGCTGTATTTAAAGATGTAGTGAATCATTATTTGAATTCCGGTTCAAATATATTCCCTGAGAATTATTTTGAATTGTCTGAATCTGAAAAAATAGCAGTTTTATCGAAAGTTAAAGGAGAATTAGATCCTAATGACTTTAATGACGAGATTACAAAATCTACTCTGGAATCTGTACAAGCTATAAAAGCAATTCAGAAAGCTAATGGTGAGTTTGGCGCTAATCGCTACATTATTAGCAATAATGAAAGTGCTTTGAATGTAATGGAAACTTTTGCAATGATTCGTTTGAATGATTGGGAAAATCCTACTGTTGACATTATTCCGCTTTTTGAATCAGTTGATGATTTACAAAATGCTCATGAAATCATGGAGCAATTGTACACCAATCCTGAATATTCGAAACATCTTGAAGCAAGAGGAAATAAACAAACTATTATGCTTGGTTTCTCTGATGGAACTAAAGATGGCGGTTACTTAATGGCAAACTGGAGTATTTATCAGGCTAAAGTTGCATTAACTGAAATTTCCAGAAAATACGGAATTAAAGCTATTTTCTTTGATGGACGTGGCGGGCCTCCGGCTCGTGGTGGTGGAAAAACACATAAATTCTACGCGTCGTTAGGACCAAAAATTGAAAATAACGAAATTCAGATTACAGTACAAGGGCAAACGATTAGTTCTAATTTTGGAACTCTTGATTCTTGCCGTTACAATATTGAGAATTTATTGAGTGCCGGTGTTACAAACCAAGTTTTCAGTAAAGCTCAAAATGAATTATCTGCTGAAGAAACTGCAATTTTAACGCAATTAGCAGGTTTGGGATATGATAAATATTTGAGTTTTAAAAACCATCCGAAATTTATCCCGTATTTAGAGAAGATGAGTACTTTGAAATACTATTCTAAAACAAATATTGGAAGTCGTCCATCAAAAAGAAGTAAATCTGAACAGTTGGATTTTGCAGATTTACGTGCAATTCCATTTGTAGGTTCATGGAGTCAGTTAAAACAAAATGTACCTGGTTTCTTTGGAGTTGGATCTGCTTTAAAATATTTTGAAGAAAGTGGTCAATGGGACAAAGTATATGATTTGTATCACAATTCTTTATTCTTCAAAACCTTGCTTGAAAACAGTATGATGTCATTGGCAAAATCATTTTTCCCACTTACAGCATACATGAAAAAAGACCCTGAGTTTGGAGAATTCTGGCAAATTATCTATGATGAATTCTTAGAAACAAAACGTCTTTTACTTAAAATTGCAGATCATAAAACCCTTATGGAAAATTATCCTGATGGTATAGCTTCTATTCAAATAAGAGAACGTATTGTACTACCACTCTTAACAATACAACAATATGCTTTGTTAAGAATTAATGAATTAAACAAAGAAAATAGTGCGAACGAAGATCTGATCAAAGTATATGAAAAAATTGTTACAAGATCACTTTTCGGAAATACTAATGCGAGTAGAAATTCAGCATAACAAAATTATAATATAAAAAGTTGTAAAAAATGAATGCAGATCAATTGACAGAAAATGAATATTCAGGCGGATTTACTAATTATATTAAAGAGGCCGGAAATGTAAATTTGTTTGAAGAGTTAGAAATCTCTTTGCATGATTTTATAAAATTTGTTCAAAATATTCCAATGGATAAATTTGATTATCGGTACGCAGAAGGAAAATGGACTATTAAAGATATCATCCAACACATAATGGATTGTGAGCGTATTTTTGCTTACCGCGCTTTGCGATTCTCCAGAAATGATAAAACGCCATTGCCTAGTTTTGAAGAAGACGATTACGCAAATAGCACAGATTCAGGAAGCAGAAGTATTCAGAGTTTACTGACTGAATTATCAGCATTGAGACATTCTAATTTACTGTTTTACAAAAGTTTATCTGAAGAACAACTTAAAAGAATTGGTACAGCTTCTAACAATCAAATTTCTGTTCGTGCTTTGGGGTTTGTAATTATCGGACACCAAAAGCATCATCAAAAAGTTTTTGAAGAGAGGTATTTGTAGTTCTTTATTTAATATAAAAAAATCCTGTGAAGTTTCTTTCACAGGATTTTTTTTACAGATGATTTATAATTTCTACTAAGTCAAAAATGAAATAAAAAAAACTGAGAAAATTATTTTTTCAATTCTAATTTTTTCAATCTGGAGTTTATTGCACCTTCATTTCTTCCTAACAAAAGCGCTATTTCTTTCACTTTCTTTCCTTGATAAAAATTATGAACAAGATCTGAATCTTCCTCTGAACTCCATTTTTTATAAGCTTCAGGATTTTCTAATCTTTTCTCATCCAATGAATAAGCTTTAATTTTTAGCTTTTCATCATCATTTTTGTGCCTTTCTAGAAAAGCTAATCCAAATCGAATTTTATCGTAAGATATTTTTTCTTCAAAATAATCATAATAAGGTTTCAATGCAGTTGGAAATTCAAGCTCGATTTGCACTTTTTGCAATTGAGAAATTTCTTTTTCTGAAACAAACTGACTTAAATCAAAATCATGTCCGTCAACATATAATTTTGCCAAATGCGATACGATAGTTGCTTGTCCCAAATTTCTTTTTTCGGCAATTTCTTCAACACTATTACCACTTTTAAAAAGTTCTAAAGTTGTTTTATAAGTGTTGCTTTCTTTTTTTACTTTAGCATTTGCTTTTTTTACTTTTTCATAATAAATTATGGCATCTATAAATTCTGAACCATATTTTTCAAGCTTAGCTTTACCAACACCGTCAATTGCCAGGAATTCTTCATCATTTGTTGGTTTTAAACTTTCCATTTGTCTTAAAGCGGCATCACTAAAAATCACATAAGCCGGAACTTCTTCATCTTTTGCAATTTCGTAACGAAGTTTTCTAAGAATTTCAAAAAGAGAATTTTTAGCTGCTTTAGTTTTTGTCTCTTTGATTTCGTTTTTATCAATTACTTTTTTGACAACAGTATTCAATTTTACTTTTTCCCCTTCAAACAAAACTTTTTTTGCGAAAGGAGTTAATAAAATTTTATTGTGCTGATGAAAGGCAATTTCGCAATATCCAAGATTAATTAATTGAATTAAATATTGATTCCAATCATACCAGGAAATGTCAGCGCCAATTCCGTACGTTTTTAAGCTTTGATAATTTTTTTCGTAGATATACGCGTTTCTCGAGCCACGCAAAAAATCTACAATTACAGCCAAAGGCTCAGATTGCTCTAATCGTGTAATTGCTGACAATGCTTTTTGTGCGAGAATCGTACCATCGAAAAAAGTTGGAGGATTTTTGCAAATATCGCAGTTTCCGCAATTCTCTTTAACGAGTTCACCAAAATAAGAAAGAAGAATTTTTCTACGACAACTTAATGCATCTGCATATTGTTTCATTCTTTCCAGTTTTGCCAACTGAACATCAGAGTTTAATCCTTCGGACGCAAATTTCTGAAGCTGAATCACATCAGCATAACTTTCAAACAAAACTGTTTCGGCAGGCAATCCATCACGACCGGCACGACCAATTTCCTGATAGTAACCTTCGATGTTTTTTGGTAAATTATAATGAATAACCCATCGTACGTTCGATTTGTCAATTCCCATACCAAAAGCAATTGTAGCACAAACTACCTGACAATCATCATTTATAAATTCATCTTGCGTTTTTGCCCGAAGTTTATTGTCTAAACCTGCATGATAAGCTTTGGCTTTTATACCGGTTTTTCGCAATTTATCGGCAAGTTCTTCTGTGGTTTTTCTGCTTAAGCAATAAACAATACCTGATTCATTTGGTTTCTTTTCAACAAAATCAATAATTTGTTTCACCCGATCTAATGCCGGACGAACTTCTAAACTTAAATTTTTCCGGTCAAAAGAAGCTACAAATGTCTTTGGATTTTTTAAGTTTAATTGTTTTGTGATATCTGTACGTGTTGCTTTATCAGCAGTTGCGGTCAAAGCCAGAATTGGAGTAGAAGGGAAGCGGTTTTTTAAATATCCTAAATTTGTATATGCCGGACGAAAATCATGTCCCCATGAAGAAATACAATGTGCTTCGTCAATCGCAATTAAACTGATTGTCAACTCATTAAAAACCACATCCAAATAAGATAAACTTTCTGGAGCTATATAAACAAGTTTAAATTTATTAGATTTTAAATTATCAATATAAAATTGCTGTTCCTCACTAGATTGGCTGCTATTTATGTAACAAGCATTGATTCCATTGGTTTTCAAACTATCAACCTGGTCTTTCATCAGGGCAATTAACGGTGAAATCACAATCGTGATTCCCGGTAAAACCAAAGCCGGCAATTGAAAACAAATTGATTTTCCTCCACCAGTTGGCATAATAGCCAAAGTATCCTGACCTGAAAGGATTGTATTTATGATTGTTTCCTGATTAGGTCTGAATTTTTCAAACCCAAAATTTTCTTTTAATTTGGCGTGTAATACTTCTGAACTCATTTGGCAGATATTTTCATTATTATTTCGAATGTTGTAAAAGTATTAAATATACTATTTTTCTTATAAAATAAAAAATATATTTAAAATCAAATATTCCAACCATTTTGTCATTTCCATAAAAAAAGGAACCCTAGTAGAGTTCCTTTAGTTTATTTTTAAAGATATAAATTAATCTTCATCGTCTTCATCATCTTCGTCAGCGATGTCATCCGGATCTCTGTCATCATCATCGTCATCTCCACCATCAACATCTGGTTTGTCTTGTGTATCGTCATCATCGTCATCATCACTATCATCGTCAAGATCAAGACCTTTTACTGGCTCGATTGTATCAACATCAAGATCGATGTCATCATCTTCATCGTAATTCTCGATTCTGTCAGCAAGTTTAGTACTAATTTTTACTAAATAAATAGTGTCTTCAGTACGAACTTCAACAGCTTCGATCAATTCGTTTTTAGCATTTCTAAAACGGATTACATCCGAATCATCATAACCATCAGGAAATTTCTCTACTAAAAGGTTCAAAATTTCATTGGTAAGTTTAGCGTAGTCTACTATAACTCTTTTCATAAATATCCTATAAATCTAATAAATAAGCAAAAATTAATGGTGCAACAATTGTAGCATCCGACTCAATAATAAATTTAGGGGTTTTAATATCTAATTTACCCCAAGTAATTTTCTCGTTTGGAACTGCTCCGGAATAAGATCCGTAACTAGTTGTTGAATCTGAAATTTGACAGAAATAACTCCAAAACGGAATATCATGCATTTCCATATCCTGATACAACATTGGTACCACACAAATAGGAAAATCTCCTGCAATACCACCACCAATTTGGAAAAATCCAATTCCGTTAGTACTGTTTTTTGGATACCAATCAGAAAGGAATACCATATATTCAATTCCTGACTTCATAGTAGAAGCTTTTAAATCTCCTTTGATTACGTATGAAGCAAAGATATTTCCCATTGTACTATCTTCCCATCCCGGTACAATAATAGGTAAGTTTTTCTCTGCAGCTGCATACATCCAGCTATCTTTTAAATCTATTTCATAATATTCCTCTAAAACACCGGATAATAGCATTTTGTACATGAATTCATGTGGGAAATAACGCTCACCTTTGTCGTCAGCATCTTTCCAGATTTTATAAATGTGTTTTTGTAAACGACGAAATGCTTCATGCTCAGGGATACAAGTGTCAGTAACACGGTTTAATCCTCTTTCAAGCAATGCCCATTCGTCTTCTGGTGTCAAATCACGGTAGTTTGGTACTCTTTCGTAGTGTGAGTGAGCAACCAAATTCATGATGTCTTCTTCTAGATTGGCTCCAGTACATGAAATAATTTGTACTTTATCTTGTCTAATTATTTCGGCAAAAATTTTACCAATTTCTGCTGTACTCATAGCGCCAGCCATACTTACCATCATTTTAGCACCATTTGCCAATTGTTGTTCGTATGCTTTTGCAGCATCAACTAAAGAAGCAGAGTTAAAGTGTAAATAATGTTTTTCAATAAACTGACTGATTGGTCCTTTCATTTTTTTTTGTTTTTGTTTTTTTTTTTTTTGAATTAAAAGTTTAACCTTTTAGATGGTACTGCAAATTAATAATTTTACTGACATTAACATTTAATTTGCAAGTTTTTTTTTATGCTTTTTTTGTGTACCCTAAAATTTTCAATACATCGTCAGAAGTTTGTTGTTCTGAGAAAACTTCAGTAGCTAAAATTCCGTTTTCGTCACGATCTATCAAAATATGTTTAGGCTGTGGAATCAAACAGTGGTGTAAACCTCCATAACCTCCAATTGTTTCCTGATATGCACCGGTGTTAAAGAACCCAATATATAATGGTTTTTCTTTGTTGTATTTAGGCAAATAAATCGCGTTCATATTTTGTTCTGAGTTGTAATAATCATCACTGTCACAAGTCAAACCTCCTAATAAAACCCGCTCATAAGTATCATTCCAACGGTTTACCGCCAACATAATAAAACGTTTATTTATCGCCCAGGTATCCGGCAAAGTGGTAATGAATGATGAATCAATCATGTTCCATTTTTCTCTATCATTTTGTTGTTTTTGATACAAAATCTGATAGATAGCGCCACCGCTTTCACCTACTGTAAATGACCCAAATTCTGTAAAGATGTTCGGAACATCAACTTCAGCTTCATCGCAGGCAATTTTAATCTGATTGATAATTTCATCAATCATATATTGGTAATCATATTCAAATGCCAATGAGTTTTTAATCGGAAAACCACCTCCAACGTTTAAGCCATCAAGAGTAGGGCATTCCTTTTTAAGTGCAATGTAAACTTTAATACATTTCACCAACTCATTCCAGTAATATGCTGTATCATTTATTCCGGTATTGATAAAAAAGTGAAGCATTTTAAGCTCTAGCTTATCATTTTCCTGAATTTGTTTTTTGTAAAACGTAACGATATTTTTGTATCCAATACCTAATCTCGAAGTATAAAACTCAAATTTTGGCTCTTCTTCAGCGGCGATACGAATTCCAATTTTGAATTTTCCTTTTATTTCTGCCTGAAGCAAATCAAGTTCTTCATAATTGTCAATGATCGGAATAGTGTTTTTATGTCCGTTATTGATTAATCTCGCAATATTGCTAATATATTCATCTCTCTTAAAACCATTACAAATAACATAAGTACTCTTGTTGATTTTACCGTTTTCTAACAAATTCTCTACGATATTGATGTCAAAAGCAGATGAAGTTTCAACGTGAATATTATTCTTGAAAGCTTCATTCATAATATATTCAAAATGAGAACTTTTTGTGCAATAACAATAAAAATATTTTGCTTCGTATTTGTTTTTTTCCATCGATTTTCTGAACCAGGCTTTTGCCTTATTGATATTCTCAGAAATCTGTGGTAAATAAGTAAATTTTAGTGGTGTACCGTATTGTTCAACCAATTTCATCAAATCGATATTGTGAAATTGCAAGTTGTCTTTGTTTAATTTGAATTCTTCTTGTGGGAAGTAGTAAGTTTGATTAATTAGATCAGAATATTTTGTATTCATTATATTTTTAAATATTTAGATTGTGATTTTTAATTTAGGAAACGGTGCTAAATCTAAAATTCAAACCCTAATATTGGCAAATACAATTTGCAATTTTTCATGTTCTGCTTTCGAACACAAGAAAACATCAAAGCAAAACGGACTTTTACTATTATAAAAACGATTCAACATCCTTAGTAAGGAACTATTGAGCCGGTTTCTATAAGAACTGAATTGTCTTTGTTTATTGTTTGTTTTCATCGTGGCAAATGTAAAAAATAATATATACCTAAAGCAAAGCTTTTTATTAAAAAAAGTTTAAGATTTATAATCCTGAAACGCGTCTAGAATTAATTTATTTTCAACGGATTGGTTAATTTTTATTTTACCGATACCTTCAATTAATGCAAATTGAATCAAACCGTACTCGTTTTTTTTGTCGTGAATTAGCAATTCAAGAATCGGATCGATGTCATTTTCTTCCACTTTTACATCGTCATAAATACTCTTAATTGCAGTTTTAATTTCTGCATATTCTTCGGCAGTAATTAAACCTTTATGCAATGAAATATAACTTTCCAGGATCATTCCAATCGCAATTGCTTCACCGTGTAATAAAGTTTTCTTAGTTTCACTTTCTAAAAAATAACTTTCGATAGCGTGACCTAAAGTGTGTCCAAAATTTAAGGCTTTACGAATGTTTTTTTCTGTTGGATCTTGTATTACAATATCATTCTTAATTTCGACAGAACGATAAATTAATTCATCAAAATCAGCAAAATCAATTGCTTTTAAATCTAAAAACTGCTTCCAGTAAGCGGAATCGTATATCAAACCGTGTTTTAGCATTTCTGCCAATCCCGAGCGCATTTCGCTTTGCGGTAAAGTATCAAGATATTGAGTATCAATCAAAACCATTTGAGGAACGTTGATAACACCAATTTGGTTTTTAAGATTTCCTAAATCTACTCCGGTTTTTCCTCCTACAGAAGCATCAACCATAGACAATAGAGTAGTAGGGATGTTTATGAAGTCAACTCCGCGCTTGAAAGTCGAAGCAACAAATCCTCCCAGATCCGTTACAACACCACCACCAAGGTTAATTACAAGTGATTTTCTATCTGCACCAAGTTCTGTTAATACATTCCAGATTTCAATACAGGTTTCGATATTTTTATTAGCTTCTCCAGCTTCAAATTCAATAATTTCTATCGTTAAATCAGTTTCAAGTAAAGGCAAAAACTTTGGCAAACAATATTCGTTTGTTTCATTATCAACTATAATAAACAAATTAGAATATTTATTTTCTTTTAAATGACTATTTAAAGCTTCGTATGCATTTTGGTTAAAATGTACGAGATAATTATTGGCTTGAATGGATTGCATATATCTGTAGTTAATTGAAAGCGCAAAATAAGGCATTTTTAACTAAATAATATTCAAACTTTAAGTCTAATTTGTTTTAAAATGAATCATTCCAAATAAGAATCAGAGGGTTTGTTTTGATTCTTTATGATCAAAATTACGCAAAGCAGTAAACTCTTACCTTTTTTTATTTACTAATTACAACAATAAAACTCAGATTTATTTTACTTACAATCCTTAATTAACTGTTGTTGAGCTCCTGCAAAATTTTTAGCCTTAAATAAATTAAAATATTTGCAGGCATTTTCTCTATCGTTAATGTTTAAATAACAAGTACCAATATAAAACTCAGTCAGCCCATTATTCAAACCAGGATATTTTATTGCATCAAGGAAGTATCCTAGAGCTTGAGTATATTTTTTTGAATAATAGTAATTCAAGCCAATACTTTGCAGTAAATAAACATCTTTAGGATTTATTTTTAAGGCTTTTTCAAAAGACTCCAGAGATTTATCAAACTTTGATTGTGAAAGAAATACTTGCCCTTCATACGTATACCTTTTGACTAAAATATCATTTTTAAATTTTAGCAAAGTACTGTCATTAGGTATTTCCTTTAATCCCTGATCTACAAAATGAATTAGATTCTTTTGATTAAAATTTGCTTTTTGTAACTCAGTGGCAGAAACGATCCATGCTTCGGGTGTTTTTCTATATCCTGAAAATATTTTATGTGCATTTAGTATTTCAACTGTGTCTTTATTTATAGCCGCCATATTGGTTGCATATTTAAAAAACAATAAATTTCTTGGACGTAAATAAAAAGCTTCTTTACTATAAACGTAAGCGCTATCTAAATCTCCTTTTTCCTTAGAAATAATATGTTTATAGAAGTTTATCCTACCTGAATACGGATTAATTTTACTTGCTTTAGAAAAACAGGAAAGTGCTTTATTGTAATTCTTCTCACGAATAAAATAAATACCAGCATACTCATAAAATGACTCTGAGGTAAGAAATACGTTAGGATATTTAGGCATTCTATCAAGGATCTCTTCACCGGTTAGTGCTCCTTTTAAATTTGTATTAATGTCGTCTCTAATAATTTCGGCTTCTAGATTTGAAGCTTTATAAATTATAAAAGCTGAATAACTGGTAATAAAGCTTAAAACAACTAAAACAGACAGAAGTTTTTTTGTATCAAATATTACAATATTATCCTGATCAAATACTCTTGAGCTGTTTGCTATTGTCAACGCTAATATTAAACTAAAGAATATTTGCATTGTTGGTCTATACATTGGAAAATTAAAAAATGCATCACCTCCATAAACAATTAACAGCATTAAAGTAAGAATAGCAACTGTTTGTATATTTGTATCTGTAGATTTTAAGACTCTTTTTATATTGATAAAAAGAATAAAGACAAATAAAGACAAATACAATAAAGCATTTATTATTCCGGTTTCAGCTAGAATTTCAAGAAAATCATTGTGAGGATCCAATGAAACCGTAAAATCATTTTCGGTTGTTTTTTCATAAGGAATTGATTCAATCCTATAATTACCAAGTCCAATTCCTAATAAAGGATTTGCATTGCTTATTTTTAAAGCATTTCCCCAATAAGTTAACCTTGCTTTTGCGGAAGCATCTGTAGTATTGATTTGCGAGAATCTATTTTCTACAGATACATAACGCTCGTTATTTTTAGATTTTTCAAAAGATCTATTTGAAATAAATAATGCAAATATTAGCGGAATGATTAACACCAATACTTTTAGAAAACTTGATTTATTAAATGTATTAATCTTTAAGTAATAAAAGACATATACAGCAACAATAAGTAGTAGATTAAGCAGTGATGTTCTGGCACCAGTCAAAAAAACAGCCAAACCTGCAAAGAAAAATGCAAGAAGTATAAAGTTCTTTTTAATGCCGGAAAAATGAGTAATTCCAAGTAGCAAAAAAGGAATTTTAATTGTTAAACTTGCTGCAAAGATGTTTATGTTTCCTGTATTGCCAGTATATTCCTTAAAGCTTCTTCTATAGAAATATATCTCGCTATTTGCGAAAATTTAAATAATACCAAACCCGACTGAAAGAAGGCGCCTATAGCAACTATAAAAATAATTTTGTAGAGCAGATCAAGTTTATCTTTTAATAAAATAGAAAGATTTAAAAACAGGCAAAAAACGATTATTAATTCTGTAATTCTGGTTATAACAAGAGAAGTATTTCTTGCGACAAAAACCGAAAACCCACAAATTATCAAAAAAAGCAGATATCCTAAAACAATATAGCTTTTTTTTAACGTTGGAATTATATTTAGAGAAATCAATTTTGAGTTCCTATAAAAATAGATTCCAATTGCAAAATTTAATACGGATAAGTACAAAAATTGAATATTTGCAATGAGAGCTCCGGAAGCATTAGGTATAAAATCTATAAGTAGAAGTAAGGCAATAAAAATTAAAACAATATATTCCGGAATAATGGATATTCTATCATTTGTGTTTGTTCGAATATTATTTATGCTATTTTTTTTGCAAATGTAATTTTAAAAAGTATAATCTTACTTATTTTTTAAATTAAAATAAATTTATTCTTACTTTTAAAGATAAAATACGCCATTTCATTATATCTAACTTATTTTTTATCTTGAATTTATTCTGAAACTAATAATTTCTGAAAACTTTAATACAGAAATTTTTAGTTTCATTCTTCAAAATTCTAAACCACCCGTAGAATGAGTGTGAACTCTTAATGTACAATTCGACATTTAACACATTGTTATTAATGATATTGAAAAATATGGCACTTTTTAGTAAATAATATTCAAAACACTCTATATCTTTGCACCAAAACTAAATTTAATGGAAAAAATATTCGATAACACTCAAGTTGCATTTTCACTAAAAAGTGATACGGAACTTGATAGAGCTTATTTTCTTTTTAAAATGATCGACAGCCAACCCTTGGTGAGGATAGGAACTGCTGTTACCAATTTTGCTATAAAAGCAAATCTTCCGGTAGAAGGATTGATTCGTGCAACTGTTTTTGACCATTTTTGTGGTGGTGTAAACGAAGACGATTGTATTACAGTAGTAGACAAAATGTTTACCAAAGGAGTTTCATCTGTGTTAGATTATTCTGTTGAAGGAAAAGAAGAAGAAGAGCAGTTTGATGCTGCTTTAGAAATGACTTTAAAAACGATTGAATTTGCTAAAGAACGTTTAGCGATTCCGTTTGCGGTATTTAAACCAACTGGTTTTGGCCGTTTTGAATTGTATGAAAAATTAGGAGAAAAACAAACGTTGACTCCAGCAGAACAAGCAGAATGGGATAGAGTAGTAGCTCGTTTTGATCATGTTTGTGGTGAAGCTCACAAAAAAGATGTAGCTTTATTGATTGATGGTGAAGAAAGCTGGATGCAAGATGCAGCCGACGATTTGGTTACCGATATGATGCGTAAATACAACAAAGAGAAAGCAATTGTTTTCAATACTTTGCAAATGTACCGTTGGGATCGTTTGGATTATTTGAAAAAATTACATGAAGTTGCCAAAAATGAAGGTTTCTTTATTGGAATGAAACTAGTTCGCGGTGCTTACATGGAAAAAGAAAACAAAAGAGCGGAAGAGAAAAATTATGTTTCGCCAATTTGTGTTTCTAAAGAAGCCACAGATGTTAATTATGATGCTGCTGTACATTATATGTTAGAGCATTTAGAGATAATGTCAATTTTTGCAGGAACTCACAACGAATTGAGCTCTTATAAATTGATGGAAATGATGCAGGAAAAAGGAATTGCCAAAAACGATAATAAAATCTGGTTTGGACAATTATACGGAATGAGTGATAATATTAGTTACAACCTTGCCGAAAATGGTTATAATGTTGCTAAATATTTGCCTTTCGGACCTGTAAAAGATGTTATGCCGTATTTAATTCGTCGTGCTGAAGAAAATACTTCGGTTGCAGGGCAAACAAGCCGCGAATTATCTATGATTAAAGCAGAACGTAAACGTAGAAAAGGGAAGTAGATTTTAGATTTTAGATTTTTCCTATAAAAAAACTCCATTTGTGTTACAAGTGGAGTTTTTTTATATAGGATTTTTTAAGCTTTTTTAGAAGGAAACCTGGCATTGTAAAACGATCATTCCTAAACGGTCGCTTTGTTTGTACGCACCAATAAGTGTTTTGTCATAAACCGCTCTGTTTTGGTAATTTAAACTAAACTTCGGACCTAAAGTACCTGTTGTATAATAATTCACACCCAACTCATACATAGTCATTGGTGTATCTAAAGCTTCTAAATCAGCAATTTGTGTCGCTGCGTAAGGCTGAAAACGCCCTTTTTTAGCTGCATTGTCTGATTTTCCAAAAAGATACCCCAACTGAGCATAATAAATATTGCCGGTTCCTACGCCTATAAATCCTGCACCAGAACCATTAATCAGTGTATTATCACCAATAGCGGGATTTGGTGTATTAACAGACTGAATGTAGTTTTTACCGTAATTATTGTTGTTAAAGGCTGCATAAGCTGTTAGAGCAGCACCTTTACTGTTAATTGGGCTATCATAAAAAACATCAAACCCTAAAACTTTCATATCATCATAAGCTACAGTTGCATCAGGTGTTAAATGCCACATCGCTTTGGCTTGTGTCATATATCCCAATGCCAGATTGAAAACCTTTTTTGTTCCCAAATAAGTCCCTTTGTGATACGCATCTTCAATTGATTCTTTATCAAGGAAAGAGTACGTTAGAATTCCTGAATATTGCGCTCTTGGTGTTTCGATACTTACAGTAGAATTCAACCCAAGATTATTGTTTGAATTTCTATACGGATTTGTAATCGCTGCACGATAATTAAATTTTCCTAAATATCCTTTTGCATAAATACTCAAATTTCTATTCCCAAAAGTTGATGATGTATTGGCAAATTGCTGATACATTGGCGTATCTAAAGTAAGCTGAGAAGAAGAGCTATTTGCCGAATAACGGGTTGTTCCTGCTCCCCAGGCTGTTAATCCGCCACCAATGTGAAGTTTATCGTTAAAATGATATTCACCCAAGGCATCCATAACGGAAAGCGGCGCATTTGAAGGACCATTATTTTGTGTAAAATTGATATTGTTCTGACCTAATTGCAAATGAAAGAAAATATTCTCTGTAAGCATTCCCATTGCCTGCAAGCGCAAACGCCTAATAACAATATCATAAGTATCACTCACTTCAGTTGTACCAATTTTACTGCCTTCGTTTAATTCGGTATATCTTCCCCAAACCTGAAGGTTCATTCCGAATTTAATATATTGTGATCCGTCTTTGGAAATATTAACTATGTTGAAAGGTTTATCTTGTGCGAGAACATTAAGGGTATTTAAAACAATAAATAATAAAATTAAAATAATTCTTAAATGTGGCATTTCTGTAATTTAAAATTAATTAGTGATATTTTTATTTAGTTACGAATTACTAAACTGTAGATTACTCAGGTTTTTATAAATACCGTTTTCGAGATTTATTAATTCCTGATGCGTTCCTTCTTCAGTGATTATTCCGTTGTCTAAAACTAAAATTTTATCAGCGTTTCTGATGGTTGAAAGTCGGTGAGCGATAATAATACTTGTTCTTCCTTCCATTAAAACTTCTAATGCTTCCTGAACTAATTTTTCGCTCTCACTATCTAATGATGATGTTGCTTCGTCTAAGATTAGAATACTTGGATTTTTAAGCAATGCTCTGGCGATTGCAATACGCTGGCGTTGACCTCCTGATAATTTTACACCGCGTTCTCCAACCAAAGTTTCGAATTTTTCCGGGAAACCTTCTACAAAATTCAAGGCATTGGCTTGTTTTGCTGCCAACATAATTTCTTCGTTTGTAGCATCTGGTTTTCCGTAAGCAATATTTTCTCTAATAGTTCCTCCAAATAAAATAACATCCTGAGGAACGATACTCATGTTTCCACGAAGATTTTCTAAATCATAATCGTAAATATTTTTTCCGTCAACTAAGATTTCTCCCGAAGTTATATCGTAAAAACGTAATAGAAGTGACGAAATAGTCGATTTTCCTGCTCCACTTGGTCCAACAATAGCAATCTTTTGTCCAAATTCAGCCGAGAAATTTACATCTTTCAAAACCTGAACTTCTTTTCTTGAAGGATAACTAAAAGCTACATTTTTGAATGAAACAATTCCTTTAATTTTTTCTATAGGAGTTGTTTTTGGATTTGCATTGATTGCTTCCGGAGTTTCTTCTAATAATTCAAAAACACGTTCTGTTGCTCCAACTGCTTTCTGAATTTGTGCATACATTTCGGCAATTCCTCCAAAAGAAGCTCCAATAAAGGTTGTATAAAGTACGAACGAAATTAAATCTCCAACTCCTTCAACTTCGCCTTTGATAGTCAATGTGATTCCGTACCAAACAACAGCAACCACACATCCAAAAAGACATAAAATGATAAATGAAGCAAAATAACCTCTGTATTGACCGCCTTTAATAGCGATTTTTACAATTTCCTTGATTTTATTTTTATAACGCTGAATTTCGTACCATTCATTGGCAAAAGCTTTTACATTACTGATTCCTTGTAGAGTTTCTTCAACGATTACCTGACTTTCGGCTACTTTATCTTGTGTTTTCTTTCCGTATTTACGAATAAATCTCCCAAAGATAACAGCTGCAACAGCAACGATTGGTACAATTGCTAACATCATCAAAGTTAATTTAGGACTGATGTTTCCTAAAATAACAAATCCTCCAATAATCAGGATTAACTGACGTAGAAACTCTGCAATTGTAGTTGTAAAAGTGTCTTGTAACTGCGAAATATCAGCACTGATTCTACTATTTAATTCTCCAACACGCTTTTGAGAGTAGAAAGACATTGGCAGTTTTACCAGATTTTCATATAAAGCAAAACGGATATTAGATAATGAATTCTCTGTGAAATTCACAAAAAGAGAAATTCTAAAGAAAGAGAAGATTGCCTGAAGCGTTAAAATCACCATTAATCCAACAGCAATTTCGTTGGCTCTGTTTAGGTTTTTATTGGTAACACAATCTACCAACATTCCCATTAACTTAGGAAAGGCCAGGGCAGTAGCACTGGTTAATAATAAGAAGATTAAACCAAGGAAAAATTTCCATTTGTGTCCTTTTCCGTATTTAAAAATTCTGAAAGCTTTTTGAAGTGAATTAGAGTCTAATTTAGCCTTTGGTAAATCATTTTCTTGAAATCTTGCCATTTGAGTATACAATTAAGATATGCAAATGTATGATTATAGCAAACGATTACAAAAGAATATTATAATTTAGGGCTTCGTATTTGTGTTTTTAACTAAACGTAAAGAAATTGCGATTTTTATTTTATTTTTAAAAACCTGTAATAGAGATTAGTAAAGCAAAACGCTGAAAAAGTTTTCATTTTTTTTCTAAAAACACTTGTAAATACAAAATCTAACTGTAAATTTGCACTCGCAATCACAAAACGATAGCAATCTAATAAAATAGGGCGATTAGCTCAGCTGGTTCAGAGCACCTCGTTTACACCGAGGGGGTCGGGGGTTCGAACCCCTCATCGCCCACACAAAGACAAATAAAGCCATTGGATTCCAATGGCTTTATTTTTTGATAGCATTTTTTCAAAACTCTCTCCTAATTGGTGCAACTATTTAAGGATTTAATAAACATTCCATTCTGCTTTTAATTTCTTTCTCTATGAGCAAAAGGAAAAGCGTAAACCTCACTTTTGCCAGATAGTTAATTGCACCTCGGAATTTCCTTTCCCATTTTCTTAATTACTTTTCTGAGTTTAAGCCAAATTTTTTTCTTGCATTTTTATTTATAATGATTCAGCAATGATGGATAAATAAGATGAAATAAAAAACAGCGTGCCGTTCGCATTTTTACAATTTAATGACATGCCAATCGACTAATTTTACTTTCTGGAAAATCAGAGTGGGCTGAACTAAACACTGCCCTTATGAAGAAGCCACAAAAGCAGTATTTAATCCTAAATCCTGAAATTATTACGAATTTCAATAAAATTAATAAAAATGAAAAATGTTTTGTATTTAATCCTTCTACTTTTTATAAGCACATATAGTTTTGCTCAAAAAAGCAATATAAGCAAAATGGTGGATGAATATGCTGTTAAGAACCAATTCAATGGAACGAACGGTGCTAGTTCAAAATAATCATAAGATCATTTATCATAAAAGCTTTGGGGTTGCTGAGCGTTCATTTAATTCGAAAGTCACTAATGAAACGAAATATCAGGTGTGCTCAATCACAAAAACATTTACAGCTGTTCTTATCCTTCAGCTTGTTGAGAAAGGAAAAATTAACCTCAATAGTAAAATTCGTGACTATTTAACTGATTACAAAGGTAAAGGCGGAGATAAGATAAGTGTTCGTCAGTTATTAAATCATACATCCGGAATGAAAAATACCGATACAGTCAAAGGTACAAATTTTTTAAAATATGGTATTGGATTTTATCATTTTCCCTATCAATTAAAAGATATTGTAAACAAATTTTGTTCAAATGATTTAGTTAATGAACCCGGAACAAAATTCGATTATAATAATGGAGAGTATATGATTTTAGGTCGAATTTTGGAAGTTATTTATGGGAAGACATTTGAGGAAATATTGAACAATGAAATTCTCGTTCCGTTAGGGATGCAAAATTCAGGTCTGATTTCGCAATATAAAGTGATTAAAGGGCTGGCAACGTCATATTATAAAGATAAAAGTATCGATCACTTAATTCCAAACATACCAATCTATGTGGAAGATTTTTCTGCCGCTGGTGCAATGTATTCCACGACATCTGATCTTATGAAATTTAATAATGCGTTGTTTAATTTTAAACTGATTAAAAAGGAAAACCTGGATGAGCTTTTAACACCTGGTTTAGATGATTATGGCTATAGCGTATGGATAAGGGATGTTGGAAAATATAAACGAATGGAGCGTTATGGTAGTATAGCAGGCGCAAATGCTGTTTGGTTTCACTATTTAAATAAGGACTTGAGTATTATTATTTTATCAAATACAAACCTGACAGATTTGGGGGATTATGCTTCTAGAATTGGGAGAGTAATCCTTTAATTTATTGCTAAGGAGATCTATAGAAGAAATCAAAATAAATCCAGTAATCTAAACACTATGAAATCGTACCTACTTTGTCTATTCTCTTGCTTCAGCAATTGCATTTTTACACAGAAATCCCCAGAAAATAAAAGTCATAATAGATGTAAACACAAAAATATTGGCAATCAATTAACTATTTGCCCAAAAAAGCCAATCATATAGTTCTTTTTGTGTAGTATTGTAAAACTTTATGCTTAATTAATAGCGCATATACATCTATCCAGAGGCAGATATACGCTATAAAGTAGCGGATATACATAAGTTATGTGTAACTTTTTTATAACTCATTTACAACTATGGAAATTAAAAAAATTGTCGTTCTGATATTATTATTTTGCGGAAATTTTGCTTTTTCTCAGAATAGGAAAAGTGAAATTATTGATTATCTTAAAAAAGAAATGACGGAACAACAAATTCCAGGCTGTCAATTAGTGGTAATTAAGGATAATAAAGTTTTATTTTCTGAAGCACTTGGAATTGCAAATGTTCCATTTTCGATTCCTACCAAAACAAATACAATCTTCTCAATAAATTCAATAGCCAAAGTTTTTACTTCAGTTGCTATACTACAGTTAGAAGAGCAAAATAAACTCAGCATCAATGACCCTATTTCAAAATATATTGATTCCATTCCTGAAACTTGGAAAAAAATTACGCTCAAACAATTACTAAGCCATACCTCAGGACTTCCTGACATTGAGGATGAAAAAGGATTAATTGGAAATATGGGGCAGGATTCTGCATGGGTAAAAGTCAAAAAACTTCCTCTACAATCCGAAGCTGGAGAAAAATTCTATTACAACGCTACTAATTATTACATATTACAACGAATTATTGAAAAATGCAGTCTAAACAAATTTGAAGATTTTGTTCGTAAAAATCAGTTTGATGTAATTGGAATGAAGCAGATATATTATGGAAATTCCTATGATGTTATTAAAAATAAATGTCCAACTTATTCCTATTACCAGCAAGATAAAGTAACTAATGAATATATAAAAGGAACCAAATTACGGGAAACATATGAAGAATTCCCATCAAAAATGATAACCGATGCTGGTGCTTTTACAACAGCAGAAGAAATGGCAAAATGGATAATTGGTTTACTATCAGGTAAATTTTTAAAAAACAACAAGAAAATGGACACCATTTGGGAGCCAGTAAAATTAAACAACGGAACATATGACGGCTTTGGAGGTCTTTTAAATGCTTACGCTTTGGGTTGGCCAGTTATAAACAGACAAAATCATCCTGCGGTTGCCCCGCTTGGTGGAGGCAGAGCTGCGTTTGCTATTTATCCAAAAGATAATCTCACAATTATTCTTTTTACGAATTTAACAGGTACAATACCGAATGAAATAATTGAAAAAATAGGAAAGTTTTATATTCCAAATCTTGGTAACTAATCATTTGAAGTAAAATATTTAATCATAAATTTGACTGAATTAAGGAAAATTAAAAAACAGCTGCATAATAAGGTTTGCCAAAATAAGGACAGAAATGCTAAATTTGAATATATCCCTAAATTCATCATCTTGACAGCCTAATGTTATTGACAAAAAAAAATAGAAATTGACTGCACAGCCCATCATCGAATATTTTAAAAATTATCTTCCGTTAAATAAAGAAGAAAGTTTATTATTAGATAAAAGGACAACACAGCGACAAATCAAGCGCAGACAAATGATTTTGCAGGAAAACTTTGTTTGCAAACATTATACTTTTGTAGTTAAGGGCTGTTTTAAAATGTATAGCATCGATGAAAAAGGCTCTGAACACAACATTAGTTTTGCGGTAGAAAATGAATGGATAGCAGATTTAGGGAGTTTCTATTCAGAAAAACCAAGCAAACTGTTTATTGAAGCAATTGAACCTTCTTTAATCCTGCAAATTGAAAAACAAGACTTGCTTTACTTATTCGTTAATGTGCCGAAGTTTGATCGAAATTTCAGGGTTATCATTGAGGAAAAATTTATAGAGCTTCAAAATCGTTTACTACAAAATATTAGCTCAAATGCAAATCGACGCTACTTCGATTTTTTGGAACAATATCCACAACTTGCACTAAGATTGCCTAATACCCAAATAGCTTCTTATCTTGGCATTACACCTGAATTTCTTAGCAAAATTCGTAATGAAACACGTATTAAATAGTTTTTTACTCTTAATCTATATTAAGACAATTTCTTAAGATTGTTCATTGGTTCACTACAAATTGCTATTGTACATTTACATTATAAATTTTAAAAATAAAAAAATGACAAATCATAAAAAATTCTTTGAGCAATTTGTTGAATTTATAAATACTGCTGATGAAAATTTAGCACAACAGCTTATTAATCCCACGGCAAAATTTTATGTACCAGGTCAAACAGAACCTCTTATTGGTCCAACAGGATATTTGGCAACTATTTGGATGATGCGTGAAGGATTTCCTGATATCCAGTGGCATTTAGAAGAAATAATTTCAGAAAACGATAAATCTGCTATTCGTTTTACAATGACTGGTACACATAAAGGAACTTTTTTTGGAGTCCCTCCAACTGGAAATAGCATTAAAGTACAAGCTACTAATTTTTATCGTCTTACGGATAATCAGATTACAGAAGAATACGGACAACCTGATTTATTAGCATTATTGCAACAAATTGGAGCAGTACCTACAAATTAAAAAATAATATTCTGGTGAAATGACAGATAATAGGCATAGGGTTCAAAAATAAGCCTATAATTAAAAGGAGTTTATCGTTATGATGGAAAGACACAGTTGCGGACTTTAAAAATAAAGAAGGTCAGAGATAACATTATATGTCATTTTAAGAACTACAAAACAATGGACAGATATACAGAAACATTTGAAACCTGGAACAAAATTGCTGCACTATATCAAGACAAGTTTATGGACTTGGACTTATATAATGACACTTATGATTACATATGTAGTTCACTTGATAAAGCAAATCCAAAAATTTTGGAAATCGGTTGTGGGCCCGGAAATATTACAAAGTATCTATTATCAAAAAGACCAGACTTTGATGTTTTCGGGATTGATATCGCACCAAATATGATAGAACTTGCAAGTAAAAGCAATCCAACAGCAAGTTTCGCTGTAATGGACAGTAGACAAATTGACCAGATCAAAACAAAATATGACGGAATAATTTGTGGCTTTTGTCTGCCGTATTTATCTCCGTCAGACAGTCAAAAACTCATCAGTGACTGTTATAATCTATTGAATAAAAATGGATTAATTTATATGAGTTTTGTAGAAGATGCTCCTAGTAAATCAGGCTTTCAGGTTGGGAGTAGTGGTGATAGGATTTACTTCTATTTTTATACTTTAGACGACTTAAAAACGCAATTTGTTTCCAATCAATTTGAAGAACTTCAAATATTCAAAGTAGAATATAAAAAATCAGAAACCGAAATTGACATTCATACCATATTAACCGCGAAGAAGAAGGCGTAATCTATTTGTTTATTTTAAATAAGTCAGAAAATACTTCCATCCGACTGACAGATCCAACAGGTAGACTCAATGCACGACACCCAAAATTCTTCCCTGATGGTAGTCGACTAATTTTTAGCGCACTACATCCGGGACAGATTCATTGTTCTATTGTCTGGATTGACATTTCCGAATACTTATAACATTTTTCAATTCAATATTATTTAAAATTTTTGATTTTTTTTTACAATATATTTGCAAATACAAAATCTAGCTGTATATTTGCACTCGCAATCATAAACGATAGCAACCTAGTAAAATAGGGCGATTAGCTCAGCTGGTTCAGAGCACCTCGTTTACACCGAGGGGGTCGGGGGTTCGAACCCCTCATCGCCCACAGAATTTAAAAACTCCAAAGTCATTTGATTTTGGAGTTTTTTTATGTCTTATTTTTTAAAAGACAATTTCTTATTGGTTTGTAATGTAAAGAATAAGTTCAGGTAAAAAAATCTATTTTATAAGGATCAACACGAAAACCTGTGGAGCAGCAAAAATTAAGCATAAATATTGGTTAATCTAAAAAGGAAGAATTCTACATTTTTAACACCTCTGAATTTTGATCTAAATGCTTTTATTTTAGCATT
>Ga0163161_10000062_pt1 | contig 112177 bp, 97 predicted proteins | sample S45metaG_FD_129847 | JGI IMG/M metagenome (GOLD analysis project Ga0163161, IMG submission 129847) | Switchgrass rhizosphere microbial communities from Kellogg Biological Station, Michigan, USA - S4-5 metaG | ecosystem: Host-associated > Plants > Roots > Rhizosphere > Soil | place: USA... | reverse complement strand
CGCTGCGCAAGGCACCCCATCGGCGTGATCGTTTTTCAGAGCGGTCGTTGATCGGCCGCACACCCACAGCGTGCCCAAGTGCGCAGGGCATCGGGTGCTCCCCGCAGCGAAATCAAGGAGGAGGCGAAGCCGGGGGACATTCGCGGAGGGGAGTACCCGGTGGCCTGCGCACACGCCCTGAACGACCACGTCGCATACTGGCGCAATGCACATCCTCTGGACCTACTTGAGGCCGCATGCGCGCCTCGCACTGCTCGCCCTGCTGCTGGCGGGCATCAGCCAGGTTCTGGCGCTGGTCGACCCGATCATCTTCGGCAAGATCATCGACCAGTACGCCATCCACCGCGACGGCAAGACCGAAGAGGAACTGGTCTCCGGCGTGCTGCGCCTGCTGGCGCTCGCGGTGGGCGTGGCCATCGCCTCGCGGCTGGCGAAGGCACTGCAGGAATACATCACCCGCCTGGTGGTGCAGAAGTTCGGCACGCAGATCTTCAATGACGGTTTGCGGCAGGTGCTGCGCCTGAAATTCCCCGAGTTCGAGGACCTGCGCAGTGGCGAGACGCTGTCGATGCTGCAGAAGGTGCGCGCGGACAGCGAGCGCTTCATCAACGCCTTCATCAACACCGCGTTCGCGGCCATCGTGGGCATCGGGTTCCTGGTCTGGTACGCGGTGACCAAGCACTGGCTGCTGGTGCCGGTGTTCCTCATCGGCGTGCTGGTGCTGGGCGGGCTCACGGGCCTCTTGAGCCGCGAGATCAAGAGCCAGCAGCGCTCGATCACGCGCGAGACCAACCGCAACTCGGGCTTCATCACCGAGTCGCTGCGCAACATCGAGCTCATCAAGAGCCTGGGGCTGACATTTCCGGAGATACGGCGGCTGCAGGCGCAGACCACGCGCATCTTCGCGCTCGAGATGCAGAAGGTGAAGCGCATCCGCCTCTTGTCGTTCTTGCAGGGCACCACGTTGAGCCTCTTGAAGCTGGCGGTGCTGTTCGCGTTGCTGTGGCTGATCTTTCGCGACGTGCTGAGCACGGGCGAGCTGATCGCGATGCAGTTCATCTCGGTGGCGATCTTCGCGCCACTGCAGGAGCTGGGCAACATCATCCTGGCGTGGCGCGAGGCCGAAGCGTCGCTGTTGAACTTCGAGGTGCTGATGCAGAAGCCGATCGAGCGGCGGCCCGAGTCGCCGATCAGCATCGGGCCGGTCACGCACCTGCGTTTCGCGGACGTGAGCTTTCGCCACAAGGGCGCGACGGACAACGCGCTCGACGAGGTGTCGTTCGAAGCCGGGCTGGGCGACACCATCGCCTTCGTCGGGCCCTCGGGCTCGGGCAAGTCGACGCTCGTGAAACTGCTGGTGGGCCTGTACACGCCCGCGAGCGGCGAGGTGTTCTACAACGACATCTCCACGCGCGACCTTCGCTACAACCAGGCGCGCCGGCAGATCGGCTTCGTGACGCAGGAGACGCATCTCTTCGCCGGCACGATCCGCGAGAACCTGCAGCTCGTGAAACCCGATGCGACCGACGAAGAAATCCTCGAAGCCATGCGGCAAGCCTCGTGCGCCTACCTGGCCGAGAAGTCGCCCGAGGGGCTGGACACGCCCATCGGCGAGCGCGGCATGAAGCTCTCGGGCGGCGAGAAACAACGGCTGTCGATCGCGCGGGCGCTGGTGCGGGAGCCGCGCCTCTTGATCTTCGACGAGGCCACCTCGGCGCTCGACTCGCTGACCGAAGAGCAGATCACCGCCACCGTGCGCGAGATCTCGGCGCGCAGCACGCAGATCACCATCCTCATCGCGCACCGGCTCTCGACGATCATGCATGCGGGCACGATCCACGTGCTCGAAAAAGGGCGCATCGTGGAGAGCGGCACGCATGCGGCGCTCGTCGAAGGCAAGGGGCTGTACTACGCGATGTGGCGCCAGCAGATCGGCGAGCGGCCGGTGCCGCGCGTGCAGGAAGCCGAAGCGGTTGCGGCCGTCGAGCCGCCCGGCGAAGCCGAGCCCGCCTGAGGCGCTCTGCCTCAGCGCCGTCTCAGCGTTGGGAGGCCGGCGGCTTGCGCGACTTCGGCGCCGGCTTCTTCTCGGGCTCGCCGCCGCCAAACAGCTTTTCGACCTGCTGCCCCACGCGCGCGCCGATGGCCGTGCCCACGCCCGGCAGCACCGCGCTGCCGACCGCTGCGCCCGCGAGCGCGCCGCCGGTCAACGACACCTCGGGATCGCTCACGGTGCCGCCGATCTTCAGCGGCACGCCGACCACGCCATCCACCAGGTCCACCGCGAGGTCGCCCTCCATCCTGCGATTGAAGAGCCGCAGGTTGCCGCTCGCGGTGAGCACGCCCGAGCGCGCCTTGAGGTTGGTGTAACGCATCACGATGCCGTCCTCGGTGCCCTGGGTGTCGAGCGTGCCGGTGAGTTCGTCCAGCGGCGTGGTGCCGCCGCGGCTGATGCCGGCGGTGGTCACGGCCTTGGCGATGTCCAGCTTGGTGAGCGTGGCGGGCTTGACGGTGAAGGTGGTGCGGGTGTGCAGCGCGCGCATGAACTCGCCCACCTCGGCGGCCTCCACCGAGAGCGTGGTGTGGCCCGAGACCTTGCCGGCCACCGACGCGCGGCGGTCGAAGGCCTGCACCAGCCCCTGGATGTCCACCTCGCGCGGATCGAGTTCGGCCGAGATGCGCAGCTTGCCGCCGTCCGGCGTCTCGAACAGCGTGACGCCGTTCCACGTGCCGCCGCCCACGTCGATGCGGGTGCGCCAGCGGTCTTGCCCGGCGTCACGGTCCAGGCGCAGGCGCGCGGGCGGCGTCGCCCCGGCGCGCTCGACGCGAGCCTGGCGCGGGCGCCAGTGGGGGTCGAAGGCGATCTCGCCGTCGTAGGCGAGCGCGATGTCGCGCCGGTCGATCCACACCACGTCGCGCCAGCGCAGCTGTTCCAGCGGGATCGGCGCAAGCGTCCAGGGCGCGGGCAGCGCGATGACGTTGCCGCCTTCATGGGGCTTGGGGCCCTTGCCGCGGAAGGCGCGTATCGACTCGCGCGGCAGCACGAGGCTTTCGATCTCCAGTTCGTCCACGGCAATGACGCGGTGCAGCAACTCGGTGAGCTTGAGCTGCGCCGTCACGCGTCGCAGGGTGACCGGTCGCGGCTGGTCGGTGGCGATGTCGGAGAGCACGAGCACCGGCGTCGGCAGCAGGGCCCAGTGGGCGCTGCCGACCTTCAAGCCGACGCCGAAGCGTTTTTCGAAGCCCTCGGAGATGCGGACTGCCACCTCCTCGTCGCTCGGCAGCCGCGAACTCACGAACCACACCAGCGCACCGATGCCGAGCAGCAGGACGGCGGCGATGCCGAGGAGCCAACGGCGCAGGGGGTGCTTCATCGAGCCAAGTTAGCACGCAAAGGCGACTGCGCCTGTCAGCCGCCGTCGCTATAGTTTCTGAAACCCTGTCCCCGAAAGAAGCGAATGCGTATCTGGAAAAAAGAGATCTCCGTCGAAGAACTGACCCGCAACCATGTCGGCACGGCCGTGTCCACGCTGGGCATGGAGTTCCTGGAGGTGGGCGACGACTTCATCCGCGCCCGCGTGCCGGTCGACGAACGCACCCGCCAGCCCTACGGCATCCTGCATGGCGGCGTGTCGGTAGTGCTGGCCGAGACGCTGGGCTCCTGCGGCGCGCACTACTCGGCCCCCGAGGGCGACCGCGCCGTGGGCCTGGACATCAACGCGAACCACATCCGCTCGGTCACCAGCGGCTGGGTCATCGGAACCGCGCGGCCGGTGCACCGGGGGCGCAGCACGCAGGTCTGGCAGATCGACCTGACGAACGAGGCGGGCGAGCTCACCTGCGTCTCGCGCATCACGATGGCAGTGCTGCAGCCTCGCTGAGGCCGGCGCGGCGGGCCGGGCGGCCCCGCCATCTTCTTCTCTTGCGGATGTGTTCAGCGCGGGATTCATCCACCACAATCACGCCCCGGAGCGCGCGGGGCGCCCGCCACAACCAACAAGAGGAGACAAGCAATGTTCAACTGGACTGAAAAGCCGGTGTCCACACTGGCCGACGGCGCGGTCATCGGGCCCGACGAGCGGCTGCCCTGGCTGCAGACCGGCGCGATGGGCATCCAGCACGTGATCGCGATGTTCGGCGCCACGGTGCTGGCGCCGATCCTCATGGGCTTCAGCCCCAACATCGCGATCCTGATGAGCGGCATAGGCACGCTGATCTTCTACTTCGTCACCGGCGGCAAGGTGCCCAGCTACCTGGGCTCGAGCTTCGCCTTCATCGGCGTGGTGATCGCGGCCAGCGGCTACGCGGGCAAGGGGCCGAATGCCAACATCGCGGTGGCGCTGGGGGGCATCGTGGCCTGCGGGGTGGTCTACATCCTCATCGGGGCGCTGGTGCAAGCCATCGGCACGGGCTGGATCGAGCGCTTCATGCCGCCCGTGGTCACCGGCGCCGTGGTGGCGGTGATCGGGCTCAACCTGGCCAGCGTGCCGATCAAGAACATGGCGGCGAGCAACTTCGATTCGTGGATGCAGGCCGTGACCTTCCTGTGCGTCGGGCTGGTGGCGGTGTTCGCGCGGGGGATGCTGCAGCGCTTGCTGATCCTGGTCGGGCTGATCCTGGCCACTGTCGTCTATGCGGTGCTCACGAACATCCTGGGCATGGGCAAGCCGGTGGACCTGAGCGGCATCGCCAACGCGGCCTGGTTCGGCCTGCCGACCTTCACCACGCCGGTGTTCACCGCCAACGCGATGCTGCTGATCGCACCCGTGGCGATCATCCTCGTGGCGGAAAACCTCGGCCACCTGAAGGCGGTGACCGCCATGACCGGGCGCAACCTCGACCCCTACATGGGCCGCGCCTTCATCGGCGACGGCATCGCCACGGTCATCAGCGGCGCCGCAGGCGGCACGGGCGTGACCACCTATGCCGAGAACATCGGCGTGATGGCGGCCACACGCATCTACTCGACGGCGGTGTTCGTGGTGGCGGCGGTGATTGCGCTGGTGCTGGGCTTCAGCCCCAAGTTCGGCGCGCTGATCCAGGCGATTCCGCTGCCGGTGATGGGCGGCGTGAGCATCGTGGTGTTCGGTCTGATCGCGATTGCCGGCGCCAAGATCTGGGTCGACAACAAGGTCGACTTCTCGCAGAACAAGAACCTGATCGTGGCCGCGATCACGCTGATCATCGGCACCGGCGACTTCACGCTGAAGTTCGGCGACTTCGCATTGGGTGGCATCGGGACCGCGACTTTCGGGGCGATCATCCTCTACGCATTGCTCGGCAAGACGAAGAATTGAGGGGCCGGCGGCGCGGCGCGAAGTGCGCGCAATTCCTGGCGTTTGCCTCGTAACGTCATGCAAGAAGTGTTGTCCGGAGCGGATCAGGCCGGGCCCGGTCACCGCCCGGAAGCCCGCGCCCGTTAGACTCCAACGCTTTTCGCACCGACGTTTTCCCAATGGCCGATGTCTCCGCCGCGCGCACCAAGGCGGTTTTCGAATTCAAGAGCGCCACGCTGCCGCTGATTGCAGTGATCCTCAAGACGTCCGACCTGGACGTGCTGGCCGAGGCGCTCGACGCCCAGCTGGCCGATTCGCCCGACTTCTTCGAGCAGGAGCCGGTGGTGATCGACCTCTCGCAGCTCCCCGAGCACGACGAAGAGGGCGAAGCCACCGCCCAGATCGACTTCGCGGCTCTGCGCAGCCTCTTGGCGCGCCATCAGACGCAGCCGATCGCGGTGCGCGGCGGCAACGACACCCAGAATGCCGCGGCCCGCGCCGCCGGCCTCTCGCTGGCAGCCATGCCCTCGGCACCCGCGCCCCGGCCGCCGGCTCCGCCCGCAGAGGCGCCGGCCGAAGCCCCCCAGATCATTCGCGAAGTGCCGGTACCGGCCAACGGCACGCTCCTCATCGACAAGCCGCTGCGCTCGGGCCAGCAGGTCTACGCCCGCGGCGGCGACGTGGTGGTGACGGCCGTGGTGAGCTTTGGTGCCGAAGTCATCGCCGACGGGAACGTGCATGTGTATGCGCCGCTGCGCGGCAAGGCGATTGCGGGCGCGCGCGGCAACACCGAGGCGCGGATCTTCTCGACCTGCATGGAAGCGCAGCTCGTGGCCATCGCCGGCATCTACCGCACGAATGAAGTGCCGCTGCCGGACCCGGTGCTCGGCAAGTCGGCGCAGGTGCGGCTCGATGGCAAGAAACTAGTGATCGACGCGATTCCCTGACGGACGCGGCGCTCTGAAACCAACAACAGAATCGAAACAAGAAGGAATGGCCATGGCCAAAATTGTGGTGGTGACCTCGGGCAAGGGTGGCGTCGGCAAGACGACCACCAGCGCCAGCTTCGCATCGGGCCTCGCGCTGGCAGGCAAGAAGACGGCCGTGATCGACTTCGACGTGGGCCTGCGCAACCTCGACCTGATCATGGGCTGCGAACGCCGCGTGGTGTACGACCTCATCAACGTGATCCAGGGCGAAGCCAACCTGAGCCAGGCGCTCATCAAGGACAAGCAGTGCGACAACCTGTTCGTGCTGGCCGCCTCGCAGACGCGCGACAAGGAAGCGCTCACGCAGGAAGGCGTCGAGAAGATCCTCAACGACCTCGCCGCGATGGACTTCGAATACATCGTCTGCGACTCGCCCGCGGGCATCGAGACCGGCGCGATGATGGCGATGCACTTCGCCGACGAGGCGCTGGTGGTGACCAACCCCGAGGTCTCCTCGGTGCGCGACTCGGACCGCATCCTGGGCATGCTCAGCAGCAAGACCAAGCGCGCCAAGGACGGCGGCGAGCCGATCAAGGAGCACCTGCTCATCACCCGCTACAACCCCAACCGGGTGGCGGGCGGCCAGATGCTCTCGCTGGAAGACATCCAGGACATCCTGCGCATCAAGCTCATCGGTGTGATTCCCGAGTCGGAAAGCGTGCTGCATGCCTCCAACCAGGGCGTGCCGGCGATCCACGACAAGGACACCGACGTGGCGCAGGCCTACAGCGACGTGGTGGCACGTTTTCTCGGTGAAGAGAAGCCCATGCGCTTCGTCGACGCCGAGAAGCCGGGCTTCTTCAAGCGGATCTTCGGAGGCAAGTAGGCATGTCGTTTCTCTCGTTCCTGCTTGGCGAGAAGAAGAAGACTGCAAGCGTCGCCAAAGAGCGCCTGCAGATCATCCTCGCGCACGAGCGCTCCAGCCTCAGCGGCAAGAAGCGCCCCGATTACCTGCCCGAACTCCAGCGCGAGCTGGTGGCGGTGATTTCCAAGTACGTGTCGATCAATCCCGACGACATCAAGGTGCACCTGGAAACCCAGGACAACCTCGAAGTGCTCGACATCAAGATCGAGCTGCCCGACCCGGCCCCTGCCCGTTAACTGGCCCGGTCGGAAAGAAGCGAAAGCGCACCGACGGGTCCTGCAGGACCCGCGCGGCCAGCGCCCGCTCCCAGGCGAGGTAGTCGGCCCAGACCGCATCGCGGCGCGGGCCGAACACCCGCATCACCGAGCCCCAGTCGTCGTCGAAAGGGGTGAGGAGCTGGGCTGGCACGAACGCGGTCGACAACGGCCGTCCTGACGCCTTCCAGGCCCCTGTTCCGCCCTGGAGCCAGGTGAACACCGCCCCCGAACCCGGCCAGCGCTGTTGCGCATCGCGCGCAACGCGGCGCGCGGCCGCGCCGTCGGGCGAGGTGAAGACCAGCGTGCGGCCGGCCACGGCATGCGAAGCCAGTGGCGCCAGGGAGGCCGGCAGCATGTAGAGCGCGCCGGGCAGGTGGCCGCGCTCGTAGTCGAGGCTCGCACCCACGTCGATCACCGTCACCGCGCCGTTCCTGCGCAGTTGCGCGAGGGCTTCGGCATCCAGCGGCGGGGGTGCGTCCGTTGCGGCGGCCACTGCCGGCGCGGGAGGCGCCTGTTCCGGCGACAGCGCCCCGTCGTAGACGTACACCTCGGCCTGATTGAGTTGCGTGAGCCAGAAGCTGCTGATCGCGGCGCGCAGGCGGTGCGCGGGATCGTCGATCAGCACGATGCGGGCGCCGTGCGTGCCGATGAGGTTCTCGAAATGCATGAAGAGCTGGCCGCCGGGCACCTGCTGCACCGTCGTGCCTGCGAAGGCTGGGTCGGCAGTGGGGCGCACGTCGAAGATGTAGAGCGTGCGCGTTTCGTCGGCGCGCCAGCTCGCGAGCTGCGCAGCGTCGGCCAGGGGCAAGGCGAAGCGTTCGAGCAGTTCGTCAGCAGTGCGTCGCAGCACCTCGGGCGATTCGAGCGGAAGCTCGTCGTCGGGCATCGCGTTCTGCACGGTGGGCGCGCCTTGCAGGCCCCACGCCATCACGCCGTCCTCGACGAACACCGCGTCGGGCGCACGGCCCAGCAGCCGCAGCGTGGTGGCGCCGATGATGCCGCGCGTGCGGCTGAAGCAGTTGATCGCCCAGACGTGTTCCGCATCGTCCGCCTCGAACCGGCGCAGCGCGAGCTCGGTGCCGGCATGGTTGCGTGCGCCGGGCAGCGAGAGGAATTCGAACTCCGCGCGCGGCCGTGCATCGACCAGCGTGGTCGGCAGGCCTTCGCGCTGGCGTGAGCGCAAGACATCGACGGACAGCGAGGGCGTGAAGTAGTGCAGCCGCGCGAGATCGCCGAAGGCCTTGACCAGCGTGCCGTAGCCGTCGATGGCGGGCAGGCCCTCGGTCACCCAGCGCTGCAGGCCGCCGTCGAGCGTGCGCACGTCGGTGTAGCCGAGGCGCGCGAGAACCGCGACCGCAGCCTGCGCCGGACCGTCAGGGGCGTTGTAGTCGTCGTAAAGCACCACGGGCGTGGAACGCCGCGGCACGAAGGCGCCGACCTGCAGTTCGAGCCCGCTGAGCGGCGCGTTGCGCGCGAGATTGGGATGGCGCTGCACGAACCAGCGGGTTTCGCGCACGTCCAGCAAGGCCAGCTCGCCAGCGGGTTCGGCCAGCAGCAGCGCCTGCAGCAGCACGGGTGCGAGGGTCGTGGAAGCGCTGCTGTTCATTTCGGCCAAAGCCGCCAAGCGTAGGCACTTCACGCCCGGACGGAAACGAAATTTCGCGCCCTTGCTTATTCGAAAAGCGCGCATGCGAACGGCGTCTTCATACCTAGGATCGCAGTCCTTTGAGCCGTCAAGCCATGACATCGACCGCCTCTTCGTCCACCGCACCGACGCGCGCCCCGTCCGGCACGCGCAGGCGGCATTGGTGGTGGCACTTCGAGGTGCCGACGCTCGCCCTCGCCGCCGCGCTGTACGGGGCCTGGGCGGCCTTGCTGTGGTGGCACGGGGCATTGCCGGGATGGGCGCTGTTCCTGCTGGGCGGCTTTCTCGCGCAGCTGCATTCGTCGCTGCAGCACGAGAGCATCCATGCGATGCGCCATCTGCCCAAGTGGCTGCGCCATGCGGTGGTGTGGCCGCCGCTCACCTTGTGGCTGCCGTATCCGTTCTACAACCGCGGGCACAGTGCGCACCACGTGAACTTCCACCTCACGCACCCGGAGCGCGACGACGAGAGCGCCTACCACTCGGCGCCCGCGTGGGCAGGCTATGGGCCGGTGCGGCGGTGGATCTACATGGCGAACCAGACGATCGCGTTCCGCGTCGTGCTCGGGCCATTCCTCCGGCTATGGAAGCTGGCGCGTTTCGAGGCGGGGAGGGTGCGCGGTGGCGATTTCTCTCGGCTGCCGACCTGGGGGTGGCATGCGCTGAGCGTGGCACCGGTGCTGTACTTCGTCATCGGGGTCTGCGGCATGGGCTTCGGCGAGTACCTGCTGTACGTCGTCTACCCCGGGATGATGCTGGGCTCGCTGCGCACCTTCACCGAACACCGCTGGGCCGACACGCCGCACGAGCGCGTGGCCATCGTCGAGTCGAACGTCGTCTTCGGGCTGCTCTACCTGTTCAACAACCTGCACCACGTGCACCACCGCGCGCCGACGATGCCCTGGTACGAGATCCCGGTGTACTTCCGGCGGCACCGCGCCGAGGTGCTGGCCGCGAACGGCCATTTCTACTACCGGGGCTACGGGGAGATCGTCAGGCGCCACCTGTTCAGGCCGGTGTTCACGCCGGTGCATCCGGCGTGGTAGCGGGCAGCGCCTGCAGGCGCTGTGTCCACTCGCGGGCCTTGTCCTCGTCGAAGAGCGGACTGTCTGGGTCACCGTAGAACGTCTCTGCCAAAACCTCCGTGCAGGCGCGCTGGCTCTCCAGGTTCTCTTCGCAGTCGTCGAGCGCGGCACCGGCGAGCAGCCAGCGCTCCGCGGCCGCAGCGTCTTCCGGCGCGCCCTGGCCCCGAAAGCGCATCCACCCCAGTTCGTAGCAGGCCCAGCCCTGTTCGCGCTGGGTGCTGTCCTCTGCGACCTTCTGGCGCGCGTAGAGGGCTTCGGCATACAGGACGTTCACTTCCGCTTCGCCATGGCCCTGTTCGGCCAGCGCCCCTGCGTGCAGGCACAGCGTGCGGCCGAGCTGCATCGTGGCGCTGATGTCGCCGGCTTCGTGGCCGCGGCGGAAGTAGCCGATCGCGCGCGCCAGGTCGGGCTCCCCGGGTTCACCGAGCTTGTGCGCCAGACCGAGGTTGTAGAGCGCCATCGTGTTGTTCTTCTCTGCCGCCAGTTCGTAGTGCCGCACGCCGCCTTCCAGGTCGCGCTCGCCACCCTCGCCTTCGCACAGCATGTAGCCGAGCTGGGCCTGCGTGGCGGCGTCGTCCGCGCCGCCATGGGCGATGGCGTGCAACAGCCATGCGCGCCCCAGAGGGGCGTCGGCGCCGAGGCCCGCGGTGTCCCAGCGCAGCATCTTCGAGAGCTCGCACATCGCCGCGGGCAGGCCCTCGGGTGACGCGGTCGCGGGGGCGTCACCGGGCTCGCGCACACCGGCGGCGCGCGCCATCCAGCGCAGGGCTTCGCGCGGGTCGGCCTCGACCCCCTCGCCGTCGCGCAGATGGCAGGCCAGCTCGTAGGCGGCCCGCAGGTCACCGGCGGCGTGGCGCGCGGCCATGTGCTCGGTGTGCGCCTGCTCGCGGCCGTCGGCATGCAGCCAGACATAGAGGCCGGTGTCGTTGCGCACGGCCTTCACCGGCTCGCCGGCACCCCAGCGCTTGCACAAGTCCGAGCGCACCACCGCGACAAGCCAGCTGTCGGCGACCGACACCGCAGCGGCGATCCATGGATAGGCTTGCGGATGCAGCACGGTGCCGTCGCCGCGCAGGACGCCCACGGCGAGTTGCCCTTTCTCGATCTTTTCGGCCTTCGCGCCGCGCGGCAGCGGATCGGCAACCAGCCAGCCGATGTCCTGCGTGCCCCAGGCCAGCGGCTGGAGCGTGCGGTGCCGGCAAGGCACCAGCTCGCGGCCGGCGGCCACGTCGTAGATGCCGTGCAGCCACGGCGCGTTCTTCGCCGTGCGCCCGCCCTTGGACGCCGCGCGCACCAGGTCGCGCCGGACCATGGCGTGCGCGCGCTCCTGGCCGCTCAGCGGCTCGAGGGTCTCGAACCGGCCGTAGTCGAAGGGCACGAGCACGCGGCCGCGCCCATCGATCAGGCCGCACAGGCCATCGGCGCGTTCCACGGCAAAGCGCTTCGGCCGGGCCTCGGCGCCGCGCTCGTTCGCCGGATCGTTGTCTTCGCTCGTCAGAAACTCGATGGGGTATTCCCCGAGCAGGTCGACCTGCTCGTACACAGGCTCGATCATGACGCGGCCTTGCGCATCGAGCAGCCCGCTCTTGCCGTCGCGCGTGGCTTCGAAGGCCTCCCAGTCGTGGCGCCACTGGAGTTGCTCGAAATCCGGCGGCACGGCCCAGTCGCCGTCCGCGCGCACCAGCCCCCAGCCGCCCTCGTCGCCGCGCACGGGCGCCAGGCCGAACGGCGTGAAGTCTTCGGCCTCTTCGAACCGGGGTGCGATAGCCCACTGGCCCTGCAGGTCGATGTACCCGATGCGCTCGCCCACGCGGGCGCGCACCCGGCCCTGAACAAAGCTCCAGACCTCGTCGACCGAGGGGGCCAGCAGCCAGCTGCCGTCGGTGCGCAGCAGACCAATGTGGTCGCCGACAAGGGCCGTGGCGATGTCGTCCTCGAAGGCCCAGACCTCGTCAAGCTGAGGTTCGAGCAGCACGCGCGGCGCCTCGGCGTCGGCGAACAGCAGGCCGGAGCGCTCACCCTGCGAAATCCAGAGCAGGCGCGGATCGCTCCCTCCGGCGTCGCGGATGTCGTCCCAAGCGGGCTCGATCACCGTGGTGCGATGGCTGGCGCCGTTGTCGTCGTGCACCAGGCGCATCACGCCCCAGCGGCCATCGACCTCGAAGCGCCAGAGTTCGCCGCCCAGGTGGTTGTCATAGTCGGGGCGTTCGTACCCGTCTTCGTCGTCGTCTTCTTCCGGCTCGAAGTCGGCAAAGCGCTCGTCGCGCGGCGCCTCGTAGCCATCGAAGTACGGATGCGACAGGCCGCCGAAACCGAACTGCCAGGCCCAGGCTTCCCAGTCCGCGAAGCGCTGGATGCCGAGGGCCGCGTCCACGCCCGGGTGGTTGCCGCTGTCGATGCAGCGGCGCACCTCGGCCCATCGCTCGTTGCACTCGCGGCGGTTGCGTTCGATGAAGCCCTCGCCTTCGGTTTCACAGTCCAGCCAGGACAGCTCGTCGAGGTTGGCGGAAAAGCGCGGCGCGCTGTCGGCCGGCACCTCGTCGATCAGCTCCGCCAGGTGCAGCGCCAGCGCCTCGAACTGCAGCGCGATCTGGGGCAGCGTGTGCAGCATCGGATGCCGTTGCACGAAGGCGTGCAGTTGCCGGATGCGCGCGAGCGCGGCGTGCGCGTCGCTGGCAAGGTTGTCGGTGCCGGCATCGCCGAAGACGCGCTGGTCGTCGATGGCGCCGCTGGCCGCGCCATCGGCCAGCAGAAGCTGCCAGAGCACGGGGAAGTTGTTTTTGGCTTCGGCGATTTCGTTGGCCGAAGTTTCTTCGTGGTCGGCGCCGTCGTCGGTGCCGGAAAGACGGTGTTCGAGATAGAGCCAGGAACGATTGCCCATGTGTGTTCGCGTGTGTCCTCCACGGCGAAGGCCATGGGTGGCACCCAGTTTAGAGGCGCCTTTTCACGCTCACATGACCGCCGAAGGTTGCACCAGGAATTGCGTGACCTGTGCAAGCACGGCCTCTTCCTTGAGGATGCGGCGGTGGCCCCAGCCCTGCGTGGCAACGAGCTGTGCACGGGGAATCGCATCGCGATAAGCCTCGCCATCGGCGAAGCGGTTCACGCGGTCGTCGCGGTCATGCACGATCAGCGTCGGCTGCGCGATGCGCGGGCCGGCGAGCGCGGGCTCGAACTGCGGCATCAGCACGCCTTCGCGCGCCTCGAACATCCGCTGCATCGCGGCGCGCGTCTGCTCACTGAGGCCGAAGGCGTGCGCGAAGTAGCGCGTGTATTCGCGCGGCGAAGCGGGCGGTGCGAGCAGCACGATGCGCTCGGCCGGCAGCCCGCGTCCCGCGGCGTAGGCCAGCGCATTGGCGCCCAGCGAATGCGCGACCACGGCGCGCAGCGCGCGGCCGTCCGCCGCGAGGCGGGCGGTGACGTAGTCGATGGCGCGCGCGAACTGCGCACCGTTGGTCGCCATGCCTTCGCTGCGGCCGTGCGCGGGCAGCTCGAGCAGCACAGGCCGAAGGCCCGCCGCGGCCACCGCCTGCGCAAGCGGCAGCATCTGGCCCGCATGCCCGCCCCAGCCATGCACCAGCAGCACGACCGGCGCCGACTCCGCGCCCGAGTCCTGCGCCGCCAGGTGGTAAATGCCGACGCTCGCGTCTTCGAAGGACCAGGCCTCGTGCCGCCAGGCGGTGCCGGGGTGCTGCCCGCGGTAGAGCCACTTGGGCGGCAGCGGCGTGCCGAACACGCGGTAAGCCGCGCGCACGCCCAGTGCCGGCCAGAGGCGTTGCGATGCGCCGAGGCCGAAGCGCATCGCGCGCATCAGCCGGCTGGCGCCGTAGTAGCTCGAAGGGGCGGAAGTGCTCGTCATTTGCGGGGTTCCTCTCAATACCAGACCCAGTCCTGGTTGCTGCGGGGCAGGCTGCGCAGCGTGTCGCGGGCAGCTTCCACGCCAAGGGCGACGGCATAGATGGCAAGGCAAAGGGCGATGATCAACATGACGCTTCTCCTGTTTATCGCACGACTGTGCGAAATTCTGACAAACAAAGACTAAAGAAATCCGCCTGTTTCACGGCTCAGGCGAGGTAGCTGGAAAGCAGCCGCTGCCAGGTCTGCGTAGCCCTGTCGGCGGTGTGCGGGTCGCGCAGGAAGCGCGCGTCGTGGAGCTGGTTCATCATGATCCCGTTGATCTCGCTGACCAGCTGTGCGGGTTCGGTGTCGGCCTTGAGCTCGCCCGCCTCGATGGCGAGCGTCACAGTGCGCCGCAAGGCCGCGCGCCAGCGTGTGATCTCTCCGAGGAGCACGTCGCGCAACTCGCCTTCGCGATCGTCGAACTCGAAGGCGCCGGCCACATAGAGGCAGCCGGTCTGGGCCTCGACATCGCGGGTGCGGGCGATCCAGCGGGCCACGATGTCGTTCAGCCGCGCGAGGCCCTTGGGCTTCTGCATGGCGGGCACGAACACGTCGGCCAGGAAGCCGCGGCCGTACTCCTCGATGACGGCCTTCTGCAACGCCTCGCGCGAACCCACGCGGGAAAACACGCCGCTCTTGGAAAGCCCCAGGCGGCTCGCGATGACCTGCAGCGAGATCGCCTCCAGGCCTTCGGCCAAGGCAAGGTCCAGCGCGGCGCCGACGATGGCGGCACGGGTGAGTTCGCTTTTTTGGGTCTTGGCGTCCATGCGGCGAACTTTAGCACAGTCGTGCGAAACCTTAAGGACAGAGTGAAAGGCTTGTCGTATAGATGTTTTGCTCATGTGGAACCAACAAACGCATCGTTCCATGCATAAACCCTTCTGCCGAGAATCGCCGCTCGGTCCCCACCCCGGGGGCTTGATGACACCTCGGCGCCAGATGAACTTCCAACAACTGCGCTCGGTACGCGAGGCCGTTCGTTGCGGCTTCAACCTGACCGAAGTCGCTCACACCCTTCACACCTCGCAGCCCGGCGTGAGCCGGCAGATCCGCGAACTCGAGGAAGAACTCGGCATCGAGCTCTTCGTGCGCGCCGGCAAGCGGCTCACGGGCCTCACCGAGCCGGGCGGCCACGTGCTGCCGATCATCGAACGCATGCTGCTGGAGAGCAGCAACCTGCGGCACGCGGGGCAGGAGTTCGTCGCGCAGCAAAGCGGGCTGCTCTCCATCGCGGCCACGCACTCGCAGGCGCGCTATGCGATGCCGGTGGCCGTGCAGGAATTTCGCGCGCAGTTCCCGAACGTGAAACTGCACCTGCACCAGGGCTCGCCCAAGCAGATCGCGCAGATGCTGATCGACGGCGAGGCCGACGTGGGCATCGCCACCGAGGCGCTGGGCGACTACCCGCAGCTGGTCGCCCTGCCCTGCTACCGCTGGACGCATTCGGTGATCGTGCCGCCGGGCCATCCGCTGCTCGATGCGCCGCTGTCGCTGGAGGCGCTCACGCGCTATCCGCTCATCACCTACGACACGGGTTTCACCGGCCGCTCGCGCATCGATGAGGCCTTCGAGGCGCGTGGGCTGCAGCCCAACATCGTGCTCGCCGCGATGGACGCCGACGTGATCAAGACCTACGTGACGCTGGGCCTGGGCGTGGGCATCGTGGCCGGCGTGGCGTACGAAGCGGAGCGTGACACGCAGCTGCGCGCGATCGATGCGGGGCGCCTGTTCGGCATCAACCTCACCAAGCTCGCGGTGCGCCGCGGCAACTACCTGCGCAAGTACGTCTACGCCTTCATCGAGTCATTCGCGCCGACCCTGACGCGCGCCATCGTCGAGAAGGCTTTGGGCGACGAAGCCAAGGCTTCCCATTACGAAATCTAGCTCCCGCCGCAAGCCCGTGCGGGGCGCTGTTGCGCGGCGGGTACTGCGAAAACGGCGGGTTCAAAAGAAAGCGTGCGGCTTCACACAAGGGGCGTACATTCGGGTTAATTCCTTGGCTTCCCGGAACGGATCAGCAATGGCATCGACCCCGCAGCAGCAGCAACAGCAAATCAGGGCCGCCCAAAAGGCGGCCGATGCAGCGGAGCGACGAGAACGGTTGAAACGGGCGCTGCCGGCCACGGTGGAGCTCCTGCAGAGCCGCCAGGCCGACCGCATCGACGACAACGACATCGACGCGTATGTGAGCCTCAACTGGCTCGAATGGCACGGTGGCGGCTTGCGCCTCACCATCACCGGGCGCAACGTATGCGCCCAGTCGGCATCCACCGCGCTGGCCTGACAAGCGTCCCCAAAAAAAGAAAAACCGCCACAGTGACCTGTGGCGGTTTCGCATGCGGCTCGCACCGCGCGGCTTGCTTACTGGCCCGCGATGATCTGCGCGATCAGGCCAGTTGCGATGGCGGCGAGCACGTAGTCGCCACCCACCCCGACCCATTGGTAACCGCGGGGCGGCGGCTGCAGGCGGTAGGCGCGGTAGTCGTTCACCACGTAGTTGCGGCCACGGTACTCGGCCGGCACACGGCCGCCACGGCGCCATTCGGCATGCGGCTGCGGGAACCCGCGGCGGTCGAACTGGCGGCCATCGCGGAAGTCCTGGTTCCCGCGGTAATCACGGTGCGGACCGCGGCGATCGAAGTTGCGATCGCCCCGACGATCGTCGTGTCTCTGCTCGGCGCGTCCGTTGCGATCGTCGCCGGGCCGGCCGTCGAAGCGGCGGTCTTGCGCGAAGGCGCTTCCCGCTGCCATGCACATCGCGAGCGCCGCAGCAGCGACGGCCATGCTCTTCGAATTGATGTTCATCTGGAACTCCTTCATGCGTTGATGACGAGTTCATTGTGTGCCGCCGTTGTGTCTGGCCGGCTCACTTCAGGTCGCCGTCAGGTGAAATCAGGTAAGCGCTGGTATCGGGGCGGCGCGTTGTCCTTCACTGCGGCGCGTAGCGGTTGACCACGACGCCGCATTCGTAGCCAACCGACCCGAGCAGGCGCAGCTTGTGCCCCTTGCGCTGGTCGTGAAACACCGAGCGCCCGGTGCCCACGGCCGTCGGGTTCACGAAGAACTGGAACTCGTCGACCAACCCTTCGGTCACGAGCGAAGACGCGAAGCCGACACCACCGATGACGAGGATGTCCTTGCCCTCCTCGCGCTTGAGCGCATTCACCTCTTCGACCAGACCGCCGCGCGCGATGACGGTGCGCTCCCAGCGCGATGCCTCGAGCTTGTCGGTGAGCACGATCTTTTGCGCATCGACCACCTTCTGCGCGAAGGCGAACTGCGCGTTGGCCGGATAGTTCTTCGCCGCACGGCCCCAGTGATCGAGGTAGCCCTCTTCCACGATCTTGCGGCTCAACAGAATCGTGTCGACGCCTTCGAAGACATCGTTGAAGTACGCCTTCAACTTACCGTCCCAGGCCCAGCGATCGCCCCAACCCCAGACCTGCCAGTCGAGGTTGCCGTTGGCGGGCGAGACGTAGCCATCGACGGACATCTGCATCTGCAATATGAGCTTTCGCATCGTGGCTCTCCTTAAGCATCGGCTGGAACAACTGCTCTTGAAATGCAATCAGTCCGCAGTATTCTCAAACCGATGCGAAAATGCAAGCAGTTTTTCAACCGCACCGGAAATGCCGATGGCCACCGCACAGAAATCGCTCTGCCCGATCAACCTCGCGCTCGAAGTCTTCGGCGACCGCTGGAGCCTCCTGATCGTTCGCGACATGATGTTTGCGGACAAGCGGCATTTCAGGGAGTTCCTGCAGTCCGAGGAAGGCATCTCCTCGAACATCCTGACCGAGCGCCTGGGCAAGCTCGTCGAGCACGGCGTGCTCAGCAAGACCGACGACCCGACCCACAAGCAGAAGGCCATCTACAGCCTCACGCCGATGGGCATCGATCTGCTGCCGGTGGTGACGCAGATCGGCATCTGGGGGCGCAAGCACACGCCTGCGACCAAGGAGAGCGGCGCGCCCGCGGCGGCCCTGGAGAAAGGCGGGCCGGCGCTGCAGAAGAAGATGCAGGCGGCGCTGCGCAAGGCGCACCTGGGCTAGCCTCCAGCGAGGCCTGGGCTTCTCAGCCTCCGACCATGCTGTTGACCCGGTGGCTGCGCGCCGTGCTTCACGTGGAGATCCACCGGCGGGAGGTCGAGTTCGATCAATGCACCGTGGGTTCCCGCCAGGTCGAGCACGCCGGTCGACTTCGGCGCCTCCGTGTGCAACACCACTGCGTAGGGCCCTTCACCGCGCGCCGCAAGCCGCTGCGAGAGTGCATCGCCGCCCTCCTTCTCGACGGCAGCGTTCTCGCGCGGCGACGACAGCACCAACACGCTGCCACCCAGCGCAATCACCGCCACGCGCACGTTGCTGCCGGGCAAGGCCACGGGCTCGCCGATGTGCATGGCGGCATCGTCGGACACGGGGCCGAGCAACGCGCGGTAGCGTGCGAGCGTGGCGTCGAGATCGCGCACCGCGACCGCAAGGCTTGCCACGCCCAGCACGCCGTTGGGATGCACGCGCACCTCGCCTTCGGGCACACGCAGATGGCGCGGCGTGAGATCGCCGCACAGGAAAGGCAGATCGGCCGAAGGCGCGCGCGCCGTCTGCCAGCGCAGGCGCTCGCCGTCGGGGCGCACGCGGCCGCCATCGAGCGGGCCGTCGAGCGAGAGGCCGCGCGCCTTCGCATCCGCCACAGTGACTGCAGTGCTGCGCGGCAGCAGCGCGAAATCGACGATGCCTTCGCCGTGTCGCTGCAGCAACTGCCACCAGCGCTCCGTGGGCGACGGTTCCCGCCACGCGATCAGTTCGAAGTAGCTGCCGTCCCCGAATACCACCAGCGCGTTGTGCGTGGCGCGGCCCGGATGCGCGCCACCGCGCACCACGTGGAAGCCAAGCGCGCCGTAGTCGGCGATGGTGCGTTCGAGGTCGTGCACCGCGATCACGATGTGGTCGAGCTTCAATGACATGACTTTGGTTCTCCCTGTGTGCGTTCGTTCAGGAGGCGGTGCGGGCAGCGCCCTCGCCGCCGAGATAGGCATCGCGAATGCGCGCATCGGCCAGCAGCTCGCGCGCCGGACCCGAGAGCACGATGCGTCCGGTCTGCAGCACATAGCCGTGGTGCGCGATCTGCAGCGCGAGGCTCGCGTTCTGCTCGACCATGAAGACCGAGACGCCTTGGCCGTTGATACGCGCGATGAGTTCGAGCACCTTGTCGACGTACAGCGGCGACAGGCCCATCGTCGGTTCGTCCATGCAGATGAGTTGCGGTCGGCCCATGAGTGCGCGCGCCATCGCCACCATCTGCTGCTCGCCGCCCGAGAGCGTGCCGGCCTGGAACTCGATGCGCTCGGCCACGCGCGGGAACAGTTCGAGCATGCGCTCGAGGTCTTCGGCCACGGCCTTGCGATCGCTGCGCGCGTAAGCGCCCATCAGCAGGTTCTCTCGCACGGTCATTGCGGGGAACAGGCGGCGCGCTTCGGGCACGGAGCCGATGCCCTTGCGGATGATCTGCGGCGTGCCCAGGCCGAGCATCGATTCGCCGTTGAAATTCACTTCGCCCGAGCGCGGCTTGAGCAGGCCGAGCACGATCTTCATCGTGGTCGATTTGCCGCTCGCGTTGCCGCCGAGCAAGCTGACGATCTGGCCCTTGCGCACTTCGATGTCGAGATCGAAGTGCGCCTGCACGGGGCCGTAGAAGCTGTTGACCTTGCGCAGTTGGAGCAGCGGTTGCACGGCCTTGCTGGAAGCTGGCGCTGTGGTGCGTTCGGGCAGCCCCTCACCCCAACCCTCTCCCCGGAGGGGCGAGGGAGCAAGAAGACCCGTGCGGGCGACAGCGGCGATCATGCGAGAACGGCCTCTGTCTGGGTCTGACCGACATGGCGATGGCCAAGGTACGCCTCGATCACCGCGGGATGGTTGCGCACGTCGTTGGGCAATCCCTCGGCGATCTTGCGACCGTCATCGAGCACGGCCACGCGGTCCGACAGCTGCATCACGAGGTCCAGCTTGTGCTCGATCAAAAGGATCGTCTGGCCACGCGCCTTGAGGCCGCGAATGATCTCCAGCATCTCCGCGGTCTCGCTCTCGTTCATGCCGGCCGTGGGTTCGTCCAGCAGCAACAGGCGCGGCTTGAGCGCGAGCGCACGGGCAATCTCGACACGGCGGCGGTTCGCATACGAAAGGCTGTACGCGGGATGGTCGATGCGCGGTGCGAGCCGTTCGCCGAAGAGCACGATGATCTCCAGCGCGTCCTTGCGCAGCGCCTCCTCTTCGCGCCGCACGGCGGAAGGCTGCAGCAGCGCAAGTGCCAGTTCGGCCAGCGCGCCCAGACCCGGCACGCCGCCGGCACGCGGTTTCACAGCGCGCAGCCGCGTGTGCGCGCCGACCAGCACGTTGTCGAGCACCGATAGGTTCGCGAACACGCGGCCGTGCTGGAAGGTGCGCGCGAGGCCGCGTTGCGCGAGTTGCTGTGCGGGCAGGCCGGTGATGTCCCGCCCCTCGAAAAGCACCTGCCCCGCGTTGGGCCGGTCCAGGCCCGTCACAAGGTTGAAGAGCGTGGTCTTCCCTGCCCCGTTCGGCCCGATCACGCTGAGCAGTTCGCCTTCGCCCACTTGCAGGTCGACCGCATTCACCGCGGTCAGTCCGCCGAAGCGGCGCGTGAGGCCCTTGATCTCAAGCAGCGATGGCATCGCCCGCTTCCTGCGGTGCTTGCGGCGCATTCGCCGCTTCCGCCTTCGAGTTGATGAGCTTCACCTCGGCGCGAATCGTCTGCGGGTTGCGCAGCAGGTTGAGGATGGGGCAGTTGCGCTCCACCGCCTCGAACAGCGCATCGATTTCCTCGCGGCTCGCGGGCGAGTCGATGTGCACCGTGTAGCCGATCTCGTGCGGCCAGACCGGCGTCTGCTCGTGGCCTGGCTGGCCGCCTCGCGGATCGATGAGGCCGGTCACTTCCACCTCGAGGCTTTCGAGTGGCACCTGGCGCTCGGCCGCCTGGATCAGGAAGATGTGCGTGACGCAGGTGCCGAGCACGCCCAGCTGCAGTTCGGGCGAACTGGGGCCGAGGTTATAGCCCGCGAAATCGGGCGGGCTGTCGCTGATGACCTGGTGCTCGCGGATGCGCAGGCGCCGCACACCGCTGCGGCCCTCGGCCTTCACGCTGGCCTTGAGTTGCACAGGTTGCGCGGCGCCTGCTTCGACAGCGGCATTGCGTGCCAGCACGGCGGCGCGTTTCTCGGCGAGGTAGTCGTTGAGGTGGCTCATGGTGCGCGGTTCTTTCTTGAATGAATTCAGACAGTGCCCAGCAGACCTTGCGGGCGGAAACGGATCAACAAAAGCAGCGCGACGCCATAGATCAGCATCCGGTACTCGGCCGTCACGCGGAACAGCTCGGGCAGGCTCACCAGCGCGACCGCGCCCAGCAGCGCACCGCTGATGTTCCCGAGCCCACCGAGGATCACCATCGTGAGCGCGAGGATCGAGATCTGCGAGCCGAAGGTCTCGTGGTTGATGTACGAGTACATGTGTGCGGTGAAGGCGCCGCTCACGCCCGCCGCGAAGCCGCCGAAGCCGAAGGCCAGCGCCTTGTAGCGGTCGGGGCTCACGCCGTAGGCGCGCGCGGCCACCTCGTCTTCGCGCACGGCGCGGAAGGTGCGGCCCAAGTGCGAACGCAGCAGGCGCCACTGCAGCAAAGCCAGCAGCACCATCGCGCCGAACGACGCCCAGTAGATCGCCTCGTTCGACGACGCATCGCGCCCGAACAGCGACAGCGGCGGAATGCCCGAGACGCCGATGGGCCCTCGCGTGAGGCTTTCCCAGTTGAGGATGGTGAGCGCCACGATCTCGCCGATGCCCAGCGTGGCGATCGACACATAGTGGCCGCGCAGCCGGAACGCCGGGAAGATCAGCGCGGTGCCGATCAGCGAAGTGAGGATGCCCGCGAGCACGATGCCCGTGCCGACCGGCAGGTGCAGGTCGAGCACCAGCAGCGACGACGCATACGCGCCGATGGCCAGCAGCCCCGCGTGACCGAGCGAGATCTGCCCGATGGTGCCGGCCACGAGCGTGAGGCTCAGCGCGAGCGCCGCATAGAGCCACGCATTGGTAAGCGTCTGCAGCAGGTATGGCGATGGATCGAAGAACGGCAGCGCGACCGCTGCGGCGAAGAGCGCGAGCAGCAGTCGTCGCGGCACATGCCACGGCTTGCTCGGCGCGATGAAGGTGCCGGTCAGCGGCTCGGGCGGCAGCGTGCGCTTGCGGCCGAAGAGGCCGTTGGGCTTCCACACCAGGATCACCAGCAGCAGCGCGAACGCGAAGAGGTTGCGGTAAGGCGTGCCGAGGATCGCCACCCCATAGCTCTCGATCAATCCCAGCAACAGGCTGCCGACGATCGCGCCCGGCACATTGCCCACGCCGCCAACGACTGTGGCCACCACGCCCTTGAGCGTTGCCTGGAAGCTCATCGCCGGGCTGATGTTGTTGTAGTACATGCCCACCAGCAGGCCCGAGAGCCCGCCCAGCGCGGCGGCGATGGCGAACACCGTCTGGTTCACGCGATCGACGTCGACGCCCATCTGCTGCGCCGCATCGCGGTCCTGCGCGGTGGCGCGCACGGCCCAGCCGAGCTTCGTGAAACGCAGGAAGACGAACAGCACCGCCGCGCTCGCGATGCCGATGCCCGCGATCAAAAGGTCGAGCGCACCGATGGTGCCGGTGCCGATCTGCAGCCGCCAGTCGGGCAGTTGCGTGGGCAGCGAACGCGGGTCGGGGCTGAAGACCAGTTGCACGAGGATGTCGAGCACGAAGCTGATGCCGATGGTGGCCAGCAGCGGTGCGATGCGCGCGGCGCCCTGCAGCGGCCGGAGCCCCACGCGCTCGATCAGCATGCCCAGCGCGCCCGAGCCCAGCACCACGAGCGCGATGGTCACGGGCAGTGGCGTGTGCAGGTAGGTGATGCTCGCCCAGCCGATGTACGCGCCGACGGTGTAGACCGAACCGTGCGCGAAGTTGATCAGGTGCGAGACCCCGAAGATCAGCGCGAGCCCGACCGCCAGCAACGCATAGATGTTGCCGATGATCAGGCCGTTGACCGTGTAGTCGAAGAACGAGGTGAAGCTCATCTATTTGGCCAGCGCCACCGCCCCTGCCTTCTCGTCGATCTGCGCCCACTTGCCGTCCTTGACCACCAGGTTCACGCTCTTCACGCCGATCACGCGGCGCGTCTGCGCGTCGAAGCTGGCCTTGCCGAAAATGACGCTGGGCACGTCCTTGATCTTGTAGAACGCATCGCGCACCGCCTTGCGATCGGCCTTCGGGCCGGCCTGGCGCAACGCGGCGGCGGCGTACACCACGGCGTCGTAGGCGTAGGCATTGAAGGCGTCGGGCTCCTTGCTGTACTTGGCGCGGAAGCTCTTCACGAACTCCTGCACCTCGGTACGCGGCTCCTCGGGGAAGAAGGCGGTGTTGGTGTGGATGCCGTTCACCGCCGCGCCACCGAGCTCGATGAACTTCGGCGAATACACCGAGCCCACCGCCGCGATCGGTTGCTTCAAGCCCACGCTGCGCACCTGGCCCGCGATGAGCGCGCCGTCGGGGTAATAGGAGATGAGCACCAGCCCGTCGGGGTTGGCGTCGCGCACGCGCACCAGCGTCGAGCGGAAGTCCTTCTCGTCGGGCTGGTAGCCCTCGGCGATGGCGAGCTGCGCACCGCGCTCCTGCGCGGCCTTCACGAGCACATCCTTGCTGGTGCGGCCCCAGTCGGTGTTGAGGTAGAGCACCGCGATGCGCTTGAAGCCCAGCGTCTTCACCGCGAGGTCGGCGAGCAGCGGCTGCGCATCGGCCTGACTGATCGACGGGCTCCAGATGTAGTCGCCGCCCTTGGTGAAGTCGGGGTGCGAGTTGGTGAAGCCCAGTTGCACGAGACCCGCGCGCTGGTAGATCGGCGAGGCGGCCATCGATGCCGGGCTGGAGAAATCGCCGAGTTCGATGAGCACGCGCTTGTCGTTCACCAGCTTCTGTGCGATGGCCACCGACTGGCGCGGATCGCTCTGGCTGTCTTCGAAGTTGTAGGCCAGCGGCCGGCCGTGGATGCCGCCCTGTGCGTTGATGTGGTCGAGCGCGAGGTCGAAGCCGGCCTTCCATTGCGCGCCGTACTGCGCGTTCTGCCCGGTGAGCGGACCGCTCACGCCGAACCACACCGGCTCGCCGGTGGCGGGCGCGGCAAGGGCTGCGAGGGGCGTGGCCAGAAGCACGGCAGAGAGTGCGACCACATGGCGCAGGAAGCGATGGCGATTGAGCAGCGGCATGACGTCGGACCTCGGTGATGAATGAGCGTGCAGGGCAACGATTCTTCGCCGCGCCCCTCAGCCGGGGAACGAACAAAAACGGGGAGACTTATGCGCTTTCCGAGCAAGCGAGGGGTCAATGCCGACGGGCACGCCGCCCGCGTTTAAGCTGCGCGCTCCATGAAACGACGACACCTCCTCCAATTGATGTGCGGCGTGCCGGCCGCGGCCGCGCTGACCGCCTGCGGCAAGCGCAAGTCCTCTACCGCCGCGCTCAAATCCGATGCCCGGGTGCTGGCGATCGGCGACAGCCTCACCTTCGGCTACGGCGCATCGCCCGATGCGTCATGGCCCGTGAAGCTGGGCGAGATCACCGGCTGGCAGGTCGAGAACGCGGGCATCAACGGCGACACCTCGGCCGGCGCATTGCAGCGCCTGCCGTCGCTGCTCGCTGCGGGCAGCTACGACGCGATCCTGATCGGCATCGGCGGCAACGACATGCTGCGCGGCGTGTCGGCCTCGGCCACGCGCGACAACATCGCGGCGCTCGTGAAAGAGGCGCGCGAACACACGCCGCATGTCGCGCTGCTGGCCACGCCCGCGCCCGATGCGATGCGCGCCTTCGTCGGTTCGCTCAGCGACGCGCCGTTCTACGAAGAGGTCGCGAAGTCGGGGCAGGCGCTGCTCGTCGCCAATGTGTATTCGAGCGTGCTGTCGGATGCGTCGCTGCGCTCGGACCGCATCCACGCCAACGCACAGGGCTACGCGAAGGTCGCGCAGCTGCTTGCAGATCAGTTCAAGGCCGCGGGCTGGCGCTGAGGCTCAGGTGGCAGCCTGCAGCAGGTCGACGCAGGCCCCGCTCCGAATAAAAAAGCCGTCAGGGCGCGCTGCCTTGCGGTCCCACCGACGGCGGCGCCGCACGGCCACTGGACCCCGGCGCAAGCTTGCGGCCGAAGGCCTCGCCCACGTTGCGCACCGGCCGGCTGGCACGGGCCGAGACGTCGTTGACACCGCGCCGTGTGGCGCTGTCGGCGCGGTCGATTCCGCGGCCTGCTGCGTTGGTGCCGCGCTGCACGCCGCTCACCACCTTGCTGTCGCGCGGCGGGGCCTTGAGCGTGTGGGCGCGCTGGGCCTTGGGCGGGTTGTCTGCGCTCTGCGCGTGGACGGCTGCAGTTGGCAGCAGGAGGAACGCTGCTGCAAGTGCAATGACGTGCGTGGGCATCTTCATGACGGGCTTCCTTCTTCGTCGTGGGCATCGGCTGCGGCGGCGCGCGCCATGCGCTCGCTCTTCCAGTACACATCGTCACCGCCGTTCATTCGGTTGAGCACGCGCGCGAGCACAAAGAGCAGGTCGCTGAGCCGGTTGAGGTACTGGCGCAATGCGTCGTTGAGTTCCGCGGTGGCGCCGAGCGCCACCACCGCGCGCTCGGCCCGTCGTGCCACGGTGCGGCACACATGCGCGAGCGAGGCGGCGCGCGTGCCGGCCGGCAGGATGAATTCGGCCAGGCGCGGCAAGGCGGCGTTGTGATCGGCCAGCGCGTTGTCCAGCTGCAGCAGCGCTTCGGGCTTGAGCAACGTGAAACCGGGCATCGAGAGTTCGCCGCCGAGGTTGAAGAGCTGGTGTTGCACATCGACCAGCAGCTCGCGCACGGCCTCGGGCATGGGCTCGCAGAGCAGCACGCCGATCTGCGAATTGAGCTCGTCCACGTCGCCCATCGCGTGCACCCGCAGATGGTCCTTGGGCACCCGGGTGTTGTCGCCGAGGCCGGTGGTGCCGTCGTCGCCGGTGCGGGTGGCGATCTGGGAAAGTCGGTTGCCCATGGGTGCTCCTCTGTCTTTATGTTTATGCGGGGACCGTAGAGGCGTCGATCTTGCCAGCCAGCCATTGCAGGCCTGCCAGATGCTGCTGGTCGTGGCTGCAGAGATAGTGGATGAGGCTGCGCATGGTGAGCGGGCCGTAGCCTTCGAAGACGGCCGTGCGCGCGAGTTGCGCATCGGTCAGGCTCGAGATGATCTCCATCGTCTGCACGCGGGCGAGACGGAAATCGGCCAGCACCTGCTTCGCATCGGCGGCGCCGTAGTTGCGCTCGATGGCGAGGGGTTCGCTGTCGATCGAGGCCAGCGTCGGGCGGTTCTCCGAGAGCGTGCGGCGAAAGCGCACGTGGTAGCCCTCGACTTCGATGTCCCGCACATGGCAGAGCTGCTCGATGGCGGTGAAGGCCTCGCTGGGCACGCCCTTCCACGAAGGCGGCGCCCAATGCTTGAAAGCCTCGGGAACGGCCGTGTAGTGGGCCTCCAGTTGCAAGGGGAAGGCCGCGAGGGCGCTGAGGGTCGTAGGGTTCATCATTTTTTCCGAAGCGCATTATGGTGCTCGCTCCGTAAAATGGCCTTTCCCCCCTGCCCTCATTGCCCCTCAGGAGAAATCCGATGAACGCCCCGACCCAAACCTCGCACCTGATGCCGGCGCTTCATCTGCGCGACGTGCCCGCCAGCCTGATCGACGGCCTCAAGGCGCGCTTCGGCGCCAACTGTTCCACGGCGATGGCGGTGCGCACGCAGCACGGGCGCGACGAATCGTCGTTCGACGCACCGCCGCCCTCGGCCGTGGTGTTCGCCGAGAGCACGCAGGACGTGGCCGATGCCGTCAAGCTCGCGAGCGAGCACAGCGTGCCGGTCATCCCCTTCGGCGTCGGCTCCTCGCTCGAAGGCCATCTGCTCGCGGTGCAGGGCGGCATCAGCATCGACGTGTCGCGCATGAACAAGGTGCTGTCGATCAACGCCGACGACCTCACGGTCACGGTACAGCCGGGCGTCACGCGCAAACAACTCAACGAAGAGATCAAGAGCACGGGCCTGTTCTTCCCCATCGATCCGGGTGCGGACGCCTCCATCGGCGGCATGACGGCCACGCGCGCGAGCGGCACGAACGCGGTGCGCTACGGCACGATGCGCGAGAACGTGCTGGCGCTGGAAGTGGTGACGGCTGCCGGCGAAGTCATTCGCACCGGCACGCGCGCGAAGAAGTCGTCGGCAGGCTACGACCTCACGCGCCTCATGGTGGGCAGCGAAGGCACGCTGGGCGTGGTCACCGAAGTCACGCTGCGCATCTACCCACTCCCTGAAGCCGTGTCGGCCGCCATCTGCTCGTTCCCGAGCATCGAGGCCGCGGTGCGCACCACCATCGAGACGATCCAGCTCGGCGTGCCGATTGCGCGCGTGGAGTTGATCGACGTGAACACGGTGCGCATGGTGAATGCCTACGCCAAGCTGAACCTGCGCGAAGAGCCGATGCTGCTGATGGAATTCCACGGCTCGCCGGCCGGCGTGAAGGAGCAGGCCGAGACGGTGCAGGAGCTCGCGAGCGGCCATGGCGGCAATGCTTTCGAGTGGGCCAGCACGCCGGAAGAACGCACGCGCCTGTGGACCGCGCGGCACAACAGCTATTTCGCAGCGGTGCAGTCGCGCCCGGGCTGCCGCGTGATCTCCACCGACACCTGCGTGCCGATCTCGCGCCTGGCCGATTGCCTGCTCGACTCGGTGGCCGAAGCCGATGCGAGCGGCATCCCCTACTTCCTCGTCGGCCACGTGGGCGACGGCAACTTCCACTTCGGCTATCTGCTGGACCCGAACGTCCCCGAAGAGCGCGTGAAGGCCGAAGCGCTGAACCACGCCCTCGTGAGCCGCGCGCTGGCGCTCGAAGGCACCTGCACCGGCGAGCACGGCGTGGGGCTGCACAAGATGGACTTCCTGGTGACCGAGGCAGGTGTCGGCGCCATCGACATGATGCGCACGATCAAGCGTGCGCTGGACCCGAAGAACATCATGAATCCGGGGAAGATCTTCAGCCTCTGATTCATTTCGTCGCATGTAAAAAAGCCCGGCGGCTCGCAAGAGCGCCGGGCTTTTTCGTGGCCCCGGAAGGACCGACGATTCTTACTTGCGGCGACGTGCCGGCGCCTGCTCCGGCGGCACGTAGGTCTGCGAAGGTGCCGCACCGCCATCGACGCCGAGACGGCCACCGCCGCCGAGGCCCTGGCCGCGCACGGTCTGCGCCTTGTAGTTGCGCAGCGAACGAACCATCTGGTTGAAGGCGTCCATGAACGCAGCGGCAATCACCTTGCCCTGCGCCGTGTTGGTGTAGCCGCCCAGGCCGCCGGCACCGCTGCGGCCAGCCAGTCCACCGAAGGCGCCGAAGTCGGTCTTGGAAGCGCTGCCTTCGGAGGCTGCAACCTGCACGCCCGAGCGGTTGTCGATGAGGGTCAGCAGCGCGCTGGCTTCCTTGGTCTGCATGCTGCCGCCGATGGCTGCGAGCGCACGGCCACGGCCGCCGCCCACCAAGCCACCGAGCGCGCCGCCAATGCCACCGGCATCGCTGTTGCTGAACACGATCTCGGGCGACAGGCCGTAGTCGGAGGCGACCATCTGGCCGCGGCCGAAGTTGCTGCCGCCGCGCATTTCACCCGACTGCTGCAGCGCGCGTTCGCGCGTCATGGCGTTCATGCCGGCCGCACCGCGCTCGACCACGATGAAGCAGTTCGACTGCTGCACCAGCAAACGCAACAGATTTGCAGTAGGCGGCAGGCGGTATTCGCCGGTGAGGATGGTGTACCAGCCCGCACTCTGGTTCTCGATCAACGACACCGTGCCGAGCGGCGATTCGCAGCGCTCGAGCTGGCTGCTCTCGCCGGCGGTGGCCGAACCGGCGGCGCTGCCCGTGGCCATGGTCTTGGCCGATTGGCTGCCCATCTGCATGTCGGTGGCGGCGCAACCGGTCAGGAGAAGCGCGCCGACGGCGATGGCCGCGAGCGGGAATTGGGTGAATTTCATGAGCGGGCTCCCTCTTGTTTCAGAGATATCGTCAGAGACATTGGTTAACAAATGCAGCCGAAGGATACGCGTAAAGGATTGCAGTAATCAATCGAACGAACGACACGTCCCGATTTCAAAACTAGGCCGTTCGGCGGATGCGTTCGATCAATCCGTTCAGCGCTTCGATGGAGCCGAAATGGATCGCCAGCTCGCCGCTTTCGCCGCGCTTCGTGCGCTTCTTGATGCGCACCTCGACCTCGGCGGTGAGCAGATCGGCCAGCTCCTCTTCCACGCGCTGCAGGTCGCGCGACTTCTCGCCGCTGTTGCCGCGGCGGGATGGCGTCAAGGTGAACTCGGCGGCGAGCTTCTTCACCAACGCCTCGGTCTCGCGCACCGACATCTTCTTGGCGGCAATCTGGTTGGCGGCGGTGATCTGCGTGCCGCGGTCCAAAGAGAGCAGCGCGCGGGCGTGGCCCATGTCGATGTCGCCGGCCATCAGCATCAGCTGCGCGGGTTCAGCCAGGTTCAAGAGGCGCAGCAGGTTGCTGGCCGCACTGCGCGAGCGGCCCACGGCCTGCGCCGCCATTTCGTGAGTGAGCCCAAACTCGGCGACCAGGCGTTGCAGGCCTTGAGCCTCTTCGAGCGGATTGAGGTCTTCGCGCTGTATGTTCTCGATCAGCGACATCGCCGCCGCGGCCTCATTGGGCACGTCGCGCACCAGCACCGGCACGCTGTCGAGGCCCGCTAGCTTCGCGGCACGGAAGCGCCGTTCGCCCGCGATGATTTCGTACTCGGCGTTCTTGGCGGCCGCCGATTCGGCATCGAGCCGGCGCACCAGGATCGGCTGCATGATGCCCTGCACCTTGATGCTCTCGGCCAGCTCGTAGAGCGCGCCCTCGTCCATGCGCGTGCGCGGCTGGTAGACGCCGGCCACCATCTGGTCGAGCATCAGCGTGGTCGGGTTCGGCGGCGCGGCGCCCTCTTCCGTTCCCGAATTGCCGTGGTCGGCGGCGGGTGCGGCCGTCGGGCCGAGCAGCGCTTCGAGGCCGCGGCCGAGGCCCTTGGGTTTCTTGGTCGCCATCAGTTCTTGTCTTTCGAAATGTCGTTCAGGAGTTGCCGGCCCTCGGGCCAGTCGCCCAGGCCGGATTCGGCGTTCAGGTGGCCACCTTTGCCGGCGTCGACGAAGCGCGCGCCCCAGTCCTTGGCCAGTTGCCGCGAGCGCGAAGCCTCGCAGTAAGGGTCGTCGTTCGCGGCGATCAGCACCGAGGGGAAAGGCAGCGGCTGGCGCACGATCGGTGCCCAGCCCGGAATCAGTTGCCGAAGATCCTCACGCTCTACATCGCCGGGTGCCACCAGCAATGCGCCGGCTACTTTGTGCGTGTTGCGCGAATGCGCGGCCCAGGCCGCGACAAGGATGCAGCCAAGGCTGTGCGCGGCAAAGGCCACCGGCCCGGGCGCGGCCAGCACTTCTTCTTCGAGCCGTGCGGACCAGTCACCGCGCAGCGGGCGCATCCACTCATGCTGCTCGACGCGGCGATCGCCATGGATCGACTCCCAAATGGTCTGCCAATGGCCGGGGCCGCTGTTCTGCCAACCCGGCAGCAGCAGGATGCGGGAAACTGTCATTTGCTACGAACTTGATAAGCGCCGTGCCGATTCGGGGCAGGCGTCAGAGGCTTTTTTCGGGGGTGGAGTCGGACGCGGGCGCAGGCGCCAGCACATCCTCGGGAATGGCGAGATCAGGCGCGATGCGGTCGACCGGGGCGATCGGCGGCGCGACGGCACCAGAAGCGAAAGCACTGGCAGGCGGCAATTTTTCGACCAACTCCTGCGCAAAGGCAATGAAAGCCTGGCTACCCCGGGCGGCCGGATCGAACACCACGCCCGGCAGGCCGTAGCTCGGCGCCTCGGCCAGCCGCACATTGCGCGGGATCACCGTGTCGAACACCTTGTCCCCGAAATGAGACTTGAGTTGCTCGCTCACCTGCTGCTGCAGCGTGATGCGCGGATCGAACATCACGCGCAGCAAGCCGATGATCTGCAGGTTCTTGTTGAGGTTGGCGTGCACCTGCTTGATGGTGTTGACCAGGTCGGTCAGCCCTTCGAGCGCGAAGTACTCGCACTGCATCGGCACGATCACGCCGTGGGCGGCGCACAGCCCATTGAGCGTGAGCAGGCTCAGACTCGGTGGGCAGTCGATCAGCACGAAGTCGTACTCGGCGCCGACGACAGCCAGCGCGGTGCGGAGGCGTTTTTCGCGGCGGTCGAGCGCCACCATTTCCACTTCGGCGCCGGCCAGTTCACGGTTGGCGCCAAGCACGTCGTAGCCGCAACCGCCCTCCACCAGCTTGTCGGCCTTGACGCGCGCCTCGGCAACCGAAGCCGATTCGAGCAGCACGTCGTACACCGTCAGCTCCAGTTCGCGCTTGTCGATGCCCGAACCCATGGTCGCATTGCCCTGAGGATCGAGGTCGATCATCAGCACCCGCTGCCCCACCTTGGCCAGTCCAGCGGCGAGGTTGACGGTGGTGGTGGTCTTGCCGACGCCGCCCTTTTGGTTGGCAATACAGAAAATCTTGGCCATGTCAGTTCAGAGGATCGGTCAGCGCGAGATCGCGAGCTTGACGCCAAAGGCGATCAGGAAAACGCCAGCCAGCTTTTCGAGCGTGCCGGAAATGCGGCGATTGGCGCGGATGCGTTCGGCGAGAAAGTGCGTGAGCAGCGTCGAAGTCAGGCCGTAGAGGAAGGTCAGCGCCGCGATCGTCACCGCCATCGCGCCGAAAGTGATCAGGCCTTGGTGCCGCGACGGATCGACGAACAGCGGGAAGAACGCCATATAGAAGACGATGGCTTTCGGGTTCAGCAAGGTGATCGTGAATGCCTGACGGAAGAAATGGCGGGGCTTGATATTGAGGATCGGTGCCGAGCCCGGCTTGGCGAGCAGCATCTTGAAGCCGAGCCACGCCAGGTAGGCGGCGCCCAGCCATTGCACCGCCTTGAACGCGGTCGGGTAAGCGGCCAGAACCGCCGACACGCCCGCCACCGCAGCCCACAACAGGCACTGGTCGCCAACGATCAGGCCCGTCGTCGCTGCCAATCCACCGCGAATTCCGCCTTTGCTGGTCGAGGTGATCAACGCCAGATTGCCCGGACCGGGAATCAGGAGGAACAGGATGATGGCGACGACAAATGCGCCGTAGTCAGCGATGCCAAACATGGAATTTGCCTCGAAGAAGAGAGCCAAGGGGAGGCGTCGAGTCTAAGCGAGGCCTGCGCGCGGAGGGCCGTTCGGGCGCCGGCTTTTGCCGGCGGCGGCGCATCTTTTACGGAATCAGACGGATGCTTTTCGCGCCCAGACGATGCACCGCTCGGCGTCGAGGCCCGGAACCGTCAGTTGTTCCACGTGAAACACTGACACTTCCGGAGGCAAAACAGCAAGTTCGTCACCGGGCACCTTGCCCTTCATGGCAAGCCAGACACCATCCGCTGCCAGGAGATGCTTCGAGCCATTGAAGAAATCCGACAGCGAAGCGAAAGCGCGAGAGCTGATGACGTTGTAGCTTCCCTCCAGCAATTCGACGCGGGCATGCAGTCCGCGGACATTGGGCAACTCCAGCTCTGCAGCCACTTGCTGGACGAAAGCCGCCTTCTTGGCGACGGCATCCAGACAACTCACGTCGATGTCCGGCCGCATGATCGCGATGATCACGCCGGGCAATCCAGCACCCGAACCCACGTCGAGCAACCTGCCCTGCTCCGGATATTGGCGCTGTAGCGGTGCGATGACCGCTAGGCTGTCGAGCAGGTGGTGCGTCATCACACCGGCCGGATCGCGCACAGCCGTCAAGTTGTAGACCTTGTTCCACTTGAGCATCAGCGAGCCGTAGGCGAGCAACTGCTCGCCCTGCCGGCCAGACAAAGTGACGCCAAGCGCTGCTGCACCAGCGCGCAGCGTGTCGATGGGCGCGCTCATTCGGCGGACTGCGGCTCGACGGCTGCTTCCGTGGCGGCGTCACGGGCGAAGGCTTTGTGCCCACCCTTGCGCAAATGGATCATCAAGAGCGAGATGGCCGCGGGCGTCACGCCGGAGATGCGCGAAGCCAGGCCCAGTGTTTCAGGGCGGTGCTTGTCCAGCTTCTGGCGCACTTCAAAGCTCAGGGCCTTGACCTGCCCGTAGTCGAAATCGGCAGGCAGACGCAGATTCTCGAAGTGAGCAGCGCGCTCCACTTCGTCGTGTTGGCGCTCGATGTAGCCGGAGTACTTGGCCGAGATTTCGATCTGCTCGATCTCAGTTTCAGTCAGAGCCGAGCCAGCGCTGTACTTTCCGCCGTCCAGCGACATCAGCGTTTCGTAGTTCACATCGGGTCGGCGAAGCAGGTCGGCCAGGTTGTATTCGTGCTCGATGGCCTTGCCCAACACGCGCTCGGACTCGGCAGCCGGCAGGTTGCGCGGATTCACCCAGATCGACTTGAGCCTCGCTGTTTCACGTGAAACAGCATCGCGCTTTCGACTGAAAGCATCCCAGCGTGCGTCGTCCACCAAGCCCAGCTTGCGCCCTGCTTCGGTCAGGCGCATGTCGGCGTTGTCCTCGCGCAGTTGCAGTCGGAACTCGGCGCGGCTGGTGAACATGCGGTACGGCTCGGTCACGCCCTTGGTAATCAGGTCGTCGACCAGCACGCCCAGATAGGCTTCGTCGCGGCGCGGCAGCCAGGCATCTTCGCCACGGCATTGCAGTGCGGCATTGATACCGGCAAACAAACCTTGAGCAGCCGCTTCTTCGTAGCCGGTCGTGCCATTGATCTGCCCGGCGAAGAACAGGCCCTTGACCGAGCGCGTCTCGAAGCTGCTCTTGAGTTCGCGCGGATCGAAGTAGTCGTACTCGATCGCATAGCCTGGCCGCAGGATGTGCGCGTTCTCCAGCCCGGGCATCGAACGCACCAGTTGGTACTGGATGTCGAACGGCAGGCTGGTCGAGATCCCGTTCGGGTAGTACTCGTTGGTCGTCAGGCCTTCGGGCTCCAGAAAGATCTGGTGACTTTCCTTGTCGGCAAAGCGGTTGATCTTGTCTTCGACGCTCGGGCAGTAGCGCGGCCCGACGCCGTCGATCTTCCCGGTGAACATCGGGCTGCGGTCGAAGCCGGAGCGGATGATGTCGTGGGTGCGCGCATTCGTGTGCGTGATCCAGCAAGCCATCTGGCGCGGATGCATGTCGGTGCGACCCATGAAGCTGAACACAGGCATCGGCCCTGCCCCACCGGGCATGCCGTCGCCGGGTTGTTCGGTGCACTTCGAAAAATCGATGCTGCGGCCGTCGAGCCGCGGCGGCGTGCCGGTCTTCAGGCGGCCTTGCGGCAGCTTCAGTTCCTTCAGGCGCGCCGACAAGCTGATCGCCGGTGGGTCGCCTGCACGTCCGGCCTGGTAGTTGTCGAGGCCGACGTGGATGCGGCCATCCAGGAAAGTGCCAGCGGTCAGCACCACCGTGCGTGCGCGGAAAGCAATGCCCACCTGCGTGACGGCGCCGACTACGCGGTCGCCCTCCACCATCAGGTCGTCCACCGCTTGCTGGAACAGGCTCAGATTCGGCTGGTTCTCCAGGCGATGGCGGATCGCGGCCTTGTACAGCACGCGGTCGGCCTGGGCGCGCGTCGCGCGCACCGCCGGCCCCTTGCTCGAATTGAGAATGCGGAACTGGATGCCGGCTTCGTCGGTGGCAATCGCCATCGCACCACCGAGCGCATCCACCTCTTTCACGAGGTGCCCCTTGCCGATGCCGCCGATCGACGGGTTGCAGCTCATCTGCCCCAGCGTCTCGATGTTGTGGGAGAGCAGCAGCGTCTTGGCGCCCATGCGTGCGGCGGCGAGCGCGGCTTCGGTGCCGGCATGGCCACCGCCGACGACGATCACATCGAATTCTTCGGGGTACAGCATTTGAAAGAGGGGCGCACTACTGAGACGCGTGCGCTGCGCAAGAGGGGCGCCAATTTTAATCGGCAGCACCGTCTTGCGCCCGTTGTGTGGGCAAGCTAGAGGGCGACACCAAACCGCCCGCCTTGGCCCGCGGTTGCTGGATAGTTCGCTACATATTTAATAGCAAACTATCGTTGTCAGGCGGTGGTTTCCGACAGTTGCGTCACCGGCACCGGCTTTTCGATACCGACCAGTGCGCCGCTTGGCGCCGGTGCAGCCGGCGGTGCGACGCTTTCGTCCTGCAATTCGCGCACCACGAGTTTCTTGTCCGTCATGCGCACCGCGCCAAAGATCGTGCAGAAGGCCACGTCCTTGGCATCGCGCCCCGTGCCCACGCGAACCAGCCGGTCGACCGGCGCCATGCGCGTCGGATCGAACAGCACCCACTGTCCCCCGAGCCAGGCTTCGAACACCGCATGGAAATCCTGCGGCGGTTCGTCGAACCACACATAACCCACCACCAACCGTGCCGGAATGTTGAGCGCGCGACAGAAGGTGATGCCCAGGTGCGCGAAGTCGCGGCACACGCCGGCGCGTTCCACGAACACTTCGCGCGCGGTCGTGGTCGAGTCGGTGCTGCCGGGCTCGTAAGCGATGCTTTCGTGAATCCAGTCGACGATCGCCTGCACGCGGCCTATGCCCGGCGGCAGGTCACCGAAGAGCTGCTGAGCGCAGCGCGACATCAGGTCCGACTCGCAGTAGCGCGTCGGCATCATGTAGTGCAGCACCTCATCGGGCACTTCGTTGACCGGCACTTCACGCAGGTCGGAAGGCACGTGCACGTGCGAGCGCTGAACCGTCGCCTTGTAGCCGATCTTCAGCGGCCCGGGCTTGGCATCGAAACGGATGAAGCGATTGCCACTGCCCTCGTCGCAGAACACCTGCATCTCGGTCGGCGGCTCGATGGTCAGCGTTTCGTCCACCACCGCTTGCGCACCGGAGCGCGCCGCCTCGATGTTGAGCAGCATGTGCGCGGGCGCCGTCACTTCGTAGTCGAGTTGCGCGTCGATGTGGGAAATGTGCATGGGAGTTTTCTTCAGGCCCGTCGTCGCCGCGAGCGGTGTTCGGGCAATTGCCAATGAGCCTGTGTCACGAGGAGCACCCGCACCACGCGGTGCGCGGGGCTCTGCAACAGCATGTCGAGCGACCGCGCCTGCGGCCACTTCGTCTTCGGACGCTGCATCAATCCAGCGCCTTCTTCACCGCGCCCACGCCCAGCGCGGCGAGCACCACGAACAGCACAGCCAGCACGAGAAACAAGCCGAACAACAGCTTGGCAATACCGGCCGCTCCCGCAGCCACGCCACCGAAACCGAGCAGGCCGGCCACCAGCGAAATGACCGCAAAAATGATCGCGTACTTCAACATCCGTAACTCCTTGCAGCGGGCCTCGCCCACCGTGCGGAGGAGCTTAGAAAGCGCGCCTCGCCCCTTTGATAGTCACGGGACTCAAGCCACCGTAGGACAAAAACGCGATGCCGCCAAACCCGCTAGCATCCCCCGGCGGTTTCCCATAAAGATCAACCTCGTCATCCATCCATTTCCCTGGAGCCATTTCGCATGAAGCTGTATTACTCGCCCGGTGCCTGTTCCCTTTCGCCCCACATTGCGCTGCACGAAGCCGGCCTCGCCTTCGAGCCCGTGCTGGCCAGCACCAAGAGCCACAAGCTGCAGGACGGCACCGATTACTACGGCATCAACCCGCTGGGCTACGTGCCGATGCTTGAACTGGACGACGGCACGCGACTGCGCGAAGGCCCGGCCATCGTGCAATACATCGCCGACCTCGCACCCACAAAGAATCTCGCACCGGCCAACGGCACGCTGCAGCGCTACCGCCTGCAGGAGTGGCTGACCTTCATCGGCACCGAAGTGCACAAGGGCTTCAGCCCGCTGTTCAATCCGGCCATGCCGGAGGAAGCCAAGACCATCGCCAAGGACAAGCTCGCATCGCGCTTCAAGTGGCTCGACGGCGAACTCGCCAACAAGCAGTACCTCATGGGCGAACACTTCAGCGTGGCCGACGGCTACCTGTTCACCGTGACCAACTGGGCCAAGCCGACCGGCGTCGACATCTCGGCCTTCGCCAATGTGCAGGCCTGGCATGCGCGCGTGGCTGCCCGCCCGGCGGTGCAGGAGGCAATGAAGGCCGAAGGCCTGCTGAAGTAAACCGAAGCACACGGAAAGCAGCGGAGCGATCGGGGCCCCTCAGGGAAAACCCCGGCCGCTTCAGCCACAAGCCGCACGATGCGGCTTTTTTTTCGCGTCACGCTACGGGCTCCAGACCATCGAAGGAACCCAGCGCCATGGCCGAAACCCCTCCCACCGTCGAACTGCGCGAAGAGATGCGCGGGTCCGTCATGTGGCTCACCATCGACCGCGAGGAGCGGCGCAACGCGATCAACGCCGCCGTGCTCGCCCGCCTGTCCGATGCCTTGGCGCGCGCCAACGCCGACCCCGCAGTGCGCGCCGTCGTCATCACCGGCGCCGGCACGCGCGCCTTCTGCGCGGGCGCCGACCTGCAGAGCGGCACCTCCTTCAAGTTCGATTACGCCGAGCCCTACCAGGGCTTCGCCAACCTCTTTCGCCAGGCGCGGCAATCGACGGTGCCGCTGATCTCGCGCGTCAACGGCGCATGCATGGCGGGCGGCATGGGGATCATGGCGATGTGCGACATGGCGGTGGCCAGCACCAGCGCCGTGTTCGGCCTGCCCGAGGTGAAGGTCGGCCTCTTTCCTGCGCAAGTGCTCAGCGTGCTCGACGGCCTGCTGCCGCGCCGCGTGCTGGCCGAGATGTGCATCACCGGCGAGCCCATCACCGCTGCACAGGCGGTCGAACATGGCCTCATCAACCGCGTGAGCGACGACGTCGACGAGAGCGTCGATTGGCTCCTCGGCCGCATGCTCGACAAGTCGCCCGCCGCCATCCGCCGCGGCCTCTACACGATGAAGAAGATCGAGGCGATGGCTTTCGAGGAATCGATGGCCTTCACCGAAAGCCAGATCGGCCTCTTCGCGCTCACCGAGGATGCGGCCGAAGGCCAGCTCGCCTTCCGCGAGAAGCGCAAGCCGCAATGGAGCGGCCGATGAACAGCAACACGAGCAACCACGAACGCATCATCCGCATCGGCGGTGCTTCGGGCTTCTGGGGCGACAGCAGCGTGGGCGCGCCGCAGCTCGTGGCCAGCGGGCAGATCGACTACCTCGTGTTCGACTACCTCGCCGAACTCACGATGTCGATCCTCGCGGGCGCGCGGCTCAAGAAGCCGGAGCTGGGCTATGCGACCGATTTCGTTTCGGTCGCGATGAAGTCGGTGCTGAAGGATGTCGTGAAACAAGGCATTCGCGTCGTGAGCAATGCGGGCGGCGTAAATCCGCAAGGCTGCGCCGACGCGCTGGCCGCGCTCGCCAAGGAGCAAGGCATCGAGCTGAAGATCGCGGTGGTGAGCGGCGACGACGTCTCCGCGCTGCTGCCGCAGCTGCGCCAGGCCCAGCCGACCGTGCGCGAACTTCAGAGCGGCGCTGCGCTGCCCGAACGCGTGCTTACCGCCAATGCGTACCTCGGCGCGCGGCCAATCCAGGCCGCGCTCGATGCGGGCGCGCAGGTCGTCATCACCGGCCGCTGCGTGGACTCGGCCGTCACGCTCGGCGTGCTGATGCACGAGTTCGAATGGCAGCCCGGCGACCACGACCTGCTCGCCGCCGGCAGTCTTGCGGGCCACATCATCGAATGCGGCTGCCAGGCCACCGGTGGCCTTCACACCGACTGGGACACCGTGCCCGACTGGCCCCACATCGGCTACCCCATCGTCGAGTGCAGCGCGGACGGCAGCTTCGTCGTCACCAAGCCCGCGGGTACCGGCGGCAAGCTCGTACCCGCGGTGGTGGGCGAGCAGATGCTCTACGAAATCGGCGACCCCTCGGCCTACCTGCTGCCCGACGTGACGGCCGACTTCACGCAGGTGCGCATCGAACAGGCTGGCGAGCACCGCGTGCGCGTGCACGGCGCGCGCGGTCGTGCGCCGACCGCGAGCTACAAGGTCAGTGCAACTTACGTCGAAGGCTTCAAGACCGCGGCGCAGCTCACCATCGTGGGCTTCAATGCGGCCGCGAAGGCCAGGCGCACGGGCGAGGCAATCCTCACGCGCACCGGCGAGCTCTTCACGCAGTTCGGCTTCGACCCCTACAGCGGCACGCACATTGAAACGCTCGGCGCAGAGTCCTGCTACGGCCCGCATGCGAATGCGCAAGCCCTGCAGACGCGCGAGGTCGTGTTGCGGATCGCGGTAACGCACCCGCGCAAGGAGGCGCTCGAGCTGTTCGCGCGCGAGGTGGCTCCCGCCGGCACCTCATGGTCTCCAGGCACCACGGGCGCGGGGGGCGGAAGGGCTTCCGTATCGCCATCGATCCGGCAGTACGCCTTCCTGCTCGACAAGGCGCAGGTCGAGGCCAGCGTGAACGTCGACGGGCAACGCATCGATGTGCCACGCACCCGCGCGCCCGCAGCGGCCGACATATCCGCGCCCCGGCCCGCCAGCGCCACGCCACACGAAGCGGCACCCGAGGCCGCCGACACCATCGAAGTGCCCCTCATCCGCCTCGCCTGGGCCCGCAGCGGCGACAAGGGCGACACCTCGAACATCGGTGTCATCGCGCGCCACCCTGCCCTGCTGCCGCTATTGCGCGAGCAGCTCACCGAAGCGCGCGTGGCCGAGTGGCTCGCGCACCTCGTCAAGGGCCGCGTCACGCGCTACGAGGTGCCCGGCATCGACGCCTTCAACTTCGTCTGCGAAGAAGCGCTGGGCGGCGGCGGCATGGCGTCGCTGCGCAACGACCCGCTGGGCAAGGGCATGGGGCAGATCCTGCTCGCGCTGCCGGTGCGCGTGAGCACTGCGCTGCTCGCCCTCCTGCCCTGAAAAGCGGCCATAACACCAATCGGGACAACCGTGCGACAGCAGGGTTGAGGCCGGCCGCTTAGCCTTGCGCCTGTTTCAACTCTGCTCCCTCATCCACGATGTCCACCCTTTTCGACCCCGTACAGGCCGGCGACCTGAAGCTCGCCAACCGCATCGTGATGGCGCCGCTGACGCGCAACCGCTCGCCCAATGCCGTGCCGCCCGAGCTGGCCGTCACCTACTACGCGCAGCGCGCCACCGCGGGCCTGCTGATCACCGAGGCCACCGCCATCAGCCACCAGGGCCAGGGCTATTCCGATGTGCCCGGCCTCTACGGCACCGAACAGCTCGATTCGTGGAAGCGCGTGACCGAAGCGGTGCATGCCAAGGGCGGCAAGATCGTCGTGCAGCTCTGGCACGTCGGCCGCGTCTCGCACACCGAACTGCAACCCGATGGCGGTAAGCCTGTCGCCCCCTCGGCCATCACCGCCAAGACCAAGACCGTGCTCATCAAGGACGGCGTGCCGACCTTCGTCGAGACCTCCGAGCCGCGCGCACTCGATGCCGCTGAACTGCCGGGCATCGTCCACGCCTATGCGGTCGCGGCGCGCAGCGCGGTCGAGACCGCCGGCTTCGACGGTGTCGAGGTGCACGGCGCCAACGGCTACCTGCTCGACCAGTTCCTGAAGGACGGCAGCAACAAGCGCACCGACGACTACGGCGGCTCCATCCAGAACCGTGCGCGCCTCTTGCTCGAAGCCACGCGCGCCGTGGTCGACGCGGTCGGCGGCGGCAAGACCGGCATCCGCCTGTCGCCCGTCACGCCCGCGAACGACGTGCACGACAGCGACCCGCAGCCGCTCTTCACCTACGTGGTGAAGCAGCTCGCACAGCTGAACCTCGCCTACATCCACATCATCGAAGGCGCCACCGGCGGCCCGCGCGAGATCGAGGACCGCCCCTTCGACTACGAAGCCCTCAAGGCCGCGTACCGCGAAGCCGGCGGCAAGGGCGCATGGATGGTCAACAACGGCTACGACAAGCCGCTGGCCGACGAAGCCGTGAAGGAAGGCGACGACCTCGTGGCCTTCGGCAAGCCCTTCATTTCAAACCCCGACCTGGTGCGGCGCCTGCGCGAGAACGCACCGCTGAACGAGCTCGACAAGGCCACGATGTACGGCGGCGGCGCGAAGGGCTACACGGACTATCCGGCGCTCGGCTGACGCCCTGGGCCATGGCAAGATGCGGCGGACTTTTCACGTCCCCGCCTCCATCCTCCAGGAGAGAAATGCCATGGCCCGCATCGCGCAACGACTGGCCGCACTCGGCCTTGTTCTTCCCCCGACCGTGACGCCGCCACCCGGCGTCGTGCTGCCTTTCCAGTTCGTGCGGCTCATCGGCCGACGCGCATTGATCTCGGGGCATGGTCCGCTCAACGCCGACGGCAGCATCGCTTCGCCGCTCGGCAAGCTCGGGCGCGAGGTGACGGTCGAGCAAGGCTATGCGGCGGCACGCCTCACGGCCCTCGCGATGCTCGGCAGCCTGCAGCGAGCACTCGGCGATCTCGACCGCATCACCGCCTGGACGCGCGTGTTCGGCATGGTCGCCTCGGCGCCCGGCTTCGACAAGCAGCCCGCGGTGATCAACGGCTTCTCGGACCTCATCCTCGAACTCTTCGGACCCGACATCGGTGCGCATGCGCGCAGTGCCGTGGGCATGGCGGAGCTGCCCTTCAACATCCCGGTCGAGATCGAGGGCGAGGTGGAGTTCGACGCGTGAGCGGCGCCGCACCTTGGGTGCTGAGACGGGCCGAAGCGAGCGATGCGGCATTCATCACCGCCTGCGCCATCGAGGCCTTCCGCCACTACATCTCGCGCCTCGGCCTCACGCCGATTCCGATGACCAAGGACTACGGCACAGCCATCGCGAACGCGCAGGTCTGGGTCGCCACGCAGCAGAACGAAGTCATTGCCGCGCTGGTGCTCGATGTCACCGACGAGGGCTTTCTGATCGACGTGATTGCAGTGCAGCCGGAGCACCAGGGCACCGGTGTCGGCCGCGCCCTGCTCGAGCTTGCGGAGCGCGAGGCGCTGCGCCAGGGCCACGATTCGATCTATCTCTTCACCAACGAGAAGATGACCGAGAACCGCACGCTCTACGAACGCATCGGCTATGTCGAATACAAGCGCCTCACCATGGCGGAGCGCACCCGCGTCTTCCTGCGCAAGCCCTTGAAGAAAGAAGTGACCGCCATGCAGCTCGCCCGCATTCACCACGTCGCCATCGTCTGCGCCGACTACGCACGCTCCAGGCGCTTCTACACCGAGGTGCTCGGCCTGCGCATCGTCGCCGAAAACTACCGCGCCGCGCGCGCTTCGTACAAGCTCGATCTCGCGCTGCCCGACGGTTCGCAGATCGAGCTGTTCTCGTTTCCCGACGCGCCCGCGCGCGCCACGCGGCCTGAGGCGCAAGGGCTGCGGCACCTGTCCTTCGAAGTGCACGACGTGCAGGCCGCGGCCGATGAACTCGCGGCGCAAGGCATCGTGGTGGAGCCGCTGCGCATCGACGAATACACGGGCCGCCGCTTTACGTTCTTCGCCGATCCCGACGGCCTTCCGCTCGAGCTCTACGAAGCCACGCCGGCCGAAAACCTCGGCGCGCTGCTGCTGAAACTCGAAGGCGCCCTGCATCTGCGCGAGGTGCGTGCGAGCGCCGTGCAAATCGAAGAACTGCTCGACGACGACTTCCGCGAGCTTGGCGTGTCGGGCACGGAATGGACACGGCCCGCGATCATCGATGCGCTGCGCGACGAAGCCTTCTCGGAGCGAACGATCTCGGACTTCCGCGTGCAGCGCATGGCACCCGACATCGCGCTGGTCACCTACCGCGCGCACCGTGCCGCGATACCGGAGCGCCCCGAAGCCGATTCGCTTCGCAGTTCGCTGTGGCGACTGCGGCGCGGCAGATGGCGCATGGCGTTCCACCAGGGCACGCCGCTGTAGCTGGTTTTTCTCCCTCCCCTTCCGGGGGAGGGTAGGGGTGGGGGCATGACGGCCTCCGCAAGAACACGGCGCCTGATCGAAGGCCTGCCCCCATCCCAGCCTTCCCCCGGAAGGGGAAGGAGCAAGACCGGCCTACGCCGCCTCGCCGAACGCCACGCTCACGCGCAAGCCCACGGGCTCGGCCGCTTCGAGTCGCAGTTCGGCCCCCAGCAACTCCGCATAGCGCGACACGATCGACAGCCCCAGCCCCGAGCCCTGCCCCAGCTTCTCCCCGGCGGGACCCTGCGCCCACCGCTGCATCAGGTCGCGCTGCGCCTCGAGCGGAATCCCGGGCCCGTCGTCGATCACGCTCAGCGTGCGCCCCGCAAGCTCCACCGTGATCGTGCGGCCGCCATAGCGCAGCGCGTTGTCGATCAGGTTGTCGAGGATGCCTTCGACCAGTGCTTCGTTCGCCATCACGACCACGCCGTCATCGAGGCCGCGTGCGCCGAGGTCCACGCCCCGAGCATCCGCACGCGCGAGATGCCGCAGCACCGTTTGCTCGGCCAGCACATCGAGGCGCACCGGCGCGCGGGCCAGGCTGGTGCGCGCTTCCTCGGCCAGCGCGAGCGCGAGCAGCTGGTCGATCAGGTGGCTTGCGCGCGCCTGGCGCTCCGACACGCGTTCGAGCTGCTCGCGCCAGACCGTGGTGTCCTGCTGCGCGAGGCCGTACTCGGCCAGCGCACGAATGCCCGCGAGCGGCGTGCGCAACTCATGCGCCACGTTGCCCACGAACTCGCGCTGCGCCTGCACGCTCTGGCTGAGTCGCTCGAATAGCGAATTGACCGCGTTGCCCAGGCGCTGCAGTTCGCGCGAGGTCTGCGCCACAGCCACCGGAGACAGATCGCGCACGTCGCGCCGGTCGAGCGCGCGCTGCAGGTCGCCCAATGGCCGCAGGTCGCTGCGAATGCCGTACCAGAGCCACACGGCCAGCAGCACCAAGAGCAGGATCTGCGGCGCCAATGCAAAGCCGAGCAGTTGCCGCACGAGCGCGGTGCGGCTCAGCGTGGTCTGCGCAATCACCACACGGTAGGGCATGGCGATGCCGGGTTCGGCGTCGTGCTCCAGCGTCACCGCGCGCATCGCCTTGCCTTGGTAGGTCACGTCGGAGAAACGGTAGCGCGTGCCGCTCACCGGAAGCGGCGCCTGCAGGTCCGATTCGCCGGAGATCAGCGTGCCGTCGAGCCGCTGCACCGAGAAGTAGACCTTGTCGATCTGGTCGAAGAGCACCGTGGCCACTTCGCGCGGCGTGAGCAGCAACTCGATGCCGCGCTCGCCCGCCTGCACGTTGGCCGACAGCGCATAGGCATCGTCGAGCATGCCGCGGTCGAAGGCCTGTTCGGAAAAGTAGTTGGCGATGACCAGCGCGATCACCGCGCCGAGCATCCACGTGAGTGCCAGCGGCACCAGCACGTTGCGCAGGACCCGCCGCGTGAGCGACGGTGCGATCGGGGCAGCGGTGCTGTCCGTCACACCTCGGCTTCGAGCAGGTAGCCGATGCCGCGCAGCGTGCGGATGCTCGCACCGGTGCCCAGCAGCTTCTTGCGCAGGCGCGAGATGAAAGCCTCGAGCGCGTTGTCGCCCAGCGACTCATCGAAGCTGGAGAGCTTGTCGGACAGCGCACGCTTGCTCACAGTGCGGCCCGGCGGGCTCATCAGTTCCCACAGCACCTCGAACTCGCGCGCAGGCAGGTCGAGCGGGCCGCCCGTGGTGGAGAAGCGGCGCGCCTTGCGGTCGAGCTTGAGTTGGCCGAGCAGCACGATGTCTTCGGTGCCCTTCGCACGGCGCACCAGCGCACGCAGCCGCGCTTCGACTTCGGCGAGATCGAAGGGCTTGCCAAGGTAGTCGTCGGCGCCCGCATCGAGGCCCGCGATGCGCTCCTCGGTGCGGCCGCGCGCGGTGAGCACGAGCACCGGTGTGCGGTCGCCGCGTGCGCGTGCCTGTCGCAGTGCGGTGAGGCCGCTTGCCAGGCCGCTCGTGGGGCTCGCGGTGGCCGGCAGGTTGAGGTCGAGCAGCACTGCGTCGAAGGGTTGCACGCGCCAGAGATGGTCGGCGTCTTCGACGTTGGTCGACACGTCGACCCGGTGGCCCGCGTCCGCCAGGCTGCGCAGCATCACATCGCGCAGTACGGCGTCATCTTCGACAAGCAGGATTCGCATGGTGGTGGGGGTGTGGAAGTGTGAAGAGTTGCTGAATGGATGGGTCAGGGGCCGGTCAGTAGCTCCACACGATAGTCGTTGCATGAGCATACGACAGCAGCATGAAACACGGGCCATTTTCATGGCCGGCGCCACACGATGAGCGCACGTGACGCCTCCGATGAGCTGAGCCTGGTTCCCCCCGAGGTGCAACGCACCGCGGTGGTCCTCCTGCATGGTTTATGCAGCACGCCTGACGAGCTGCTGACCGTGCAATCGGCATTGCGCGCCCGGGGGTATGCGGTCCATCCGCTGTCGATCGACGGCTACTCCTTCGATGCCAATGCGCCGATGCAGCATGCCGCGCCGTACGAACGCTGGCTCGACGCCATCCAGGCCCAGGTGAAGGCGCTGCGCAAGCAGCACGACCGCGTGATGCTGGTCGGCATCTCCGCCGGCTCCTCGCTCGCGCTGGGCGCGGCCATCCGTTGCGGCCGCGATGTCGATGCGCTGGTGCTCATGTCGACCACGCTGCGCTTCGACGGCTGGGCGATTCCGCGCACGCAGTTCCTGCTGCCGCTCGCCTTCTACACGCCGCTCGGGCGCCTCTGGCAATACCGCGAGCGCCCGCCTTACGGCGTGAAGAACGAACGCGTGCGCGCCTGGATCGAGCGCGAACTGCGCCATCGCAAGATCTCGCGCGCGGGCTGCTCGGTGCTCGGCGTGGATCACCTGCGCGAACACGACCGGTTGATTCGCCATGTACGGCGCAACTTAAATGCCGTGCAGTGCGACAACGTGCTCGCGCTGCATGCCCAGCAGGACGAGGTGGCCAGCGTGGCCAACCTGGGCATCCTCGCGCGCGGCCTGCGCTGCCGCGCATTCCGCACCGTGGTCGTGACCAACAGCTACCACATGATCACGATAGACAACGACCGCCAGCAGGTCGTGCGCGAAACAGTGTCATTCGCCGATGCAGTCGCGCATGGCACGATGCCCGCGCACCCGCTGTACGCATGAGTTCGCCCGAACGAACACACCTGAAAGGAACACAGCCCATGTCCTCCTCGCCCACCTTCAACAGCATCGCGACGATCCTGGAGACCGACTTCAAGGTCGATCGCAGCGCCATCTCGCCCGCCACCGTGCTGACCGACCTTGGTCTCGATTCGCTCGCGCTGATGGAGTTCGTCTTCGCGGTGGAAGACGCGTTCCACCTGCGCATTCCGGAAGACAGGCTCGATCCGCGCGAAGCCGGCATCACGCTGCAGCGCTTGTGCGAGGTGATCGATACCGAGAGCAGCGGCGTGGTTGCGCCGGCTGCCGAAGTGGCGCACGCATGAGCGCCGCGTCGGGCCGCCCCAAGCAAGCTCGCTCCTGCTTGGCGGGAAGGCGCGCAGCGCCAAGGGTGCACCAATGAGCAGCGGTGCCGCTCACGCCGTGCTGGCTGCGTCTGCAGCACGCGCCGCATCGGCCCCGGTGCGCGTGAGCGGCATGGGTTTCGTCACGCCCATCGGCCGCACCGTGGAGGCCTTCGACGATGCGCTGTTCGCGGGCCGCTCGGCCGTGCGTGCGCAGACGCTCGAGATCAAGGGCATGGACCCGATGTCGCTCGCCGTGGCCGCCTGCGATTTCGATTCGAACGGCGTACGCAGTACTTCGCGCCTGCCGCTGGACCGCGGCACGGCCATGGCGCTCGCCGCCGCACAGGATGCGGCGACACAGGCCGGACTCGGCACCGACAGCGTCGACCCCGAGCGCCTGGGCATCTTCTGGGGCAGCGGCCTCGCAGGCGCAGGCGCCTTCGACACAACGACCAGCGCGCTCTACGGCGAGCAGAAGCGCATGCGCCCGACGACCGTGCTCACCGTGATGCCGAACGCAGCGGTCGCGGAGCTCGCGTTGCACTTCGGCGCGCGCGGCTCGGCCATTGCCTACGCGTGTGCCTGCGCCTCCTCGGCCGTAGCCATCGGCGAGGCGATGCGTGCCATCCGCGGCGGCTGGATCGACGTTGCCATCGTCGGCGGCCATGACGCGATGCTCACGCCCGGCGTGATGGCCAGCTGGCACGCGATGCGCGTGATGGCGCCGCCGCCGGCCGATGCGCCGTCATCGGCCTGCCGTCCTTTCTCCGGCGACCGCGCGGGCTTTGCCATCGGCGAAGGCGCTGCCGCGCTGGTGATCGAATCCGAAGCGCATGCACGGGCGCGCGGTGCGGAAGCCGCCCCCTTCGTGCTCGCGGGCTACGCCACCAACTGCGACGGCACGCACATCACCAACCCCGACTCCGCCGGCCAGGTGCGCGCCATGCGCGCCGCGCTGCGCGATGCCGGCATCGAGGCCTCGGACATCGGCCACATCAACGCGCACGGCACCGCCACGTCGGCCGGCGATGCCGCTGAAGCCGCATCGATCCGCGAGGTGTTCGGCAATGCCACGCCGGTGAGCGCCACCAAGGCGATTCACGGCCACGTGCTCGGCGGCGGCGGCGCCATCGAGCTCATTGCCGCGCTGCGCGCACTGGCACGCGAAGCGCTCCCACCCATTGCCAATCTGCAGACGCCCGATGCCGCTTTCGATCTCGACTTCGTGCGCGGCGAAGCGCGCGAGGCCAAGGGCATCCGCTATGCGCTCTCCAACTCCTTCGCTTTCGGCGGCACCAACGCGGTGATCGTGGCCGGTCTCTCCTCGGATGCATCGGACGCGTCGGATCGCTGAAGATTCGCTGAAGGCTTGCTGAAAAACACAACGCGGTGCATCGGCTGGTCGTTCTCGTCGTGCCCGTGTTCGCGCTGCTCATGGCGTGCGAATTCGCATGGGGCTGGTTCAAGCGCCGCAACACCTACCGCTTCAGCGACACGCTCGGCAGCCTGAGCCAGGGCCTGCTGAGCCAGGCGCTCGCGGTGTGCACGCAGCTCTTCCAGATCGGTCTCTACGCGATGGTCTATCCGGTCGTCGCGATCTGGACGCGGCCGGCCTTCTGGGACGGCGCCATCGGCTGGATCGTCGCGGTGCTGCTGTTCGACTTCTGCGACTACTGGCTGCACCGCGCGGGGCACGAGTCGGCGGTGTTCTGGGCCGCGCACTCGGTGCACCACCAGAGCCAGCAGTTCAACTTCTCGACCGCGCTGCGGCAGGAGAGCATGGTCGCCTTCCTGGGCTGGGCCTTCTACTTGCCGATGGCGGTCATCGGCGTGCCGCCCGAGCAGTTCGGCATCGCGGGGCTCATCGTGCTGGTCTATCAGTTCTGGATCCACACCGAGCACATCGGCAAGCTCGGCTGGTTCGACCGCGTGTTCTCCTCGCCCTCGAACCACCGCGTGCACCACGCGGTGAACGACGGGTATGTGGACCGCAACTACGGCGGCATGCTCGTGGTGTGGGACCGCCTGTTCGGCACCTTCGCCGAAGAGGGCGAACCCGCTGTGTACGGCACGCGCAAGGCGCTCGCGAGCTTCGATCCGCTGCGGGCGATCCTCGGGCCGTATGCACCGCTCGTGCGCGACAGCTGGCACACGCGCAGGTGGTGCGACAAGCTTCATGTGTGGTTCAAGCCGCCGGGCTGGCGGCCGGCCGATGCGGCGGCGCGCTTTCCGGAGGCGCCGTTCTCGCTCGACGAGGCGATGCACATCCACGATCCGGCGCTGACCCGCGCGCAGATCGTCTCGGCGTCCATCCACTTCATTGGATGGATCGGCGTGACGCTCGCCTTTCTGTGGGGCGCGGACGATATCGCGTTCCGGACCGGGCTCGAAATTCTTGCGCTGGCCATCGCAGGTTTCTGGGCCATCGGCGCGGTGCTGGATTCACGCATCCGCCTGCGATGGGCCTGGTGCATTCAATGCGCGTTGCTGGTGTTCTCGATGGTGCTGATGGCCTGAAGCGCAGTCGCTCGCTAAGCTCGGCGCTTCCATCGCTCCGGGACTTTCACCATGCGCAGGCTCGCCACGCCCGAAGACCTCCACGCGGTCTTCACGCTCTACATGCACGAGAAGGTCGTGCCCTACCTCGGCTACGACCCGATGCCGCTCGAAGACTTCCGGCCCATCTACCAGGAGATGGTCGAGAGCGGGCGCTTCTTCATCTACGAACTGGACGGGCGGATCGCCGGCTTCTATCGCGCCACGCGCTATCCGGGCCGGGTGCAGCATGTGGCCAGCCTGGGCACACTGGCCGTCGATCCCACGTTGCATGGAAAAGGCGTGGCGCTCGCGATGGTGAGCCAGGCCATCGACGAACTGAAAGCAGCCGGTGTCAAGCGCATCGAGCTCTGCGTCGAAAGCGACAACGCGCCGGGCCTGCGCTTCTACGAGAAGCTGGGCTTCCAGCGCGAAGGCACGCTGCGCAAGTTCTACCAGCGCGCAGGCGACGCGGAGGCCATCGACGATCACATGATGGCGCTGCTGGTCGACTGAAAAATTCAGGGCTTCCAGCGACGCAGCAGCAGCGCGTTCGCCATCACGCTCACGCTCGACAGCGCCATCGCCGCGCCGGCCACCACCGGGCTCAGCAAGCCGAAGGCCGCGAGCGGGATGCCGGCCACGTTGTAGGCGAAGGCCCAGAACAGGTTCTGCCGGATCTTCGCCACCGTGCGCGCGGAGAGTTCGAACGCCTGGGACACCAGCGCGAGATCGCCGCGCATCAGCGTGATGCCGGCCGCTTCCATCGCCACGTCGGTGCCACCGCCCGAGGGCGCCATCGCGATGCCCACGTCGGCCGCGGCGAGCGCGGGCGCATCGTTGGCGCCATCGCCGACCATCGCCACGACATGGCCGTCACGACGCAAGGCGCTGACCTGCGCGGCCTTGTCGGCGGGCAGCACATCGGCGCGCACATCCTCGATGGCGATGCCGAGCCTCGCCGCCATGGCCTGCGCCGCGCGCAGGTTGTCGCCCGAGATCATCACCACGCGCAGGCCTCTCGCACGCAGCGTGCGAATGGCTTCGGCCGCCTGCGGCTTGGGTTCGTCGGCGAAAGCCAGCAAAGCTTGCACACGCGCGGCACCTGCTTCGTCGAAATGCAGCAGCGCCGACACCGTGGCGCCCTGCGCCTGCAGCCTTTCGATCTCGGCTTCTGCCGGCATTGCATCGAGCTCCCTGCACCAGCGCAGGCTCGCGATGGCCCAGGTGGCGCCGTCCACTTCGCCGCGAACACCGCGGCCCGGCATGGCTTGCATCGCGCCCAGCGCCGGCGCCTGCACACCGCGTTGCGCTGCGGCTGCGAGCACTGCGCGGGCCAGCGGATGTTCGCTGCCGCTTTGCAGGCTGGCAGCGGTGGCCAGCAATTGGTCTTCCGTGGTTTCGATGCCAGCCACCGGCAGCAACGCAGTTAGCACGGGTCTGCCCAAAGTCAGCGTGCCGGTCTTGTCGAAAGCCACGGTGTCGACGCGGTGCGCAATCTCCAGCGAGCGCGCGTCCTTGATCAGGATGCCGTGCCGCGCAGCCACGCCGGTGCCCGCCATCACCGCGACCGGCGTTGCAAGACCCAGCGCACAGGGACACGCGATCACCAACACCGCGACGGCGTAGATCAGTGCGGTTTCGATGCCAGCACCGGCGATCAGCCAACCTGCCAGCGTAAGCAACGCGATCAGCAGCACCACGGGCACGAACACGGCCGCGACCTTGTCCACCAGCCGCTGGATCGGCGCCTTGGCGGCCTGTGCGTCCTCGACCAGCCGGATGATGCGTGCCAGCACGCTCTCGGCGCCGATCGCGCTCACCTCGATCACCATCCGGCCATCGCCGTTGACCGCGCCGCCCGTCAATGCATCGCCGGGTCCCTTGGCCACCGGCAGGGGTTCGCCGGTGAGCATCGATTCGTCGACTTCGGACTGCCCTTCGATCACGCGCGCATCGGCCGGCACGCGCTCGCCGGGACGCACGGCGAGGCGGTCGCCCACCATCACCTCGGCAAGCGGCACATCGCTTTCACCGCGTGCGTCGACCAGGTGCGCCACTTCAGGCCGCAGCTGTTGCAATGCGCGGATTGCGGAAGTCGCCTGGCGCTTGGCACGTGCCTCGAGCCACTTGCCGAGCAGCACCAGCGTGATCACCACCGCGGCAGCTTCGAAGTACAGGTGCGGCATCTCGCCGTGACCCGCGTGCTCCCCGGTGGCCGAACGCCACCACAGCCACAGGGACAGGCCGAATGCTGCGCTGGTGCCGAGTGCCACCAGCAGGTCCATGTTGCCGGTGCGCGCCTTGGCGGCGTGCCAGCCCGCGCGATAGAAACGCGCACCAAGCCAGAACTGAACCGGTGCCGCCAGCAGCAACTGCAGCCAGGGCGGAAGCATCCAGTCTTGCCCGAAGGGTTCGCCGAGCATGGGTGCCAACAGCGGAATCGACAGTGCGAGACCGAGAGCCACCGGGCCGAAGCCGTGCCACGACGACAGTGCAGCCGCTTCGTCGGCCGCGCTGCTTGCGGCGCGCGGTTCGTAGCCCGCAGCCCGCACGGCGCGACGCAGGCGCGCGTCCATGTCTTCTGCATCGGTGGTCACCACGCGAGCGGATTCGGTGGCGAGGTTCACGCTGACGTCCTGCACGCCGGGCACGTTCTTCAAGGCACGCTCCACGCGCATCACGCACGAAGCGCAGGTCATGCCACCGACCGAGAGGTCCAGCGTGGTGGCGTTGGCAATGGCGGCCGAAGGATGTTGCTGCAAGGTTTCCATGTGCCGAAGACTAAAGCCTCACACCATGGCAAGGTCAAGGCCGGATTCGAAGTGCCCCTTCGCTGGACGTTGACATCGTGAGAGGGTTCAAACTGGCGGCTCGTTTCAATCATTCATTCATCCACCAAAGAAGGAGCCAGAACGATGAGCCAGAAATTCCAGGTATCGGGCATGAGCTGCGGCCATTGCGTGAACGCGGTGCAGAACGCGGTGCAAACGGTCGATCCCGAAGCGCAGGTCACGGTCGATCTCGAAACCGGCCATGTCGACGTGCTGAGCGAACAGCCGCGCAAGGACATCGTGGCCGCGATCGAGAACGCGGGCTACGGCGTTCAATGACGGTCCAGGTCGCCATCGGCGAGGCAGCGCGCCTCTCGGGCGTGTCGGCGCGCATGGTCCGGCACTACGAGGGACTGGGCCTCTTGCCGGCGGTGGCGCGCACCGACAGCGGCTACCGACAGTACGGCGAGGCCGACGTGCACACGCTGCGCTTCATCAAGCGCTCACGCGACCTGGGTTTCTCGATGGAAGAAATCGCCGAGCTGGTGGGCCTCTGGCACAACCGCCGACGCGCAAGTTCGAGCGTCAAGCGGATTGCGGAAAAGCACCTGGGCGAATTGGAGCAGCGCATCGCGGACATGCAGTCGATGCGCCACACGCTCGCGCATCTCGTGCATTGCTGTCATGGCGATGCGCGCCCCGACTGCCCGATCCTCGACGACCTGGGCAAAGCCTAGATCAGGCGCCTCGCACCAGCGACAGCACCTTGCCCGCATCCAAGGTGCGGGCCTTCTCCTGAATGGCCGGCAGATATTGCGTCTGCAGGCTCTGCCCTTCCTTCACCACGCCCGAGAACGCATCCTTGAGCATCTGCGTCGAGAGCGTGCGGCCGCCGCCGTAATAGCGCTTGGCCACATGGCCGAGGGCGTAGGTCGAGGCGAAGCTCATGCCCGAGCTCACGGCTTGGTTGCCCAGCCCACGCAGCAGGCCGCCACCCATCTTTCCGAGCAAACCGCCGAGCAGCTTGCGTCCGGCCTGCTCCAGGTACTGCGAGGTCAGGCCCACACCCACGGTGGCCAGGAAATCCTTGACGTGGCCGCTGTCCAGCTGGTAGCCGTGCGCCTGCCCGATGCGGTAGACCAGCTTCATCTGCAGCGGAATGATCGCCATGGTCGAGAGCGTCTCGGGCAAGAGCTCGAGCGCGCCGTTGAGGATGGAGGCGTTGAGGATCGACTTGTCGAGCTCGGCGCTGTCCGGCACGTTGGGCGCGGCAACCGAAGTCACGGCAGTTCCCGCTGCAGCCGCGACAGGCACCGCGGCAATTTCTTCCGCCTGCTCTGAAAACCGCGCCGCCGAGGCATCCAGACCGAGCGAGGTGCGCACATCCGCGAGGAACATGCGCTCCGCTTCCGATTGCGCGCCGTCGGCGTCGCACACGCACACCGCCATTTCATAGGCGAGCTGCTTCGATTCGTTGCTGGCCAGGTCACCCGCCACCGAGGCCAGCGACACACGCTTCATCAGCACGTCCTGGTAGAGCGTCGGCAAGTTCAACCCGTCGGCTTGCGACAGGCCCTCCGCAATGCGCTTGATCTCGGCGCGCTCGCGCTCGTGTTTCTCGCCGTCGACAAAGGCAGCCAGCAGGCTCAGGGTCACGATGGCCTTGGTTTCTGAAGGTGTCATGTTCGAATTTTTTGCAATGTGAAGGACGGCGTTGGGTTGCCCACCGGCTCGAAGGTTCCTGTCGCGTTGTCCCCGCAAAACTTGGGCAACTCTGTGGATAACGTCGGCACTTCTGTGTAGGGGCGCGACAAGTGGTTGATTTCAAAGGGAAATCTACATATTGCTCAAATAAGAGGCACTGGATTTTTCGGACCGAAAACCGCCTTTCGCAGATTTTCCGGGGGCTGTCAAAGGACAACTCTGGGGAGAGTTTTGGCACAAGCCATGGGTTATCCACAGGGCGGACGGGTTGCCCAATGTTGTCCCTTTTGCGGGTACACCTCGGAAGCGCAGCTGCGCACAGTGACAGAGCTGTGACAAGTCCTTGTCGCATAACGAAAAAAGTGCCCTGTCCACAGAAGAGTGCTTCCCTTATCTACTACTACTAATTTGAATAAGAAGAATAAGAAATAGAAGACAGAAAGAGCGCCACGCCAAAAAAAAGGCCGCGACAGGCCGCGCCGGTCCCCGGCGCCTCGGACGAGAAAGCAGGCCCGCCGTCCTTCTTTGCCCTCGCTAACATTCGCGGATGAGTTTCAAACCCCGGATCCTGATCGCCGAAGACGAATCGGGCATCGCCGACACGCTGCAATACGTCCTGAAGAGCGACGGCTTCACGCCGGTCTGGTGCGCCACCGCCGAAGAGGCGATCGCGCAGTTCGCGCAGGAGCCACCCGCGCTGGCCATCTTGGACATCGGGCTGCCCGACCTCAACGGTTTCGAGCTCTTCAAGCGCCTCAGGGCGCTGAATCAGTCGCAGGGCGGGCCGGAGGTGCCGATGCTGTTTCTCACGGCACGCAGCGACGAAATAGACCGGGTGGTGGGGCTGGAACTGGGCGCCGACGACTACATCGCCAAGCCGTTTTCGCCGCGCGAATTGGTCGCGCGGGTCCGCACGATCCTGCGGCGCAGCACACGCAACAGCCCTGGAGGCCCCGGAACGGCCGCAGCGCCCGGAAACGGGGTACCCCCTCAAAATTCGTCCCCAACGCCTGCAGCGGCCCCACAGACCCCGCCAATGCCCTTCGCGCTTGACAACGAGCGCATGCAGATCCGCTATTACGGACGGCTTCTGGAGCTCTCGCGCTACGAATACGGCTTGTTGCGGCTGCTGGTGCAGCGGCCGGGCCGCGTCTTCACGCGCGACGAATTGCTGGAACACGTCTGGGACGACGCGAGCGACAGCTTCGACCGCACGGTCGATGCCCACATCAAGACGCTGCGCGCCAAGCTCAAGGCGGTGGCGCCCGACGTGGAGCCGATCCGTACGCTGCGCGGCACCGGCTACGCCCTGAACGAAGAATTGCCAGCCAAGGCTTCGTGACAAGACGCACGCGGATCTTCATCGGCATCCTGCTGATCTACACGGCGGGCATCGCCTTTCTGCTCTACCGCGTGGTGTCGGACATCGATCCGCGCTACCGCGAATCGGCCGAAGAGTCGCTGGTCGAAACCTCGCAGCTCATGGCCAGCCTCGTCGAGCAGGACGTGATCGCGGGCGCCATCAACACCGCACGGCTCGATCCGCTGTTCCGCACGGTCTACGCGCGCGAGTTCTCCGCGCAGATCTACAACCTGCACAAGAGCCAGGTGGAACTGCGCGTGTACGTGACCGATCGCAGCGGCCGCGTGATGTTCGATTCGCTCGGCAGGCACCTGGGCGCTGACTACTCGCAATGGAGCGACGTGAGTCGCACGCTTGCCGGCCTTTACGGTGCGCGCACCTCGCGCGATGTCGACGGCGATCCGCGCACCTCGGTGATGTACGTGGGCGCGCCCATTCGCTGGAACAACGAGATCGTCGGCATGGTCAGCGTCGGCAAACCGGTGCAGAGCTTCGGCCAGTTCGTGGAAGACGCGCGGGCCCGCACGCTGTGGGTGGGCGTGGGTTCGGGCCTCGCGCTGTTGCTGCTGGCGGTGATCGTCTCGATCTGGCTGGTGCGGCCCTTCGGGCTGATTTCTGACTACTGGACCTGGGTGCGCGCACAGCGCACCTTGAGTTTTTCGCGCATGGCGCGGCGCGCGGTCGATGCGGTGCGCACCGGCTTCAGCGAGATGCGCGATGCATTGACCGGACGCAACTACGTCGCCGACTACGTGCAGACCTTCACGCACGAAGTGAAGAGCCCGCTCTCGGCGATTCGAGGCGCGGCCGAGCTGCTGCAGGAGCCGTCGATGCCGCATACGGAGCGCGAGCGGTTCCTCAAGAACATCGAGCGCGAGACGCAGCGCATCCAGGAAATCGTCGACCGCATGATGGAGCTCACCGCGCTCGAAACGCGGCGCGCGCTGGAGCGGACGGAGCCGGTGCCGCTGGCTTCGCTGATCGACGACATCGCCATCAGCGCACAGCCCGCGGCGGCCAAACGGAACATCCGCCTGCTGGTGAACATCCGCACCGAAGCCAGCACCGAGGGCGATCCGTTCCTGCTGCGCCGCGCGATCAGCAATCTGCTGGACAACGCGATCGATTTTTCACCGCCCGACAGCGAGGTGCTGCTGACGCTTGAGACCACGTCGAAGCTCGCGCGCGTGAGCGTGCGCGACCACGGACCGGGCATTCCGGACTACGCGCAGGAAAAAGTCTTCCAGAAGTTTTATTCGCTCGCGCGGCCGCACAACCAGAAGAAAAGCACGGGGCTGGGGCTGGCGTTCGTGAAGGAAATCGCCACGCTGCACCGCGGGCGCATCGAGCTTGGCAATGCGACGCGCGGCGGCGCGGTGGCAACGCTCACGCTGCCGCTGCTGTCACATCACTGACGAGATCACTGACCCGTCAGGGTGCCGTAGGCGCGGCGCGTCTCGGGGCTCACCGCATCGAGCAGCTGCTCGTACGACGTCTGGTGCCGCGCCAGCATGCGCGCCGACGCCACCGTCTTCGATTTGCAGAACCAGTGGCAGGTGTGCTGCATCAGGAACAGCTCGGCCGACATGGTGAAGGCCTTGGACTTGGCCGGACGACTCGATGCGTTCTTCATCACGCCGGCGATGCCGCGCGCGTGGATGTTCAATGCTTCGCGCAGATCGAAGGTCGCAGCCGGGAACAGCTTGTGCGCATACGGAATGGCGATGGGCAGCTTGCTCACGCGCGTGTCCGCTTCGGGAAGGCGCGCGAACCCGGCAGCGAAGCTGTCGAATTGCGACGAGAGCTTTTCTTCGGTGGTGTCGAGCAGGCTCCAGATCTGCTGGCGGCGTTCGGGGTCGTCTTCGCCGAGGCAGCGGAGGTAACCCTGGGTCAGGCTCTCCATGAGCTTCTCGATCTGGTACTGGCCGAGGTGGCTTCCCAGCAGCGCGATGCGCTGGCGCTGGTCTCTGGACTTGAGGATGTAGGCGCCGACAAAAAGCAGCGCCACCAGCGTGAGGATTTCCATGAATGAATGCGTTCGGCCAAAGAAAAAGGGGACGGCACCGAGTGTAGAGACCCGGTGCCATCCCCTTCCGGCGGCGCTTACCTGAAGAAATCGAGGATGCGGTTGCGCTCTTCAGGCGGAGGCGGTGCCCCGATCGGCGCGCCGGTGAGTTCTTCCACCGGCGGTGGCGCCTGCTCGGCGTTCTCCAGGCCCAGGCTCGCCACGTTGTGTCCCGGCGTGAAGTCGTCGAAGTACCACTCGCCGTCGATGTTCACCACGCCCGGCGGTGCAGCCGGCTGCGTCACCGGCACGCCCTGCAGCGCCGATTGCATGTAGCCGATCCAGATCGGCAGGCTCAGGCTGCCGCCGGTTTCGCCGCGCACGCCAAGCTGGCGCGGCGTGTCGTAGCCGATCCATGCGATGCCCACGCGTGTGGGCTGGAAGCCTGCGAACCAGGTGTCGAAGGAATCGTTGGTGGTGCCGGTCTTGCCGTAGAGGTCGTCGCGCTTGAGGGCCTGGTGCGCCTTGAACGCGGTGCCGCCCTTCACCACGCTTTGCAGCAGCGAATCCATGACGAAGGCATTGCGCGCGGGGATGGCGCGCCGCGCTTCGTCGAGCACCGGCGGCTCGGTCTCCATGATGACCTTGTCCTTCATGTCGGTGATGCGGGTGACCAGGTACGGATTGACGCGGTAGCCGCCGTTGGCGAACACCGAGTAGCCCACCGCCATCTGCATCGGCGTGACCGAACCAGCGCCCAGACCCATCGGCAGGTTGGCGGGCTGCTTGTCCTTGTCGAAGCCGAACTTGGTGACCCAGTCCTGTGCATAGGGCGCACCGATCGACTGCAGCACGCGCAGCGTCACCAGGTTTTTCGATTTCATCAACGCAGTGCGCAGCGGCATCGGGCCTTCGTACGTGCCTTCGAAATTCTTCGGCTCCCAGGGCTGGCCGCCGTTGGCGTTGGCATCGAAATACAGCGGCGCATCGTTCACCACGGTGGCGGGGGTGAAGCCTTTTTCGAGCGCGGCCGAATAGATGAACGGCTTGAAGCTCGAACCCGGCTGGCGCCAGGCCTGCGTGACGTGGTTGAACTTGTTCTTGCCGAAATCGAAACCGCCCACCAGCGCCTTGATCGCGCCGCTGCTCGGGTCCATCGCAATGAAGGCGCCTTCCACTTCGGGCAGCTGCGTGATCTCCCAGGTGCCCTTCGGCGTCTTCGCCACGCGGATCACCGCGCCGCGGCGGATCTTGATGTTGGGCGGTGCCTTGGCGGCGAGGCCCGACTGCGCGGGCTTCAAGCCCTCGCCGGTGATCTGGATCGCTTCGCCGTTGGCGCGCACCGCGCTGATTTCCTTCGCGTTGGCATCGAGCACGACAGCCGCGATCACGTCGCCGTTGTCGGGATGCTCGGCAAGCGCGTCGTCGACGGACTCATCGACTTCCTTCTGCTCGGTCGGCAGGTCGACGAACTTCTCGGGCCCGCGATAGACCTGGCGCCGCTCGTAATCCATGATGCCCTTGCGCAGCGACTTGTACGCGGCCGCCTGATCGGCAGCGACCAGCGAGGTGTAGACCTTCATGCCGCTGGTGTAGATGCTGTCGCCGTACTGCGCGTACATCATCTGGCGCACGGTTTCGGCGACGTACTCGGCATGCAGACGGCTCGGGTCTGCCGCATCGCGCAGATGCAGTTCTTCCTTCTTCGCTTCGGCGGCCTGCTCGGCGGTGATGAAGCCGGTTTCCTGCATGCGGTCGATCACGTAGAGCTGGCGCGCGCGCGCACGGCGCGGGTTGGCCACCGGGTTGTTCGCGCCGGGGGCCTTCGGCAAACCGGCGAGCATCGCGGCTTCGGCGATCGTCACGTTCTGCAGGGGCTTGCCGAAATACGCTTCCGACGCAGCGGCAAAACCGTAGGCGCGATTGCCGAGATAAATCTGGTTCAGGTAGATCTCGAGGATCTGGTCTTTCGTGAGCTGCTGCTCGAGCCGGAAGGCCAGCATGATCTCGTAGGTCTTGCGGCTGAGCGTGCGCTCCGAGCTCAGGTAGACGTTGCGCGCCACCTGCATCGTGATGGTCGAGGCGCCCTGCTTGCGGCCGCCCTTCAGGCTGGCCACCGCGGCGCGCATGAAGCCCTTGTAGTCGACACCGCCGTGGTCGTAGAAACGCGCGTCTTCCACGGCGAGCACGGCGTCTTTCATGATCTTGGGAATGCTCGCGAAGGGCGTGAGATTGCGGCGCTCTTCGCCGAACTCGCCGATCAGCGTGCCTTCGGTCGAGTACACGCGCAGCGGCAGCTTGGGCCGGTAGTCGGCGAGCTCGGAAATGTCGGGCAGCTTCGGATAGATGGCGACCACCGCGACGATGGAGGCGACCAGCGCCACGAGCGCGCCGGAGCCCGCGACGATGGCGCTCCATTTGCCGATGCGTTTCCAGCGGGCGTTGCGTTCGTCCGGCATGGCGCCGTCGTCGGGTCGGGAGGGGCTTGAACGTTTGAACATAGAGAAAGTGGCTAGCGAATGGGTTGGAGCCGGCGGGCGCCGCTGCGTTCCAGCATCGGCAGGTCGAGTGCGCCGCGCTGCGCGGCCTGCTGCGCGCAATGCATGGCGTCGAAATACTTGTCGTGGTCGAAGGCGATCAACACCAGGTCCACACCGGCATCGAGGGCGCGGACCGTGGCCTCGCACAGCCCGCGGTTGTAGGCCGCGCCCATCGTCAGATCGTCGGTGACAAGCAGGCCTTGGAAGCCCCACTCGCCGCGAATCAGCTGCCGCACGATTTTGCGCGAGAAAGAGACCGGATAGACGGTGTCGAGTTCAGGAACCACCACATGGCCAAGCATGATCGCGGCATTCGAGTTTCTCGACACGTCTTGAAACGGCTTCCAGTCATGTGTTGCAAGTCGAGCGATGGGCGTACGCAGCGTCGCGGCGACGTGGTGCGTGTCTTCGGTCACGCCGCCGAGTCCGGGAAAGTGCTTGAGCGTGCCGCGCACGCCAGCCGATTCAAGGCCTTGCTCGTAAGCGAGCGCCACCTGCGTGGTGAGTGCGGGGTCGGCCGAGATGGCGCGCTCGTCGATGCGGGTGTGGAAGTCCCATTGGCCCGGTGCGCGGCCGGTGCGCAGGTCGACCACGGGACTGAAGTTGAGCGTAATGCCAAGCGCAGCGAGTGAACGGCCTTGTTGCGCGCCGTACGCATGCGCTCGCTGCGCGAGTTCGGCTTCGGGCACGTCGGCGTCCAGCAATGTGGAGAGGCCGGGCTGGCGTTCGATCAAAGGCGAGAGGCGGGACACGGCGCCGCCCTCTTGATCTGTCGCGACGATCAGCGCTGGCAGGCCGGCTTCGCGGCGCAGGGCCTGCAGGTCATCGATCTCCTTGCGCAGTTCGATGGCGGTGCGTCCCTTCACATTGCGGCCCGTGATGAACACGCCACCGATCAAGCCCTTGCGGGCGAGCTCGTGCAGGTTCTTCGCATCGTCGTAGCCGACGATGAAGTGCGCGCCGAGCATCCGTGCCACGGGGCCGGATGAGGCGGGCACCGCGGCACGGTGATGCAGGCTTGCCGCTTCGTTGCCGAGGGCCGTGAGCAGCGCCGCGAAGACCAAGCCGAGCGACACGGGCCGCAATGCGCGACGCCCGAAGCGCCATGCAATCACCGCGCCCACGCCCAGCGCACCCAACAACATCGGCAACTCCCATGCACGCATGAAGCGCAGATGCGGGTCCTTCAGGTGCCAGGCCCAGAACCACAGCGCTGCCAGGGCCAGCCAGCCCAGGGCGCCGAGCGTGAACCGCAGGAGTTTCATGCGCCTTGTGCAGCAGGCGAGACAGATGCAAGGGGCTCGGCGCGCCGCGACAGTGCATACCAGTCGACCTTGCGCGTCACCAGCATCAGCGTGGCCAGCATGCCGAAAATCAGCAGCGCGCCGAGCAGCAGCGCATTGCTTTCGGAGGCGAGCAGTCCATAGAGCGCGCCATACAACAGCGCGATGAAGGCACCGAACGACAGGCCGCGTTTCCAGCCGCCGAGCACCGCGCTGAAGTACACCGCCAGCAATGCAACACTCGCGCCGGCCGCGCTGGCATAGGCGATCCAGAACGCGAACTTCTCGGACAGCGCGAGCAGCAAGAGAAAGAACAGCGCGATCGAGAGGCCGACCAGGCCGTACTGGATCGGGTGCAGGCGCAGCTTGCGGAAGAGCTCGAACATGAAGGCCGCCATCAGCACCAGGCCGATGAAGAGCATGCCGTACTTGCCGGCGCGCGTGCTCATCGAATAGACGTTGATCGGCTGAGCGAGCGACACGTCGAAGGTCTGCAGCGTGCCGAGGTTGCGTGGCGGGCGGGCGCTGGTCGTTGTTGCAGCGACGGCAACCGCGGCGGCTGCATCGCCGTCGCCGCGGCCGGAGGACAGGCCGGCGCGCACCTGCTCGCGCGCCGAAGTCACCAGCGACGACACGCGCCAGTGCGCATCGAAGCCCTGCGGCGTCACCTCGCGCTGCGCGGCGAGGAAGCGGCCGCCGAAGCTCGGATGCGCCCAGGGCGAGGTGAGGTGCGCGGTGGTTTCTTCGGCGATGGGTGCGATCGCCAGCGTGTCCTGGCCGACCAGGCCGAGCTTCATCTCGAAGGTCAGTGGCGTGTTGGCCTGCCATGCCGCAAGCGCGGCGCCGGTGACTGGCGCATGGATGCCATCGGCGAACCAGGCGTCGTCGGCAATGCCGGGTACGCGCTGCTTGAAGCGCAGCGCCTCGCCGCCCATCACCAGCGCCGGCGAACCGTCGAGGCCGCGCAGGTCGCTCACGTTGAAGGCGATGAAAGGCGCCTTGAATTCGATCTTCGAATCGGTTTCGCTGTGCGACACGGCCTTGGAATCGAAGGCCGTGAAGCCGCCAGTGAGCGTGGCGTTGAGCGTGTAGAACGGAATCTTGAAGATGCCGCGATAGCGCTCCTGCGGCGTCATCGAGCCTTCGATGTGCAGCTTGTCGGGAAACACCGCATGGACCATTTCCTTGCTGCGCTGCTCCTGGCCGATCACCTTGCCTTGCGCATCGCGCAGCGGCTCCATCCAGCGCTCGACATACGGCACCAGCAACAGCGGGCCGATCATGGTCTGGCTGCTGGCATAGGTGGCGGCGAGTTCCTGTGCGGCTTCGCGCTGGCTCTCGCCGCGTGCGTTGTTGATCGAGTCGATCTCCGCGAGCGGAATGCAAAGCAGCAGCGTCAGGAAGAACAGGCCGGCGACCTTGGCCAGCACGGATGTCTGAAGTGCTTTCAGAAACTGAAGCATGGTTTTTCTCCTCGTCTGTAGCGAAGCCGCGATGCTCCCTGCGCGATCCGAAGCTTGTGTGAAGCGCCCGGGCAGCGTCACTTCACACAGGCTTCACACAGCGCGGCGTTCGTGGCCGGCGGCTTCAACCAGCCTTCCAACTGCCTTCTCGTGCGGCAGAGAAAGTTGCGGCTGTGCAAGTTCGCACGGACAAGGAACCCCGCCATGGATGCCACCACCACCCCACGTCCCGGCCGCTGGCTCTGGCTCGCCACCGTGAGCCTGGCGACTGCGGGCTTCATCGCCATGGGCGTGCGCCCGGTGCATGCGCAGGAGACACAGCAAGTGCCTGCCGGGCCTAGACTCAAGACAGAAAGCCCGTACTTCTTCGTCAAGAGCGACGACCCTTCGGTCGATCGGCTGCCGCTCAAGGGCACGGAAGTCGCCGTGAAGATTTCGGGCGTGATCGCCGATGTCACGGTCACGCAGACCTATCGCAACGAAGGCCAGCGCGCCATCGAGGCCAAGTACGTGTTCCCCGGTTCGACCAAGGCCGCCGTGAGCGGCCTCAACGTGCGCTTGGCCGATCGCCTGATCACCGCGCAGATCCGCGAGAAGCAACAGGCGCAGATCGAATACGACACCGCCAAGAAAGAAGGCAAGACCGCCGCGCTGCTCGAGCAGCACCTGCCCAATGTGTTCCAGATGAACGTCGCCAACATCCTGCCGGGCGACGACGTGAAAGTGGAGCTGCGCTACACCGAACTGCTCGTGCCGCAATCGGGCAACTACGAGTTCGTGTTCCCGACCGTGGTCGGCCCGCGCTACAACAGTCCTCAATCGGACAACGCGCAAGCCAAGTGGGCTGCACAACCCACGCTGCATGCAGGCGCCGCGCCGAGCACCAGCTTCAAGCTGAAGGCCACCATCGACACGCCCATGGGCCTGAAGGAAGTGCGCTCGACCACCCACGCCATCGACGTGAAGAAGAGCGACGAAGACCAGCACGCCGACATCGTGCTCACGGCCGACAACCGCCCTGCCGACAACCGCGACTTCGTGCTCGACTACCGTCTCGCTGGCGAAAAAATAGAGTCGGGCCTGATGCTCTACAAAGGCCAAGGTGAGAACGCAGAGAACTTCTTCCTCGCCATGGTCGAGCCTCCGAAAGCCGTAGCCGCCAGCGCGATCTCTCCGCGCGACTACATCTTCGTGGTCGACATCTCGGGCTCGATGCACGGCTTTCCGCTCGACACCGCCAAGACGGTGCTCGAACGGCTGATCGGCGGCCTGCGCCCGAGCGACACCTTCAACGTGCTGCTGTTCTCGGGCAGCAACAAGATGCTCTCGCCGAAGTCGGTGCCGGCCACGCGCGCCAACATCGAGCAGGCGCTCGCGACGATCAAGAACTACAGCGGCAGCGGCAGCACCGAGCTGATTCCGGCGTTGAAGCGCGTCTACGCCGAGCCGAAGGAAGAAAACGTGTCGCGCACCGTGGTCGTGGTGACCGATGGCTACGTGACGGTCGAGCGCGAAGCCTTCGACCTGGTGCGCAACAACCTCTCCAAAGCCAACGTGTTCGCCTTCGGCATCGGCTCTTCGGTGAACCGCAGCCTGATGGAAGGCATTGCGCGCGCCGGCATGGGCGAGCCGTTCATCATCACCGACCCGGTGCAGGCGCCCGAGCAGGCCGCACGCTTTCGCCGCATGGTGGAGTCGCCGGTGCTCACCAGCGTGAAGGCCACCTTCGGCGGCCTCGATGTGTACGACGTGGAACCGCAAGCCCTGCCCGACGTGCTCGGCGAGCGCCCGGTGATCGTGTTCGGCAAGTGGCGAGGTGAGGCCAAGGGCCGCGTGATCATCGAAGGCCGGAGCGCCAGCGGCCCGTACCGCCAGGAAGTGCGCATCGACGACCGCACCCGCCTGGACACCGCCGCGCTGCGCACGCTGTGGGCGCGCCATCGCATCCAGAGCCTGAGCGACCAGGAATCTCTCGAAGGCAGCGCGGCCTTCAAGGAGCGCATCACCGAGCTGGGCCTGAAGTACAGCCTGCTCACGCAGTACACGAGCTTCATCGCGGTCGACAAGGTGGTGCGCAACCCGGCGCCGCAGAACAGCGTGGATGTGAACCAGCCGCTGCCGATGCCGCAAGGCGTGAGCGACCTGGCGCTGGGTTCCGAGGTGCCCAGCACGCCCGAACCCGAAACGCTCGGCGCCCTTGCCGTCGTGCTGTCGATGCTCGCCATGCTGCGCCGCCGTGCGCGCCGCAACGACGCGCGCCGGTTCACCTCCTGAACGAGCGGGAAGAACAACATGTCTCTGGCAACGCTCGCCCACCGTCATCCGCGCATCGTGGACTGGGGCATTCACATCGATCGCACGCCGGCCGCCGGCTGGCTTGCGCTGCAGTTCGCCGCGCTTGCGCCCACCTGGGCGTGGATGGTCCAGCGCATGCGCGACGGCTCCGACGATCCGCTGGGCCTCGTGGCATTGGTCGCACTGGCTGCACTGGCCTGGCAATGCCGGCGCGAGTTGCGCGCTTCCCCGCGACTGGGCTGGCTGGCGCTCGCGGGCGCAGGCACCGTGCTCGCCACGGTGTTGCGCTCGGGGCTCGGTGTCGTGCCGGCGCTGCCGCCGCTGGCGGCAGGATTGGTGGCGGTGCTGGCACTGGCCTGCGGCCTGCTGGCTTTTCTGCCGAGGCGCGTGGCTGCGCTGCCGGTGACGGGTCTCGCGGTGCTCGCGCTGCCGCTGTTGTCGTCGCTGCAGTTCTATGCGGGCTATCCGCTGCGCGTGGTGACGGCCGAGGCCAGCCGCTGGCTGCTGGCGCCGGGCTTCGAGGTGGCGCGCGAAGGCACGAGCCTGCTGGTGGACGGCCGCCTGGTGATCGTCGATGCACCCTGCTCCGGCGTGCAGATGGTGTGGCTGGGTTACTTCACAGCCTGTGCCGTCGCGCTGTGGGCGCACCGCAGCGACAAGGCGTTCCTGCGGCGCCTGCCGATGGTCGGCGTGCTGGTGCTGGCCGGCAACATCGTGCGCAACAGCGTGCTGATCGCTTTCGAAGGCGCGGGCCACGCGCTCGCGCCGTGGGCGCACAACGCGCTGGGCCTCGTTGTGCTGGCGGCCGTGTGCGGCTGCATCGCCCGCCTGATGGTGCCTGCGCGCGCCATGCCGGAACCCGCTGACCGCCCCATTCAGGGCCTGATCACCACGCAAGGAGGCCGCCATGTCGACACCGTTCTTTGAGCGCTGGTTCGCCAACCATTTCATCAACCGCATCGGCCACAAGACCGCCTTTGCGTTGGCGATGCTGCTGTGCGTGCTTTGGTCGACTGCGGCGGCGCTGCGGACACCGGCCGCGCCTGAAACGATGGCCGCATCGCACGAGTGGCCGAGCCAGTGGGACGGGGTTCCGTTGCGCCCGCTCGCATTGAGCGAAGTCGAGCAGCGCTTCGCCGACCGCTTCCCCGGCGCCATCGGCCGCATGACCGACGGCACCCAGACGCTCGTGATGCGCGAGGTGAAGCAGCCCACGCGCATGCTCCATCCGGCCGCGGACTGCTACCGCGCGCTCGGCTACCGCATCGAACAGGCGCGCCTCGAACGCGATGCAGAGGCGCGTTTGTGGCGCTGTTTTGTTGCGCAACGGCACGGTACGCAAAAGATCCGCGTTTGCGAGCGCATCGTCGATGCCCAAGGCACGGCTTTCACCGACACTTCAGCCTGGTATTGGTCGGCGGCCAGTGGACAGTCGACCGGTCCGTGGCAAGCCGTCACGGTGGCGAGACCGATGTGAGAGCGTGTTTGTGAAGAAGACCTTGCGATTTGTGCTTTTCGGGCTGTTGGCCCTTGTATTGACAGCGCTTGTAGCTATCTTTTTGATAGTCAAGATCGCGCTGGCGCCGGCGGCGGGCGAATGGAGCACGCCGGTGAAGGCGGGTCCGCTCAACTTCGAGATCGGCGTGCCGACGGCCGTGCGCCTGGCCACCTCGCCCTGGTTCGCACCGCGCCTGGACGGCCACTCGCTCGACACGCGTTTCGGCACCGTGCGCTTCAGCTGGAAAGATGCCGCCGGCCTGCAGGAACTGCGCTGCGAGCCCTGCAGCGTCGAGGTGCCGGCGCTCGGCACGCAGCCGATCAAGGTCGAGCGCCTGGTCGCCACCGTGCGGCGCGACGGCAACACGCTGACCGGCACCTTCGAAGCCACGCCCGGGACCACCGAGACGGAAATGCTCCAGGGCACTTGGGAAGGCCGGCTCGCCCCCAAGAATCTGCACTTGAGCGCCAAGGTCCAGGACGCGCCCATCGCCCGCTGGTACGCGGTGCTGGTGCCCGCGCTGCCCGAGCTGCAGCGCGCGCGCATCGGCGGCACGCTCGCCGTGAGCGCCCAGCTGGTGCTGCCCGAAGCCACGTTCGCGGTGCAGCCCGTCATCAGCCAGTTCACCGTCGAGGGGCTGGGCACCGAGGCGATGCTCGGGGCGCGCACCAGCTGCGGCCCGTCCGCCAAGCTGGCCAACGACAGCTGGCTGGCGCGCGCCGTCATCGCGGCCGAGGACCAGCGCTTCTTCACGCACGCGGGCTACGACATCACCGAGATCCTCGCGTCGATCGACAACAACCAGAAGGAAGGCCAAACCAAGCGCGGCGGCAGCACGCTCACCCAGCAGCTCGCCAAGCTGCTGGTGACCGGCAGCGACCGCACGGCCGAGCGCAAGCTGCGCGAAATGCTCTATGCGGTCGAGATGGAACAGACGCTGGGCAAGGCCCGCATCCTGCAGCTCTATCTGGACAACGCGCCCTGGGGCGGCAACCTCTGCGGCGCCGAGGCGGCGGCGCGGCGCTACTTCAAGCGCAGCGCGCGCACGCTGGAACCCGCACAGGCCGTCTGGCTTGCCGCGATGCTGCACAAGCCGCAGGCCGTGCTCGAGCAATGGCGGCGTGACGGACAGATCGATCCCGAGCGCACCAAGTGGGTCGCCGACAGCGTGCGCGGCATCAGCCGCAACCAGCGGGAGGCGCTGCTCAAGAGCGTGGCGGCGGCCAAGTACATCGCCCCGGAGGCCAACACACAATGAGCTCAATGCCGAGCATTGCCGACATCGAGGCCATCGAGCGCGCCACCGTCGCGGCGGTGTCGCCCGAGGCGTCCGAAGAACTCGACGGCTGGCTGCTGCCCTTCGACGGCGGCACCGTCAAGCGCGCGAGGTCGGCGGTTCCCCTGCACCGCAGCGCGGTGGACGCCGGCACGCTCGATCGCATCGAGGACCGCTACGACAGCCGCCAGGTCGTGCCGGCGCTGCGGCTGGCCGACGCCGAGTGCTTCGACAGCTTGCGGGCCGAACTGGCGCGGCGGCACTACATCGAAGACCACCCCACCTGCGTGCAGATCGGAACGGTGCGGCAGATGCGGCAGGTCGCGGCCGCGGGAACCGGTGCGGGTGCTGGCGCACTGGCCGATGTCGACCGCGCACCCGACGACGCCTGGGCGGCGCTGTTCCTCGGCGAGGGCTTCGATCCGGTGGACGGTGCCCATCGCGTGCGCGCACTGGCCCGCGCCAAGGGCTCGCTCTATGCCAGCGTGCGCGAGAACGGACGCACTGTCGCCGCGGGCGCGATGGCATTCGGACATGGCTGGGCCAGCGTGCACGGCATGCGGACCGACAAGGCGCACCGAGGCCGGGGACTGGCGGGGCGCGTGCTGGCGGGGCTCGCTCAAGCGGCCCTGACGAAGGGTTTCGAGCGCGTATTCCTGCAGGTCGATGCGCAGAATCATCCGGCGCTCTCGCTTTACCGGCGCGCCGGCTTTCAAACGCATTGGCAATACCGCTACTGGCAGCGCCAGCAGTGGCCTAGGTAAGGGCTCGTCCCCAGACGGCCGGCTCTTTTCCTGGCTGTTTTGCGGGGTTCGAAGCCGAGCGCGGATGCCGCAAGATATCGGGCGATCTTCCTTCGAAACCCAGGAGCCCCGATGAACGACGTCACCCTTCCTCGCAACGCCCCGCCGCCCAACATGGCGCCGATCGACTTCGAAACGGAACTCGGGCCGCTGCCGCTGCAGGGCGCCTTGCCTGAAGGCCTTCAGGGCACGCTGGTGCGCAACGGCCCGAATCCGGTGGTGCCCGATCCCAAGGCGCACTGGTTCGCGGGCGACGGCATGCTGCATTCGTTCACCCTGGCCGACGGCCAGGTGCACTATCGCAACCGCTGGCTGCGCACCGATCTCTGGCGCGCCGCCACCGAAGGGCGGGACCTGACCAGCAGCTTCCAGAAGGCGACCGTCAGCGACGGACCTCCGCCCAAGCACGACGGCACGGGCAACACCAACGTGATCGCCCATGCCGGCCGGCTGCTGGCGCTCGAGGAGGCGCACCTGCCGATCGGCTTCGAGCTCCCCACGCTCGCCACCCTGGGCGCCACCGATTTCGACGGTGCGCTGAGCGGCACCTTCACCGCCCACCCGAAAACCGATCCGCGCACCGGCGAGCTGCTGTTCTTCGGCTACGGCACGCCGGCGAAGCTGTCCAACGGCATGAGCTTCGGCGTGATCTCGCCCGAGGGCCGCGTGACGCGCTTCGAGCATTTCGAGGCGCCCTACGCCAGCATGGTCCACGACTTCATGGCGACCGACCGCCACGTGATGTTCCCGATCATGCCGCTCACCGCCAGCATGGAGCGCGCCCAGAGCGGCCGACCGCCCTACGCCTGGGAGCCCGAATACGGCACCCGCGTCGGCCTGATGCCGCGCGACGGCAGCACGGCCGACATCGTCTGGTGGCGCGGCCCGAGCTGCTACGCGTTCCACGTCATGAACGCCTGGGAAGCCGATGGCAGCCTGTTCGCCGACGTGTTCCAGTTCGACACGCCGCCCCTCTTCCCGAAGCCCGACGGCTCGCCTGCCAGCGATGTGCCGTCGCCGAGCTGGCTGGTGCGCTGGCAGTTCGACCTGTCGAACCCGTCGCGCGAATTCACGCAGACGCGGCTCGCGCAGATCCCGGGCGAGTTCCCGCGCATGGACGAACGCTTCGCCGGCCTGCCCTACCGCCATGGCTGGTATGCGTGCCATGCGGAACCGGCGCCCGGCGCACCGCCGCGGCTCTATGCGGGCCTGGTCCACATCGACCACGCCCAGGCCGAACAGAAGACCGAGCGCGACATGTACATGTTCCCCGCGCCCGATGTGGTGTCGGAAGGCGTGTTTGTCTCCCGCTCGCCCGATGCCGAAGAAGGCGACGGCTGGCTGCTCGCGACCGTGTGGCGCGGCGCGACCAACACCAGCGACCTCGTGATCTTCGACGCCCGAGCGATCGCCAAGGGCCCCGTCTGCACAGCGTCGCTGCCGCACCGCGTGCCGGTCGGCTTCCACGGCAACTGGTTCGGAGAACGTCCATGAGCATGCTGCTGGCCTTCCTGCCCTTCATCGTCTTCGCGGTGTTCGACCGCGTTCTCGGTGTCGTGCCCGCGCTGTGCGCGGCGGCGGCGCTGTCGGCGGTTTTCCTGGTGCGCGACTGGCTCACGCCCGGGCGCACGGTCAAGGTGCTGGAGATCGGCACCGTGCTGCTGTTCGGCGGGCTCGCGGTCTACGCCCTTGTGGCGCACACCGAGTGGTCGCTGCTGGGCGTGCGCCTGCGCGTCGACGCCGGACTCCTGATCGTGGTGCTGGCCTCGATGCTCATCGGCCAGCCCTTCACGCTGCAATACGCCAAGGAGCGGACGCCGCCCGAGGTGTGGGCGCGGCCGGGCTTCAAGCGGGTCAACCATGTCATCACCGCCGCCTGGGCCGTCGCCTTCGCGCTCATGGTGCTGGCGGACGTGGCCATGATCTATGTGCCCGCGCTGCCCCTGTGGGTGGGCATTGCAGTAACGATCGCGGCCATCGTCGGCGCGATCCGCTTCACCCAGTGGTATCCGGAGCACATGCGAGCGAAATTTCAGGCTGCCGGCTGACAAGGATGTGCACATCCCCACCGGTGGTGCGGTCAGCGGGTTAGTGACACCATGGGCCGCATGAAGAAGAACGCCAACCACCCCACCGAACCCGTCGCCACGCCCCGCGGCCTCGACCACATCGTGGCCGGTGTTTCCACCAGCGACGGCGACGGGGTCAAGCTCACCCGCGTGCTGCAGCAGCCGCTGCAGAAGCGGCTCGATCCGTACCTGATGCTCGACGCCTTCGGCAGCGACAACCCGGGCGACTACATCGGCGGCTTTCCGAACCATCCGCACCGAGGTTTCGAAACCGTCACCTACATGATCGCGGGCCGCATGCGCCATCGCGACAGCGCCGGCCACGAAGGCCTGCTCGAGAACGGCGGCGTGCAATGGATGACCGCCGGCCGCGGCCTCGTGCACAGCGAACTGCCCGAGCAGGAAGAAGGCCTCATGGAAGGCTTTCAGCTCTGGCTCAACCTGCCCGCCAAGGACAAGATGCGCGAGCCGTGGTATCGCGACATCCAGAGCGAAGAGATCCCCGAATACACCACCACCGAAGGCGTGCACGTGCGGGTGATTGCCGGCACCAGCCACGGCATCGACGGCGCGGTGCTGCGCGCGCACACCGAGCCGCTCTACCTGGACATCACGCTGCCGCCCGGCGCCGAGTTCGCGCAGCCGCTGCCGGCGGACCACAACGTGCTGGTCTACGTGTTCCGCGAATCGCTCTGGGTCGCAGGGAGCGAAGTGCCGACGCGCCGCATGGCGATCCTCGCCAACGACGCCGGCAGCGACGGCGTGGTGTTGCGCGCGGGCGCGACCAACCACAGCCCGGCGCGCGCGCTGCTCATCGCGGGCCGGCCGCTGCATGAACCGATCGCGCAGTACGGCCCGTTCGTGATGAACACGCAGGAAGAAGTGAAGCAGGCCGTGCACGATTTCCAGAACGGGCAGCTGGGTTGATTCACCATTCTTTACGCAAGCTCACTTCAGGCTAACGCAGGCGATACAGAGGTCTTCCACACTTCGCTTCACCTGCTGCCCCTCGGTGGCGGGCTTCTTCGAAAGGAAGCACTTCTCATGATTTCTCTTCGCCAACGCATCGTCTGGGGCAGCCTTCTGGGCTCTGCCGCCCTCGCCTCTTCGGGTGCCTTCGCACAAGCGCCGGCCGCAACCACCACGCCTGCGGCGCCCGCCGCTGCCGTGGCCCAGGCCGACACCACCGCCGCCCCCAAGGCGCAACACAAGCGCATGGACCCGGCCCAGCGCATGGAGCGCATGAAGGAGCACCGTGCCAAGCGCCTCGCCGCGCTGAAGGACAAGCTCAAGCTGACCGCCGCCCAGGAAAGCGCGTGGACCACCTACACCACGGCCAACCAGCCGCCGGCCGGTGCCCGCCCGCAACGCATGGACCGCGCCGAGTTCGCCAAGCTGACCACGCCCGAGCGCCTGGAACGCATGCAGACCCGCCAGGCCGAGCGCAGCGCGATGTTCGCCAAGCGCGCCGAAGCCACGAAGACCTTCTACGCCGCGCTGTCGGCTGACCAGAAGAAGACCTTCGATGCCGAAACGGTACATGCCGGCGGTCACAGCCACCGTGGTCATGATGGTCACCGCGGCCATGACGGCCAGCGCGACGCAGCGCCCGTCAAGAGCTGAGCAGGCGACCGCCGGTGACGGCGGCCTCTTAAGAAAAAGCCCGCAGCGCACAAGGCGCTGCGGGCTTTTTCCGTTCAGGTGGGCCGCCTGCTTACTTCGGCGTGCCGGTCTTTTCCGTTGGATTGGTCGGCACTTCCGGGCGCTCGCCCTTCTGGCCGAACTGCGGCTTCTCCTTGCGCGCCTGCTGGCTGACTTCGGCGCGCGACTGCTCCCCGGTCGGCCGTGGCATGGCATTGGGCTGGTGGTTGACCGTGGTCGTCGCCTCGCCCTTGGGCACCATGCTGTTGGCGTTGTTGCGGTTCTGCACGCGCGCCTCGGCCTTCACGGCCTCGCGGGAGGCCGGCATCGAGTTGTCTGGGCGCTGCGTCGGATTGGCAACGCCGGCCGGCGTCATCGTGCTGGCCTGCCCGCCGACCGACGGATCGGGCTGTGCGGGAATGGACGTCGACTGGGCCATCGCGCCGCCGGCCGCGACCATCAGCACGGCAAGCACCGTGCCCCGAAAAATAGTGGTCTGCTGCTTCATGGTGAGTTCCTTTTGCTTGTCTCGTAAGAGTGCTCGTAAGAGTGATGGATGGAGAACCTTGGGCCGCCTTTTCGCAGCCCTGAAATCACCGTAGGAGGCGCTTCGCGCCGGGCGTGTCGGGGTGGGACAGGGCCGGCTGTAGGAGCCCACCGCCCGCGCGCGAAAGGCACGGAAGAAGGTGGCGCGTTCCTACAGGCAGGCTTGGCGCGGCAACGTACAACGCCAGAACCGATGTCTTCCTCTCCGATACCAACCGTTGCCGCCGCGCCTGCCCCGACCTCGCTGAAGGTCATGACGGTGAACACCCACAAGGGCTTCACCGCGCTCAACCGCAAGTTCATCCTTCCCGAATTGCGCGACGCGGTACGCACGGTGGGCGCCGACGTGGTCTTCCTGCAGGAAGTGCTGGGCACGCACTCGCGCCATTCGCGCAAGGTGAGCAATTGGCCCGATGCGCCGCACTACGAATTTCTTGCCGACACCATGTGGCCGCAATTCGCCTATGGCCGCAACGCCGTGTACCCGAAGGGCCACCACGGCAATGCGGTACTGTCGAAGTTTCCGATCGTGCATTTCCGCAACCACGACGTGTCGGTCAGCGGGCCCGAGAAGCGCGGCCTCCTGCACTGCGTGCTGCGTCTGCCGGGCCGCACGGTCGATGTGCACGTGATCTGCGCGCACCTGGGCCTGGCCGAAGCGCACCGCCAGCAGCAGCTCGAATTGCTCTGCCACATCGTGCGCGACGAAGTGCCGGCGGATGCGCCGCTGATCGTCGCGGGCGACTTCAACGACTGGCGCGGCCGCGCGCACGAGGTGCTGGAGAAAGGCGCCGCGCTGCGCGAGGTGTTCGTGCATGCCAACGGACGCGCCGCCCGAACCTTTCCCTCGCGCTTCCCGGTGCTGGCGCTGGACCGCATCTACGTGCGCAACGCCGGCGTGCACGCGCCCGTGGTGCTGCCGCGTCGGCCCTGGTCGCACCTGTCGGACCACGCGCCGCTCGTGGCGGACATCGATCTTTGAGGCGGGCCGAACCATGAGCAACGGCAACCATTGGGTCGGCGGGAACCGCGTCGAGCTGCTCGAGAACGGCGAGGAGTTCTTCCCGCGCGTGTTCGACGCTATCCGCGGTGCGCAGCGCGAAGTGATCGTCGAGACCTTCATCCTGTTCGAGGACAAGGTCGGTCTTGGGCTGCACGCGGCGCTGCGCGAAGCGGCGCAGCGCGGCGCCAAGGTCGACCTGATGATCGACGGCTTCGGCTCGCCCGATCTCTCGCGCGAGTTCATCGAAGGGCTGACCTCGGTCGGCGTGAAGGTGCGGGTGTTCGACCCGGGCCAGCGTTTCCTGGGACAGCGGCTCAACGTGTTCCGCCGCATGCACCGCAAGATCGTGGTGGTCGACGGCGAGCGCGCCTTTGTCGGCGGCATCAACTATTCCGCTGACCATCTGCTGGACTTCGGCCCCAAGGCCAAGCAGGACTACGCGGTGGAACTCGCCGGCCCCATCGTGGCGGAGATCCACCAGTTCGTGCTGCGCGCCATCGCCGTCGGCGGCAAGGGCGCAGGGTGGTTTCGCCGCCGTCTGAAGCAAGCGCCCTCCGTGCGCCAGACCACGGCCGGCGAGGCCGATGCGATCTTCGTGACGCGCGACAACCGCCGCCACACCAACGACATCGAGCGCCACTACCGCGCCGCGATCCGCTCGGCGCGCGAGCGCATCGTGATCGCCAATGCGTATTTCTTTCCGGGTTACCGGCTCATCAAGGAACTACGGCGCGCCGCGCGCCGCGGCGTCGATGTGCGGCTCATCCTGCAGGGCGAGCCCGACATGCCCATCGTGAAGACAGCCGCGAGCATGCTCTACCACCACCTGCTGCACGCGGGCGTGCGCATCTACGAGTACTGCGACCGGCCGCTGCACGGCAAGGTGGCGCTGATGGACGACCGCTGGAGCACAGTCGGCTCGAGCAACCTCGATCCGCTGAGCCTGTCGCTCAATCTCGAAGCCAACGTGGTCGTGCGCGACCGTGCCTTCAACGAGGTGCTGTGGAAGCGCATGGACCAGCTCATGCAGGAGAGCTGCAAGCGCATCGACACCGCCGACCTCGCGAGCGAATGGAGCGGATGGCGGCTGGTGCGCAGCTTCTTCATCTTCCACTTCTTGCGCTGGTATCCCGCGTGGCTGAACCGCCTGCCGCGCCACGTGCCGCGCCTGACGCCTGCCGAGGCGACCGATCTCGCCCAACGCCAGAAGAACAACGAGAGCACCGGCGGCGCCACGCAGACGGAAGCGGCATGAGTGGCGTGAGCCCCATCGACCAATGACCACGATGGCCCTCGCTCGCCAATCCTGGTGGCCCTGGGCCCGCCGGGTGGTCGTGTGGGGCTTCTTCGGGCTCGTGGCCTGGTTGCTGGTGACCCAGGCGCGCGCCATCGACTGGGGCGAGGTGCTCGAAGCGATCCGCGCACTGCCCGCGACGACGCTGCTCGCGGCCGGCGCACTGGCCGCAAGCAGCTTCGTGCTCTACAGCACCTACGACCTGCTGGGCCGGCACCTCACTCGGCACACGCTCGGCGCCGGCACGGTGATGGGCGTGACCTTCATCAGCTATGCCTTCAACCTGAACTTCGGCTCGCTCGTCGGCGGCGTGGCGTTTCGCTACCGGCTCTATTCGCGCCTGGGCCTGGGCAACGCGACCATCACCCGCGTGCTGGGTTTCAGCATGCTGACCAACTGGCTCGGCTACCTGGTGGTGGCCGGTGCGGCCTTCTCTTTCTGGCCGATGGCGCTGCCGCCCGAATGGAAGATCGGCAGCGGCGGCCTGCGCGTGCTCGGCGCGGTGCTGCTGGCGCTGTCGGCCGGCTACCTCGCGCTGTGCGCTTTTTCGGCCGGGCGCGTCTGGCGCGTGCGCGGCCATACGTTCAAGACGCCGGGGCTCGCGATGGCGCTGCTGCAGCTGGCGATGTCGTGCCTGAACTGGTCGCTGATGGGCGGGGTGATCTGGCTGCTGCTGCAGGGCCAGATCGGCTTTCCGCACGTGCTCGCGGTGCTGCTGGTGGCGGCGGTGGCCGGCGTCGTCACGCACGTGCCAGCGGGGCTCGGCGTGCTGGAGGCGGTGTTCGTCGCGCTGCTGTCGTACCAGGTGCCGGAAGCCACGCTTCTGGGGGCGCTGCTGGCCTATCGCGGGCTTTATTACCTGCTGCCGCTGGTCGTTGCCCTGGTGGGATATCTGGTGACGGAAGTGCGCGCGAAGCGGCTGCGAACGGGCGATTTGTAAGAAACGTGCGATCAGCGCGCACATTTCGTGCCTTGAAAGCAGGACTTCTTCTCTTCTCAGGCTTGTTTTTGTTGCACTGCAACAATTGCAACTCCCGAGGCCTATAGTGGGTTCTCCTTTCCCCCACGCATCGGCCCTCACATGTCATCTCTCAGTTCCACCGCCCGTCTGGCCAATCCGCTCATGCAGTGGCTCGACCTGGCTCTCAAGACCAACGAGATGCTGCTGTCCTCCGGCTCGGTGATCCGCATGCGGACCGAGCGCATCGCCAAGGCTGGCCTGACGCCCAGCGCGGCCGATCTCGCGGAATTCCAGCTCATGGGGCACGAGAAGCTCGCCGCGGCGAGCGAATCGGGCATCGCGATGGTCAAGCAATGGCACAGCAGCCATTTCTCGCTGGCCAACAAGGCGCTTCAGCAGTGGCTCCAGGGCACGACGGCTTTCTTCTCGATGGCCGGCAGCGTCACCCCCGCACAAGCGGCCGCGCGCGGCGATGCCTTCGTGCAGACCGCGACCCGCACGGCGAATGCGGCCAGCCAGCTCTCCGGCGTTGCCGTCCGCATCGCGCGCGAAGGGCTCAAGCCGATTCACGCGGCCGCAACGTCCAACGCGCGCCGGCTGGCCGAACTGCAATCCTGAAAAAAGAAAAGAGCCGGCTCAGGGCCGTGCCGGTACCAAGGTCAGCAGCGTGATTTCCGAAGGCGCGCCAAAGCGCTTCGGCGGGCCCCAGTAGCCGGTGCCCCGGCTCACATAGATCCACATGTCGTGCAGCCGGTGCAAGCCCGCCGTGAAGGGCTGCTGCATCGGCACGAACAGGTTCCACGGAAAGAACTGGCCGCCATGCGTGTGGCCCGAGAGCTGCAGCTGGTAGCCCGCCGCAGCCGCCACCGTCGCGCTGCGCGGCTGGTGCGCCAGCAGCACGCGCGTGTGCACCAGCGGCGGCGCATCGAACAGCGCCAGGTGCGGATCGCTCGCATGCGCCGCGTCGAAGTGCCCGGCGGTGAAGTCGGTCACGCCGGCCAGCACCAGCGCGCTTTCGAAGAGTTCTTCATCGGTCTGCGCGCCGCGCACATTGCGCGTCTGCAGCACCACGTGCTCGTTGAGCAGCACCTTGAGGCCGAGCCGGCGCAGTTCGGCGATCCAAGCGTGGGCGCCCGCGTAGTACTCGTGGTTGCCCGTGACCACGAAGGTGCCGTGCCGCGCGCGCAGTCCCGCCAGCGGCGCGATGTGCTCGCGCAGTTCGGGCACCGTGCCGTCCACGAGGTCCCCGGTGATCGCGATGGCGTCGGCGCCCAGCCGGTTCACCGCGTCGACGATGCGCTGGATGTACGCGCTTTTGATCGTCGGCCCGACGTGGATGTCGCTCAGCTGCGCGATCGTGAAGCCCTCGAGCGCCGCCGGCAGCCCGCGGATCGGCACCTCCACGCGCTTCACGCTCGCCGTGCGCCGCGCGTTGAGGAAGCCGACGAGCGACGTGCCCGTGGCCATTGTCAGCACCGCCAGCGCGCTCCATGGCAAGAGCGCATTCCAGCGCACCTGCACCAAGCCCAGCGCGCCCGCCAGCCAGGCGAGCAGCAGGCCGGCATCGCGCAGCAGCGTCAGCACGAACATCGAGGAGAACCAGCCCATGCTGATCAGCCCGACCCACTTGAGCACCTCGCCCATCGAGGCATGGGACGCAATGCGGCGCGAGACGAAAGGCAGCGGGATCGTGAGCGCCGACACCACCAGCAGCACCAGCGCCAGCGGCCATGCAGGCGTGAGCGTGGCCAGCGCAGGCACGAGGCGCAGCGCGATGTAGACGTGCAACAGCGCGGTCAGGGCGCTCAGGGGGCGGATCGGCATCGGGGCAATGGGTTCGGGCATTGCCCGGGATACACCACCTGCAAGGCGCATGCCGCGCATTCAAGACGCCCCACGGCGCCGCATTCGCTATTTTTTCTATAGCGCACGACGCCCGGATAGCGGGGGCTGTGGCTTGAGGAGCGTCAGATTTTCGCGCCGCCGGCAAGCCGCACCGGCACCCGCTGCCGCCGCGTCACTGCACCGTGCGCGTGCCGGCCGAAGCCATGTCGGTGCCCGCCGGCCATTCGAAGATCGCCTTGGCGGAGGCACCCTGCGGCACCGTGAGCGATTGCTTGAGCGTCTGGCTGCCGATGCGTGCCTCGACCTCGTAGGTGCCCGGCTCCAGCCGCGCCACCATGAAGGGGCCGCCCGACACCACGTTGTCCAGCAGCTTGGTGCCGCTGCTGTCGCGCACCGTGACGTGCACGCCGGCCGCGAAATCGGCGCTGCCCTTGTGGTCCTTGACCGCGAATTCGAAGGTCGCGGGCCAGCGCGGCGACACCGTCTCCATCAGCTGCGCCTCGTCGCTGCCGATGCCGCCGCTCATGTATTCGACGCCGTGCGTCATGTAGATCGGCGGATTCACCGCCGCGTGCGCCGACGACAGCGCCCCGAGCAGGACGGCGCCGCACAACATGGCAGCCGCCAGCGGACGCATGCGCGAAGAAGAGGAAGAAAAACGGGAGGTCATGGTCTTGAATCCTTTCCAGGTCGTGATGGCGAAAGCCACGCCGCCAATGTGCGGCGCGCGACTTAGAAAAGGCTGACTGACCTGTTGATGGCCACCACAGGCCGCGCATGCGGCCGTGGTGCGGCCGATGCTGGGGCTCAGCGAGCAGCGGAGGTTTGCGCCAGCGCCTGCGGCATCGGCGGCGTGACCGACGCCATGTCGAAGTTCGACGGCCAGAGGAACGATGCGCGCGCCGGCACGCCGGCAATCACGATCAGCGACTGCGTGATCGTGAGCCCGCCCAGCGTGACGTTCACGTCGTAGGCGCCCGGGTTCAGGCGCGCCAGCATGTAGGGCGCCTGCGTCTGCACGTCCATCACCGCCTGGCCGGTGTATTTCTGACGGATCTCGATGGAGGCCTTGGCCGGGAAACCGGCGAACTGCGCGCCCTTGCCGTCGCTCACGCCCACCTCGATCGTCGCAGCCCAGCGCGGCGCCACCATTTCCATGAAGTCGGCCTCGCCCTTGGCTGCGCCGCCGCACATGTACTCGACGCCTTGCGCCACCTGGATGGGCGGGTTCGAGAAAGCGTGCGCCGGCAAAACGGCGCCGAGGAATGCTGCTGTACCGCCCAGTACCAAAGCGGCCAGTGGCCGCCGGAGACGCATAGGGTTCATTGCTTGTTGTCCTCGATCTTGCATGACGTGAAATCCGTCGAGGATTTTGCTTAGCAAGAGTCGGGCTAGATATAGCGTTTACGAGGAACGATCCTCGAATCGAAGTTGAATGCTATTGTTTTAATAGCTGATGACGCCCGTGTGACGAGCGCCTTCACGGCTTTTGAGTCGCCAACGCTCGGAAACCCTGAGCCCTGCTGCACTGTTGCCCGCCCGGCACGTCGATCCGCCTGCTGCGCCGCTTCGAGCATCCATGCCCTGAAGGTGAGCACGCGCCGGTCTTCGCTGCCGGCTTCCGGGTAGACCAGCCGGTAGGCGTAGACGCGCGGCCGCTTCGAAGGTGCGGAGCGCCCGCGTGCCCGGGAGCATGCGCGGCGTCATCGATCGTCAAGCCCTGTGTGATGGTTCATCGGGAGCGTTCTCGTTGGAAGAAGAGCAGTAAAGAACTTGCGCAGGCAGATGCCGCGCAAGGCCGGTATAGCCATGTGCGCCATGGACTCCCCGATCGCAGCCTCCGCGCGTGCGCTCGCCGCCGTCGGGTTCACAAGGCGGTGATGCTGGCGGTGGCGGGGCTGATCGCCACCGGCGTTTGCCCCGGCTTCGATGGCGGCAAACGCCGGCTTCGACAGCGCGGGCGGGTGAAGTCGGCGAGGCCGACGTAGCTACGAATAGCGACATACGCGACCACAACAAATTCTCACAATTTAGAACTTATCGGTAAAACAGCCCGTCCACCCTCGCGCGTCCTGCGCGAGGGTCTGCATCGCCTTCGCGAGTGGGCTGTCTCTACAAGATTCTGTGAGACGTCCATGAAGAAGTCGCATCCGCCGGTGCCGGGGTTCGCCCGTGCATCCGCCACCGCCCTCGCCGCCCTGCTCTGCACCTTGGCCGCGACGCATGGCTTTGCGCAGGTCGTTCCGCCCGCCGTGCTGCGGCAGAACGATGCAGCGCAACGCCAGCTGGAAGACCGACTGCGCGAAGCACAGGACCGCGCCCGCAATGCCGTGCCGGCGCGTCCGAGCGCCGAGCCGCAGGTCGAGGTGCCGCGCATCACCGTGCCCGACCTGGGCGGCTGCCGCGACATCCGGCACGTCGCGATCGAAGGCGCAACGCAATTGCCCGCCGCGCTGCGCCAGCAGATCGACACCGACTACGCCGGCCAGTGCCTGGACGCGAAGAAGCTCGAGAACATCCTGGCCCTCGTCACCAAGAGCTACATCGACCGCGGCTTCATCACCAGCCGTGTCTACCTGCCCGCGCAGGACCTGCGTACCGGCACGCTCACGATCCGTGTGGTCGAAGGCCGTATCGAGCAGTACGAGCTCGATGCCACGCGTCCAGCCGGCGTGTCGGTGTCCGGCGCCTTTCCGGCGGCGCCCGGCGGGCTGCTGAACCTGCGCGACCTGGAACAGGGCACCGACCAGCTCAACCGCCTCGCGTCGAACAGCGCTTCGCTCGACATCCGCCCCGGCCAGCAACCCGGCGAAAGCATCGTCGTCGTGCGCAACGCCTCGCGCACGCCGGCGCGCCTCTTGCTGTCGGCCGACAACCTCGGCACGCCCGCCACCGGCCGCACCAGCCTGAGCGGCACGCTGAGCCTGGACAGCGTGCTCGGCCTGAACGAACTCATCGCGATCACGCAGCGAAACTCGGTGCCGCATGACGCGGACCACCGCTCCAAGGCCACGGCGCTGCTGCTGTCGGTGCCCTGGGGCTACTGGAACTTCGGCGCCGACCTGAGCCGCACCAGCTACGGCAACCGCATCGCGCAGGCCAGCGGCAACACGCTGCTTGCCGAAGGCCGCACCGACACCGTCGGCTTCTCGGTCGACCGCGTGCTGTTCCGCGACGCCGGCAGCCGGCTGAATGCGAGCGCACGCATCGGCACACAGGACACGACCAGCTATGTGGGCGGCGAGCTGCTCGGCGTCGCCAGTCGCAAGCTCGCCATTTCAGAGCTGAGCCTGAGCGGCTTCGTCGCGCTGGGCGGCGGCGTACTGAACGGCCGGCTCGGCTGGGCGCATGGCCTCAAGGGCCTGGGCGCGCTGCACGACCCGGCGGGTCTGGCGCGCGACCAGCCGCATGCGCAGTTCGACAAGCTCAACTTCGACCTCGGCTTCGACCGCCGCTTCAAGCTGGCCGACACGACCTTCGCATGGTCGAGCCAGTTCAGCGGCCAGAGGGCCTTCGACACGCTCTACGGCTCGCAGCAGTTCCTCATCGGCGGGCCTGGCAGCGTGCGCGGCTCGCTGGTCAACACGCTCAGCGGCGACAACGGGGTCCTCTGGCGCAACGAGCTCGGACTGCCCTTCGCGCAGAACCTCGGCGGCATGCCAGTGGTCGGGCGCGGCTACATCGGCCTGGATGTGGGACGCGTGAGCAATCGTGCGGCGGGCGTGCCTTCGGGCTCGATGTCGGGCGCGACCGTGGGCGTGTCGGTGCAGGCGGCGGGCGCCAGCGTCGACCTGTTCGTCTCGCGCGCCATTCGGTTGCCCACCGGCATGCGCCGCGAGTCCACGCAGGTCGGCCTGCGTCTCTCCTATTCCCTCTGAGGTGTTCCCATGAATCACATTTATCGCGTCGTCTGGAATGCCAGCCTGGGCCTGTGGACAGCCGTTTGCGAAACCGCACGCGGCAAGGGAAAGAGTGCGAGCACCGCGATGCTGAGCGCCGTCGCCGCCGGCCTGCTGCTGCCCGCGCTCTCCCATGCACAAGCGCAGCCTTCGGTCGTCCCCGCAGGCGGCGCGTTGCGCGCCTTTCTTGCGCCCAACGGTGCGACGGTGGTCAACATCAATGCGGCGAATGCGGCCGGGCTGTCGCACAACCAGTACCAGAGCTTCAACGTCAACGCCGCCGGCCTGGTGCTCAACAACGGCAATGCGGCGCAGGCCGCCTGGGCCTCGGTGCTGGCCAACGGCCAGGTGGCGGCGAACCCGAACCTGGGTACTGCGGCGCGCATCATCCTCAACGAGGTGACGTCGAACAATCGCAGCACGCTCGCCGGCTTCACCGAAGTGCTCGGCGGCAAGGCCGATGTGGTGCTGGCCAACCCCTACGGCATCACCTGCTCGGGCTGCGGCTTCCTCAACACCGACCGCGTGACGCTCACCACCGGCCTGCCAACGCTCAACGCGGACGGCAGCCTGCGCGGCTTCTCGGTGCAGCAGGGTGACATCCTCGTCAACGGCAGCGGGCTGAACGCGACGGCGCAGCAGATCCTGGACCTCGTGGCGCGCACGGTGCGGATCGACGGTACGGTGCGCACCGGCGACCTGGGCCTTGTGGCCGGCACCAACAACTGGGACTACGCGAGCCGCACCGTCACAGGCAACGCGGGCGCGGTCGGCGCCACCGGCAGCTATGCCATCGACAGCACAGCGCTGGGCGGCATGTACGCCAACCGCATCCGCATCAGCGCCACCGAGGCCGGTGTCGGCGTGCGCATGCTCGGCGAAGCGGCGGCCACGGCCGACGACTTCACGCTCACGGCGGCCGGCCGCATCGAACTCGTGAACCGCATCTCGGCGCAGCGCGACATCGCCATTGCCGCCACCGGGCCGGCCGCATCGACCATCGCGCTGTCGGGCGGCAGCCTCACGGCCAACCGCGACATCGCGGTCGCGGCCGGGCAAGGGGCGATCGCCATCGACGGCAGCCAGCTCGTCGCCGGCCAGGACCTGCGCGTGACCACCGCCGCGGTGGACCCGGGCGCGCTCACGCTGGCGCTCACCGACAGCAGGCTCGGTGCAACGCGCGACGCGATCATTTCCGGCGGCGTCGGCAGCGCGCTGCTCACGCGCAGCAGCGTCCAGGCCGGCAACAAGCTCGACGCGGGCGCGGGCACCGTCGCGCTGGGCGACGGCGTGGTGCTGCAGTCGGGCAACACACTGGCCGTGCGCGCTACGGTGGGCGACCTGGGTCTGGGCAGCGCCGCCATCGTGGCCGCCAACGGCATCCGGCTCGACAGCGCGGGCGCAACGCAGATCGCGGCCAGCAGCAATGGCGGCGTGCAGAGCACCGGCGGCGACATCGCCATCCTTGCCGGCCTGGGCTTGCGCAACGCCGGCATCGTCACCGCCGACGCGGGCAGCGTGGCGGTGCGCGCGGGCACCGTCGTCGACAACAGCGGCACGCTCAATGCGGGGCGCGATCTCTCGCTGGCCGATGCCGCGGGCGGCGCGAGCCAGAGCGTCGACAACACCGGCCTCATGCTTGCCGGCCAGGCGCTGGATGCGAAAGCCTCCGCGCTCACCAACAGCAATGTGATGCAGTCCGGCGGCGCGCAGACGCTGACGGTCACCGGCCTGCTCGACAACAGCGCCAAGGTCATCGGAGGGACGGGCCTCGGCATCCAGGCGGGCAGCATCGACAACAGCGGCTATCTGCAAGCCTCGGCCGGCGACAACACCGTCGTGGCGACAGACGTGACGAACCGCGGCACGGGCGCGATCTATGCCGTGTCGGGGTCGCTGGGCATGACGCTCGCCGGCACGCTGGACAACAACGGCTACGTGGGCGCCGCGCAGACCGCCCGTGTCCAGGCCGACAGCATCGCCAACCGCGCGGGCGCCGACATCGGCAGCGGCCAGGGCGCGGTGATCCTCACCACCGCCAAGGCGTTCGACAACGCCGGCACCGTGCTGGCCGAAACCGGCAGCGCCACGCTCACGGCCGGCGGCCTCTTCACCAACAGCGGCAACCTCGCCGCAAGGCAGACGCTGACGGTGCAGGCGGGCGGCCTGGTCAACACCGCCACCGGCTACGTGGTCAGCGACAGCGGCAACATCGCCCTGGGCTCGACCGGCGCGCTCACCAACGACGGCGACATCGTCGCCACCGCCGGCGCGGTGCAGCTCGATGCAGGCGGCGCGCTGACCAACCACAGCTTCGTCACGGCCGCGCTGAATCTGGGCGCGCGGGCGGGCAGCTTCGCCAACACGGCAAGCGGCAACCTGGTCAGCACGAACGGCAACGTGGCGCTGGCCAGCACCGGCGTGCTCGCCAACGACGGTGTAGTGGCCGCGCGCGCGGGCGGGCTGTCGCTCGATGCGGGCGACGAGCTCGTCAACAACGGCGACCTCGCGGCGCAGCAGGACCTGAGCGCGCAGACGCGCGCCCTCACCAACCGGGGCAGCATCGTGAGCAACGGCGGCGCGGTCGCGCTCGCATCGCAAGACACGCTCTACAACAACGGCACCGTCGCGGCCAACGCGGGCAGCGTCACGCTGCGCAGCCAGAACACCGTGCAGAACGAAGGCACGGTCAGCGCGGCGCAAAACCTCGCCGTTGCGGGCGTCGGTGCGGGCGCGGCCAGCCAGCTGCTGAACACCGGCACCGGCAGCCTGCTGGCCGGCGGCCGCATGACGATTGCCAGCAACAGCGTGACCAATGCCAGCAAGGCCTGGATCCAGGCCACCGACGGCAGCACGGTGACGGGCAACTTCGTCGACAACGCCGGCACCTGGCTGCTGTCGACGCAGTCTGGCGCCGCCGACGACACGCTGGCCATCGGCGCGAACACCAACAACAGCGGCACGCTGCAAAGCGAGCGCAAACTGGGCATGAGCGGCAACCTGACGAACAGCGGCACGGTGTCCGCCGTCGGCAACCTGAGCGTCGACGTGCCCGCCGGCGCGATCGACAACCAGGCCGGCGCCACCCTCCAGGCCGGCCAGGCGCTGAGCCTGACGAGCAGCGGCAGCCTGAGGAACGGCGCGGGCGCCTTGCTCGCGGGCAACAGCGTGGCGCTGAGTTCCAGCGGCACGACCTTCGAGCCCAACGGCCTGGACAACCGGGGCACCGTCAACGCCCGGGACGGCGGCGTCACGCTGCGCGTGAACGGCACCGTCTTCAACAGCGGCACCGTCTACGGCAAGCAACTGGTCGACATTGCCGACCGTGCCGGCGGCGACGGCGAGTCTCTGAACAACATCGGCGCCATCTACAGCGACAACGTGATGACGCTGCAGGGCGCGTCCCTGGGCAACGCGGCCGGCGCGCGCATCGAGTCGGCCAGGGGCACCACGATCACCGGCACCAGCCTGCGGAACGACGGCGTATGGCTGCTCGGCTCCAAGGATGCGAGCTCGTACTCGTACGTCACCCTCACCGGCGCGCTGACCAACACGCGCGACATCCAGACCGTGGGCCATGCCGCCTTCGGCGTGGGCACGATCGACAATGCGCAAAGTGCTGGCGACCCGGCCGGCAACGCCACGATCGTCGCGGGCGGCAACCTGACCCTCAGCGCCAATGCCGACACCGGCGCGGCAGACAGCTTCGTCAATGCCGGCACCCTGCAGGCCGGCGGCACGCTCAAGACCTATTCGCTGGCCGGCATGCGCAACAGCGGCGCCGGCAGCCTGATGCTGGGCGACCGGCTGGATTTCGAGTCGCGCAACACACTTCTGAACGAAGGCACCATCCAGAACGGCAGCTCCGCATCGGGCAGCGTGTTCGCGTCGTATGGCATCACCAACACGGGCACGATCACCTTCGGCACCACGACTTCCGCCAGCATGGATCTCTCCGGCGCGCGCATCGACAACAGCGGCACGCTGCAATCGGCGGGCGACCTGGCGCTGCGTGTCCTGGCCGGCGGGGTGCACGGCGCGGGCAGCATCGTGAGCGAAGGCGATGTGTCGATCTCGACCCGCAGCGGCGGCACCTTCTTCGATTTCACGCCGGAGGGCAAGCTCTACGCTGCCGGCACCCTGAGGCTCAATGGCGCGAACCTCACACTCAACGACGGCCAGCAACTGACCGCCAACGCGATGGACTTCCAGCTGCGCGGCCTGACCCTCGGCAAGGGCGCCGTGCTGCAGAGCAACGGCGTGATGGGCATCAGCACCGACACGCTGACGCAGGCCGACAGCACGAGTCGCATCATGGCTTCGATGGGCAGCCTGGACTCCGGCGTGCCGACCTCCGGCAGCTTATTCGTGACAGGCCCGGGCGGCTTCAACAACATCGGCCTGATCTTCTCGGCCGGCAATTTCAACGTGAGCGGAACCTCGATCACGAACACCAACACCGGCGGCATCGCGGCGTTGGGCGACCTGACCGTCAACGCCACCGGCGGCAACCTGCTGAACCAGGGTGCGCTGTATGCGGGCGGCACGCTCTACGGCTACGCCGCAGCGGGCACGATCACCAACGCGGCCACATCGACCCAGTACCTGGGCACGATGGACGCGGGCGCCGGCATCACGCTGAGCGCGAAGACCATCGTCAACAACAGCACCATCAGCACGCCGGGCACCGTCAACCTCACGGCCACGACGATCCGCAACGAAGTGCTGGGGGGCGACACGCGGCAGACCAACCTGAGCTACGGCACGGAGGTGCTCATCTCCCAGCCCACCGAGCCGCAGGCCGTCTACCAGACACCGTGGTCGTCGAAGCCGGGCTACGCGACGGCACCGGGCATCAAGGCGCAGATCACCGCGGGCTCGGTCGTGGCGCGGTTCAACAAGTTCTTCAACCTCGGGGCGGTGCTGTCGGCCAACAACCTGAGCCTGACAGGCCAGGGCGCGGCGGCGGCATTCACCAACGATGCGCTCGCGTTGCCCGCCGCTTCGAACGGCTCGACCTACTATTACCAGTCCAACGGGCAATGGTTCTCAGGCTGCCTGGGGCTTTGTGCCTATACGGCGACCAAGGCCTGGGCCACCAAGGAAGAAGCGATGTTCAACGGCCGGATCGTGCCGGCCACGAACCCGAGCGGCATCGCGGTCGGCGGCGGCGTTTACGCCGACACCCTCACCGGCAGCGGCTTCGAGCTCATCAACAACGGCCTGAGCACGCCCGCGCCGACGGCGCAGAACCTGAAGGCGATGACGGCCGGCCCGGCGAATGCGGTGACCCCCAAGCAGGCGCCCACGACAACCGCCGTGGCCGCGGGCACCGGGTCGTCCACCTCGGTGAGCGGCGGCGCCGTTGCCACCGGCACGGCTTCCGTCCCCACCGGTGGCGCGAGCACCGCCAGCGGCCGCACGCCCACCTCCGGGACCGTGGCCACCGGCGGCACCGCCACCATCAGGCCGGTGACGGCCGGCACGCTGGCCGCCAACGCGGCCAACGGCGTTTCGGGCACCTCGTTCGGGGGCATCCGCATCACGTTGCCGACCAACCCCAACGGCTTCTTCGTGATCGCGCGGGATCCGGATGCGCGCTACCTGGTGCAGAGCAACCCGCTGTTCCAGGTCGCGCCCACGACGGTCGGCTCCGACTATCTCGCGGGCCTGCTCGGCTTCAGCCCCGACCAGACTGTGCTGCGCCTGGGCGACGCGAGTTACGAGGCTTTTCTGGTCAAGCAGCAACTGATTGCGCGCACCGGCGAGGACGTGCTGGACGGCTACCAGAACGCCGCCGCCCAGATGCAGGGCCTGATGGACAGCGCCGCCCAGCAGAGCACCGACCTGAAGCTCGCCTACGGCGTGGCGCTCACGCCGGAGCAACAGGCATCGCTCAAGCACGACATGGTGTGGATGGTGGCGACCGAGATCGGCGGCAAGGTCGTGCTCGCGCCCGTGGTGTACCTGTCGGCCGCGACGAAGAACAGCGTGCTCCAGGGCAGTGTGATCTCGGTGAAGGACGCCAACCTCAACCTCACCGCGCTCACCAACACCGGCGGCACCATCGTCGCGTCGAACACGCTGAAGGTGGTCGCGGTGGGCGACATCCAGAACGTCTCGGGCACCCTCAAGGGCACGAACGTGGCGCTGGCCTCCACGGCGGGCAACATCGTCAACCGCACCACGGCAGTGACCAGCGGCAATGCGAAGAACAGCAGCACGCAAATCGGCAAGACCGCCACCATCGAGGCGGCCGATTCACTGGTGCTGAGCGCCAAGCGCGACATCGTGGTGACAGGCGCCAAGGTGTCGGCCGGCGGCGACGCGGTGCTGGCGGCCGGCGGCAACATTGCCTTCGACACCCTGCAGAACAAGAGCAGCAGCACCACGGTCAAACGCTCGTCGAACTTGTTCGGCTCCAGCACCAAGACCACCACCGTCACCACGGTCAAGCAGGTCGGCTCGCAGCTGGAGGTGGGCGGCGACCTCGCGATGGCCGCGGGCCGCGACATCACGATCGCGGGCAGCCAGGCGAAGGTGGCGGGCGACGCCGTGCTGCAGGCAGGCAACAACGTCGACATCGTCTCGCGCGACAACACCACCACCACCGACATCAGCCGCAAGCGCTCGGGCATCGGCGTGGGCGGCGCCGTCTTCGGCGTGCAGAAGACGACCATCAACAACACCTCGACGCGCAACAACGGCGGCAGCATGGAAGTCGGCGGCGACGGCGCTGTGGTGGCCGGCCGCGACGTGACGCTGCAGGGCTCGGTACTGGCCATCGCGAAGGACGGCTACGTGGCCGGCACCAACGTCAACGTGCTGGCCGGCACCAACAGCGACACCTCGCACCGGCGCGACGTGACCACCGGCATCGGCAAGATCGTCGGCTCCAACCAGGCCGGCGGCAGCGTCGGCGGCCCTTCGACCGGCACCAGCACCGATGCGGGCACGGTGGCCGCAGCCGGCGCCGGCAAGGGCGCCGCGCAGGCCAACGCGGGTGCGGGCGCCGGCGGCGGCGCCAATGCTTCGGCCGGCGTGGCGGCGGTTTCGCACGAGATCAAGGTCACCGACACCAGCGACACGCGCAACCTCGCCTCGGTGATCCACATCGGCGGCAACGGGCAGATCGACGCCGGCGGCACGGTGACGCTGAAGGGCTCCAACGTGGCCTCGGACGGCAACCTCGTCGTCAACGCGAACCGGCTCGACGTGCTGGCAGGGCAGGACACCCGGAGCTCGCACACCAACGTCAACACCAGCAATGTCGGGCTCATGAGCAGCACCGGCAACCAGGGCTCGGGCGGCGCCACGGCGAGCAGTTCGGCATCGGGCCAGGGCATGCCGGGCGGCAACGCGGGCACGGGTGCCAACGTGGGCGCATCGACCGACAACCGCGTGAGCTACATGGAGCAGTCCGTCGTCGACACGCAGGCGCGCGAGGTCGTGCACGTCGGCTCGAACCTCACGGCGGGCAAGGGCCTGCAAGCCAACGTCAACGACACGATGACGGTGGAGGGTTCGCGCGTGGCCTCCGGCGGCGACATGGTGCTGAAGGCCGGCAACCTCATCACCCGGGCGGCCGAGGACGTGCGCGAGACCAAGGTCCAGAGCATGCAGACCGCCAGCGGCTTCTACGCCAGCGCCGGCGGCAGCGCCGACACGCAGACCAGCGCGGCGACCGGCGCCGGCACGGCGGTGGGTTCGACGGCGGCCGCGGGCGTGCGCGGCGAAGTGGGTTCGTACACCAACATCACGCTGTCGAACAGCGAGACGACGGACACCAAGGCCAGCGTGTCGAAGATCGAAGCGGGTGGCAACTTGACGCGCACCGCGCGCGGCACCATTGCCGATGTGGGCACCGACATCGTGGTGAAGGGCAACCTGGACCAGTCGGCCGACCAGATCCTGAGCAGCGCCGCCCGCGACACGCACAGCAGCAGCGCCAGCAGCACGACCTTCGAAACCAAGACCGGCTTCTACGCCGAGTCGAGTGCGAACGCGCAGGCCCAAGGCCGCGCGGAGCACAAGGGCCAGGCCACGACCACGCTGGACCCCAAGGCCAACGCGCCGGCCGCCCCCAAGGTGACGCCCGGCACGACCGTCCCCGGCACGGGTGCCGGGACCGGTGCCACCGCGGGCACGGGAGGCGTCGCCGGGACGGGCGCGGTGCCGACCGCCGCGACCGGCGCGGGCGCCACCACGGCCGCAGCCGCACCCGCTGCAGCGCCGGCGGCGCCCGGCGCTGCACCGTCGGACACCGGCTCCGCCAACCAGGTGAGCAAGGGCAATTCCGGGCTGGGCGCGGGTGCCATGGCCGGCGCGGGCATCACGATGTCCCTCGACGTGGGCACGACGAACGACGCTGCGTCGAGCAGCACCGCGCGCCAGGGCACCCTCCAGGTGGGCGGCAGCATCAACAGCAAATCGAACAACCAGACCGTGTTCGAGGGCACGAAGATCCAGGCGGGCAAGGGCGTGAGCATCGAGGCCGGCTCGCTGGACTTCAAGGCGGCAGGCAACACCACCCGCACGGACACCATGGCCGCCGGCGCCGGCGGCGCGCTCAACGTCGACCTGGTGAACACGACCGGCACCGCAAGCGGCTACGGCAACTACAGCCAGTCGGGCGCCAAGACCAGCACGGCGGTGGCGGGCAGCATCGATGCGGGCACGGGCGGCGTCAACATCGTGACGCGCAACGATGCCCGCCTGGAAGGCACCACGATCGTGGCCGCGGGTCCGGTCGACATCGCCGCGGGCGGGGCACTGAAGATCGACGCCGCGCGCGACACCTTCGAAACCGGCTCTCGCTCGGGTGGCGTCACGGCCTCCGCGACCGCGGGCGTGAACCAGGTGAGCGCCAGCGGCAGCCTGGACTACGGGCAGTCGAACAGCTCAGGCCGCCGCGAGCAAGTCGCCACCATCGCGAGCGGCCAGGGCGTGTCGCTCAAGTCCGGCGGCGACACCACCCTGGTCGGCACCCAGGTGAGCTCAGGCGGCGACATCAAGGTCGCGGCCGGCGGCAACCTGGACATCCAGGCTGCGGGCGGCAAGACCGACAGCAGCGCGTTCCAGGTGTCGGTGGCGGCCACGGCCGGCGGCGGCGTGCAGGGCTTCGGCGGCGGCGGGTCGGCCTCGGGCGGCGTGGAAATGTCCAGGAGCGACACCGCCACCGGCGCCACGTTCGACAGCAAGGGCGGCAAGGTCGGCTTCAGCTCCGGCGGCGACACCACGATGACGGGTACGCAGGCCAGCGGCGCGGCACCGACCTCGGTGGAGGCCGGCGGCAACGTCGTCATGAAGGACGCGGTCAGCACGACGAAGGGCTTTGCCTTCGGCGCCCAGTTCGCGGCGGCCGGCGCGAGCGAGGACACGGAAAAGAAGGGCACGCGGCCGAAGTCCGACGGCGTTGCGGCGGCACCGGCGGGCACGCCTGCAAGCACGACGGCCACACCGGCAACCTCGCCGGCCCCGGCGACCGCGCCCGCATGGGTGCCGGGGGTTGCGCCCGCGTCCAAGCCCGCCGCGACTCCTGCGACCACTGCGGCCACCACGTCGCCCGCCACGGCCTCCCCCGCGCCGGCAGGCGCACCGGCGGCTGCAGCGCCACCCGCGGCCGCCACGCCGACGCCGCCCGAGACCGAGAAGACCATCACCAACCAGCAGCTCAGCGGCGGCAACGGCTCCGGCACCTTCAACGTCGACGTGCAGAACGACAAGAGCAGGCAGCAGACCAACCTGGGCGCGATGACGATCGTCTCCAACACGAAGAGCGGGGCGGCAACCGTCGCCGCCCAGGTGCCGTTGCCCAGCCAGCTGCCCAAGGGCACGCGCGTCACGGCCACCATGACCGACGGCAATCCGCTGCCGTCGTGGCTGAGCTTCGATCCGAAGACCGGCAAGGTCACCGGCACGCCGCCCGCGGGCTTCAAGGGCGACATCCAGGTGACGGTGAACGTGCCGCAGTCGAACGGGTCGGTCGCACGCACGCCGTTGACGATGTCGGTCAAGTAAGAAGAAGAGGCGCGCGAGCGGCCCGCGTCCGCCACCGACGCCCCGGTGGCGGACGCGCCATTCCGGTGAGCGCGACAAGTGACATTCGGTGACAATTCGGCACCTCAAGCCGCCCGTCATGCCGAACCCTCCCGCCTCGCCAACGATCCAGGTCGCCTTCGTCGAAGACGACCCGCAGATCGCCGAGGCGCTGGCAACGGCGATCCGCGCCGCCGACGGCCTGCAGCTGCATGGCATGGCCCGCAGCGTGCGCGAGGCGCGCGCAATGCTGGACCTGCCGGCCGCGCAGGTGCTGGTGGTCGACCTGGGCCTGCCCGACGGCTCGGGCGTCGATGTGATCCGCGCGGCGCAACTGGCGTGGCCCCACTGCGCCGTGGTGGTCAGCACATCCTTCGGCGACGAGGCGCATGTGATGCAGAGCCTGGAAGCCGGCGCCACCGGCTATTTGCTCAAGGACAGTGCGCCGCGCCACATCGTCGAGGAGATCCGCGCCGCGCAGGCCGGCGGCAGCCCGATCAGCCCGCTCATTGCGCGCCAGTTGCTCACGCGCTTCAAGCAGGCGGGCACGCGCGCGAGCCCTGCTGCCGAAGTGCCCGCCGCCGAACAGGCACAGCTCTCGCCGCGCGAGCGGCAGGTGCTCGAGTACATCACCAAGGGCTTCAGCTATGAGGAGATCGCCGGGTTGATGGACGTGACGCGCAATACCGTGCTGAGCTTCGTGCGGCGCATCTACGCCAAGCTGGAAGTGCGCTCGCAGGTCGAAGCCATCCATGAAGCCCGCAGCCAGGGCCTTCTGGCGCCCTAGCGCCAGGCGGGGCCTGGCGGCCTTGCTGCTGACGGCCGCCGCGTTCCTCGCGGGGCCGTCCGGCGCCATTGCGCAGCCGGATGTATTGGATGCGAACACGCCGCGCGTCCAGCACTTCACCCAGGCGCGCGTGCTGACACAGCCGATCGAGGTGCCCGCGGGAGATCCGCCGCGGCAGCTCGACGCGGCTGCGCTCGCGGGCGAATGGAAGCCGGTCGCCCTGCCCTACACCTGGCCGCGCGCTGTGGTGCCGGGCACCGGCACCGACGCCTGGCTGCGCACCTGGATCGAGTTCGACCTGCGCGGCGTGCAGGCAGAGGACGCGTTCTTCTACCTGCCGCGCTGGCAGACCATCGGCCGTGTCGCGGTGTATGCGGACGAGCGGCTGATCTACAAGTCGGCGGGCGACACGGTGTGGAACGGCTTCAACTTTCCGCTCTGGATGCCGGCCGACGGGGATGAAGGCCGCGAAAGCCGCGGGCCGCGCACCTTGCGCATCCGCATCGACAGCCTCACGAGCGCCGGCGGCGCGGTCTCCACCGCGTGGGTCGGCGCCAAGCCCGCGCTGGAGCCGCGTTTTCAGTGGCGCCGCGCGCTGCAGTCGCGCATCTCCGAGGTCATGAGCATCGCGGTGATGGGCCTGGGGTTGTTCGCGTTCTCGGTGTGGCTGCTGCGCCGGCGCGAGAGCATCTATCTGCTGTTCGCGCTGTACACGCTCTTCATGGTGCTGCGCGGGCTGCACTACTACATGGGGCTGGAGCCGCTGACTATTCCTTCGGCGTGGTTCGGCTGGATCACGGTCAACTCGGTCAACGCGCTGCTGGTGACCTGGTATTTCTTTGTCGCGACGCTGGTGCCGCGCGCACCGCGCTGGGTGGGGCGCGCGCTGCTGGTGCTGCTGGCGCTGTCGTGGACGGTGACGATGCCGCTGTTGCAGGTGCTGCCCGGCATGGATGCGCTGGCGCCGCTGTCGTACCTGCTGACCATCCTGGCGGGCATCCCGGCCGTGCTGATCATCGCCTGGGCCGCGTGGCGGCAGGGCTCGCGCGAGGGCATCCTGGCCTCGCTGGTCGGCATCGTCGACTTGCCGGTGGCGATCCACGACTGGCTGATGCAGAACTACTTCGTGAGTCCGGAGGACATCTACCTCTGGCCGGTGTCGACGACGGCGCGCCTGTTGATGTTCATCTACATCATCCTGCGGCGTTATGTCGGCGCGGTCGACGACGTGGAGCGGGCCAACGTTCACCTGGCCGAGCGCCTGCGGGAACGCGAGGCCGAACTGGCCGTCAACTACGCGCAGTTGCGCGAGGTGCAGCAGCGCGAAACGCTGAGCCGAGAACGCCAGCGGCTGATGCAGGACATCCACGACGGCATGGGCTCGCAGCTGATCAGCGCGCTGAAGGTGGCCGAGGCCGGCAAGCTCAGTGAGCCGCAGATGGCGCTGGTGCTGCGCGAATGCATCGACGACCTGAAGCTCACGGTCGATTCGCTGGAGCCGGTGGAAGCCGACCTGCTGCTGCTGCTGGCGACGCTGCGCTACCGGTTGCTGCCACGGCTGCGCGATTCGAGCCTGAGTCTGCGCTGGGAAGTGATCGACGTGCCGCCGCTCGAATGGCTGGATCCGCGCAGTGCGCTGCACATCCTGCGCATCCTGCAGGAGGGCATCTCGAACGTGATGCAGCACGCCGGTGCGACGGAGCTGCGCGTGGCGACAGCGCGCGAGGCAGACGGCGTGGCGGTGCTCCTCATCGACAACGGCCGCGGCTTCACCGCGCAGCCCGAGGGGGCCACGGGGCATGGGCTGTCGAACATGGTGCGGCGGGCGCGCGCAATCGGCGGCGAAGTGACATGGGAAGCGGCGGAAGGCGGGACGCGCTTTCGGCTGTGGCTGCCGTTGAAGGCGCCGCGTCAGGGGGCGCCGTTCGTGGCTGCGGATTCGGAGCCGGCTTCGCTGGGGTAGTGCGAAGCCGTGGCATCGGACAAAACTCTGTAGGTTCTCAGAATTCATGCCAAGTGGTACCTCGGTAGAACAACCACTTAGGCAACAATTTTGAGAATTGCCGCAAAGGCATTCTCAGAAAATCTGATGAATTCCTCGCGAGTACTTTCGTCGAGTCCGCAGCGCCGACAACGTGCAACAAGCAACGATGAGCGTCGGCACTTGGAGAGGCGGGCCATCGTGCCCCAAACACAGCTTGCACCTTCTGAGACGGGTTCCCCGCGCCGCGTTGCTCCCAAGCCTGGTCGCACATAGGTGAAGCAGTTTCAGCTCAAGAAAACTGCCGGTTCACACCGCTAGTGGCCAGTCGGTAGTTCAGCATGCGTTGGCTCACTCCAAATCGCTCAGCTGCAATGCTCGACTCGAGGCCTTGTTTCTTGATAGAGATAAGCGCCTCTCGTGGAAGCAGCAGACAAGCGGAAAGCCAGTCTGCCTCTTCTTCCTGCAGCTTGTCATACCCGCTCAGCAGCATGATGCCGTCCGGAGAGACGTCGACGTCATGGGTCTGATGGCCTCGAATGCGGTGAGCCAGTTCGTGCGTCAGGTCGCTTGCCTGCCGACCCGGGGAGTGCGATGAGTTGAGAATCACCACCACGCGGGAGCCGAAAACGATCGTGACGGCCGACCAACAGCTTGGCGTGACGCCGTCGTTTCGCAGCAACGTTGCCAACTTCTCTTCCGAAAGACCTGGGACCTGATGAGGCGTCCACACCCGGATGCCCAGATGTTGAGCCAACCGGAAAGGGTCAAGCGGCGCTCCCGGCCCCAAGCCCAGCGTACTGCGAACTTTCGCAGAGTAGCGCTCGCACCATGTTTTGAAACCGCGCTCAAACAAGATTCAGTCCTGAAACTCTTCTTCAAGAAGCGCTCGGTGGGCCAACATGATCATCTCGCTGAGCGCCATCGCGCTGTCTTTCTTGATGGCGGCACCCTTCTTGAAGTGCACCTGCGCGCGAGTCACATTGGGGGTCTTGGGCGCCATGCCCAAATAGATGGCGGGGTCATCGCCTAACCATTGGCAGATCTTGCCGAAGGTTTCCAAGTCCGGAACCTTGCCATTTTCCACTCTGGACAGCGTCGCCGGGCTTACGCCGGCTTCCTTAGCTGCTTCTCTGATTCCCTTACCGGCTCGGTGCTCCTGGATCCGTCGACCTAGAGCATCGATGGCAGTTGAGTCCATGCGGGGTGTTTCTCCTGTAAGACATAGCGTTTGACATGTGAGACGATTCGCGGCACACTGTCTCTTGCGTAAGACGACAGTGTCTCACGCGGTACTTCGCAGGTCAATATTCGTGGCCGACGGGGTGTCTTCATTTTCCTGTTCCAAAGGATTGAAAAGTGAGCACTGAAAACCAGCAACCTGACGCCGAGATCGACGTCGAAGCCTACGCCAAGTCGAAAAAACCCGTCCCACCCGGCAAGAAGTACCGCATCCGGATCGACAAGTCATCGTTCGTGGTCGATGTCGATCACATGACAGGTTCGCAGATCTTGGCATTGGCCGGCAAGACGCCGGACAAGTTCATCCTGCAGCAGAAGATCGGAGCACAGGTCACCCGTGTCGAGCCCACAGAAACGGTGAGTTTTCTCCACCCCGGTGTCGAGCGCTTCATGACTATCCCGAAAGAGGTCACCGAAGGCGAGGGGCCGCTGCCGCGGCGCCATTTCGACCTGATGCCCGACGACGAGGCCTATCTGGCCTCGCTGAATCGCCCTTGGGAGGCGGTGCTCGAGGCGGGTGTCAGGCGTGTCGTCCTCAAGAACTGGCCGTTGCCCGAAGGCTACGGCCAGGACCACGTCGACATCAACGTCAGACTCGAGGCCGGCTACCCCGACGCGCAGATCGACATGGCGTATTTTTCGCCGCACCTGCAGCGCGCGGACAAGAAGGCCATCGGGGCGCTCTCGAGCGACAACTTCGATGACAAGGACTGGCAGCGTTGGTCCCGGCACCGCACTGCTGGCAGCGCCTGGCGGATCGGTGAAGACAATCTATCGACGCACATGGCGCTGGTCAACAACTGGCTGTGCGAGGAACTTCGCAAATGACCGCGGTGCCCCGGGTCGACCTTGCGATCAGCGGCGCACATCATCGCGCGTTACAGCGGCACTTGTACCCCGGCGACGGAAATGAAGCCGTTGCCTTGTTGCTTTGCGGTAGGGCGATGTGGCCTGACAGGCAGCTCCTGCTGGTCCATGAGGTGGTACCGGTGCCCTACTCGGACTGCAGCGTGCGGACGCCAGATCGCGTGACCTGGTCGCCGGTGGCGATGACCGAGGCACTGGCCAAGGCGATGAACATGGGGTTGGCGGTCGTCAAGGTTCACAGCCACCCTGGTGGCTTCGAGGACTTCTCGGCCACCGACGACCAATCCGACACGGCGCTTTTCGAGTCGCTCTACGGCTGGCTCGATACGCAAGAGCCTCTTGCTAGCATGATCATGCTGCCAAGCGGCCGATTGTTCGGCCGTGTCGTGAGCCCGCGAGGCCTCGGTCCCGCAGTGCACACCGTCCGTGTTGCCGCCGATGACTTCAGCTTCTGGGGAAACCTCGATATTGCCTCGACACCGGAGCATGGTCGACGTGTGGGCCAGATGTTTGGCGACGCCACCTATCAACGGCTGCGCGCGCTTCGTGTCGGGGTGGTGGGATGCTCTGGGACTGGCAGCATCGTGGTCGAACAGCTCGCACGCAACGGGATCGGCGAACTGGTCCTCGTTGACCCTGAATCCGTTGAGGAGAAGAACCTCAATCGGATCATCAACAGCACACGACGGGATGCCGAAGTAGAAGCAGCTAAGGTCGATGTGCTGGCGCGGGCCATCGGCGCCATGGATTTGGGCACACGCGTCGAATCGTACGCAATGGATCTGAACAGTGCCGTGGTGATCCGCGCGCTGGCGGGTTGCGACATCTTGATGGGCTGCATGGACTCCATCGATGGGCGGCACCTGCTCAATAAGATTTCGTCCTACTACGTCATTCCGTACGTTGACGTCGGCGTGAGGATCGACGCGGACGGCGCAGGCGGTGTCGATCAGGTCACCGCCGCAATTCACACCCTTCAGCCCGGCGGCTCCAGCCTGATGAGTCGCGGTCAATATGACATGGCCCAGCTGGAAGCCGCCTTGATGCTGCGCGCCAACCCGGAGCTCTATCGAACCCGCTTGAAAGAGGGCTATGTACGCGGCGTGCGGGTTGATCAGCCGGCGGTGATCTCCGTGAACATGGTCGCCGCCGCGGCGGGCGTCAACGAGCTGCTCGCGAGGTTGCATCCCTATCGAATCATTCCCAACAGCGACTTCGCGGCGATCCGGATCTCTCTGAGCGATCCCGACGCGAGCTTTCGTGAAGACGATGGCGCCGCATGTCCCGCGTTCTCCAGGATGGTCGGGCTTGGGGACCGTACGCCCCTCCTCGGTGTGATGGGCCTCCAATGATGCTGGCGACAATCAAACGATGGATCAAGCGCCTCTTCGGCACTGCGCACGGTCCCGAGCGCATCACTCTGTCGGTGTGCGATGACTTGCCCGAGGCGTTTCGCGCCCGGACGATCTACGCCATCGGGGAGAGTGGCACGTATTGGCAAGCCGCATTTCTTTGTCCATGCGGCTGCGGTTCGCTCATTCAGCTTCCCCTGACACCGGACGCAAGCCCGCGCTGGCTGCTTTCGATCGCCGGCGGCAATCCGACACTGAAACCCTCCGTTTGGCGAACGGTTGGCTGCAAGAGCCATTTCTTTATTCGAGGGGGATACGTGCACTGGGCAAGGGACTGACCGCGCTTCGCGCTTCGCGGATCGGGTTCACCACGTGCGATCGAACCTCAGCCGGGTCGCCGGCAAGTGAGGCATCAACACAGGATTTTTCGAGAGAGCTCGCCGACTTGGATTCGGCGGCTGTGATTTTTCTTCAATCAGCGTTCAAGGGAGAACATCCATGGGATCCATTTCAGTATCCGCACTTTCAGGTCTTGCAAGCCTCATCGGTGTGCTATTCCCCGTGCTTGCCATTCTTCTCATTGCGACGCGAACGCGACGCTCACATTCCTTTCTCATGCACAGGCTCTGGCAGATCATCTACGGACCACGCGAGATCGAAGACCCTTTGGTGAAAAAGCATGTCGATGAAGAGACCGTCGTGGCCGTATTTCGGACAAGGTACAACATTCCGATCGACACGGTGTCGCAAGCCCATCGCTTGATCAACTGGGCGAAGCCACGCGAGATCTCGATGCGAGCCATCGGTGCGTGCGGCTTCTATTTCGACTTCATCCGTTGCGAGATTCGGCCTAAACTTCCATCTCCCCGAAAGATGAAGGCACTGGCAGTCTTCGTCGTCTTCCTTGGCATATGCGCCCTGGGGATTTTTTCTCTCGGAACTAAAAGTTCAGTACTCGCCCAATTCAAGGAGAGCAAGCGCTACTTCCTGATCAGCCGGGACAGGGCCACGCCGCTCTTTCCTCAGGGGCCTGTGCTTACACGTGACGTCTGCCAGGGCTCCACTTCGGCGAAGCGCGTGTCAGGCGAGTTCTCGCCCACTGATCGAGAATTTATCTGCAAGGCGCTGTCCGAGGACGTTGGAGTCACGTCCATGAACGCGTTTGTGAAACAGGGCTTGCGCGCTCAGCGCCTGTTGTTGGCAATGTTCCTGAGTGCGACACTGATCGTCGCCTTTCTTCTCTTTGGAACAGTACAGGAATTGCGCGCGGCGTATCGCCTCAAGAAAAGCGTCGAAGACGTGTCCGAAGAACCGAAGACGGACTCTACTCAGCGCGAAAGCTCGACTATCTCTGATCCTGGTACAAAGCTCGTTCTGCCCAAAACGTAGGATCGCGAAAGGCTGATTCGTTGGCCCGTAGTCCACGAGCCGCGCGAGGTATCAACTCAGGGTAGTGCACCGCCGACGTCTACGATTGGGCCGTGGCGATGTGGCTGCCCTGCCCCGATTCAAGCTTTCTTTTGCGGCCTGTCGCGAGGTCGAGGACTATCACATCGATGAATGGGCGCCGCGCGGGCGGTATGCGGTCGATCATCGACCGCATCTTGGCGCTGTTCTCGACGGGACAGGTAGGCCATCAGGGTGGGCTTTGAGGCGCCTGCCCGTTGCTGCGCCGAGCTCGCCGAACCACCCGCGTCCATCACTGCGTCAGTCGATCAGATACTGGGTGTCGAGTTGGGAGCTTGCCGCGTCTCAGACTTTGTCGTGCCACTGGCCCTTCGCCTCAACGGGCAATTGCATGATCTTCTGCCCTGCAGCGACAAGCCAAGTCTGCGCGCTAAGGCAAAGCAGCCAATCTACGTGCGGCAGCAATCGCGTACAGGGATCATTATTCCCGACTAGGGCCCCGAGAAGTCGGCGCTCGCGACGAATTCAGCCTAGCACCCATGCCCGCTCCTGGGCATTCAAGCCGGCGGGCTCATGATCGACTTGAGGAGGTCTATCGCCCCAAAAGAGATTGGCGCCGTCACTCCATAGGCGTACTTCAGGGCCTGCTCCCGATGGCCAGTTGGCGCCTTCATCTCCACGCCATAGAGACTCATTCTCCAGAAAGTGAGTCCCGGATCCGCTCCGGACTGGACGCCTTTGTATTCGAAGATTCCCTCCCCAAGAATCACATCTACGGTCCGGGTGTTTTCCTGAACCATCAGATCCTCGAAGCCTTGGCTTGCCACCTCATTGAGGAAGCTGGCCGCAAGGTAGTGCTTATCCCTGAAAAGCAAGTCCCAATGGTGTGCGGCAAGGCCGCGCACAATCATGGAGAACAACGCCGTGAGCTGGTGTCCTTCAAAGGGCAGTTCGAATTTTGGTACCCAAGGTCCCCCGTTTCGGGATGTCCACCTGAAGCTCAAACCGCCTGCAAGCTCCCGCCGCAGTCGCTGGTTTCTGTCCAGCCGATTGATCGCCATGGTGGTCAACGGCGCACGCTCTCCAGCGTGATTTGCCGCCGCGGGCAGTACGGCGGTCAGGTAGTGCTCCAGCTCAGATTTCTTACCGTTGCAAAGCTGACAAGCGGGAACCTGGGGCAAGTTGTCGCGAAACTTGACGGGAAAGAACTCGCGGGCGATCACATGGTCGCCAGTCTCGGACAACCCGCCGCAGTAGACGCATTCCTTGCCAACGTACTTCTTGCTCATTTGCCTACATGATCTCCGTGAGCCAGTCAGACAACGATTTGCGCTCTCCGAGTCGCCAGTGCTTTTCCAGGATCAGCATGAGGTCGCGCTGGCGCGCCTCGACGACCTGCATGTTCCAGGTGGTCTTGTCGAGGACCTGGGTCGTCACCGCAAATGGGCAGACGCTGCCGTTTTGAAAGTACGTCTTCTTCTTGCGCTCAAAATCCCAGTTCGAAGCTTGGCTGTTCTTTCGCCGGTTCAAAAGGGCGAGGTTGCCCAAGCGATGGACCGTCACAGCGCGCGTCAAGGCGTCCGGAAACCATTCGAGCCATTTGCTCTCTGCCTTGGGTTTTTGGGGCAGGATGTGCTCCACCGAGATGACCGGATAGTCGTAACGCGCGCTGCCGTCCGACAGTAGGCTGTCGAGCCGAAGCAGGACTGGCAGCCGCGCCTTGGCTGAAAGAGAGTCATAGATCGGGCCATCCAGCTTCTCGAAGAACGCAAGCTGCTCTGGTGGTGTCAGTTGCAGTTCCGATTCAGGCCGATGGATGTCGGCCGATGATTCGATCTCATTGGTGACCTTCGCGAAGCGTTCGATACGATCGTTGACCCCTTGGCCAGTCACGAGCATGTAGTAGGCGAGTCGCTCGAGTTCGCGGAAGAACGCCTCCATCAGCGCCGGTTGTTCCCGATTCCTGACCGCATATGCCAGAGCAGGTGGGACCCAGTCATTGAACTCCAAGCGGTTGAGCCACCTGAGATGTTCGTTGACACCGTCTGCGTGACTTGGCGCGCTGTAGGCAGAGGTGCTCAGTTCTCCGTATGCTTGCGCCATCGGCAGCAGCAGGTCATCGATGAACTTGGTCGGGGTTCTGATCAGGTGAATGTGCTCCTCGAATTCCTTGAGGACGGTCTCCTTAGCCTTGGTTTTTCGGATAACGGTGCGAATGTGCCCAAACAGGGTATTGAAGTCGCCCCTGCCGAGTTCCTCTTCCGAGTCTTCCCATTTCCGGCTGTAGCCTTCGCGTTGCGCGTCGGGAATGGCGCCGATGATCTTCGCCTTGAGAATGTCGGTCGCCGTTAGATCCAGGCCTCGGCTGTTGAGCACGGAGAAGATTCTGTAGGCAGAGTCCTGGTCCGGGGTCGCGACGATGACGAGAAAGCAGCGTTGCAGAATGAACTGCGCTAGCTCCACGCGTTCTCTCTCGCCCATCTCGTTAAGCCGTTTCTGGAAATACCGAGCGTTGTCGCGGAGGTTCAGGTGGCTGTCGGCCAAGCCAGCTTCAAGTTTCAAGAGACCCTCGAAGCCACCATCGAGTTGGACGTGCTTCTTAAAAAACTCAGCATCGCGCTCACGGAGGGTCAACCGGAAGCGATCCGCGGTTCCTGCGAAGGTGTCGCCCTGCTCGTACAAGCGCTTCGTGATCTGCACGCGCAGCGTGGGATCGATGTTGGCTCTCACTGCGGCGAGCAAGAGCGTCAGCGTTGTCAGTCGCTGCTGCCCGTCGACGACGTCGGCGTCAGGCGCATCACCTTTGATCAGCACAATGCTGCCTAGAAAGTATGGCGGCATGTCCGCAACCAGGCCTGGGTTGGCTTGGATGAAGCCCAACAGGTCCTCCACCAGCTCCCGCGCCTGTTCGGTGGTCCATGAGTAGGGACGTTGGTAGTCCGGGATTCGGAAAACAAAGTCGTCGCTGAAAACCTTTTGAATCGACTGCTCTTGCGCAACCAACGTTTTTGCCATTTTTGTATGCTTCTCTCTATCGCCGACTATCTAAAGTGCTGATGTTAGTCACAAGATGAGTCTCTCGGCCTCCCCACAACTGGGGATTTGCACATCATTCGGCAAAGAGCAATAGTGTTGATTTCCATAGAATCCTGACCCAATTTCCATGAAACCAACACGAAATTCTTCAAAGCCCGTTGTGCCGAAGTGCTGGTCCCGGTTCAGTGGCGGTGAGCACATGGCATCTGGGGTATGGCCATTTTTTCATCTAAATTTGAGCCGAATTTCATAAAAGTTTTCACATCCGTTTGACCCTACAAATCGCTCTTATTCCTTGAACAAAAAACGCATGCGATGGGTCAATGCAAATGAAAAAACCGGGTCGATATTGAATGAACTCTGCGTTCAAATTGAGATGGCACCGTGAGAACGCACCGCCGCAGGATAACTGTCAGGGCCGGCAGCAAGGTGGCGCCGATCAGTGCGTATGCGGTGTGTGCGATCTATCACTCTCCGATTCCAAGGAATGAGCACCGAAGGTACGCACATGTCTGATGACCTATTCAGACAGATTGCTGAATGAGCCAGTGTTAGAGAGAGTCTGGGCCAGGTTTGCCTCTTCCTTGATCGAGGGCCATCTCGATCAAGACATCAATCCACTCGCCGGCATGGAAGCAGCTGATCTCGACAGGGTCCCAGCTCGCCGAAAACACCTTTCGTCCGCCGACAGGCCATATATCGAGCACCGTCATGAGTGATTCCTGGGTGGGCAATAGAAGCACGTTCTCGACCAGGATGACCTGAAGGCCACGGACCGTCAGGCAACGGTAACTTGGCTGGATTCCATTGCCGGGACACAGCTCCCCGGATTTCTTTGTCAGCGGGGCAAGAGTCTCAATCGCCAACGTGGCGATGTACTGTCGATTGTGGCGAGATTTTCGCAACTGGCACCTCCCTCCTTGGGGTGATAGATCTTCACTGAGACGATGGCCGGGAGGACGTCACCTGGGCCATCGCTTTCGCTCGTTCAAAGAGTAGTTGCCTGCAGCCGTTGAGAGTCGGTCCCGCAACGGGCGAAATCCCCTGGTCGGCCAGCTGTGCCGCGGCAGCCTTTGGGGAGCATCCGAGCTGCCTCGCCACATCTCGTCCGAACACGTACAACTGCTGGAATTGCGCCAGACTCTCTGCCGAAGCGCAGCGTTCTGTGCGTCTGCCCACCTGGCGTGCCGAGGTCTTGAGCAGTCCGGCGCGCACCAGCGCATACGCGACTTCCTGCTTGACGTCGAGCCGAACAGCGACCTGAGTGATCGTCATCTCGCCTTCGGCAGCATGGAATGTTGATGAAAACCAGTCCCGCAGCATCTCCCTTTCGAACAGCAATCCCCCCAGTCCATCCGGGCTCAGGAATCTGCCGATCGGCAGCAGCCGATCTGACTGAATGTCCGCAAGAAACCGTGCTAACTGCTCGGTGGTCCAAGGCCAATATCGAAGAATCTGGCGCAGCGTCACCATGTCGCGCGTCGGCTCAGCTAGAGGGGGCGCCCCGGCCAGCAACCGGGTCCAATGCTCGATCCAAGCGAGAGGTATGTCCCACCGGGAACCTCGAACTCCCTGCTGCCGTGCCTCGGGGCAAATGGTCGGCAGCATGGCCAGCAGGCGGCGCTCCTTGAGGCCGAGCGTGCGAGCGGCATCGCTGAGCGGGAGAACGTCGCGGACCATGGGCTGTATGGCCGCGACGTCCGTCTTGTTCACGACGAGAAACTTCCTTCCCTTGGCGCTCAGGCGGAGTTCGCCTTTCAGTTTTCCTTCGGCCACCAATGCGTTCAGCCGTGCGCGCGACACCCCCAACATGTCTTGCGCCCGATTTGCCGGAATCCACGACATGTTGTCTAGGACAGAGGCTGTCAGGCGTGTGTTGCGTTTGGCAAAGGCACCGGTCCAGTTCGCGGCCACATAGTCTTCGAATGCGCGTCGCAGAAAATCGAAGGCGGGATGGTTGAACCCTCCGTACAGCGCGGCATAGAAGCCACCGAAAACCCCCACGAACTTTCTTGCGCTGCCCTCGCGGCTGAAGGTCCTCAGCCGGTTCAGCAACATGAAGAAGCCATGCGGCCACGTGCACAGGACCTCGGCTGCCATGCACACGATGGGCCACGAGATTTCCAGCCGGTCGATGGCAAGCACCTTCTGGGGCGTACGCTGTCCGTCGGATGTGCCATAAGTGCCCAGGAGCCGGACCAACCGGACCAATTGAGCGAGCGTCAGTCCCCGCACTGCAGCTGGTTCCACGATCTCGCGGCCCATGGCGGCCGAGACAAGAGCGCGACTCAGGTTTGTGACGGCATCTGGCGCTGGACGTGTCGATTGGGAGGCCAGGAGATCGCCGCAGCCACACCACGAGAGGCTCGGTCTGCGCCAGGAGATACGCTGGCCGCATTCGCCGCAGGTGTCGACGAGCCAGCTGCCGCACAGCGCGCAAGCATCCGCGAACAGGATTTCCCACCCTACATGCCAGGTTTCCCGTGCGCGGAGGCAGTGAGGGCAAAACCGAGCCCACCGCACGATCCAGGGAGAGGAACATCCCGCATCAGCAAAGGCGAAAGACTCGCCCTCTTCGCTCAGCTGCAGGTCGACCAGATCGCGCACGCACAGCAGGTTGGCACTTGCAAGCCGGAACCGGTAGCCCATGGGCCCCTCGTCCGGCCGTCGCTGCGGTGTCAGCAGCAGGCTCATTTCTTTTTCTGCCTGAAAAGGAACATCATGTTCCTGGGTGCAGGCGTAGACCGGGGCCGCCATGTGATGCCCCCGGGGTCACACGCGCGCTGGCGCGATTGCTTACCGATCTTGCGAAAGGCGTGCGGATCAGACAGCCGCCTCATCTTCTTGGCCGGCGACCCGTTTTGATTCGTCTCGCTTTCTGCGATGAATTGCCAGAGACACCGATGGAATGAAAGATCGGCCAGGCACGGCCCGAAATAGCGTCGCAATTCCGGGGCATCCTTGCCCGGTTTCATGGCTTCGACCAGCGTCAAGGGCTCGCTAGCTGCATGCAGGAACAGGGTGTCTCGCAGGTAGTCCTGGTACGGTTGGTCCTCCAGCATTTGTGCGATGAGGCTGTGTCGCGTGCGGTGCAGGGCTTCAGCCGGCACCCGGTCCGTGATCATCGCAAAGGCTGGCAAGACAAGCTTGTCGATGAACTCGATCATCAGCAGCAGCAGGTCGATTCGCGCAACCGGTGACGGCGGGAACATGTTTTCCATATCGACTGTGCAGCAAGCGGAGATTGCGCGGGTCGCCGCGGCGGCGATCACTCCGCATAGCCGTTGCTTACCGGGGGAAGCGATTGACGCTGCAGTCCGCCACAGTTCAGTGCTGCAGATGCAGCGATCCACCGAAGGCACGTCCCATGAAAGATGCCTCTTGCACGTACCGCATGCGCCCACAAGCTTGCACCCGTGCCGGTGGCAGACATCGTACGAACGCAACTCCCAGTAGCATGGCGCAACCGCTTCTTGCGCCAGGCATTGGGGGCACACCATCCGTTGCTTAACTCGTACGTGCCTTGGCGGGAGCAATGCCGCACCGAGTCGCACCTCTGACGCCCGGCCACCGCTGCGGCGAACTGCGACCAGACGCGTGGCGAGCGTGTCGCTGTTGCACCCTGTCAGTTCGACGATGGCTTGAAGACTCTCGGTGGCCTTGGACAGAGACGCGAGCATCGGTCGACACAACGATGAGGCCATGTTGTGATCAGCGATGCGGCAGATGTAGGCGCGCAAGCTCTCGGTGGGACCCAATTCGGGTCGAAACAGAAGTTGATCCGTCATGTCAGTGACCACGCCTGGAAATCGACTTGGTCTTGCCGGTGTTCTTGCGCTTCGCGTGTCCTGCAGAGGTGTATTGATCGATGTCGTCCCAAATATCAAAGGGCTCACCCGGCCCCTTCAACACGCGCAGGCTCGCACCCTTGACGAACGGATTGAGGCTTTCCGGGGCTTCGCGCCACACCGACCGCACGAACGCTTGGGCGAGATCTTCTTGCGTGATGGCGCCGTCGGCGCCGCTGCCGCTTCGCGAAACGGCGTCATCGATGATCTTCACCACGTAGTCGATCAGCCCGCAGCTGGCATAGAAGAAGCGCCGGGCCATGTTCGCTTCGGAAAAGTCGACACAAGGCACAGGCACGCTCTCCTGCAGATCCTTGAGCACGCCGCGGAAATCCAATTGCTGTGCCTTGGTCTGAAACCCAAACGGCTTCATGTAGTGCGGTGCCCCGAAGCGACGGCGCAGTTGAGGGTTGCTATTGACGACAGCGATTGCACGAGGCAGGCCCGCCAGAACGACGGGGATGCGCGCGCGCCGGATCAAGTTCTTGAGCCAGTCGGAAACCCGCTTGAATTCCGCCGTCCGGTGTCCGTCGATGAAGTGCTGAAATTCATCGATGAGCAGCAGTTGCACGCCGCATTTGCGAAAGAAGAGTTCAATCCGGCGCGTCTTTGCGGTGGCAGTCCCCTGGCTGGCCGCCCCATCGCCCAGGGCGTCGAGAATGGCTTCGGCCAGCGTCTTCACCGAGGGGGACTCGGGCGTATCTACCCTCAGCACCGGAATGTTCGCACCCTCCTTCGTTCTCGTGCGCGGAAAACGTGCCTCGTAGAAATCGAGCGCGGTTGACTTGCCGCTACCGGTCTGGGCAACCAGCAAGATCCCGTCGGCGACGCCAGCCTTGAGGCCTCGATGGTGCACACGTGCGATCTCTCGGATCACGCGTGTGAACTCACGGTGTTCGATGACCTCCTTGCGCAAGGTGAATGCTGCGAGCCGGTCCGTAGGGGACATCGCCTCTTCCTCGGCCAGCCCCAGTCGCTGCAGGAATTCGAGTTCGTTGCGTGCGTTCATGCGTGCATCTCCTGGTTGCGTTCGGTGCGCTTGAAGCTGGGCAGTTCATCGTCAGCACCCGGGTCAAGCTCGGGGAGCACCGCAGCAGCGGTGTTCACGGGCTTGCGGGCTCGTTGCAGAGGGCTTTCATCCTGGGTGTCGAGAATCTGTTCGCTGTCATGCAGCAGAACCGTCGCGCCGGCCTTGCGGGTGGCGGTCTTGTGGGCGAGAACGGCTTCGTCGACGATGGCCTGGATCTCGGCCTTGACCGCGAGCAACTGATCGGCGACCCATTCATTGCCAAAGCGCTTGCGAACCTCCGCGACGCAGAGGTGATGTACGTACGCGTTCAGACCGGCTGCGTAGTCGCTTCGGACCGCCGGCACCTCGATGAACTCGTCCAGCTGTGGATCCAGGACGGTGATGTACCCGACGTCGTGCTCGAAACCCCTCAGGTGGACTTCGGGGTTGCCGCCCGCGCGCTGGCGAATGACCTGAAGCAGTGGCGAGTTGTAGCGCAGGTTGTCATATTCGACACCGTAGTGAAACAGCGTTCGCGTGGCCGCGTGTCCCACGATCGTGTCCAACTGCTTCGGGTAAGCCGGCAGCTCGATCACGCAGTTGCTCTCCTCTTCCTGCCAGACCTCCAGCGGCGTGCGTCCCAGGAGACCACGGTGCGGGGTCTTGTGGTACACGTCCGCGATCCACTTCACCAGCAGGTGGACGAAGACTTCCAGGTCGATGGCTGCGTGTTTCTCGCTGGCGTAGTCTCCGCGCTGCTCGACGTTAGAAAACGTCGTACCAGGCAGCATGTGCACCAGCCCTTGGTTGACGGTCCTGAACATCCGCTCGATGGCGCCTTTCATCTCCGGATGCGCCACGCCGCAGTAGGTGAGCTCGATGCCCATTTCCTGGCAGATGACCTCCACGGCATTCGCATGCAGTTCCATGCCGTTGTCACACACGATGCACTCGGGGATCCCGCGTGCGGGCCACGGCCCCTTGATGCCTGGGTACTTCGCCAGGATCTGGTCCTTGGGCAGCATGAGCATGCGCAAGCAGTAAAGCACCGATGTCGAGGACGGCGCGTGAAAACTAATGTAGAAGCCCTGGACCATACGGCTGCGACGGTCTATCGCCAGCGTCAGCCAGGGCCGACCGAGTACCAGACGTGTGAGCTTGCAGATGATCATCAGGTCGACCGGTGTGTGGTCGATCTCAACGCGCTCGAGGATCTTGTTGACATTGACGCCATCCACCGCGCTGCGGAGCTCCTTCGCCGTAGCTACCTTGCCTTGGCGCGTGTTCTGGGTGATCTGGTAGTAGAGGCTTTTGAGCCATCGGTAGATCGTCGCAGGGCTCGGTACTGCGATGTGTTCCGATGCATCCAGGCCCTGGTTAACGCGCTTAACCTTGGTTCTTACGGCTTCGACGACCGCTTTCCCGGGCTTTTTTTGTGGCGTGAGGAACACCTCGGCCACGGCCTCGTCGAAAAGGCTTCGCTGCGTAGCGTCATAGGTACGCCCGGAGTTCCTGCGCCCGTCCTGCAACTTGGTGATGCACTTCGTCACGGCGAACCTGGACCACCAGCGCCAGACCGTTTCGGGCGACGGCGGTTGGGCGTCTTCCAGCTCAAGCGCGACAGCGCGGATCTTGGGTGCTAGCTTCTCGTGGCTCGAGACGAAGGGTTGACCCTCCTGCTTGAAGAGCCTCAGGATCCCGTTGAGATAGTCCGCCTTGCGCTTGACGTCCTTCTGCTCATCCTCTGGCAGGGACTTCAGGTCCTTCGGCGTCGTGAAGTAGAAAACGTTTTTCGAGGCTCCGAGGCTTTCTTCATCGATCTGCCACTCGCCGCCCACCCACCTGCGGTGGAGCTCGGGCTCCTCCAGGTTGGTGAGCTCCCCGGCGTCGTCTTCGAGCTGGAACTTGCCGCTTGCGAGCCGCCGCACCAGGGTCCAGCCGCGCGTTTGCTGCAGGAAGCGCAAACCCTTCTTAAAAGAGAAACGAACCATTGCGGCCTCCTTCAGCATCGGCGAGCCAGACGAGAGAAGTCGCCACAATGGGTGCCTGCAGATCGATTCGCAGGCGACCGGCGGCGACCAGACGCAAGACATCTTCGATACCGCCGATCTGTTCTGCAGCTTCAGATATCGTCCAGACGGGGCCATCGCCCAGCCGCTCGACCAGCGCATCTGTGCAAGATGCTCGCTTGAGCCTCCTGCCGCTGCTGTGCAGGCGCCGCAGATTGCCGAAAAACGGCTCGCGGCGGATGTCGTTTTCCGTCAGCACGCGGTAATGGCGGCCCTGCTCTTCGAACCGTTTGGCGATGGCGCCGAGCTTTTCGCTGATTTCTTTCGTCGCGACCCGCGCTTCGGGCTTGATCTCAATGAGCAGCTCGCGACCATCGCCAAACACGGCCCGGAAGTCGGGCACATAGCGGCGTGGTTGATCGCCGCCGTCGTAGTAGATCTCTATCGACGGCTGTTCTTGATAAGTCGCGACCTCGTGGAGGTACTCCAATGCCAGGATGGCATCGCGCTCGAGCAACGACTCCCACTGCACCATTCGCCCCAGCTTCCGGGACGGAAACTTGCCGCGGAACCTCTTTCCGCTACGGGTGACAACCTTTCTGACTCTCATCTCACTCTCCTTCAGGCAACAGTTCTCCTTCCCGGTGAGGTGGACGTTTTGAAGTCCAGTTTTCACCGGGTGTGACGGATCACGGGCCGGAGGGCGTTGACTGGTTCTGCGGGACGGAGAGACACTAAAGGCCCTCACCTGTCGGATCTGTCCGTCCTTAAGAACCGCGCCGCCGTAAGGCCCAGCGCGGTTTTTTCGTTCAGCCCATAGGCATTCCCTCCTTGGTTTCACCGGCGGGAAGACCGCCTGCCATCACGCGCAGCAGCGCCCGGCTGCCACTGGGCATTGAGGCAAGCCAAAAAGCGATCTGCATCAAGGTGTCGCGGAATGCAGGGTCGCGGTCACCCAGGGCCCGCGCAAGGCGCGACAGCTCCCACGCGAGCATCACCTGCTCGGCTTCCTCAGCGGTCGCATGCAGCGCTTCGATGAGTCGCTTGACCTGGCGCAGCTGCGGCGGCGGACGGCGCCCTCGCTCGATGGCAGCCAGAAAGGATTGATCCATCCCGGCTGTCAGCGCCAGTTCCTTCTGGGAGCGCCGCTGCCGCTCCCGCAGGGCTCTGATTGCTGCGCCGAAAGCCCGGATGCCGATGTTCGAGTGAATTGCGCTCTCGGCATGTCTAGGTGCTGTGCCCTCGACCGTTGCCGCGTGGTGGGCATCTCCAGCGACGGCAGCATTGCTGTCGGGTATAGCTTCGCTGACCTGACGAATCCAGCTCGCGACGTCTCGCCGCAGCGCAAATCGGCCGCGGCGGTTTGGCAACACCACAAGCGGGACAGGCACCCGGCCGCGGTGGGCGGCCTGGCGGAATGCGCCCGGCGTTGGATATCCCAGCAAGTGCCAAAGATCGGTTCCTGGAATCAAATCCAGGTCTCCATCACTCCCGCGCTTTCGCTGGAGGGGATCTTGTGGGCGGTTCTTGTTCAAGGTTGTCGTTGCAAGTGATACCTGTCACATGCTGTCAATCCTGTTCTTGAAAGTCGAATGGAAAATTATTCGGAATTGTTTGCACCGCAGCTTATGAAGAAGAGATCCAAACCTGGGCGCCCCAGCAGCCCCTTCCATGTTGAACTCCGGGGACTTCTTGCGCGGGTTTGGGTTGCTTGTCTCTTACGAGCCACGGGGGCTGCAGACCTGAAGGAGTTGGCGCTGATCTGTAATGAACTTTTGCCCGATACCTACCCCAAGCGCGTTCAAGATTGGGAGAGATATGCTCGCGGCGAGCATGCGCCATCGCTCGAACGCGGCGGCGCACCCGGGATCGTCAGGATCCTGGGCTCACACTTTCCGGTGACGCTGCGGGTAGCAGAGCACCCGATCTGGAGTGTCTTGGATCCCGGGATGGAAATCGGGACCACAGTGGCTGATCGCATGCTGGCCAAGTTGCATCCAGTGGTGACCGAGCCATTCGTTGCGAGCCGAACGGAGGCAACCATCGTGAGGGACTGGAGATACCTAGACAAGCCACGCAGGGTCTTTCCGCAAGCGCATGCCCTCGTGATGGATTACATAGCGTGCTATCTCATCCTGTTTCGCAACACTAAGGAAAACTGCCCTCCGACCATATGGGTGAGCACGCTGGACAATTTGGCCGCAGCCGTGTCGATCGCGCCACGTTCGCTCGAGCTCGAATGTCTCGGTGACGCACTTGAGAAATTCATTGATCGGGCATTTCTCTCGTCCGATATCGGACCGAGGTGGCAGGCGCCAGATTGGCCCTTCTATCGCGGATTGCCAATGCCTGCTCACATGCCCGAGGTCAGGGCTGCTCGACTTTCACGAGGCGCAAAACATGTCGCGGATGCTACTGGAAATCTCAAGCCAGTGACTGTTTCGGGACTCGGCAGAGGCCTTGCCGCGCTATTGGACGGCTATCTCACGGGACCCGTAAACCCCGCGCACCTTATCTTCAACTGAAAAGTTGTTTCTTGATGCCTTGAGTGCACCGCTGACGAGACGGAACTACCAATGTGAAGCTGCTCATCCTTTCGGACCTGCACCTCGAGTTCGGGATCTTCAACGTCCCGAAGGTCGACTACGACGCAGTGATCCTTGCCGGAGACATCTTCGTCCCCGGTTCCAAGGCCATGCGCTGGGCCCGGCGAGCAGACATTTTCGGGGACACGATCCCGATTCTGTCCGTGCCGGGCAACCACGAATTCTACAGCGGGGTGTTCCAGACGACGCAGAAAGAAATGGCGCTGACCGCGGCCGCGTGCAAGGTTCATCTCCTGGCACCCGGCGAGGCCGTGATCGCCGGCGTCCGCTTTCTGGGCTGCACGCTGTGGACAGACTTCGAACTGCCGATCCAGACCAAGACAGGGTCGCTGGTAGACACCGAACGGGCCACGAAGGCGGCCAAGGTCCGTCTCAACGACTACTCATCGATCCGGTGGGCCGAGGCGCAGGAATCCTCCGACGCATCCGTGGTAGCAGCCAAGCCCAAAAAGCGCCGCCTGGTACCCGAAGACACACTGGCGCTCCACCAGAGTGACCGCGCCTGGCTGGCCCAGAAGCTGGCGGAGCCCTTCGACGGCCCCACGGTGGTTGTGACCCACCACGCCCCGCACCGAAACTCTCTCGCGCGGCACTATCAGTCCGACTGGCTGTCCGCATCTTTTGTGAGCGAGCTCCCAAGTTCCTTCTTCGAAGTGCCGTCACTCTGGGTGCATGGTCACATCCACGAGAGCTTT
>Ga0163161_10000061_pt1 | contig 112295 bp, 91 predicted proteins | sample S45metaG_FD_129847 | JGI IMG/M metagenome (GOLD analysis project Ga0163161, IMG submission 129847) | Switchgrass rhizosphere microbial communities from Kellogg Biological Station, Michigan, USA - S4-5 metaG | ecosystem: Host-associated > Plants > Roots > Rhizosphere > Soil | place: USA... | reverse complement strand
TTCGTCTTCCTTTTTATAAGAAGTAAGTTCAAAGTAATCTACTATTATCTCAGGCAATAATAACTTAAGAAGGTCAATAAAAGAATCTTGCATTAGGGGGAATTTTAAAATACAAATATCTAGGTTTTAATATTTCCCCACAACAATATGTCTTGATCCGATAAATGCTTTAATTTTTGCATTGAAAGATTCCGCTGAAGTATTTGTACTCCTATTATTAAAATAGTTTAAGATTGACTGGTAATTAAAAGTTATGGTATTGAGCAAAATATTAAAGTTTTTAAAACCGGATTCCTCTACATTTTTGTACCAATGTGCCAGCTTGGTCATGGCAATATGTTTATCATTATTGTTATTATAAATTCCTCGAAGTTGTTGGTTTAGATTGTAAGCTATTTTTATATTGGGATATAGATTAAATAGCATTTGTGCTCTTTCCTTTTGAGTTTGAGTCCATTTTTTACGAGATTTATAAAGCAGATACCTACTTCTTGCCAATAGTTGTTTTACAGAATCTCCGTTGGATAAAAGCTGAGGGGTGTATGTTTTATTTTCTGATTTTGCCTGTAGGATTAATTTTAATCAGGACGGTCGAAGGTTCGAATCCTTTTGCGATGGCATCAATAGTCATTCAAATTGAGTGATATTTTTGTTTTTATAGCTTTTCGTAAACTTTTAGTTATTGCGCTAATTCTCATTTTTATTGAGTCAATATTATTCATTAGAATAATAGACATTTATATAATTATCTTAATTTATATAAATGCGTTTTAAATACCTACTGATTTTTTTTATTTTGTTTTCTATCAAGTCCGCTTCACAGATTTTAGAAAATAAAAAAGACTTTCGTGCAGCAGATTCGCTGTTGAAAGAGCCTAGTTTTTCTGTTCACAAAGACAATTATTTTTTAACTGGTGTACCAATCAATACAGATATTACTAGAAATACTGCTGATGTAAAATATCAGGTAAGTTTTAAACTACGATTAAAATCGAAGCCATTATGGGGTGGTTTTTTTCCATATTTGATGTATACTCAAAAAGCTTTTTGGGATATTTATGCAAACTCAAAACCGTTTTCTGAAATTAATTTTAATCCAGGTTTGGCAGTTGTGCGTCCATTTTATTTAAAAGGTGGAAGATTGACCTATGGAACAATTTCAATAGAACACGAATCTAACGGAAGAGATTCTATTTACTCCAGAACTTGGAATATGCTTGCGTTTTCATTAAAATCACAAATTTCTCCACGATGGGTTGTGGGACTAAGAGGATGGATTCCCCTTGTAGATAAGGAAGATAATCCGGAGCTTACCAAATATGTAGGATATGGTGAGGCAAGTGCAATTTATCAAATAAAACCTGGTCGATGGAGTGCAGATATCCTTTTCAGAAAGGGAAGCGGACTGATTAATTATGGATCTTTGCAGACACAAGTAAATTGGCGACCCTATAAAAATGAGAATTATTATTTGACATTGCAATGGTTTGTAGGGTATACTGAAAGTTTAATTGATTATCAGGAGCACAGAAGTATGGTACGATTGGGATTTACTATCAAACCTGAAGGTATGGGGATTTTTTAGTTTTAAAAACAAACAACTTTAGGGTTTAAGTATATTTTGTTTGAAGAGGGGAACTTTTACAATAAAGCGATACAAACAAAAACATTCCATGAAAGTGTTTTTTGTTTGTATCTGAAAAGGATAATATCATTTTTTATGAGCAGGCCAAAAAATCGAATTTTTTAGAAGAGTCTTATAAGCTTCATTTTGGAACAAATCTGGAGAATGTCCCATGAAAATATATACATTTCTGGAAGCAAAATGTTCATTTGTCCATATAACCGGATGATCGCCCATTTTAATTTTTGAAACTGGGAATAAGTTGTTTCATCTACAGAGGCTAAAACATGTACATTTTGTCGAGGGCTTTTATCATATATATATACCATTCTTCCTTTTCTATAAAAAAACTTATAGGAATTCCTTTAATTACAGCATGAGATTTGTCTTCAATATTTACCTGAGCTTTGGCAAATGTTGGAATATAATCTACAAACCGTATTCCTCCCATAAAGTCAGAAAACCATTGCCACATCGGGTAACCGTCCATATTATTTTGAAGGAGATGCATGTAGGCTCTTTTTGCACCATCTAGATATTGTTTGGATGTAAATTCTCCATTCTTATCCCATTGCGAAATTCGGGCAAGAGCAGCAATTGCCATTCCGCCACCTTCTCTAAAAGCACTTTGGTATTCGTTTGTAGTTACGCTATTTGCTTTAAGACCAACAATTCTTCTGGCAGATGGATCTTTACCAAAATAGCTAAAAACAATCATATAAAAATAATCTTCGCCAGAGAGACATCGCATTAAGTAATCAACTCCCCAGAGCGCCTCATTGTTTAGAGAATCTTTTATTTTTCATTCTTTTAATTCTTTCGAAATTGTCTCTGATATATTAACAAGTGACCATGTAACCAAAGGTATTTGCTGAGGCGATACAAAATTGGCATAAGCCAAATGCGAAAAATATTTACTGACGTCGCCAAAAGCATCGCACCATCCGCCATGAACATCTACTTTTTTTGTACTGCCATACAGCAGCATATTTTTATCGGCATTAAGTTCTTCGGGAGTATTAGCTCTTTGCTTGTTATAGTAATGGACAATTGATGAAATTTTTGAACCCTTGGTATCAAAACCAATCTGATTTACATAAATAATAGGCTTGCTATAAGCAATAAAAGAAAAAAGCAGTAGTGCCAGATATACTGATTGTCTAGAGAGCTTTAGCATGGTTTGGTTTTTTGGATAGGATGACTTAGTTTTTAGTTTTTTACAAAAGGCAAATTACAAAAAAGTAAAACTTTACGTTTCTTTTATTTTTTTCTCTTTCTTTTTGTAAATAGAATAGGTTGAGTTTTTTACGAACATGATCTCAATTATTATCAGAGAAAATTAGCTTTTTTGACTTTCTTGAGAAATCAAGTTGATGTGTATTTGATAAGCTTTTTTTAGAGTATTTGTAATTTAAATTTACCCCATAAGGTGTCAATGTTTTCTGGGATCAGAGTATTATTTGCTCAAAAACTTCAATTTTTGCCAGAAGGCCAGCTTGTTTGTGTTTGTTACTAAAATAAAGAAAAAGCATCTTTATTTTACAAAATAGCTTTTTTTAGTTTTCTTTTAAGAACTAATTAGAATGTAGTAGAATGATTTTCAACATGTTTATTTATAGATAATAAGAAGTTTCTTTGGAACGAAACACAATTTGTAACTTTTGTAAGGGAGTTTTTTAGGTAAAGTAAAAATAAATGTACTTTTTTCTTTCTTAAAAATAAATACTATAAGATAAAACTGATATTAGTCAAGAGGTAATTGTTAATTGTAAGTTATTGGTATTTAGTTTGTTAAATGTTTGAGAAGAATTATCTTTTTTCAGATTAAGTGCGTGATAATATGCGGAATTGGTTTGTTGTTTTTCAGATTTTTTTTGTTAATTTCATAAACGCACAAATGTAATTTATTGTTTTTCAGTATTTTATGTTTTTATTTGTTATTATTTCTGCTTTGAAAAAAAATCTTGTTGATTGCCCTTAATTAAGGATTACTTTTTTTTACTACACGCCTTATAATTACTACTAAGAATTAATTAATTATTTAATCATTAAAAGTTATTATTATGAGACTAAAATTATCTTTATTACTCGTTTTTATTATTACGTTTTCATGGTCACAGACCACGAAAACATTTACCACGAATGGAATACTTGCTATTCCCGCTGGTGTAGCTAGTATTAATGCCCAGGCTTGGGGTGGTGGTGGATCTGGCGGAGGAGCCAGTGGCTCAGGAATTCTTTTAGGAAGAGGTGCTGCTGGTGGAGGTGGAGGTGCTTATGTTAGTGCGACATTGTCCGTTGCTTCAGGGCAGGTTATAAATGTCGAAGTTGCAGGTCAAACACCCGGAACTTCAGGAAGCAATGGAACTCATGGAGGTTTTTCGACTATTACAGGATTTGAATCTTCATTTTTAGCTGCCGGAGGTTCTGGCGGAGGAGCAAATAATGATGGAGGTACCCCACTTGGTGGTAATGGAGGTTCAGTTTCCAGCTCTGCCGGAACAGTTAAGTTAGCTGGCTTTAATGGTGTTCAGGGTAATACGTGGTCACTTTTATCCTTGTTGCTTACTTCAGGTGCTGGTGGTGCCGGTGCAAATTTAGGTGGTGCAGGTGGTGCAGCTGTTGGAAGTCTTATTTTGGGTAATGCACCTGGAAATGCCGGATCAGCACCTGGCGGAGGTGGTAGTGGTGCCATAAATTCGGCGCTGGGTACTGCTCAGGTTGGTGGAGCAGGTGGAGCAGGACGGGTCATTATTTCGTATACTTGTCCTACTTATAATATTACTGGTGCAACAGCGTCAAATGTTTGTATATCAGGTGGTTCTAATGAGTCTTTTGTGACAGTAGCGTCAAGTGCTGCAGCATTACCGGCAGGTGGTTATACGGTTACTTATAACAGAAGTAATCCTAATGCTACAGGACTAACAGCAAATATGACTGTTACTACAACAGGAACCGGTACATTTACAGCAACAGGATTTACTGCTGTAGGTAATAGTATTATACAAATTACTAATATTACTTCTCAGTCCTGTTCATCTAATATTACTTCTAATAATACAGCTACAGTAATTATTTCTCCGGCAACGGTTGGTGGAGTTGTAAGTGGCGGAACGACTATTAATACAGGAAACACAAGTGGCTTATTGACTTTATCCGGACATACAGGATCAGTCGTTAAATGGCAGTCATCTGTTAGCCCTTTTACGACTTGGGTTGATATAGTCAATACTAATGCAACCTATACTTCTGGAGTATTAAATGAAACTACGCAATTTAGAGCCGTTGTAAAGAGTGGTACCTGTATGGGTGTAAATTCTGAGCCAACAACAGTAATAGTAACAACAATACCATCAATACAGCTTGCAGAATTTGCTAGTGATGTTTGTTCGGATGGTAGTGCAACAACTACATCATTATCATACAAAGGAACAACTGGAAATCCGTTTTCATACAGTATTGTCTGGAATTCCTCTCCAGTAAATAGCTTTGCAGCTGTTACTGATGCTGCATTGCCGGCTAGTCCGATCACTATTAATGTTCCTGAAGAAACTGCAGAGGGAACTTATACAGGAACATTGACTGTAAAAAATGCGGGGGGTAATAGTATAGGAAAAACTTTTGAAGTTACTGTACGTAAAACTCCTTACATTAGTACAACGGGAACAATTACTCCTATTACTGCAAGTACCAATTCACAGTTTGCTTCATTATTTTATTCCGGCACTTCAGGTAGTCTTTTTCTTTATAGTATTGATTGGGATTCAGCGGCAAATGCTGCTTTATTGACAGATCAGGTTGAATCTGCATCTTATTTTCAAACAGAAGGAGGCTCATTAGATACAATTGTAATACCTGCAAATGTTCCAGCAGGAATTTATAATGGCACTCTGTACCTTTCTAATCTTACGGGTACATGCACTTCAAGTCAATCAGTATTAATATTAATAAACGAACCCGAACCTCCAACGATAGAGCTGGCTGATTATGCAGAAAATGTTTGTTATAATGGCAGTGCAACAACTACATCATTATCTTATCAAGGAACAACAGGAGATCCGGTTACATACAGTATAGTTTGGAATGTTTATACAGAAACAGGTTATCTTGAAGATGTTACAGATGCAGTTTTACCGTCAAGTCCAATTACAATTAATATCCCGGCAGGAATTCCAGCGGATACTTATGTTGGAAAATTAAAGGTAAAAAATACAAATGGCGATGTTAGTGCCTCGTACACTTTTAGAGTAGTTGTAAATCAAACTTTTGATATTACAACAGAAGAATATGCTTCTCAGGTTTTCCAAAGTACTAACGATCAGAATACAAGAATATCTTATTATTTAGAACCAGGTACTCTTAGTCCTACGAGTTATTATATTGATTGGAATCCAACAGCAAATCAGGCTCTATTGGCTGATCAGCCCGATACTTCTTTCTTTTTTGATCCTAACGCAGCACTTCCGGAAATAAACACAATTTATGTTCCGGCTAATCTTTCGCCTGGAGTTTATAGTGGTACCCTATACGTTACCGATGGTATTTGTGTTGTATCTAATGAAATCGGGTTAAATGTTTTGGCAGCATCAGCATTTTCTAAAAGTATAGCAGCAACACCAGAGATAGAAAATTTTGCAAAAAACGCAATTTTGGTTACAACTTTAAACAAAGTGATTAATGTAAGTTCTTCTGATCAAAATATCAATAAGGTGTTTGTATATGACACATCAGGAAATTTAATCTATAAAAAGAATACAGTTGGAGATTCTAAATTAGTTATCGATAATTTAGGAGCAAGTAATCAGATTTTAATAGTTAAGGTGATTTTAGATGATAATAGTATCAAAACAAAAAAAGTCATTCATTAAATTAAAATCAGAATTAAAATTCAAAACCATTTGTCGAAAGATAAATGGTTTTTTATTTGCTAATTCTTTGTTTTGGTGCGATTTATTTTTTTTTATTGAATTTGTTGTAAGAATTTCTAGCAATACCTGTTATGGAAAAATTAAAACGCCCGGTTTATAGCAAAGCCGGTACTGATGATTTTTTTTTTAAAGATGCGCACAGAAATAAACGAAACTATTTTACAAAACTGATCCTTGTACCAATTTAATATTATTAAGTCTCTGGAACTGGTAATTCTCTTCTTTTTATTTTATTCCTGTATTCTGCTGTTTGGAAATAATACTTCTTTACTATTTTTCTTTTATATTTTGTGCGGCATAACTATGATCGTACTTTTTATAAATGCTTTTCATGATGCCACCCATGGCGCACTTTTCAAAAAATCAAAACATAACGAATGGTTTATGTATATATTCGAGTTTTTTGGCGGTAATCATTGGCTTTGGATGCACAGACATATTAACCTTCATCATGCTTATACCAACGTTCCCGACTGGGATATAGACATAAAACAAAGCGACATCATCAGGATTTTCCCTAATAGTCCGTTGTTTGATTATCATAAATAGCAGCATATTTACATGTGGATGATTTATCCGTTTTATAGTTTAAATTGGATTTATATCAGAGATTTTAAAGATTTTTTTGGGAAGAAAGACAACTATATAAAGAAAGTAGTAGATAAGATTCAAACAGATCAAATCTATAAAATGTTTGTCGCAAAAGTGATTAATCTTTTTTATTTGCTTTTTATGCCAATGATGTTGCTTCATCAGCCTTGGTATATAGTTTTAGGAGGTTGGTTTGCCATGCATTTATGCGGAAGCATGCTTGGAGTTGTAGCGCTTGTGTCGACTCACGTTGATGAAGATGCTCATTTTCCGGGAACGGACGAAGACGGAAATCTCTCAGCAACATGGGTAATGCACCAAATGATTGTTACCAAAGATTTTAGTACAGACAGTAAACTGGCCAATTTTTTATACGGAGGTTTTACGCATCATGTTGCAGATCATCTTTTTCCGGGAGTAGGTCATACTTATTATCCTTATATCACGCCAATAATACGACGTTATGCTCAAGAATACGACCTTCCGTATACCTCTTATCCATTTTATCACGCAGTTCGCTCTCATTTTAGAATATTAAAGAATAAAGGAGTCCAGGGAAATATTATGATGATAGGGGAGATATAAAAAAGGCTGTTAAAATTTAAATTAAATATGTTCGCTCCTGTACGGTTTTTTTTATGCAGTTATCTCATATTCTATTTTTTATAAGCTATGAAAAACATTAAACAATTCTAAAAAATAAATCAGCTTGACGATATCTCAATCACTATTTTGTTAATTCTGTTGTTTTTCTTTTTTTCTTTTGAATTATATGTAATTAGTCGGCTTATTTTGCTTTTTGTCGATTTTTAAAGCAATGTTAATTGAATATTAATACATATATTCGCAAAAATTTTTGTGAATGAAAGTAATATTACACTTATTAATATTTGGTTGCTTTTTTAGTGGTGCTCTTTACGGGCAAAATGAGACCAATATTACCTATGGTTTAAAGCTTGGCGGGCTGTTTTCTAAAATCAGCAATTTGCCGGAAAGTATCAAAGGACGCGATAATACCTTTGATAATAGTGTAATGGAAAGTAAAGGCGCCTACGGATTAGAAGGCGGATTTTTTTTGAATTGCAAACTTCACGATACCCGCGTTGCCATGCAGCCTGAGATTTTATTCAGACAATCAGGAGAAACAGTTAATTATCATGATGCTACAGGCAAAGAATTTGAGTTAGGTTTGCACTACTCGTATTTGCAAATTGGAGCTTTGTACAAAGTGTATCCGTATGAAGGTTTGAATTTAGGATTTGGAGCATTCTACGGAATCAGTTTATCAGCCAATAATGTTACTTATAAATCTAATGAAGCCGACGGAATGTATGACGTTGCGACCAGACAATTCTATAAAGATGGTTTGGACGGAACAGATGATTTCTCGTTGTGCTTTGCATTAGGATATGAACTACATGAAAGTATTCACTTCGATTTACGCTACTATCTTGGCGTAAAAGATGTAGTCAAAAGTAACTCTTCTTCCTTTCAGTTTATCGAAAATCAAAACAAAAGCAGTGTTATTTGTTTCTCGTTAGGCTACAGTTTTCATCAATGGTAATTTCAATAAAAAACATGAAAAAAATTATTATACTTCTACTATTAGTAAGTACAAAATCGCTATTTGCACAAGGTGACAGAGAGATTACTTACGGACTTTTTGCAGGCGGAATTTACTCGTCAATGTCTAATTTGCCAAATGTTATAATTTCGCAGCCTATTTATGAAGGTTATACTTTAGACGAAAAAGGAAAATTTGGCGGTACAGCAGGTTTGGTTATCAATTGGAAATATCCTTACGCAAAAGTTAGTATTCAAACCGAACTTTCGTATTCCGGACAAAGTACAGATTTAAATTATGAAGATATAAAAGGATTGAAGTATAAAATGACTTTTGGTTACAGTTATATCAATCTTGGGGCACAATTTAAATATTATCCTGTCGAAGGATTTTATATCGGAGCAGGTCCTTATGTGGGATTCAATATTGCGAGTGATAATATAAAATATACCTCAAATGCTCAGGAAGTATTTGGTGGTTCAGGCGCTTATTTTGAACCGGATGCTAATGTTCAAAAAGTACTAAAAGAATCTTTGACGGGGAAAAATTATTTCTACGGAATGTTATCTGCCGGATACGAATTTAGTTCCAATCTTTCTATTGGAGCCCGTTATACTTTAGGACTTACAGATGCTTTAGCAACCGAAGAAAATGGACATCACTACAGCGAAAATAATAACAAAATCAATAGCATTTCATTGATTATAGGCTACTCTTTTGACTTTGATGATTTAGCCAATTTCTAATCGTTGGCCATCCTTTAAAAACATAGAAAATATGTGTAAAAAGATTTTTATAATAGCTTTTTTGGGAATTTTGTTGGCAGGTAATTCCGTTTTTTCTCAAAAGAAAGTTTTACCCGGACTAGTAGAAGAACCACAATTTTGGATAAAATCCAGAAATAGTGGTGAAGCTTATTATTGGGAAAGCCTGACAAAAAAAGAAGCCAAAATATCAGGTAAAAAACAAAATGGGGCTGTTTTTAATTTCAATCCAAGTATTGTTTTTGATACGACACAAGATTCTTTGATTTTGCCATTAGGAACAGAAAGTAAAAGAAAACAGACTTTGTTTATGGTTTACAAAGTAAAAGATAGTTTGAAAGAACAATTTTTATGGACCATAAACGATCCTAAAAAAACACTTTCGGTGGCAACCAATAAACGATTAGTCGATTTAAAGAAATATTCTTATCAAACGTATCAGGAAAAAATCAAACCGCACAAAGCCAACATTCATTTTTTTCAGCAAAACGTAACTGACAGTGTTGCGAAGTTATCGTCTTTGACTATCGGACAGAAGTCGAAATTTGATAAGCTTCCGCCAGAAGAATTTAAAGGAAATATAAGTGAAATTTTGGTTTACAACAGAGTTTTAACAGGATTTGAAACCCAGAAAGTTGCCAGTTATTTAGCCATTAAATACGGTATTTCACTTTCGCAATTTGATATTAAAAATTACCTCAATAGTAAAGGTGAAACCATTTGGGATATCGAACACCATAAAGGTTTTGAATCTTCTATTACAGGAATTGGTCGTGATGATTCCAGCGGATTATTGCAGCCCAAAAGCAGTAATATGGCCGAAGAAGGACTTTTGACGATTGAAGTTAAAAGTAAATCAGATAAAATTCCGGATAATTATTTTGCTTTTTGGAGTGATAACGGGAAAAATCTTTTGGTTAAAAAACAAGAACAAGGAGAACCAATTGGGATTGCAAGAGAATGGCAATTAGATTTTACAAACCCTGCTGATTTAAGTCTGGATTGGAATTTTAATCCAAATTTTATAAAAGGAACATTACCAAAAGATACGTATTACTGGTTATTGGTTGATTATTCCGGTAAAGGAACGTATGACGAAAAAGATTCTGAATATGTTCGTTTAGCAAGTACTTCGAGCAAAGAAAAACTGGTATTGACAGATTTTAATTGGGACAAACAAAAAACGGGCAAAACAAAATTTACACTAAAAGTAGCACCGGAAATGTTCAGCAGAGTCTGGATTACTGAAGCAACTTGCGGAGTAACTGGATCCGGAGAATTAAATTATACTATAGAAGGAGGTCAGGCGCCATTTACGGTTACGGTTAAAAAAGAAGGAAGTGAAACCGTAGTAAAACAATGGAACCAAGCAGCAAAAAGTACTTCTGGATTGCAGCTTTCATCAGGAACGTATGATTATATCGTTAGGGACGGAAAAGGGAATTTATATTCAGAAACTGTTTTTGTAGCAGATAAGCAAGGAACATTTCCTAATCTTAAACCGAACTATTTGTTGACAGAAGGAAATGCTTTAACCCTCGATGCAAGTGCAGGTTTACCAAATGGAAATTATGAATATCAATGGTTTTATGAAGGCGATTTTATCGATAACAATCCCAAAATACTAATAGATCAGGCAGGTAATTATGAATTAAGATTACTGAACGGTCAGGAATGTAAAACATCAACCAAGATTGCAGTTGCAACTGATGGAAAAGAAATTACAGATTCGAGCGTGTTGATTCTATATCCAAATCCAACAATAGAAGGTCGTTTTTCTATCGCAATGCAGTTTCCTAAAAAGACAAATGCTACGATTTCTATCTATACTCCAACCGGTTCGCTAATAAAACAAAAACAACTCACGCAAGTAGAAACTTATTTGCATGAGGAGGTTATTCAAAGTGCCGCAGGAATGTATTTGGTAACGGTGAATTCTGATTTTGGAACTAAAACTTTTAAAGTTATTGTGAAAGACTAAAAGATTTAAGAATGAAGATTAACGATTTTAGATTTCAGATTAAAAAATCTGTTTGATCTGCTTGATCTGCAAGAGAAACATTTAGCGCAACAAAAATCTGCGTGAAAAAATATTTAGCAGATAGTAATATAGAACATTTGAAATAATTAAAAATAAATCGATTGCGTTATAATCGATTATCATACTTTATGAAAAATAAAATAATAATACTGGTATTTTTAATAGGTTCTTTTTTGTTTGCGGCCAATTTTGGACCGTACAAAATAGCTTCTTTATTTACTCAAACTACTTCAGAAAAGGAAACAGTTATTTCAAAGACAGATTCAATTGGAATTTATAACAGCGAAAATAAAAACACAAAATCATTCAGCGCAGATATTGCCGAAGGAATTATTGGTACAAAAGACGAATTTGATATTGATGATGCTTATGATAATGTTTTTCATCTTAAAGTTGATGTTTTACCTTCAAATGAAGAACATGCTTATCTGGAATATGAATTGTACGGTTACGATCAGGCAGCTTCGATTTCGAGAAGTTTAAACAATCAGCCGAGTATTGGAGGGCAATTTTTATCCCAAAATAAAAACTGGACAAAACAATCAGAATTGCTTTCTGAAAAGTCATTGCGAGAAGGCGATAACGTCTTATTGTTTACCGCTCCGGAAGGAATTTTGAATGGATATAAAATTAAAAATGTTCGAATTGTTTATAAATCGGCAAAACCATCATTTCATTATACATTATTAAAATCAGAAAATAAACTATATATCAAAGGAGCCAATTTTCCTTCTGAAATTAGAAAAATGAGTATTGGCGGAATTGCTATTGATGTCAATCAGCCTGAATTTGAATTGGTATTTGATGCTGAAACCGCTGGAAAATCTATTTTGGTTACCAAAGAAACTTCGACGGGAATTATAGTAAATGAAAGGTTAGAAACCAATCAATTTTTGAAAGTAGAGCGTTTCAGAGCAATTGAAAATGCCAAAGAACGTATTTCAAAAATTGTCGATTTTCAGATTGAAAATAAATTAGCTTACAAAGACTTTCTGGCTGTTTTTCCGGTTGGAGCTTTAAAAAATAATGTAGTAGTTTCCGTAAGCGGATTACGAAAAATTGATGTTGCGCCATTAAATTCTGCAATGGTAAACGTTACGGGAACAAATGCCGGTTTTAGATTATTACCACACGGAACCATTTTTGAAAAAGCCGTAACATTAGCAATTCCGTTTGATAAAAAAGCCATTCCGGAAGGTTACACCGAAAAAGATATTAATGTATTTTATTTTGATGAAAATAAAAGATTGTGGCAAGAAGTAACCAAAGATTCCTTAGACATTAAACAAGGGATTATTAAGGCAAAAACAACACATTTCACGGATTTTATTGCCGGAATTATCAAAATGCCGGAATCTCCGGAAACTTCGGGTTATACGCCAACGAGTATTAAAGATCTAAAAGCGGCAAGTCCATTAGTTGGGATTCAGTCCATTGCTCCGCCTTCGGCAAACGGAAGAGGAACGGCAAGTACAGGGTTTTCTATTGCAATACCAAACGGAAGAGGAGGAATGCAGCCGTCGCTTAATTTGCAATACGATAGTGATGGCGGTCATAGTTGGGCAGGAATGGGCTGGGATATTTCGGCACCAACAGTAAGTATCGAAACCCGTTGGGGAGCGCCACGATATGATGCATCAAAAGAAACCGAAACGTATTCGATTGCAGGAGAACAATTAATTCCAAATTCGCATAGAGTTGACTGGATTGGACGAACTACGGACAAACAATTTTACCCGAGACGTGAAGGTGCTTTTCAGCAAATTATCCGTAAAGGATCTTCTCCTAAAGATTATTATTGGGTTGTAAAAGATAAAAGCGGAATCACAAGTTATTACGGAGGAACTGATTCCGGACTTTCGTCAGATGGAGTTTTGCAGGATGCCAACGGAAATATTGGACATTGGGCACTTTGTTTACAAGCCGATTTAAAAGGAAATACTGTTACTTATGAGTACGATAAAAAAGACGGAGAACTCTATCTTAAAAAAGTATATTATACCGGTTTTGGATCTGATAAAGGAAATTATAGTGTCACTTTCGTAAAAAGTGGAGATTTAGGAGAAACAACCCGACCAGACGTACAAATTTCGGCAAGATTAGGTTTTAGACAATTGAATGATCAATTGTTGCGAAAAATAGAAGTACGTTATAAAGACGATATGATTCGTAGTTATGAGCTGAATTATACTTTGGGAGCGTTTAAGAAAACGTTGCTTAAATCAGTTTCTGAATATGATTCTGAGTCAAAATTGTTTTATACGAATACCTTAGATTATTTCGATGATATTCGTGATTCTTCTGGAAAATACAATCCTTTTGGACCGGAACAAACCTGGAGTGTTCCAAATGATAATCTTAAAAACAGTTCGATTCCATCTTTCAGTGATGTTTTATTTTCAGGAAAGCACTCTTTAGTCAGCAGCTCTGAGGGTTCTACCGCAGGAGTAAGTTATCGTATAGGCGTTGGATTGGCGCTTAATAGCGGAAGTTTGAAAGGATTTACAGTTGGTGGTCACGGAGGAAATAATTGGGGATCCTCTGATGTTGCCGTGATCTTAGAAGATCTTGACGGAGACGGATTGCCGGATAAGGTGTTTAAAACCAAAGACGGTGTTTATTATAGAAAAAATTTATCGGCAACAGGTCAAAATTCCTTTGGAGATTTGCAAGCCCTTAATATTAGCGATGTTGGATATTCGAAATCAACTTCGTTTAATTGGGGAGTCGATTTGAATTTAAAATACGGAAACATAGGTTACGAAGAACAGCGTTCGACCAATAAAACAAAAGTCTATTTTATGGACTTTAATGGCGATGGTTTAACTGATTTTGTTCGTAACGGACAAGTATATTATAACCGATTGGAAAACGGAATTCCAACTTTTAGAAATAGCAGTACGGGAACTCCGTCTCCTGTTTTTGGAGGAGGAAATGTAACGATTCCGGGATTTACAACAATCTCTGCAGCAGAAATAGAAAAACAAAATCCGCTGCACGATGTGGTTCGTATGTGGGAAGCTCCGGCAAAAGGAATTGTTTCTGTTTCGCATGAATATCAACTTTTAGAAGAAACTACGCCAGAAAGAATAAAAGCTCGTGCCGAATATGTAAATAATGCCGGTACTGATAAAGCAGATGGTGTTCGTTTGTATTTTCAAAAAGGAAACCAGTTGATTTGGGATGAAACCATTGGAGCAACTGATTATTCGGTGAAAACCAAACAAAATAATACAGTTTCTGTCGAAAAAGGAGAACGATTGTATTTCAGGGTCAGTTCATTAAAAGATGGAAATTTTGATACCGTAAATTGGGATCCGGTTATTACATATTCGCAGGTAAAACAATATGACAGAGATATTAATGGAAATTTAGTCGACAGCGATTTTACGATTACTTCAACTTTAAAAGATGTAAATACATATTCATTAGCAAAATACCAGGCAAGTACAGATTTTTTCAGCAGTTCTCCTGCCGGAAAAGTAGTTCCCGTTGCCGGAAATGTTGTATTGAAAGGAATTTTAAATAAACCCGTTACTTCAGATCATATCAAATTGGTGATTACCAAATATTATCTGGATGGTACGAATGCTCCTGTAGTTTTATTCGAGAAAACTTTTCTGGCAAATGATGTTGCAACTTTCGATTTGTCAACTATAAGTTTACCGACATTCGAAGCCGAAACACAAATAACCGTAGCATTAGAAACGGAAACAAATATCAATTGGCAAACCATTTCTTTTGCGCCAACAGTTACTGTACCGGTAATTTCAGGAGGAACTCTGGAAGAAGTTCCTATGGAAGTTTCTCATTTATTATACAATAAAAGAGAAGGAAATTATGCTATTCCGGGAGTAACTACGACAGTAAATGGAAAAGTAAAATTAAATATATTGCCTCTGGATTTGGTTCTGGCACCGCCTTTTCCTGCCGGAACGGTTAATACCTATAATGGTGATGTTATTTTATCGGCGAAGCAAAATAATGTTTTGTTGGCACGTAAACGATATAAATTGACAACTGGAACTTTGGTAGAAGTTATCAATGCTTTTGATAATGCTGTTGATTATCCATTGGCAGTTGCTGGGATTCCAATTCAGTTGGAGGTAACAGTTTCTAATCCGTTATCTATAAATATTCTTAGAAATTATCCAAAGGTAAATGCTTTGAATATTCAGGTTCAGGTAACCGATTTAAAAGATATTGCAGATCTTACAGATGATGTTGTATCAAATAACACGACCAATGATTTTGCTATTTACAGCCTTTTAAATCCTGACGAAAGAACGTTAGGATTGTATCAGCACAATTGGGGCGGATTTGTTATTAACGGAAATCTGGCTTCAGATACTATAGATCAAACATTGCTAAAACAATCAGATGCTTACAACACAGAACCTGATTTGAATAATACAGATCCCGAAAATTATAACGGAAAAGGATATGAGGTTGCCAATAGTTATTTTGTTTCGCTAAATCCATCTTATGCAAGAGCAAAATGGGAAGGTCTGGAAGAAGGAATTTATATAAAAGGGCAAACAATAGGAACTTCGCGATTAGGAGAAGATGATATTGCCGATTATACTGATTTTTCTTTGCCAACCTTAACAGGAGGAAGCACTTCGGCGCTTGATATGATTAACGAAAGCAAGAGTAAAAGTATTTCTGCCGGAGTTTCTGCGGGGGGGCAGGCAAACATAGGTTACAGTAAATCGATTGACGGAGATTCGTACGTAACCCAAACCATGAGTGATTTTAATGGCGATAGATTTCCGGATTATATTCGTGGAGGAAACGTACAGTTAACAGCTCCTGTTGGATCTGTTTCAGACGAGGTTATCAATATTGGAGATAATTTCAGTCATTCTAAAACAAGCTCTGAAGGACCTAATTTTGGAGGAAGTTACAGCCATGGAGCGCCATCAAATTCTTTGAGTGTTACGATTGGAAAAGTGAGTGTCAAAAAAGATTCTGCAAAAGGTACCGCCTCAGACGAAGCCGAAAAAGGAGGAAACAGTATCTCTGTAAGTGCTTCTCAGGGAAAAGGCGAAGACCGCTCGACAATGTTGCACAGTGATATTAATGGTGACGGATTGCCGGATAAAATATCAGAATCGGGAGAGGTATTTCTGAACACAGGATATGGTTTTTTACCAGCCGAAAAATGGAATTTTGATAGTTTAAACAGTGGTACTTCTACAGATTGGAGTGCTGGTTTGGGATATAGCATTAAACAAGGATCAATTTCCGGAGGTGCCAATTATGCAAGATCTCAGTCTGATAGTGACGAATCTTTTATGGATATTAATGGCGACGGATTAGCTGATAAAATAAAGTATGTTGGCGATAAGATGTTGGTTTCCCTAAATCTAGGAGGCTCTTTTGATGACGCAATTGAATATCCGAGATTCGCAGAAATGAACCAAAACAAAGGCGTAAGTTATGGCTTTAATGCCAATGTCTCGATAGATATTAGTATTTGGTTGTTGCGTATTACACCAACTATTGGAGGAAGTAAAGGGTGGAGTACCAACCGTTCTGAAGGGACTTTTACCGATATTGACGGAGACGGAAACCTGGATTATATTATTTCTAAAGATGACGGACATCTTACAGCACAGCTTTCGAACATTAGAAGAACAAATAAATTAAAAAGCGTTACCAATGCTGCAGGAAATAGTTATGTGGTCGATTATGAATTATTAAAACCTAGCTATGAGAATCCTTCTGCAAAATGGGTGCTGCAATCTGTAGATATTTTTGACGGACATGTGGGTGACGGAATAGATCATTCGATTGCAAAATTCAGATATGAAGATGGATATCACGACCGTCGTGAAAGAGAATTTTATGGTTTTGGAAAAGTAATCCAGGAACAAATTGACGCGGCAGATAATTCGGTTTTTTCGACAACCGTTCAGGAGTTTTACAATCAGGATTATTTCCGTAAAAATCTTTTGAAACACAGTTATACAAAAGATAAAAACGACAAAATGCGTCAGGAATCAGAAAACGGATATAGTTTTATTGATGTGGATACGCAGTCAAGCGTTCCTGTATCTGACTTGAATTTACCGATATGCGATGCCAAACGTATTTTTGTAGGATTGATTCATGCCAATCAAAAAGTGTACGAAGGCGGAAGCGATTATCTGGAAACCAATACTTTTAATACGTATGATGCTAATGGAAATATTACGCAATATGAAGATTTAGGAAATGGAACTGCTGATGATAAAGTAACGGCTAAAATTAGTTATTACGAAAGTACAACGCCGTATTATGGAGGGATTCCGAAACAATTGGAAGTTTACACAACGGATGGTTTACGACGTAAAAGAGCCACTTCTATAGATGCAACAACTGCCGAAGTTACCCAAATAAAGAATTATAGTGCGGCTGATAAAATTGCGCTTACGGATATTGAATATGATACTTACGGAAACCTGCAAAAAATAACAGGACCTGACAATTACAAAGCGCAGCGAATGACGCTGGAATATACGTATGACACAGACAATCATCAGTATATGACGGCAATAAAAGATGCATTTGGGTATCAGAATAAAATGGAATACGATTATCGTTTTGGTGTTGTATTGAAAACTACAGATCGCAACGATCAGAGTAATATCATTACATTGGATGCAAAAGGACGTCCGGCAACTATAACAGGACCTTATGAAATTGCTTCAGGAAAACCGTATACGATTGCGTATGAATATTTTCCGGAAGCCAAAGTTCCGTATGCAAAAACCAAAAATTACGATCCGGAATTAGACAAAGACATTGAGACTTTTACCTACACAGATGGTTTAGGAAGGGCTTTGCAGGTTAAAAAAACGGCAAGTTTATTTACACTAGCCGGAAGTCCGGATCAGGAAGCTCAAATTGTTTCAGGGAAAGTTATTTATGATGGTTTAGGACGACAAACAACCAGTTATTATCCAACTACGACAACAACTGTAGATAATGATTTTAGTACTGCATTATCAACAGTAACACCTACCAAAACCGAGTATGATGAAGTTGGACGTGCTGTAAAAGTGACTCTACCAGACGGAAGCAGTAATACAACCGCTTTCGCATTAGAAGATTATGATGGAGTTCCTGCATTGCATACTACACAAACTGATGCTTTAAATAAAACGAGTGAAACCTACACAGATGCAACAGGTCAGAATATGGCAAGCAAACAAAATGATTTGCTTACAAAGTTTGAAACCAATGCATTAGGCGAAATGGTAAAAGTAACCGATGCCATGGATCATATTACCAAAAGCAGTTATGACTGGTTGGGTCGACGCATAGAGTTTACACATCCGGATGCAGGAACCACAAGCTTGCAATATGATTTGGCTGGTAATTTGACTTCACGCATTACACAAGACATCAAAAATACGGTACCAAATGGCGGAGCAATACAATACGAATATAATTTTAATAGACTAGAGTCTATAAAATACCCTAAAAACCCGCAAAACAATGTACAGTACAATTATGGCAAAGCCGATGGAACTGCAGCACGAAGAGGCAGGCTTTGGTTTGTGCAGGATGCCAGCGGAGGACAGGAGTTTTTCTACGGAAAATTAGGCGAAGTCGAAAAAGAAATTCGTACGCTTCGTATCACGCCAACAGATGTACAAACCTACATTTCGCAATTCGAATACGATACCTGGAACAGAATACAGAAAATGACTTATCCTGATGGAGAAGTGGTAGATTATACGTATAACCGTGCAGGAAATCTGCAAAGCATGCAAGGCAAGAAAGAAAGCCATACTTATGATTATATCAAACAATTAAGTTATGACGAATTCGAGCAACGCAAGTATTTAAAGTACGGTAACGGAACCGAAACAAATTATACTTATGATACTGTGTTGCGCAGATTGCAGCAATTGCAGGTCAAAAGCGGTACGAGACAAGTCATGAATAACAGTTATAGTTATGATTTGGTTGGAAATGTTTTAGGAATTAAAAACACGGCACCGGTTGTAAACAATACTTTGGGCGGAACCTCCAATCATGAATACCAATACGATGATTTTTACCGATTAAAATCGGCAAAAGCGACGTATCAGGGTGAGTTTACCAAAGCAAGTTACGAGCTGAATATAAGCTACAATAAAATGCATAATATTACCAATAAAAATTTGGTACATACGGTAAATAATGTGCAAAAAGGATATGTTTTGGATTATAATTATGATAATGAATTGCATCCTAACGCACCCAACAAAATTACCGAAACCGGAAAACAGGAACCGCGACAATATGCATACGATGGTAACGGAAACCCAACAAGTTATACAGAAGAAAAGAGTTTCAGAAAAATGACTTGGGACGAAGAAAACCGTTTAATGGGAATCAATGACAACGGCAGAATTCACCAATATACTTACGACGCAGGTGGCGAAAGAGTAATCAAAAGTTCGGGTGATTCTCAAAACGTTGCTATTAATGGCGAAACTGCGGCGACTATAGTTCATACAGACGATTATACAGGTTATGTTTCTCCGTATTTTGTAATAAGCAAAGGTAAATTCACCAAACATTATTTTGAAGGTGCAGGACGTATCGTAAGCAAGTTAGGTAACGGAACTTTTGCTCAGCCATTAGGTATCACAGCGGGAGGTGTAAATTATACCAAACTTACTGCCGAACAACAAAAGGCTTTAGATGCTTATGTAAAAAGTTTAGGTTTGCCCCCGGGTCCGCCAACACAACAAGGGATTTATGGTACGCCTGAGTTTACAGGTGATCCTTACCCAAGTGGAGTGCTAAAACCGGTTGAGGAAAATCAGGAACCACCGGAAGGATGGCCACGTAACCCAATTTTTAATGCTCCGGGAGATGTTCCGGGACCACCAGTACAGTTTGGACCTCCAATCGAACCTACAACGGTAAAAGCAGGAGAAGGCTTCACAGGAATTGGTATGCCGGAGAATGATATTTTTTATTTTCATCCAGATCATTTGGGAAGTACTTCGTATATAACGAACAAAAATGGTTCTATATCGCAACACGTGGAGTATATTGCTTTTGGAGAGGTTTTGTTTGAAGAGCATAGTTCGTCGTTTAGTTCTCCTTATTTGTTTAATGGAAAGGAGCTGGATAGAGAAACTAATCTAAGCTACTATGGTGCAAGATATCTAGATATGAAAACAAGCTTATGGCTGTCTGTTGATCCAATGGCAGATAATATGCCAACTGTTGGGTCGTATATATATGCATTTAATAATCCAACTAAATTTATTGATCCTGACGGAAGAATACCTGCTTTATCAGGGTTGGTTATTGGAATTCTGACAGAAGTTATAGCTCAACTTGGAGTTAGTATGTTAGTTGATCATGATAATTTTTCAACTGCATGGTCAAAACTTGACAAATCAAATATTGCTGTAGCAGGTGCTATTGGAGCAGCAACTGGTTTTATTGATGGAGGAACATCTGCCCTCGTTAAGTTTTTTGCAAAACCAAGTAATAGAAAATTGTTAGAGAAAGTGATTCCAATAATGGTAGATTTACTTGTTGAAACAATAGAAGGGGTTGCGAAAAATGTCTTGAATTTAGATGAAGAAGATTTGGATATAACTGGAGCAATTTCTGGTGCTTTTACAGAAGTAGGGTTTAAACAATTAGCTGGTTTTTTTAAGACAAGTAAAAAGTTAAGTAATAAATTGGATAGATTAGAGAGAAATGCAAAAGTAGATATTAAAAAAGCTCAGAAACAAATAAATAAAGGTAACACAAAAGTAAAATATCAAAATAGAGTTAAAGCGGGTAATAAAAAATTAGATGCAATAGAAAAAACCAAAGCTATTCTTGATATTCCAAAATCGGCAACAGCGGAAGCAGCTTCGAATGTTGAAATTAAAGATGGCACAGTAAAAACAAAATAATTATGAAAGAAAAATTTTTTTTAGTAAAAATTTGGAGAGTAGCTTCTTTATTAGCAGTAATTTTTTTTATATTATATTATTATGATGTACAAAAAATGATAAAAGAGGATTCTCCGAAGAACTACGTAATTTCTGATGTTTCATTGAGAAAAAGGTATTCTAGTTCAATAGGAATTAACTATGATAATAAATATTATAATATCGGGCTGAAAAAGAAACAAGTTTTAGAATATAAAGTTGGAGATTCAATTTCATTATATTATAACAAAAAATATGATTATTTTTATGTACCTCACACATTGAAATTATATTTAATATATATATATGCATCATTATTTTCATTTGTACTATCATTTATTCCTTGGATGAAACTAAAAAAGAAGATGGATGAATATAATAACAAATAGAAATGTTATTTATTAGGTAATGTATCAGATTAGTTTACAGTGCCTACAGCTATAAACTAATTTAGATAAACAACTAAACAACAAAAAGCAATAGATAACTGCGTAAAAAGTTTAGGCGTTCCCCAGCTGATATAACAGGATACAAAATAACCTGTGGAATCATCAACGGTTAAGTCGGAGAAGGCTTCACAGGAATTGGTATGCCGGAAAATGATATTTTTTATTTTCATCCGGATCATTTAGGAAGTACTTCGTATATTATCACTCAAAATGGAAGTATAAGCCAGCATGTTGAATACATCGCATATGGAGAAGTTTTGTTTGAGGAACATTCGAGTTCATTTTCTAGTCCTTATTTGTTTAACGGGAAGGAATTGGATAGGGAGACGAATTTGAGTTATTATGGGGCTAGGTGTTTGGATATGAAGACTTCGCTTTGGTTGAGTGTTGATCCTTTGACGGAGAAAATGCCAAACGACGGTGCTTACATATTTAGTTTTAATAATCCTGTTCGATTTATAGATCCGGATGGTAAAGAGCCTACTCCTTATGAAGCTGCATTAATGGCTTCACATGTTTATGATGGAAAAGTAAAACTAGCTGGAGGTTGGAAAGTATCAAATGTTGCAAAAGGTATAAATTTAAGTAATGATGATTCGGGTTTTAAATCTGCCATTTACGAACGAACTGTTAAAGGAAAAAAAGAGTATACATATGCAACTGCTGGTACGGAAGCAAGTTGGAAAGATGTTGGTGCAGATGTGAAACAACCTTTGGGTTTATCTCAACAATACAAAGACTCTAAAGCGACGACAGAAGCAATAAAAAAACGAATAGGCAATGATGAAATTACATTCACTGGTCATTCTTTGGGAGGTGGATTAGCAGAGGCCAATGCTGTAAGTACTGGAGGAAGAGCTATTACTTTTAATCAAGCAGGTGTAAGTCCTTTTACCAAAGGTAGATTTGGTTTAAATGGAGCGAAAGTGGACGCTTATATTACAGCAACAGATCCTCTTAATATTTTGCAAGATATAATTACACCTCTACCTGCAGCTAGCGGCAAGAGACATTATTTAGCTCCAAAAAGTTGGAGTGCTATTTATAACGGACATAGCATTGATAATAGTATAGAAAATTTGCAAGGTTCAAAAGGCTTTTTTGATAGGACATGGGATGTAATAAAAGAAGCCATAACTCCTCCAGCATCATTACGTTAACAAAAAATATAAAAAGATGAAATACAATTATATAATTTTCTGTATGGTTTTATTGCTTATGAGCTGTAATAGAGAAACTAAAGTAGATAAAACAAAGTTACTAGGAAATGATTACAGATTATTTCAAGACACACCAGTTTGGGTATTAGCAAAAGCAGTAGAAGATAATGATGTTGAAAAAATAAAGGAAGAGGTAATTCATAATAAAGTCAATATAAATTATCAAGAATCTAGATTTGGAAACTCTTTATTAATGCTTGCAATAACAAATAGTCAATACAAAACCACTGAAGAATTATTGAAATTAGGTGCAGATCCAAACTTAAAAGATTTTTATCGTGGTACAAATGCTGTTATTGATGCAACTGATAATGAAGATCCTAAGTATTTGAAATTACTATTAAAATATGGAGGGAATGCTAATTCGTTAGAAACAGCGCCTGGTAAAGAGGGGAATCAAGCAAGAAGTACTGCTTTAAATAATGCGATATCTTATGTTGATGCATATAGTCTAGAAAAAGTAAAGCTCCTTATAGATGCTGGGGCCGATATTAATTATTTTAATAATGGTCCGAAAGTTTATACTAATCTCCCTTTAGGTGATGCCTTACTTCATGATAATATGGATGCATTGCTATTTCTCCTAGACAAAGGGGCAGATTACAATAAAATAATGTATAAAATGTTTGATGATCATAATGTTTATATCTTGGAAGGTTTACGTAAAGTAGTTGTCGATTTGAACTCAGAGCAGTATAAAACAAAAATTAAAGTTGTTCAGTTTTTAAAAAACAAGGGACTAGATTATAAAAAAGAACCTATTCCTGATTACATTGAAAAGGATATAAAAAAGAAATATCCTGAAAATTGGCAAGAATATCTTGGTAAATACTGATCACTCGCTCCCCTGCTCCCGCACGAATCCTTTCGTGTGGCGCAAAGTGAATCGACAAAGAATAAAAGCATTTAAACCTCGCCACAAGCGAGGTTTTTTATATGTCTAAAATTGTCTTATTTTGATACAAACAAAGTTTTAAAATACTTTTTTAGTTAGTGTTAAGATATAAATTTAGAAAGCTAAAAACTTGAATCCCCCCCTGAATTATCCAAATAAAAAAGTTTTGGAGGTAACAATGGGAAATAGAATTAGATATTATAGTCGTTAAAAAAAGAAGATTATAAAGAAGACCTAATTAATAATTAATGAAACTCAATAAAAGTTATAATTAAATAAGAAACTATGTTTAATATTAAAGCAAATGTACTTTTGATTCTATTCGCTATTATTTATGGCTGTAATTTTTTTCCAGAAAAAAGTATAAAAATAAATAACACAAAAAATCAAATAGTTAAAAATAAACTTATTGAGAAATCTATAAGTATAAGGAATGTAACAGATAGTGTTTTGCATTATATGTATCCTGATTCAAGCCAGATTTTTTTTAAAGAGGAAAAAAGTTTTTTTTCAGTCTATAAATATTCAAAAAATAATAGTGATAGAATATATTACGAAGTTTTGAAAAGTGAATTTGAATTAAATGATTCCGAGTGTAGTAGTAGATTTAAAAAAAATGATTCACAATTAATTCCTCACCGAATTGATCTTGATTTGGCTGTTTTTAACGATGGTAGTATTAAATACAATAGTTATCCAGGCACACAAAAAGTTCTGTTTTTTAATAAAAAAAGTAATCTTGTTTCATTATATCTTTCTGATAGTTTAGTAATTAAAAATGATAAAATAATGAATATTTTTATTAACATTAGAGATAAGGTTTTTATTTCGGAATATAAATATGATTCAAGTAATCAACTTTTTATAAAAAAAAGCGAAAAATTATTTAAAGAAATAAAATAATCAGAATTAATTCTTTTAACTGCCGCGAGTATCTTACTCGTGAACGCAAAGAGTATCAACAAAGAATAGAGTAAACACAAAAACCTCGCTGAGAATTGAGGTTTTTTTATGAGTTTAAGATTGTCTTATTTTGATTTAAATAAAGTTTTAAAATACTTTTTAGTTTGTGTTACGATGTAAATTTAAATGCATTTGAAAAGTTTTTGTGTTTATAAAGTTATATATGGGTTTTTGAATTTGGTAAATAATAAATTAAGAAAATATGAGATATACAATCATTATTACAATTCTTCTTTTCTTTTTATCATGTAAAAATAGAAATGAAGAAATAGGGAGACCAGATCCTTACATACTAACAGAAAATCATATTTCAGAAGATTGCAGTGCTTATCAAATGCATTTTAAGAAAGGAGAATATATGTTTAATTTTGCATTATCAGGTACTTGTAAAAAAATAAAAGCGGAAGATTACATAAAAGAATATTCTAGATATTTGAGTCTTTATAAAGATAGTTTGTTGGTTAATAGAGGATATATCTTATTACAATATTATGGGATTGATACTGATGTGAGCAAATTTCAGGAATCTATAATAGATATAACAAAAAGAAATTTTAAAACTAATATTTCTTTAGTAGAATCGGGTAATGAGTTTTTTAAACTTAAGGTAGGTAATAATAATTTTTCAAAATAATGATAAATAGTAATTTGGAAAGTTTTAATGTAAAAGTATTCAATATTTTAAAGTTGAAAGATGAACTTAAATATTTAGATTATGAAGTTGATTTTTCAAAAAACCTAAGCAGGTTCAATTTTAGTAATGGTATTTATTTAGGATTTGATCAAAAGATATATGTTTATTATACAGAAAAGGAAGCCTTAAATAACTCTGTTTATGGTATCAAACAATATTTAAATTATGATACTACCTTAAAGCAGTTTGATATTGTAGAAGATGCCTTAGAGTATATTGAATATTTACAAAATCTTATAAAATATAAACAATTAGAGCAATTTTTTTATTTTGAATGTAAATCAAAAAAAACGATTCAGACTGTATGGAAGAAATTTTCATTAAGGATTGTAAATAACCAAAAAATAGATGATTATGTTGTTAGAATAGATATGTCTGGATTAGATTTCTTCGTTACAATTTGTTTTTTTGCAGCATATGAGTTTGAAGTTGATTTTGTACCAGCTGATAAAAATTGGTCTACCCATAAAACAAAGAGATATCTTCATATTGATGATTTATTTGTTGATTTAGAAAATTATACTTTTTATGATTTGATTCCAATAGAAAAATATGAAAGAGATATGTTTTAAATTCTGCTAGCAAGGCTGTAATTTATGACTCAACAAAAGAGACAGTTGCTCGGCAAATGTCTCTGACTTTGCACTCGCGAGAACATCAACAAAGAATAGAATAAAGACAAAAACTTCGTTTTAAAAGCGAGGTTTTTTTATGATCTAAAATTGTCTCATTTTGACATAAACAAAGTTTTAAAATACTATTTTAGTATTTATTATGATATAAATTTAAATGAATTAAAAAACACAAAAAAACATGAGAATTTATTTTAAGTATGTTTCTGTTGTAATGATCAATAATGGGCATCATTTATAAAAAAAAACAATATAAGGAGTAATAATCAAAAGCGGATGAAAAATAATCAAAGCTCAAAAGTAATAAAAGAGAAACCAGTTGAATGGACTAATTGGGGCAGATTTAAATTATTTATTGTATTCATAATAATATTTGGGGCATTCATTTTTTTTGTTAGATTTTGGAGAGAAGTTAAAAAAGATGAAATTAAATTTATAGAGTCAGATTATGGATTTATTAAAGCAAAAATTGTAGATAAGTCTACATACAAATCTTGGACTCTTACTGTTGAGTATGTTGTTAATAATAAAAAGTATGTGGAATCTGAAGCAGTAATAAATAATAGTTTAAACGTAGGCGACTCGATATGGATAAAATATTCAAAATTGAATCCTAAATTAATTATTATAGATTTAACAAATGAGTAAGGAATAGCGTATGCGGCGAGATGGATCATATTAAGTGTTTTAATGTGATTAAAGATGGGACAATGAATTTAATTCGTGTTATAATATAAATTTGAAACGCTAAAAACATGAAAAATTTCATGAAAAATAGAAAAATGAATAAGTATGGATTTTTATTAATATTAGCAATTTTGCTTTCTTCTTGTAAAACAACGGACCATGAATTTTATTTTGATATTAAACAACAGTCAATAAAAAGTTGTGATAATAAAGGAATATTTAATTTGATGATTAAGAATGATTCTATTAAGCCAGATGGTTTTTTGTACGAAGGTGGGAAGTTTTTAGTATGGAAAGGTAATCTAAGTTTAGTTCCTGAGGAATTCTCATTTATTAATATTAATAAAGATTTTCATTATTTTGAGGGTAAGTCAGCAAGAGATTTTAAATTTAAGTCGAATTGTAAATATACGATCGAGAAATCTGGAGGGGGAAATCCTTCTTTTAAAATAAGAATTTGGACTGATTCTATGGGAAAAGTATATAAAACAAGTCATCCATCATGTGGTTTAAAAAGTTTAGAAGAAGATGGATATGTAAATGTACCGAAGTAGGTCTTTTGTTTAAAATATATCTGCAAATTAATAATTATGATATTATATAGAACTAATGTCGGTTCCAGAATATTTACAGAAGTTTCAAAATAAAAAAAACATGAGTGATAATCAATTATTATATTTCAGTTCTATTTTGTGTTTTATATTAATACTTTTTTTAAGTAAACCCAATAAATATTTTTTTTTAATAAATATTGGAATATTCGTTTTATATATTAGCTTTCTATATTATAAACTTTTGTGTCAAAGTAATGAAGGCTCAGCTTTACTATGGTTTTTTTATTTGGAAGTTATTACTGTAATACAAATTCTATTAATTGGAATCTATTTACTTATTAAATTTTTTAAATGATAGCCAGCTGCAACCCTGCTGCTCCAACACGAATCTTTTCTTGTGGCAATAGCTGTATAGTAAAGTGTTCATGCTATAAAATACGCTTCGAAAAGCACATTCAAAAAAAAATAGAATAAATATAAAACTTGAAGTGTTATTGTTTGTTTTGCAAGATTTATTTATACTACATTTACTGTTAATATATTTAAACAATGAAGAAAATAATTTTAGTTGTAATAGCTTTTTTATTTGCAACTGTTGGACATGCCAAATACAATAAAGCAGTTTTGTATATGGAAGACGGATCAATCAAAAAAGGTCTTGCTGAGATGGTAGAAAGTGATGATTCTAAAGTGCATTTCAAAACAGATGAAGAAGCTAAAAAAGAAAAAATTGCAAGTACAGATATCAAAAAAATCGAGTATCTATCATCTGAGAATACTAAGTATATAGCTGAAAGATTGTATGCAACAACAGCCAATCTTTTGACCGGTAAATTTTCGAAATCTAAAAAAAAGCTGTGGTTTTATATTATTTATGACAAAGATGTGAAAATTGGAGGTATCAGTGCCGAAGGCAGCAGAAGACCAAATGCTGGCGGAACAAGTACTGTAGTTACTTTTGCCAATACAGCCTATTATTTTGGTAAAAAAAATAGTGACGCACTGGTTTTTGGTAATGCAACGACAGCATCAATGGGTTTCGCTATAGGAACAGATTCGTTAATTAGAAAAATGTCCAAAGAAGCTTTTGCAGATTGTCCTAAATTGATTGATGCAATTGCAAAAGAAAATTTCAAAAACGGAGATGTTTTGAATCAATTGAAAACACTTTTCGAAAAATATAAATGTAAATAAATATCTTAAAAACAGATAAAACAAAACCCATTCAATTTGAATGGGTTTTGTTTTTGAATACTGGTAAATTTGGTAATTGGCAAGACCAATTTGTTCTTAAAATATTAAATAAGAGATTGATTTTTTTTATGTAATTTCATTTCTCAAATTATATGACCCATGAATCAAATAATCAAAACTATTTTTTGTGCAGGATTTCTTTTTTGGATGACTTTCTCTAACGCGCAAAACGAAGTTCACACGGCTGAGGTAAAGCAAGAAATTGCCGATACTACTTTTGTAAATTTAAAAGATTACAGTCAGGATTTTGTTTATGATATGAAGTATGCAACCGAAGATAATTTTCTGAAAGCTAAGGTTTATGATTGTGCCGAATGTATGTTACGTTATAAAACAGTACAAGCTTTAATTGCGGCCAATAAAGAATTTATGAAGCATGGCTGTAAAATAAAACTATTTGATTGTTACCGACCTTTGTCTATTCAGAAAAAAATGTGGGAGATTGTTTCGAATCCGGAGTATGTTGCGGATCCAAAAAAAGGCTCCATCCACAATAGAGGAGGAGCCGTAGATATTACTTTAGTAAATGCTAAAGGAGAGGAACTTGAAATGGGAACTCCTTTTGATTTTTTTGGCATTCAGGCGAGTCATAATTATAAAAAATTTCCGGTATCGGTGCGTGCAAACAGAAAGTATCTTAAAAGCGTAATGATACAAAGTGGTTTTAACTCATTTGACTCTGAATGGTGGCATTATAATTTAAAAACAGGATTGAAGGATAATGTTTCGAATCAAAAATGGGATTGTAATTAATTATTCAACACATCTGATGTTGTCTATAAAATAAGTATTCGGATGATATACTTTACCAGTTAATTCAGAAGTTAAATCAGCTTTTACGATATAATCTTCAACATCTGTCAGGTATTTTATTCTCATAATAGAAACCGGAGATTTCTTTAATTCCTCATAATTATCTTTCATGAACATAAAGTATCCGGTGTTTACGCGGTTATCATAACCTTTGTCATCATGAATAAGAGTTCCGCAATTCTCCTGATTAACGTGAAGTAAAGTGACAATTTTACCGTTTTCTAATTGTAAAAATACTTTTGAGTTTTTGTCAAAGCAGTTCGCTTTTATAAAGTCTTTGCTTTTTTGAATTAATTGCAGGTTTAGGGTTGGCAAGCCATCAGTTTGAGCCAATGAAAAGAAAACATAACTGAATGTTCCTCCAAAGTTTTTTTCACTGATTAGGTATTCGTTAGTTATTTTATAAGTACCAATAGAATCGGTAACGTTAGCACTGTATTCACATGGTTTTTGGGCAAATGCAGTAAAGGTTAATAGAAAAAAAGTTAGTGTAATTAGTTGTTTCATTGTTAAATTATTTTTCTGCAAATTAAAACTATTTTGTTATCATTTTTATCTGTTGTAAAAAAACAATAAAGATTTCCACCATTTTTTATTTTCCATTTTTTCCTGATGTTTTCTACCGTGTCCGGAAAGTTTCGTGTAGTAAGGTTTGCCTGCTGATTTGCGAGTTCTGTTTTCATCTCATTTTTGCTGTACGGAATGACTTTTTGAATTTCAAAAGTTCTTCCCGGAAAATCAATTAATTCATCCGAAGTGTATAAATGAGAATGTTTGTGCAATTTATTAATGTCAAAAATAGCGCTCACTTCATCAAAACCGCCAGATTTCATAATAGCTGAGTTAGGTTCGTAAACATACTTTTGTGGTAAATGGTAAGAAGCAAAATGAGAATCAGAACCTAAGATAAATCCGAAAGCTTCTGTTTTATCTTTTAATATATTGGCAGTTTTAATCGTGATTTGGCCTTGGTAATGATTGTGAATTTCAAAAAGCAATTCCTTTACTTCATTTTCAAGAGCAATAATATGTATGTTTTTAACGAATTTAAGTTCAGATAAACCAGCAGAAATATCCAGCAAAGGAGCTGTTTTTATTAAAATGGAATCTGTTTTTTCGAAATAAAAATCTAAAGATTCCGGTACATTCGGTAAACAGTCTTTCAGCATAAAAACTTTGCCTTTGGCATCATTTCTGCGGGAAGGATCAATGTAAATCCAATCCCATTTTTGGTTTGATTCTTTTAGAACATTTGCTGAGTCATTGGCATAACAAACACAATTCTTGACTTTAAGCTGTTCAAAATTATGTTTTACAATTGCAGATAAATCTTCGTTTATTTCGCAATGTGCAATGCTTTTAAACTTTTTAGAAAAGTAATAATCATCAACACCAAAACCTCCCGTAAGATCAATTAAAGTTTCTCCTGAAATTAAAGAGGCTTTATAAGCAGCTGTTTTTTCAGATGAGGTTTGTTCAACCGATATTTTACTTGGATAAATAATATTATCGGTAGCAAACCAAGTTGGCAATTTGTCTTTTGCTTTTGATTTTGCTTCAATTTGATTTAAAATCAAAATCCATTCAACCTCAGGAAACGGATTCTTCTGAAGGGCTAATTTTGCAATCGGGGCACCGCTATTTTGAGTTATAAAATCCTGAATATTTTGGCTTAAAATAGAAGTGTTCAATTTTTTAAATTCTTTCGGTTAATACGGAGACAATTTTGTTTTCAGGGAAAAACTCTTTCAGGATTACTTTCAGCATTGTAAATACAGGAATTGCAATAATCATTCCGACGATTCCAAAAGTAATTCCGCTGATTAAAGTAATCAGGAATATTTCCAGCGGGTGCGAATTTACACTTTTTGACGAAATTATAGGCTGACTAATATTATTATCAATAGCCTGAACCAGTAAAAAGCCAATAATTACATATATTGTTGTTGGAAGAATTTCGGTTCTGAAATCACTGCCTATTAAACTAATCATGGTTAAAATCCCTGCTAATATGGTTCCGATAATTGGACCTATATAAGGTATAATGTTTAGAATCGCACAAAGGAAAGCAATTACAAAGGCGTTTTTATTTCCAAAAATTATCAAAACAATAAAATAGAGAATAAATACGACGGTTAATTGAAGCAATAACCCAATGAAATAGCGCGTTAAAAAATGGTTTATTTTAGTAATTGAGTTCAAAATTTTATCCTCATTGGTATCCGGAAGAATTTTTCTGGCACTTATTTTAAAAGCATCCTGATCCTTAATAAAGAAAAAAGTAATAAAAAAGACAGAAACCAATCCCATTCCCATATCGGCCATAAAACCTAAAATAGAATTTAGAAAAGCTGTAAAATAACTAAAATCCAGTAAAGAAGTTACTTTTGGATTCTTTAAAACTTTATCAAAATCGATGTGCTGAATATTAAAATAAGTCTCTATACTTTTTTCACTTTGAATAAATTCCTGTTGTAAATGATTTGTATCTAATAATGACAAATTATTGGCTTGCGAAATAATTAGCGGAACAAATAATAGAATAAAACCGGTGATTGCCAGAATAAAAATAATCAAAGTAGTTGTTGCGGCGAGAGAATTGCCGAATTTTAATTTATTTTTCAAAAACTGAACTAACGGATTGGCAATTAAACATAATATAAGAGAGATACAGAGATAGACAATTACGGTTTGTATTTCGTATAAAAAGTATAGGGCCAGAGCAATAACTAAGATTGTTGCCAAAGCTCTTAAGATTCCGTTAGAAATAATTTTTGATGTTATCATGTTTCGATTTTAGATTATAAATATAGGGAAAAGCTTTTAAAATTTTCATTGAAACAAAAAAAAGCGAGATGTATACATCTCGCTTTTAAGTTTGCTATTTTGAGTTTCTTTTTTAGATTCCAAAAGCAGCTCTTGGTCCTCCTGAAAGGAAAATTGCAGCCATTCTGCTTTTTTGACCATTTGAGAACATGTACATTGCGTTATCGTCAACATAATCCATGTAATTCATTGTCATTTCTACAGGAGTTCCTGCACAAGTACTGTAATGAGGGTAAGCAGGTACACCATAGTTTTCCTCATTGTGAGTTGGAGTATCAGATACTAAATCGCTTCCGCAAGTTGCATCTCCCCAGATGTGACGTAAATTCATCCAGTGACCTACTTCGTGAGTAGCAGTTCTTCCTAAATTGTAAGGAGCAGCACCAGCACCAGATAAACCAAAATATTTAGAATCAATTACAACACCGTCAGTTGCAGAAGCACCTCCAGGAAATTGTGCATATCCTAAAATTCCACCACCAATAGTACAAGCCCATAGGTTTAGTTTTGTAGTTGGCGAAGTTGGAGCCAAACCACCTTTTGATGTTTTTTTCATGGCATCAGCTGTTCCCCATGAAGTTTTTGTAGTCGATTTTCTGATGATTTGGTCTAAAACAAATGTAATTCCAACATTCGCTTTAACGCCAGAAAAAAGAGCAGGTACGCTGTTAAAATCTGAATTTAATGCATTAAAATCTTTATTAAGGACATCAATTTGAGATTGAATTTGAGCATCAGAAATGTTTTCAGTAGCAGTTCTGTACAATACATTTACTACAACCGGAATTTCGACTTTGCCATTTACAAGTCTACCAGTTAACATCTTTTTTTCTGTAAATGCTTCAATTTCATTCATTCTGATCGCTAACATTGGATCAGCTTTTAATTGTGCCTCTAATACTTCTTGTGTGGCGCATCCACGACGAGCTGTAGCGCTTGCTTCTGAGCCAGCTGCTTCAGATTGGTCATTTTGGCAAGAAAACAGCACTAATGCTGTGAATGCGGTAATAAGAACTTTTTTCATAATAATTTGGATTTTTGTTATAAAAAATTAAATTTGGTTAATTATGTGACAATTTTATAACAAAAAGATATTGTACCAAAATTTTTTTACTAAATTATTTTTAGGAAATTTTACAAACCCTTGTATAATCTAGTTCCTACAAAAAAGTTAAAGTTTTTTTTAAGATGTTTTTTCTTACTTATTGTTTTTGAGCGCACTTTAACGATGTTATTTGTCTTTAATCGAGAGTTTTGAATATTTCTGTTAAATACTATCCAGAATCGGTTTAGATTTTAGTTAATTGTTTTGTAATATTTTAACAAAAACTCAGAAAGCAGTAATCTCGTACAATGCTATACTTGCAGCTTGTACAACATTCATACTTGAGTTTTTTCCGAACATATTTATATGCACAATTTGGTTCGAAATTTTTAAAAGGTCATCAGAAATTCCATCAATTTCACTTCCTATTAAAAGTGCTATTTTTTGATTATCAGGAATAACAACTTCTTTTAGCGGTTTACTATTACTTGCAATTTCCAAAGCAATAATTTCAAAGTTGTTTTGAAGTAAGTAATCAACAAGCTCGCTCGTTTCTTCGATTACTATATGAGGCACGTGAAGATGTGTGCTTCTTGAAGTTTTGTTTATTTTACGGGGCGTGAGTGGAATATCTTTCCCTAGAAAGATAATGTTTTCAACCCCAAAAGCTTCAGCAATTCTAAAAAGAGAACCAATATTTTGTTGAAAATAAATGTGATCACAAACTAATGTTATCGGAAATGTTTTTCTCTGAAATTGATTTTCTTCGTGAGTAAGCTGCACTTTCTAAAGTTTAATTGGTAAAAATATAATTGATAATATTGGCGCCCATTTTTAAGGCTTTTTCCCTAACGGCAAGAGGGTCGTTATGCACTTCGGCATCTTCCCATCCATCACCTAAATCGCATTCATAAGTATATAATAAAACAAGTTTATTGTCTACAAATATCCCAAAAGCCTGCGCTCGGGTTCCGTCATGCTCATGAATTTTTGGTAATCCGTTTGGAAAAGGAAACGGTTTTTGAAAAATTGGGTGATTTGCCGGAAGTTCTACCAGATTATTATTTGGGAATATCTTTTTGATTTCTTTTCGGATATATTGATCCATACCATAATTGTCATCAATATGAAGAAATCCACCACCATATAAGTAATTCCTAAGATTGCTTACATCAGAATCGCTAAAAACTACATTTCCGTGTCCCGTCATATGCACAAAAGGATACGAAAGTAAATCCGGATTACTGGGCTCCACTGTAGATGGTTTTGGTTTTATGCGGGTATTAATATTGGCATTACAAAACTTAATCAAATTAGGTAAAGATGTTGGATTTGCATACCAATCGCCACCGCCACTGTATTTTAACAAAGCAATTTCCTGCGAAAATGCAGATACGGAAACCAATAAAAACAAAAGAAATATTTTTTTCATATAATTTTATTTTTTTTGTCATTTCGACGAAAGAGAAATCACAAAGCTAATCGGGAAATAATATTTTAACTCGAAATCTCATTAAAAAACACCACACTATGACATGCTACAACTGCAGCAGTTTCAGTTCGTAAACGAGTATTTCCTAACGTAACAGGTTGAAAATTATTTTCTATTGCCAATGCAATTTCTTTTTCAGAGAAATCTCCTTCCGGACCAATTAAAAGCGTTACGTTTTGATTTGGTTTTAAAATGTCTTTCAAAGATTTTTTGTCGGTTTCCTCGCAATGTGCAATTAATTGTAAACCTTCATTTTTTTGTTTGATGAACTCTTTAAACGAAATCGCCTCATTCAATTTTGGCAAATAAGTTTCATTCGATTGTTTCATTGCTGAAAGAATAATCTTTTCAAAACGCTCTAAGTTAATCACTTTTCGCTCAGAGCGATCACAAATTATGGGCGTAATTTCCTGAATTCCAATTTCGGTAGCTTTTTCTAAAAACCACTCAAAACGATCATTCATTTTGGTTGGAGCAACTGCCAGATGCAGACGAAATTTAGGTTCAGGAGATTTTTTTATCGAAAGTACTTCAACTATACATTTGTTGTCTGAAGCCAATGTGATTTCAGTTTCAAATATTAATCCCTGACCATTTGTAACGTGTAGAATATCTGAATCTTTCTTTCGTAAAACCTTTATAATATGACGGCTTTCTTCTTTATCAAAAAAGAAAGTTTCAGTCGTTTCGTCAATATCAGGATTGTAAAATAATTGCATAATTTAAAATTGAATTCGCGCTTTTGAAACCACAGATGAAGTTTCGAAACGACTTGATAAATATTTTTGATACCCTACAATTCCAATCATTGCGGCATTATCTGTTGTGTATTCGAATTTTGGAACAAAAGTTTTCCAGCCATACTTAGCTTCACTTTCTTTCAATCGGGTTCTGATTCCTGAATTTGCCGAGACTCCGCCACCAATCGCAATTTGTGTGATTCCGGTTTCTTTTACGGCTAATTTCAGTTTATCCATCAAAATTTCTATAATCGTATATTGAATAGAAGCGCAAATATCATTAAGATTTTCGTCAATGAAGTTTGGATTTTTTAATTTTTCCTTCTGAATAAAATATAAAATTGCGGTTTTTAATCCGGAGAAACTAAAATCTAATCCTGGAACTTTAGGTTTTGTAAAAGCAAAGGCTTTTGGATTTCCTAATTTCGCATATTTATCAATTAATGGCCCTCCGGGATAAGGAAGTCCAAGGATTTTGGCACTTTTGTCAAAAGCTTCCCCAACGGCGTCATCAGTGGTTTCTCCGATAATTTCCATCTCAAAAAAACCATTTACTTTTACGATTTGAGTATGACCACCACTAATAGTTAAGGCTAAAAACGGAAATTCGGGTTTGTCAAAACCTTCTTCGTCTATAAAATGAGCCAAAATATGGGCATGCATATGATTGACCGCAATTAGCGGAATTTTTAGGGCTAATGACAACGATTTGCTAAAAGAACTTCCCACTAACAAAGATCCCATTAAACCCGGACCCTGTGTAAATGCAATGGCAGTTAACTGTTCTTTTTGTACATTTGCTTTACGAAGCGCCGCATCAATTACAGGAACAATATTTTGCTGATGTGCTCTTGAAGCTAATTCAGGAACGACACCACCATATTGATTGTGAATTAGCTGATTGGCTACAACATTTGAGAGTACTTTGTCGTTATGTAAAACCGCTGCGGCAGTATCATCGCATGAACTTTCGATGGCAAGAATAAAAACCTCTGAATTTTGCATATAAAGGCACGAATTTTGAATTATATTTGACAAATCAAATTTTTAATTTTATTTGACTGTAAGGAGAGGCCAAAATTAAAGAATTTTTATCAAAAACAGTCGTTCTTTGTCTGTTCAAAGTAAATTTAAAAGAAAACAAAAATAAAAGCAGCTATCAGAAAAGTAAAGAAAATAGTGTCCAGAACCCTAATTGGGTTAATCTTACTTTTGTTAGCACTCGCTATCATCTTGTCTTTGCCTGTGGTTCAGACAAAAATCGCCAATTATATTACAGACTCTCTCAACAAAGATTTTAATGTTACTATCAGTGTCGAAAGAACAGCAATTAATATTTTTGGTGGTGTTAAGTTAAAAAAAGTCTTGATTTTAGACCATCACAAAAAAACAATGATTTATTCAGACATTGTTGCAACTGATATTTTGGGTTTAAAAAGATTGCTGGATGGAGATTTGATTTTTGGAGATATCCGTCTGACAGGTTTGATTTTTAATTTAAAAACCTATAAAAAAGAGAATGAAAACAATCTTAACGTTTTTATTAAAGCATTCGAAAAAGGTCCAAAATCTCCATCAAGCAAGCATTTTTTATTAACTGCCAAGAATGCTTATATCGACAAAGGTGCTTTTTCTGTAGTGGATGAAAATAAAACGACCCCCAAATTCCTTGATTTTAAAAAGCTAAACGCTTATATCAGCGATTTTAAATTATACGGACCGGATGTTAATACAACTATTCATAGATTCTCATTTTTAGACCATCGTGGTTTGTATGTTTCTAATTTTGCGGGGAAATTTAGTTATACCAAAAAACAAATAAAAGTTGAAAATCTGGCTATAAAAACCAAAAGATCGTGGATTTATGGTAAAGCTATTTTGAATTATAAAATTGAGGACTTCTTAGATTTTACAGACAAAGTAAAGTTTAATGTGGCACTTGATTCGGCTTCGATTGCTTCAAACGATATTCGTAATTTTTATGACGGATTAGGCAAAAATCAGCATTTTAGAATAAGATCTAAGATAAGAGGAACACTGAATAATCTTAACTTAAGGCATCTTAAACTTAGTGATACTAATGGCTCAAGGATTGCCGGAACTATTAATTTCAGAAACCTTTTAGGAAGTAAAACTCAGAAGTTTTCTATGGAAGGGAAGTTTGATAAATTAATTTCCTCTTATGATAATCTGGTAGTTTTATTGCCAAATGTCTTAGGGAAAAAACTTCCAAAGGAACTGCAGCGAATTGGGAAATTTAATATTGTTGGAAAAGCAAAAGTCTCCACAACAGATTTAGAGACGGAGTTTAAAATGATAACTGATTTAGGAAACGGTCAGGCCAATATACATATGAACAATATGGACTTTATTGATAAAGCGTCGTATTCTGGAAATGTTATTTTGGACAATTTTAATATTGGAGCTTTATTAGATCGAAAAGATATTGGGAGAACAACTTTAGATCTGGATGTCGACGGAGTTGGTTTTACAGAGAAATACCTGAACACAATTGTAAAAGGTGATATAACAAAATTAGATTATAATAAGTATACCTATAATAATATTGTTGTAAACGGTAATTTTAAATTGCCTTATTATAAAGGACAAGTTGCGATAAATGATCCAAATTTGAGTTTGACTTTCGATGGTTTGGTTGATTTGAGTAAAAGAGAAAGTAAATATGATTTTCATATAAATGTTGAAAATGCCGATTTACGAAAATTGAAATTTGTTAGCGATTCGATTTCTACTTTTACGGGTGATGCAGTTGTGGAACTAACAGGAAACTCGATTGAGAATCTTCAGGGGAGTGTATATATTAAGGATGCTGTTTATCAAAATCCAAAATCGACTTATGCTTTTGATGATGTAACGATCAGTTCTAATTTTGATGCAGATCGATTAAGAACCATTACTGTTAATTCTACAGATGTTGTAAACGGAAAAATTGTAGGTAAATTTCAATTTGCGCAATTAGATAAACTGGTTATGAATTCGGTAGGAAGTTTGTACACTAATTATAAACCCTACAAAGTTAAAAAAGGACAGTTTTTAAATTTCAATTTTCATGTTTACGACAAGGTTGTCGAAATGTTGTATCCGGAAGTAAATATTGATTCTTCGACAGTAATGCGTGGCAAGATCGATTCAGACCTTGAGGAGTTCAAGTTTAAATTTAAATCTCAAAAAATTACCGCTGCAAAAAGCACCTTTGACAATATCCGAATTAATATCGATAATAAAAATGTGCTTTATAATGCTTATATCGAGCTGGATAGTATCAAAACCCCTTATTATAAAGTTCGGGATTTTAGTTTAATCAATGTTACTGCAAAAGATACACTGTTTGTTCGTTCAGAATTTAAAGGAGGAGATAAAGGCGAGGATTATTATAATCTGAATTTATTTCATACCATAGATAAAAATAAAAACAATATCGTTGGTATTAAGAAATCTGAGATGAAGTTTAAGGACTATTTATGGTATTTGAATGAAGACGAAGAAAAAGATAATCAGATTGTTTTTGATCAGTTTTTTAAGAATTTCACGATAGATAATATTGTGCTTTCTCATGAGAATCAAAAGATTGATTTGAATGGTATTATAAAAGGAACAGATTATAAAGATGTCGTTCTTAATTTTGAAGATGTTGATATTAATAAGATTACACCATTTAATTCTAAGTTTGTATTTAATGGTAACCTAAATGGTCAGGTAAATTATAAGCAGAATAAGAGTGTTTATCAGCCAACAGCATCTATTGTTATCGATCATCTCAATTTGAATAAAATTGACTTAGGAACGCTCAACTTCGATATTGCCGGTGATGAAAGCTTTAGAAAGTTTACGGTAAATTCTTCGATTCAAAATGGTTTTACAGAATCATTTAAAGCTAACGGAACTTTTGCAATCGAAAATAAAGAAACTCTTCTGGATCTGAGTTTAAAACTCGAAGGATTTAACCTGGCAACTTTAGGAGCTGTGGGCGGCGACGTTTTATCAAATGTAAGAGGAAGCGTTTCCGGAAATGCTGCTGTTGTAGGTAATCTTAAAAAACCGGAAATCAATGGTCGTTTGTATGTAGAAAAGGCCGGAATGACAATTCCGTATCTGAATACAGATTATGAATTAAGCGATCGAACCGTAATTGACTTAACGGATGAAAAATTCCTATTTAGAAACAATCAATTAACGGATACTAAATACGGAACTAAAGGTTTGCTTAACGGAAGTATTGAACATCATAATTTTGGAGACTGGAAACTGGATCTTACCATAACTTCTAAACGATTGGTGGCACTGGACACAAAAGATAGCGAAGATGCAGCTTATTTTGGAACGGCATTTATAAATGGTACAGCAAGTATAAAAGGACCAACAGATGGTTTGTTTATTAAAGTAGCTGCAAAATCTGAGAAAGGTACCGAAGTAAAGATACCTATTAATAATGCCCAAAGCGTTGGAGAAAGCAGCTGGATTCATTTTGTTACACCAAAAGAAAAATACAATCTGGCAAATGGTATTGTCGAGAAAACCAGAAATTATAACGGACTTGAATTAGAGTTTGATTTTGATATTACGCCAGATGCGGAGGTTGAAGTAATCCTGGATAGAAATTCCGGACACGGTATGAAAGGAAAAGGGTACGGATCGTTATTATTTAAGATTAATACACTGGGTAAGTTTAATATGTGGGGAGATTTCCAGGCATACGAAGGAACCTACAACTTTAAATATGGAGGTTTGATTGATAAAAAATTCTCTGTTAAAAAAGGTGGATCAATCATTTGGGAAGGAAACCCGATGAAAGCACAATTGAATTTAGAAGCCGTTTATAAAACATCGGCAAATCCGGCAGTATTATTAGACAATACTTCTTCATTCAATAAAAAAGTACCTGTAGAAGTTGTTATTGGTTTAAGAGGAGATTTAACAAGTCCTGAGCCTAATTTTGATATTCAGTTTCCATCCGTTAGTAATGTCCTTAAATCTGAGATACAATATAAATTAGACGATAAAGATATTCGTCAAACACAAGCACTTTATTTATTGTCTACAGGATCGTTCATGAGTACAGACGGATTTAGTCAGGGTGATTTATCAGGAACATTGACAGAAACGGCGTCTAGTTTATTAGGCGGCATTATAAAATCAGATAATGATAAAGTAAATATCGACTTGAATTATATTTCTGCAGATAAAAGATTGGGGCAGGAAGCTGATGGTCAGTTTGTGGCTAATATATCATCTCAGGTAAACGAAAGAATAACAATCAATGGTAAACTTGGAGTTCCGGTAGGAGGTGTAAACGAATCTGCAATTGTGGGTGATATCGAGATACTATATAGAGTAAACGAGGATGGATCTATGAATCTCCGTTTGTTTAATAAAGAGAATGATATCAATTATGTAGGGCAGGGAATTGGATATACACAAGGTGTTGGTATTTCGTATGAGGTAGATTTTGATACCTTTAGCGAGTTGGTAAATAAAATATTCAAAGATCATAAACTTGAACGAGCTATAAAAAGCTCTAACAATGATTTGCAGGATTCTAATTTAAATCCTGATTTTGTAAATTTCTCTAATAAAAAGGATGCTGAGAAAAACAAAAAGAAAACGGAGAAAAAAGAAGAAGAGAAGAAACCACCTCCACAAAATAATAATGAAGGTCTAATTCCTGATAATGATTTTTAAATCATTTTGTTAAATATATGTTTATAAAAAACCATTCGTTATTGCGAATGGTTTTTTTATACTAAATTTAAAGGTCCAAAAATAAAATTTAGAATTTGCAAAAGCTCTGATTTTTGTAACACTTCATTAATGTATTGTTAATTTTAAACATTTAATTAAAATAAGAGCCTTTTATTATTTTAAATGAATTTTTTACTATCGAAAAACTTATTAACGAAAACGTTTGAATTTAACATATTTTATTAATTTATTATAAACATAACCCGAAAAGTGGTGAATGTTTGCTAATTTTACACTTTAATACTTAAATAATGCCAAAAACAATAAAAAAAGTAGGTGTTCTAACCTCAGGAGGAGACTCGCCAGGAATGAATGCCGCAATACGATCAGTTGTTCGAACATGCGCTTATCATAATATAGAATGCATAGGAATTTATAGAGGGTATCAAGGAATGATCGAAGGTGATTTCAAAGAAATGGGACCTCGAAGCGTAAATAATATAGTAAACAAAGGTGGAACGATCTTAAAATCGGCTCGTTCTGTTGAGTTTAGAACCCCGGAAGGTAGAAAAAAGGCTCACGAGAATCTTTTGAAAGCAGGAATTGATGCTCTTGTTGTCATTGGAGGAGACGGAAGTTTTACCGGAGGTTTGATTTTTAATTCAGAATATGATTTCCCGATAATGGGAATCCCGGGTACAATTGATAACGATATTTTTGGTACAACTCATACATTAGGTTATGATACTGCCTTAAATACTGTTGTAGATTGTATCGATAAAATTAGAGACACTGCAAGTTCTCATAACCGTCTGTTTTTTGTAGAGGTTATGGGTAGAGATGCCGGTCATATTGCTTTAAATGCCGGAATTGGTGCTGGTGCCGAAGAAATTCTTATCCCTGAAGAAGATTTAGGTTTAGACAGATTGCTGGACTCTCTTCAAAAAAGTAAAGCTTCAGGAAAATCATCAAGTATAGTAGTTATCGCTGAAGGTGATAAAATTGGTAAAAACGTATTCGAATTAAAAGATTACGTTGAAGCTAACTTGCCTGAATATGACGTGAGAGTTTCTGTTTTAGGACACATGCAGCGTGGTGGATCTCCATCTTGTTTTGATCGTGTTCTTGCAAGCCGTTTAGGTGTAAAAGCAGTAGAATCTTTGATCGAAGGTAAATCAAATTATATGGTTGGTTTGCGCGAAGATAAAGTAGCATTGACTCCATTAGAGCAAGCAATTAAAGGTAAATCTGAAATTGATAGAGAATTGTTGAGAGTGTCAGACATTATGTCGACATAACATACATATAAAAGTTTAAAAAAGGAATGAAGTTTATTGTGAGGAAATTAGACTTTAAATTAGTGTAATAAAAACAAAAGCAAAAATTAAGTAAAATGTCAAAAGTAAAATTAGGAATAAACGGATTTGGACGTATCGGAAGAATCGTTTTTAGAGAAACTTTCAATAGAGATAATGTAGAAGTTGTAGCGATCAACGATTTATTAGATGTTGATCACTTAGCTTATTTATTAAAATATGATTCAGTTCACGGTCGTTTTAATGGAACTGTAGAAGTAAAAGAAGGAAAACTTTATGTAAACGGAAGAAATATCCGTATCACTGCAGAAAGAAATCCTGCTGACTTAAAATGGAATGAAGTTGATGTTGATGTAGTTGCTGAATGTACTGGTATTTTTACAACTATCGAAACTGCAAATGAGCACATTAAAGGTGGTGCTAAAAAAGTAATCATTTCAGCTCCGTCTGCAGATGCTCCAATGTTTGTAATGGGAGTAAACCATGAAACAGCAAAAGCTACTGATTTAGTAGTTTCTAACGCTTCTTGTACAACAAACTGTTTAGCTCCTTTAGCTAAAGTTATTCATGATAATTTCGAAATCGTTGAAGGTTTAATGACAACTGTTCACGCAACAACTTCAACTCAAATGACTGCTGATGGTCCTTCTAGAAAAGACTGGAGAGGTGGACGTGCTGCTAGCATCAACATCATCCCATCTTCAACTGGAGCTGCTAAAGCGGTTGGAAAAGTAATTCCTGCTTTGAATGGAAAATTAACTGGAATGTCTTTCCGTGTTCCTACGGCTGACGTTTCTGTAGTAGATTTAACTGTAAAAGTAGCTAAAGAAACTTCTTATGAAGAAATTATGGCTGTTTTGAAAAATGCTTCTGAAACTACAATGAAAGGTATCTTAGGATATACTGAAGATGCAGTTGTTTCTCAAGATTTTATCTCAGACAAAAGAACTTCAATCATTGATGCTGGTGCAGGAATTGGATTAAATTCTACTTTCTTCAAATTAGTATCTTGGTATGATAATGAGTACGGTTACTCTAGTAAATTAATCGATTTATCTGTGCATATCGCAGGTTTAAAATAATAATATATAATTTTGCAAAATCCCGTTATTTTATAGTAACGGGATTTTCTTATTTTGTTCCTTCTTTAATTAATGTAAAAAATACACTTTTAAATTAATCAAAGAGAAACTAATCCAAAAACTGAATAAAATGAAATTAATAGTTGATAGTGGATCTACTAAAGCCGATTGGATTGCAATTGATGATAATGGAAAAGTATTATTTACCACGCAAACTCTGGGATTAAATCCTGAAATTCTTGATGGTCCTGAAATTATAGAAAGATTAAATGATCGTTTTGATATTTTACAAAACAAAAAAAATGCTTCACATTTGTTCTTTTACGGAGCCGGTTGTGGAACAGACAGAATGAAACAATCTTTGTCGCAAATCTTTCAGGAATATTTTTCTAATGCAATTGTAGAAGTTCATGAAGATACATATGCTGCTGTTTATGCAACTACTCCAAAAGGAGAAGAAGCAATCGTAAGTATATTAGGAACGGGATCTAACTGCAGTTATTTTGATGGAAAAGTTTTGCATCAAAAAGTACAGTCTTTAGGGTATATTGCCATGGATGATTGTAGTGGAAATGTTTTTGGAAAAGAATTAATCAGAAAATATTATTTCAATAAAATGCCTAAGGAATTAGCAGTTGAATTTGAAAAAGAATACAACTTAGATCCTGATTTTATTAAAAATAAATTATACAAAGAACCAAATCCAAATGCTTATTTGGCGACTTTTGCAAAGTTCTTAATCAAGCATAAAGACACTGAATTTTGCAGAAAAATCATATTTAAAGGGATGAAATCTTTCGTTAAGAATTATATCAAACAATTTGATAATTGTAAAGAAGTTCCAGTTCATTTTGTGGGTTCAATTGCTTTTTATTTAAAAGACGAATTACAGGAAACATTTAATAAATATGAACTTCAGTTAGGGAATGTTTTAAGAAGACCTATTGATGGATTAATTGCTTATCATGTTGCTAATCAATAAATAAAAGTAAATGATTGAAATTGCTATTATAGCTCACGACGGTAAGAAGGCAGATATGGTTCAGTTTTTGAATAAAAACAAGACACTTCTCCTTAAAGAAAATATTAAGTTGATAGCTACAGGAACTACCGGAAGCAAAGCTGTAAATGCTGGTTTTAAGGTAAAAAGAATGCTTTCAGGACCAATGGGAGGTGATGCGCAAATTGCGGCGCGTGTAGCCGAAGGTAAAACACAAATGGTTTTCTTTTTCAAAGATCCGTTGGCAAGCCACGCTCATGAAGTCGACATTAATATGCTTATTCGTGTGTGTGATGTACATAATGTGCCTTTAGCAACAAATGAAGCTTCTGCTCAATTATTATTAAATGCTGTTGCATTAGAGCTTTAGAGTTTTAATTCATTTCTATTATATAAGAAACCGTTTCCTATTACCGAAACGGTTTTTTTATTGCCTATAAAATAGTAATAATGACTTATTTGTAGTCTTTTTTTGCTGTTGTGCTAAATGTTTGATATTCATTATCTTATATTTAATCTGTTTTGCTTTTTTAAAGTAAATTTGATTAGTATAATTATTGTTAAATCATGAAAAAACAAACTTTAATTGCAATAATTGCTCATGATAATAAAAAAGCAGATATGATTCAGTTTTTAATTAAAAATGGAATTACGCTGCGACATGATAAAGTAAAACTTATTGCAACAGGAATATTAGGAAGAAATGCTGAGAAATCGGGGTTTAAAATAAAAAAGATGCTTCCGTGTTCAATGGGTGGGGATGCTCAAATTGCTTCTAAAGTGGCAGAGGGTAAAATTAATGTCGTCTTTATGTTTACAGATCCTTTAGTGACCAATGCTCATGAAGTCGATATTAAGATGCTTGTCAGGATATGTGATGTACATAATGTGCCGCTGGCAACAAACGAAGCAACGGCACAATTATTTTTAAACGCTATTGTACAGCGATTATAGATATTTCTACATTGACATTTTTTGGTAAACATGCTACCTGAACAGTTTCACGTGCAGGAGCCGTTTTTTCGTTAAAATAAGATCCGTAAACGGTATTTATAGCGGCAAAATTATTCATATCCATAATGAATATAGTTGCTTTTACCACGTTTTCAAAAGTCATATTTGCAGCTTCCAAAATTGCTGCAATATTTTCCATTACCTGTTTAGTTTCATCATTGATGTTATCAGTAATAAGTTCTCCAGAGGCTGGATTTATAGCAATTTGGCCAGAAGCATAAAGTGTGTTTCCGGATAATACAGCTTGGTTATAAGGTCCGATTGGAGCCGGAGCTTTTTCAGTAAAGATGATTTTTTTCATAACAAATTATTTTTATTCGATCAATTATCGATTTAATGTACTTCGTTTATTCCATTTGATATCACTAAGCATTCCAGACTTGATTCCAATAAAGAAGTTCCAGTTTGAATTAGTTCCCAATGGCGACCAGTTAAAAGCCATTCTCCAGCTCAATAAATCTCTTTCAAAACGCAATTGAGTAAAAGTAACTCCCTTTTGTACAAAGTCGTAACCTGTAGAAACTCCACCTTTCCATTTTGGAGTAATATCCATATTTACAGACATCATAATAGAGTTTCCTGAGATTTTATTTTCTCTTCTGATATTTGTGTACGTTAATGAATAAGCAAGCGTCATGTCCCAAGGAATTTTCGACTTAAAGAATTCACTGATAACATCTTTGTCATCATCTTTTTCATTTGCAAACTGACTATTTCTTGGATCAGTTAAGTCTGTATTGGTACCAAACAAATCATCTTTTCGACCTCCATTCCGCTGACTTTGGTCGTTTTTATCATCTTTAGTTGTGCCTTTGTTAGAAAACGAATAGTTTAAAGTTAGATTGGCATTTGTCATTCTAAATAAACTTCCTCCGTTGTTGATGTTATAAGTATCAATTCTGTCGTTGTTATTGTTTAGAGCATATGGATCTAATGTAGTTCCAAAATTGACATTCATCTTATTTTGGAAAAGCTGAGTTCCACCGCTAATAAGTATTGGCTGCCAGGCTAAAACATCTTTACCGTTAGCATTAAAATTATAATTGGTACTAAAGTTTAAGTTGTTTAATAACATTACTTTTTTAGGCTCCGTTTTTGTACTGTCACGATCTCTTACTTTGGCTTCAAAAGTGTTGCTCAAAGCAAAGGCAACAATGTTTGAGTTGTCTTTTCCTGGAGCACCATAAACACCTCCTGCAAATCTTGTGTATTCATCTGTCATTCTTCCTGAAGCATCTACAGCATAAGTGTCGTAATATTTCTCGAAACTTGGTGTATAAGAGTAACTAATTGTAGGACGCATTACGTGACGAATCGATTGAATTCTTTTATCACTTCCAAAATTAAATGTACCATATATAGTGGTACCTAAACTTGAGGTGAAATTGTAAGTTCTAAACGAGTCAAAACCATTTACAACTTTATCAACAACTTTTCCCTGATCTGTATCGTAGTTTTTATTAATGGTTTTAGTAACCCATGTTTCCTGATAATTAGTAGCTGCCTGCGCACTAAAATATTTGAAAATTTTAAAGTTTGTACTTAACGGAATAGTATGCTGCATTCCTATTTGTGCATCTCTGAACATTTGAGGTTTAAAAAACAAAGAATCAGTTGTGGTGATATTGTTTTTCCCGCTTAAGTTATATTGTAAGTTAATGTTTTTTATAAAACCTTTTTTGACACCGTCTTTTCCAACAAAAGGATAGACACGATCAACACTGGCTTGCAAAGTTGGTAAAGTCATTGTAATAACTTCTGTTTGTGTGTTTTGCTGATGTGTTGCCGATAATGAAAAACGTGCTTGCGGAATCGTATTAAAAGTCTTGCTGTAAGATATAGAAGAACTTAAAGTATTGTTCAAATTTGAACCAATATTGGCCTGATTGATAGATTGCTTAAAGTACTTACTACTACCCATATTCACCGACGCAGAGAAAGTTGAATTAGGGCTTGATTTAGTATCTCTTGAATGTGACCACTGAATGTTGTAAATATTCTGTCTGCTATAATCCGGATAACCGCGCTCACTGTTAATCAGATTTTCAAAACGAATATTAACATTTCCGCGGTATCTATATCTTTTGGCATACGCCGATTCAAATCGCATGGCGTAACTACCATTAGTATAATAATCTCCTAAAACGGTCAAATCATAATTCTCACTTAAAGCAAAATAATATCCCATATTCTGAAGCGAAAATCCTCTTGTATTTGAATCGTTATAACTAGGAATAATGATACCGGAAACGCTCTTTTCCTGGCTCATTGGGAAATAAGCAAAAGGTAATGCAAGTGGAGTAGGTACATCAGCAATAACCATATTGGTTAAGCCGGTAATTACTTTTTTGCCGGGTATAAATTTTACTTTATTGGTCTGAAAATAGTATTCAGGGTTGTCGATATCTGTTGCCGTTGTAAATCGGGCACCTTTTAAAAAGTAAACAGAATCATTTTCCTTTTTAGTAACAGCAGCTTTTATTTTAAATTCACCCTGTTCAGTTCTGGAATTAAAAATTAAAGCTTTTTTTGTTTTAAAATTAAAACGGATAGAGTCAGGTTGAACCTCGCTTGCGCCTTGTTTAAAATTTGGATATTGTGACAAAACCCCGGCAGAATCTTTTATTCTCCCGGCATAAACTTCGTCTTTTTCGTAGTTTAAGACAATTATACCTGATTTTAATTCGACATCTTTATAGTATAATTCAGCTTCGTTGTATAATGTAATCAGTTTTCTCTTCTGATCGATTTTTGCGTAATCTTTGGCTCTATATTTTACTTTTCCGTCAAGAAAAGTCTTTTTAGGCCTAACCGTGTCAAGTTTTATGGTATCAGTAACAGAAGTTACAGATTTATCAGTAGTAACAGCAGTTTTTGATTTATCTGTTTGTTTTACAGTTGATAACGGCTTTTTTTTGTTTTTTATCTCTTGCGAATATAATTTACCACTTCCTAATGTTAGGAAAATTGATAATAAAACGATATTAAATAAGTTTGTATGCAAAGGTTTAAATGCTATTTTTGTAAAATTATGGCTTGTTTTTTGACATGTCAAACTTACATATAATTTTTTGTCAAAAATAATCAATTGTAAAAATTATAGCAGTTGCGTTTTATTAAAATTAACTTTTAGATTTATGAATAGATTTAACAAAATTAAGGTAATATTTACTTTTTTTCTAACGATAATGTCATTTTGTGCTTACAGTCAGGCAAATGTTTTTAAGGTAACTCTTGATGCTGGACATGGTGATCATGACTTTGGAGCAGTTTATAGCGGACGAATTGAAAAAAATATTGCTTTGGCTATTGTTCTAAAAGTTGGAAAAATATTAGAACTTAATCCAAACGTTGATGTTATTTATACTCGTAAAACGGATGTTTTTATTGATTTGGTAGAAAGAGCCAACATCGCAAACCGTGCAAATTCAAATATTTTTGTTTCTATACATTGTAATGCAAACAAAAATACTGCAGCAGACGGAACCGAAACTTATGTAATGGGTTTGAGTAAAACAGCTTCAAATCTTGAAGCAGCGAAAAAAGAGAACTCGGTAATTACTTTAGAAAAAGATTATAAACGTAAATACGAAGGTTTTGATCCAAATTCGCCAGAATCTATGATTAGTATGACCTTAATGCAGGAAGAGTATTTGGAGAACAGTATTTCATTAGCAAGTAAAATTGAAGATAATTTTGAAAAACTTGGTAAAAAAATAAGACAAGGCGGAGTTAAACAAGCCCCATTTATGGTACTTCATAAAGCATATATGCCTAGAGTATTAGTGGAAACAGGTTTTGTTTCGAATCCTACGGAAGGAAATGTTTTAAATTCAGAAGAAGGTCAGGATGAAATTGCAAGAGCTATTGCTGAAGCTATTTTAAGTTATAAGAGAGAGTATTTTGGTTCTGGCGCTCCGGAAATTGTAGAAGCAAGACCGGCGAGAGATACCACTCCTGCAAAACCTAAAGCGGTCGAATCGGTTGCTGTAAAAAAAGCTCCAAAAGGAACGTTCTTTAAAGTGCAACTTATAGCCAGTATCAAAAAAACGTCTTTGGAACCTAAAAATTTTAAAGGACTAAAAAATGTAACGATGTTGTACGAAAATAATATTTACAAATATTTCTATCAGGAAACGGCAGATTACGAAGCTGCCAAAAAATATTTGCAAGAAGCTAAAGACAAAGGATATGGCGCAGCTTATTTAATTGCAAATAAAGATGGAGAAAAAATCAGTATTCAAGACGCTATTAAATAATAGTCTTTTGTTCGAATATTTATATTAATTTTGTAGAAACACTTAGAATTTTGAAACTAACAAGAGAAATTAAAACGGCTATTTTAGTCATCGCGTCAATTTTATTATTTATTTGGGGCTATAGTTTTTTAAAAGGCAGAGACCTTTTTACAAATTACAAAACATTATATGCAGAGTATGATAATGTTGAGGATTTGTCAGCATCAGCACCAGTTACCATAAACGGACTTGTTATTGGTAAGGTAAATAAAATCACAATTAGTGAAGTAACAGGTAAATTATTAGTTGAACTTCAGTTAAAAACAGATTTTCCAATCTCAAAATCAAGCCAGGCATCTTTGTATTCTCCAAGTTTAATAGGGGGAAAACAGATCAAGATTATTCCTAATCTGGCGGATAAAGAACCAGCAGAAGACGGACAAACTTTAGGATCTAAAGTTGAATTGGGATTAACAGAATCTTTAGGAGGTAAAATAGAGCCAATTCAGCAAAAATTAGACGTAATGCTTGCTAATATTAATACGTTGGTTTCAGGACTGAACAATGTTTTAGATAAACAAGGACAGGAAAATTTAAAAAAATCATTAGCAGAATTGAGTCAGACAATGGAGCAGTTTCATAAAGCTTCAGGAAGTCTTAATACTATTTTAGATACTAATAAAGGACAAATTAATGGAGTTGTAACAAACTTTAATAAAATGTCAAGTAACTTTAATAAGATATCAGATTCTTTAAATAAAGCTGATTTAGGAAAAACAGTTCGAAATTTAAATCAGACTTTGGCTAAAGTTGATAATCTCATGAGTAACTTAAACTCAGGAAAAGGTACTGCCGGTAAATTATTAAGTGATGACGCTTTGTATAATAACTTGTCTAAAACTTCAAAAGAGTTAGAGTTGTTATTACAGGACGTTCGTCTTTACCCAACACGTTATGTAAATGTTTCTCTTTTTGGAAAGAAAAACAAACCATATGTAGCACCAACTGAAGAAGCTAACACAACAACTAAAAATTAATTAGAATGAGTTATTTAGATAATATTTTGTTCGCTATACTTCTAATTGTTGGTTTCGGTTTTTTTGCATCGAGCGTAAAAAAAATCATCCGAAACATTAATTTAGGAGTAGATGTAAATCGAAAAGATAATTCTAAAGCACGATGGAAAAACATGGCATTGATTGCTCTTGGGCAATCAAAAATGGTGAGACGCCCTGTAGCTGGAATACTTCATATTTTCGTATATGTTGGATTTATAATTATTAATATCGAATTACTCGAAATCATAATCGACGGTTTAATAGGGACGCATAGAGTTTTTGCGCCTTATTTAGGTGTTGTTTATGATATTTTGATTGCTTCTTTTGAGATATTAGCACTACTTGTGATTTTTGCTGTTACCGTTTTCTGGATTAGAAGAAATGTCATTAAATTAAAACGTTTCATTAATCCTGATTTAAATGGTTTTCCTAGAAGTGATGCCAATTATATCTTGTATTTTGAAACAGTTTTGATGATTTTGTTTCTGCTAATGAATGCTTCTGATCTTCATTTGCAAAATGTTCCTGGTGGAGTTTTTGATAAAGCAGGAAGTTTTCCGGTGAGTCAGTTTATAGCGCCAATTTTTAACGGAATGTCAAACGAATTGGTTGTTTTGTTGTTTGAAGTATTCTGGTGGTTGCATATCGCCGGTATTTTAGTTTTTATGAACTATTTATACTTCTCAAAACATTTACACATACTTTTAGCTTTCCCAAATACTTATTTTGCAAACTTAAATCCGGAAGGACAGTTTGATAATTTAGAATCAGTAACTAAAGAAGTTAAATTAATGATGGATCCAAATGCAGATCCGTTTGCAGCAGCTCCTGTGGATGAAAATGCTGTTCCAAGTAAATTTGGAGCTAGTGATGTTCAGGATTTAAACTGGGTACAATTACTAAACGCTTATACTTGTACAGAATGTGGACGTTGTACATCGTCTTGTCCAGCAAACCAAACGGGTAAAAAGTTGTCTCCTCGTAAAATTATGATGGATACAAGAGATCGTTTGCAAGAAGTTGGAAAAAATATTGATGCCAATAAAGGTGTTTTTGTTCCGGATAATAAAACATTATTGAACGATTATATCACGCCTGAAGAATTATGGGCATGTACTTCATGTAATGCTTGTGTTGAGGAATGTCCTGTAAACATTAGCCCGTTGTCTATTATTATGGATATGCGTCGTTACTTGGTTATGGAACAAAGTGCTGCTCCAATGTCATTGAATGCCATGATGACAAACATTGAAAATAATGGAGCGCCTTGGCAATATAGCCAGCAAGACAGATTGAACTGGAAAAACGAAAACTAAAACGAAAACCGTTTAATTGGTTATTTTTTTAACCGTTGAATGGATTAATAAAATAAATTTCTGTGTTAATGTTAGCGAAAGGGTTATTGCAAGAGAGCGATTAACCAAATTAACAATTAACCGATTTAACAACAAAAGAAGATGTCAGAAAGTTTAGTAGTGCCAACAATGGCTGAAATGCTAGCCCAGGGAACACAACCGGAAGTTTTATTTTGGGTTGGTTGCGCAGGGAGTTTTGATGATAGAGCAAAAAAAATTACAAAAGCATTTGTGCGAATCTTAAATCGTACCAATGTTTCATTTGCAGTATTAGGTACTGAAGAGAGTTGTACCGGAGATCCTGCAAAACGTGCCGGAAATGAATTTTTGTTTCAAATGCAAGCCATGATGAATATCGAGGTTTTGAATGCATATGAAGCTAAAAAAATCGTAACGGCTTGTCCGCATTGTTTTAATACTTTAAAAAATGAGTATCCTGAATTAGGAGGTCAATATGAAGTAATTCATCATACTGAGTTTTTAAAGTCATTAATAGATGATGGAAGATTGACAGTTGAAGGCGGGCAATTTAAAGGAAAGAAAATTACTTTTCACGATCCTTGTTATTTAGGAAGAGCAAATAAAGTTTATGAAGCTCCAAGAGATTTGATTCAGAAACTTGATGTTGAATTAGTCGAAATGAAGCGTTCAAAAGCAAATGGCTTGTGTTGTGGAGCAGGTGGAGCACAAATGTTTAAAGATGCTGAACCAGGAAACAAAGAAGTAAATGTGTTGCGTACCGAAGATGCATTAGAAGTAAAACCGGATATTATTGCAGCAGGTTGCCCATTTTGTAATACAATGTTGACAGATGGAATTAAACATCAGGAAAAAGAAGGGCAGGTAAAAGTAATGGATATTGCGGAGCTAATTGCTAATGCGCAGGATTTGTAATATGAAGAAAATATTTTTATTAGTTGTTTTGCTTTGTAGTGTGGCATCTTATTCTCAAGATGTTCTGGAAGTTATTGCAAAAGAAACTTGTCAATGTTTAGAAACTAAAAAAGCCAAAGACCCGAATTTATCTGCTGCAGATTTTAAAACTGAAGTAGGAGTATGTATGATTAAAAGTTATACAGATCATATGTCGGAGTTTAAGCCTTCAGAGAAAGTTGATTTTTCGGATGTAGAAGGTATGACTAAGTTAGGAGAAAATGTAGCTATAAAAATGATGCAAGTATGTCCTAATGTAATTATAGAATTAGGAAGAAGTGCTATAAAAGAAGGGAAAGAAGTTGAGAAAGAGGATTCTTTTGTTTCTGGTGAAGTAATTGATATTAAATGGGAGCAGTTTGTGACTTTGCAATTAAAAGATCAAACTGGTAGAAATTATAGTTTTCTTTTATTAGATTCTTTTGATACGGCTCCATTGCTGACTAATAATGAAATTAAGAAAAAAGATAAACTTAAGGTAAGTTACACTGAGATTGAGTTGTTTGATTCAAAAGTCAAAGAATTCAGGTATTTTAAAATTCTTACCAAAATAGAGAAACAGTAAAATTTGAGGTTCAAAGTTGCAAAGGTTCAAAGGTTTTAACCTGAAACTTGAAACTTGAAACAAAAAAAAACTAAAAGAAAGATTAAAATGTATATACCTTTTGAAGATTTACCTGGTGAATCCAGAATTTGGATTTATCAATCAAACAGAAAATTTTCTGAGGAAGAATTTTCTGAAATAGAAACTGACCTGAAAGCTTTCGTTGAAGGCTGGGCAGCACACGGAACGAGTTTAGAAGCTTCGTATCAATTGAAATACAACCGATTCATTATTTTGGCTGTAAATCAAGATGTACAAGCAGCTACAGGATGTTCTATCGATAGTTCGGTAGAGTTTATTCAGAGTTTAGAGAAAAAGTACAACGTTGATCTGTTAGATAAAATGAACGTTACTTTTAAACTTGGTGAACATATCGCACACAAACCATTGATTGATTTCAAGAAAATGGTTAAAGATAAATCGGTTTCTGAGAATACAATTGTTTTCAATAATCTTGTAAACAATATTGAAGAATACAATGAATCTTGGGAAGTTCCTGCTGCTGATAGCTGGCATAGCAGATTCTTCTAAAAGAAATTTATATAATATTTGAAAGGCGCAAAATTTAGTTTTTGTGCCTTTTTTTTTAGATGGGTGTAAAAGTTGCGTTTAGTTTTACGACATATTGTGAAAATCTTTGTCAAAGTTCAAAACTTTGAAAAAGAGGAATTGCGACAAAAGGGACAGGTTTTTATCCCGAGGTTTCGGGAAGAAAAGGTCTTATAAAACCAAAAGCTTCTAATCTAGCCCCGATGGGAGTGGTATCCTTTTATGGTGGGGTTCACCATAAAAGATATAGTGGACAGCGGGACAAAAGCTTTTTTTGAAAATTAATTTTTCTGCTCCTGAAAATAGTGAGGAATTACAAGTGAGGAATTACAAGTTATGAATTATGAGTTTGGTTGAAGATCTTGAGATTTCTACTGGATTTATCATGATTCTAAAATTCAGTAATCTTGAAGTCTAAGCTAGTCTAAAATTCTAAGTTAGTCTAACAATCTAATAATCTGCGGACTAATATTCACAAAAATCTAACAATCTAAAACTTCAATTAAACGTGATTTTTGAGTACTTTCGTAGAACTAAATTTAATACATGAAAATAGCTATAGTTTGTTATCCGACATTTGGCGGTAGTGGTGTAGTTGCTACAGAATTAGGCCTTGAATTAGCCAGACGCGGACACGAAATACATTTTATTACTTATAGTCAGCCGGTTAGGTTGGCACTTTTGAATCCTAATGTTCATTATCACGAAGTAAACGTTCCGGAATATCCACTTTTTCATTATCAGCCTTATGAGTTGGCTTTGTCAAGTAAATTGGTTGATATGGTGAAATTGTATAAAATCGAAGTGCTTCATGTGCATTATGCTATTCCTCACGCATATGCGGGGTATATGGCAAAGCAAATGCTGAAAAATGAAGGAATTAATCTTCCGATGATTACAACACTTCACGGAACGGATATTACGCTGGTTGGAAATCACCCGTTTTATAAACCTGCAGTAACTTTTAGTATCAATAAATCGGATTATGTGACTTCGGTTTCTCAGAGTCTGAAAGATGATACTTTGAAGTTGTTTAAAATCAAAAATAAGATTAGGGTAATTCCAAATTTTATTGAATTGGATAAAGTCAGAAAAGACCCGCAAGAGCCTTGTCATCGTTATGTAATGGCGAAGGAAAATGAGCGTATCATTACTCATATCAGTAATTTTAGAAAGGTAAAACGTATTCCGGATATTATTAAGATTTTCTATAATATTCAGAAAGTAATGCCTGCTAAATTAATGATGGTTGGTGATGGACCGGAAAAAGAAAAAGCGGAGATTTTATGTATGGAATTAGGAATTTACGACAAGGTGATTTTCTTTGGAAATAGTAATGAAATTGATAAAATCTTATGTCTGACAGATTTATTTTTACTTCCGTCAGAAACAGAAAGTTTTGGTTTGGCAGCACTGGAAGCGATGGCTTGCGGAGTTCCTGTGATTTCGAGTAATTCCGGTGGTTTGCCTGAAGTTAATTTTGATGGTTATTCAGGATATTTGAGTAATGTTGGAAATGTGGAGGAAATGGCTGCAAATGCAATTAAAATCCTAAAAGATGATGAAACTCTGAATAAGTTTAAGACAAATGCGCTTGAAGTAGCGAAGAAGTTTGATATCAAAAATATTCTACCTAAATATGAGGCTTTGTATCAAAGAGCAATTGATGATTATAAGGCAGAGAAACAGCAATCTTAAAATAAAGATAAATGAAAAAAATAATTTCGGCCTTAGTAGTTTTGCTACTCGTTTCTTGTGGAGTAAAAAAGACATCAGATTCAAAGGTTTTATACGAAGTTTTGACAGAGCAATCTGACGGGGGAGGAAACATCAAGTTTTTTGAGATTCTGACTGAACCTAATGAAATCAAAATGTTGGAAAATGATCCGCTTTTGACAAGTAAAATGAAACAGACAGATATTGGTAATTCAAATTATGTTATCCTGAATATGGGGGAGAAAAACACTGGCGGATATTCTATTGGTGTTGAGAAAGTAGAGGAAACGGATAAAAATATTATTATTACTGTGAAAGAAAATAATCCTGCTCCGGATGCAATGGTAATGCAGGTAATTACATATCCTTATACGGTTGTGAAAATACATTCTAAAAAGGATATTATTATCAAGTAATAAATTTTATGTCAGGCTCGAAATAATATGTCACCCTGAGCGAAGTCGAAGACTTGAAAGCTTGCGAGGGCTTCGACTTCGCTCAGCTTGATAATACATAAAAAAACCTGTCGTTAATGCGACAGGTTTTCTTTTATAATTATTTTTTATTTAGAATCTAAACTTAACGCCTAATCCAACGTCAAATCCAAAGTTGTCATCGTCATAATATCCGGAACCAATTTCTGGTCTTGCATCTAATGAAAGTGTAATTGGTGCTTCACTAAATCTATATTCAATACCAATATCTCCTGCAGCAAATACATAAGTTCCGCTATCATTATATTTGTAGTTGTTGTTGTAATAATCGTGATCCCAAGCTGCTAATCCTCCACCAACACCAGCATACCAGTTAAAACCACCATCAATATTCCAAACCCATTGATAAAGGGCAACACCTTTAATTGCATCTACATCACTACTGTTTCTCCATCCTAAATCAAATTCAAGTCTATTTTTTTGGTTTAAACCCAATTGATAGGATACTTCCCCGCCAAAACCGTTATTGTCTCCTAAACGGATTCCTAAAGCGTTTTTCGAAATTTCTTGTGATTGAGCCGTAAACGCTAATCCTAATAGCATAATGGCTGATAAAATTATTTTTTTCATAAAATTGGTTATTAATTTTCTTCAAATGTAATGTGGGATACCATTCTCAAACGTATAAAATTATTTGAAATTGTTATATAATTCACATTTTTGAAACCAATGAAATTTCATGAAAATAGTGTTATCTGCTATAATCAGAGTGTTTTAAGAATTATAGTGTTATTTGTTCAGGATAATTGAAGAAATTAATTGTGAACTTAAAATGTCTTCCATTTCAAAAAGATTTTCTTCTTCAGTAAAATTACTTTCAGCGTATGAATATAATTTCCAACGCTTTTTGTGGTACTCTAAAGCAGTCAGGTTTTCGACCCAATCTCCCGAATTTAAATATAAAGTAGATCCGTGTTTATTCTCTTTGGTAATGATTTTTGGTTCGTGAATGTGTCCGCAAATTACATAATCATATTTTTTTTCGATCGCTAAATCTGTAGCAGTAGTTTCGAAATCTGAAATGAATTTTACAGCCTTTTTTACGCTCGCTTTAATTTTTTTAGAGAATGAATAAGGTTCTCTTCCTAGTTTTGCCAGGCACCAATTTGCAAAACGATTGGTAAGAATTAGATAATCGTAACCTAAACCTCCAAGTTTAGCAATCCATTTGGAGTGCTGAACAGAAGCGTCAAAAACGTCTCCGTGAAAAATCCATGCTTTTTTGTCGTCTAATTCTAAAACTAATTTATCGACTAAAGCAAAATTTCCCATATTCATATCACTGAATTTTCGAAGGATTTCATCATGGTTTCCAGTAATATAATACACCTTTGTACCTTTCGAAGCCATCCCTATAATGCGTTGAATGACTCTTAAGTGCGCTTTTGGGAAATAGGATTTTCTAAATTGCCAAGCATCAATAATATCGCCATTTAAGACTAATGTTTTTGGTTTAATGCTTGATAGATAGTTGTTTAATTCTTTAGCGTGACTTCCGTAAGTTCCCAAATGGACATCTGAAAGGATGACCAATTCAACATTTCGTTTTTTCAATTTTTCGTTTTTGAAGTTTAGCAAATAAAAGAAACTCTAGTCAGATTTGTTTTATCAAAAGGTTACCAATTTGGCGACAATTTTAATAAATTGTGATTTTTATTGGCCGCAACCCTTTCTTAATAATACTAATTTTAAATTTTTTAATTTAATTCATAAAACTTACATTTGCTCAAAACTAAATACAATGGCAGGAAATAGCTACGGCACCCTATATAAAGTTACTACATTTGGAGAATCTCATGGTGAAGCTTTAGGCGGAATTATTGATGGATGTCCATCTGGAATAGAACTTGATCTGGAAGCAATCGAGGTTGAAATGTCTCGTAGAAAACCGGGACAATCAGCAATCGTAACACAAAGAAAAGAACCGGATGCAGTTCAGTTTTTATCCGGTATTTTTGAAGGTAAAACTACAGGAACTCCAATTGGTTTTATTATTCCGAACACCAATCAAAAATCAGATGATTATTCTCATATAAAAGATAATTACAGACCAAGTCATGCTGATTATGTTTATGACCAAAAATACGGTTTTCGTGATTATCGCGGTGGCGGAAGAAGTTCTGCAAGAGAAACTGCAAGTAGAGTAGTAGCTGGTGCAATTGCAAAACAAATGTTGCCGGAAATTAAAATTAATGCATACGTTTCTTCAGTTGGTCCAATTCATTTGAATACGCCATACCAGGATTTAGATTTTTCTAAAATAGAAAGCAATCCTGTTCGTTGTCCGGATGAAAAATCGGCAGCAATTATGGAAGAATATATTCGTGATATCCGCAAACAGGGAGATACTGTTGGTGGAGTTGTTTCCTGCGTAATTAAAAATGTTCCCGTTGGTTTAGGCGAACCGGTTTTTGATAAATTGCACGCTGAACTAGGAAAGGCAATGCTTTCTATAAATGCAGTAAAAGGTTTTGAATACGGAAGCGGATTTTCCGGTTCTGAAATGAAAGGTAGCGAACACAACGATTTATACAATCCGGACGGAACTACAAAAACAAATCTTTCAGGAGGAATTCAGGGAGGAATCAGCAACGGAATGGATATCTATTTCAGAGTAGCTTTCAAACCGGTTGCGACTATCATGCAAACTCAGGATTCATTAGATAATAAAGGAAATATTACACCAATGACTGGTAAAGGCCGTCATGATCCGTGTGTAGTGCCTCGTGCAGTGCCAATTGTTGAAGCAATGGCGGCAATTGTTTTGGCTGATTTTTATTTAATCAACAAAACATATTAATAAAAGTTAAGACAGTGAGGGTCTTGATATTTTAATCTAAAAAAGTAAATTAATGCAAGTTACAGAAACTAAAAAAAAATCATTTATTAAAGGCTTAACAGGGCAAATTATAATTGCAATGGTTCTTGGAGCGACTCTGGGAATTATTATTCACAATTCGATTTCGCCGGAAACAGCACTTTCGTTCAGTAATAAAATAAAAATGCTTGCAACGATCTTTATCAGATTAGTGCAAATGATTATTGCTCCTTTAGTTTTTACCACGTTAGTAGTGGGAATTGCAAAGTTAGGAGATATAAAAACGGTGGGAAGAGTTGGAGGAAAAGCACTTGGATGGTTTTTTACTGCTTCTTTTATATCCTTATTGATTGGATTGTTTTATGTAAATATCTTAGAACCGGGAGTAGGTTTGAAGCTGGATCATGTTGATATGTCTGCAGCTAGTGAGGTTACCGCTAAAACAAAAATCTTGTCTGTTGAGAATTTTGTGGAACATATTGTTCCTAAAAGTATTTTTGAAGCAATGGCAACCAATGAAATTTTGCAGATTGTAATATTTTCTATCTTTTTTGGATTAGCAGCAGCTTCATTAGGAAGTACTGTAAAGCCAATTATAAATGCTTTTGATAAAGCTTCGCATATTGTTTTAAAAATGGTAAACTATGTAATGAACTTTGCTCCAATTGGAGTTTTTGGTGCCATTGCAGGAGTATTTGCTATTAGAGATGCAGAAGAATTGATCATTACTTATTTTAAATTCTTTGGATCATTTCTGATAGGAATCAGTACATTATGGGTGGTTTTGATCGCTGTAGGTTATATTTTCTTAAAAGGAAGAATGACTGAATTATTAAAACGTATTATTGGACCATTGGCAATTGCGTTTGGAACAACAAGTAGTGAGGCCGTTTTTCCTAAATTAACAGAAGAATTAGAAGATTTTGGAGTTAAAGATAAAATTGTAGCATTCATGCTGCCGCTTGGATATTCGTTTAACCTTGACGGAAGTATGATGTACATGACTTTTGCCAGTATTTTTATCGCTCAGTTTTACGGTGTACATCTGGACTTAGGGACGCAAATGGCGATGCTTTTGGTTTTAATGTTAACCAGTAAAGGGATCGCGGGAGTACCAAGAGCTAGTTTGGTTATCGTTGCGGCTACTTGCGGAATGTTTAAAATTCCTGTAGAGGGAATTGCTTTGATCTTGCCAATTGATCACTTTTGTGATATGTTCAGAAGCGCAACAAATGTATTAGGAAATGCTTTGGCAACATCTGTTGTTGGGCAATGGGAAGATGATAAAGAGGAGAATTCAAATTTAGAAATCGAAAGTTAAGTATTGCTTAATTTACTTCATAAAAAAAACCGTAATGAGTTTATACTTATTACGGTTTTACTTTTAGTAATAGTTTACAGTTGAGGAAATATTTCAAACTACAAACTTATTTAGCAATTATGCTGCTACTTTTCCTTTTCTTCCTTCTTCATCATCTGGTGGAACATCTCCGCCTTGGATAGTTTTTTGTTGTGCTTTAGTCAATTTTTCTACTTCTGTAAATTTTAAAAAGTTTTCTAACATAATTTTTGTTTTTAATGCACCAATCTTCTAAAACACTTGGGGCTTGTGTTTGTAAATTTTGTTAAAGATAAGATTTTATTTCATTTATAGTGTTAAAATGTTATTGGATTTTGAGCATTTTTTGGTTTTTAGCTAAATTTAGATTGTTGGAGTTTTTTTGCAAAATCTTGATATATTCTCTATGCATGTGCTCTTGAGATTGTTTAAATTTTAAGATTCAAACGCAAGTTTATCTTTTTTGTTAAACGTTATTATTAAATGATGAAACAAAAAATAACTTTGTAAAAATCAAGCTGTTATTTTTTGTCGTAATAATGTATATTTGAATAAATATTTCCATATTATGTTTCGATTTCGAATCTTTTTCTACTGTTTAATATTGTTAAATTTTCTTTCCTTTAATTTATGGGCACAGAGTAATTTACCAACAGAAAAGATCGATAAACTTATATTAGAGGCACTTTCCAATTATAGAGAGTCAAATTTCGAAAAATCTTTAATTATTTCCAGAGTTGCGCTTAATCACTCAACAATTGCCAAAAATGATTATTTTATTGCCCGTTCGTATAATATAATCGGAGCTAATTATAACGATTTGGGAGAATATGACAAAGCAATTTTTTTTTATAAAAGAAGTCTTTTTTATGCCGATAAAGCAAAAAATGATGGCTTTAAGAATATGCTGTATAACAATCTTGGGAATATATATTGCTTTGAAAAGAAACAGTATAAACGAGGAATCTATTTTTATAAAAAATCCATCGAATTAAGCACTAAAAGCAAGGATCTGAGCCAGATATATTTTACAAATGTCAATCTCGCGTGGTCCTATTTTGATATTGGTAATTTTGAAAAGGGATATCCTTATTTGAACTTTGTAAATAATAACCAAAAGAAAATTGGAGATGATGATACCGTCATAATTGTTAATATGTTAAATGGTATGTATTGCAGTTACAAAGACGACAATCTGAAAGCTCTTGATTATTTTGAAAAAGCAATACAGTTAGGTAAAACAAATATAGAAAAAATCGATCTCTCCTATGCACATCTGGAGTATTCAAAATTTTTGAATAAGAGTGGGAAATATAAAGATGCTTACACTAATTTATCTGCTTATAATAAAATAACAGAACAAATCTATAATGAAGACAAGCTTAAAAAAGCATCTATTGCAGGTTTTAATCTCGAATTGGACGAATATAAAAGGCAAATTGATAAAATTGAAAACGAAAAAATAACGCAGTATCAAAGTCTAAAGAAATCAAGAATTATTGTTATTCTGTTCATTGTTATTTCCTTAATTCTTCTTTTATTAATTGTCACTCTGGTAAAAAATATAAGATTTAAGAAAAGGCATAATTTGGAGCTTTTAAAGGCAAAAGAAATTGCAGAAGAAGCTTCAATGCTTAAAACCCAGTTTATCTCTACAATAAGCCATGAATTGCGCACACCGCTTTATGGAGTTGTGGGGATAACTAATATGCTTCTTGAAGAACATAAAGAGTTGTCGCAAAGTCAGCATTTAAGTGCTTTGAAATTTTCAGCCAGATATTTATTGTCTTTAGTAAATGATATTCTTCAAATCAATAAAATTGAAGAGAACAAAGTTGTTCTGGAGAGTTTGACATTTAATATTTCGGATGAAATTACAATGATAAAAAACTCACTTTCCTTTTTATCCCAGAAAAACAATAATAAAATAAATGTATCGATTGATCCGGATATTCCGGAATATTTAATTGGAGACAAGTTAAGACTAGCTCAGATTGTAATGAACCTGGTTAGTAATGCTTTGAAATTTACAAAAGACGGAGAAGTAGAAATTATTGTAAATCTCGATAGAATAGAAGAAAAATTATATTTTCTGGATTTTCTTATTAAAGATAATGGTGTTGGAATCGCAGCTGTTGATCAGGGGAAAATTTTCGAAAAATTTGTTCAGGTAGGAAGGAAAGATGAAGATTATCAGGGAACCGGACTGGGATTAAGTATTGTAAAACGATTATTGGGCCTTTTTGGAAGTACAATAAGTTTAGAAAGTAATATAGGAGAAGGAACTTCCTTTTCGTTTATGATTCCGTTTGAATATGATCCTCAGAAAACAAAAAATATTATTGAGGAAATTGAGGTTGATTTGACTTCAAACGAAGTTTATAAAATACTAGTTGTTGAAGATAACTTGATTAACCAGTTGGTAACAAAGAAAATTATTGAAAAAAATAATTATATCTGTAAAGTTGTAGACGATGGTTTTGGAGCCCTTAAAATCTTAGAAAATGAAAAGTTTGATCTTATTCTAATGGATATAAATATGCCGTTAATGAATGGATTTGAAACAACCAAAAGGATTCGTCTGCAAGACATAAAAACACCAATTGTAGCGCTTACAGCTTTTGATAAAGATGAAATAGCAGAAGAGGCAATTTCGTCCGGAATAAATGATATTATAATAAAACCATTTGAACCGGTTAAGTTATTTAAGATTATAAATTACTTAATAAATGAAGCAAAAAGTATTGATTAGTACAATACAAGTATAAAAAAAACACGAATTTCATCAATTGTCACTAATTCGTTTGTGAAAGTAATTCCTCAAACAAGGTTAATTAACCTATTAGAATTTGTGTAAATTGATAAAATTCGTGTTTAGAACTGTTTTTATAATGCTTATCTCGCGGGAGTAAGATTAATACCAGCGTTTTTTATTCTGTTTAGAAGCATTTGATTTTCTCGATTTGTGAGCACCACCGCTTCGGTTGGAATTTTTAGGCTTTTCGGCCGTTGCTTCCGGACTTCCTGAATGCCACTGATACGGATGATCTGTGATAACTTTTACATCAACTTTTATTAACTTTTGAATGTCTTTCCAATAAGGCTGTTCATCTTTACTGCAAAAAGAAATTGCAACACCACCATTTCCAGCGCGACCTGTACGTCCAATTCTATGGACATAAGTTTCAGGAATATTAGGTAGGTCAAAATTAATTACAAATGGCAGCTGGTCAATATCAATACCTCTTGCTGCGATATCAGTCGCTACAAGAACACCAACTTCTTTGTTTTTGAAAGCATCTAAAACACGTTGTCTCGCATTTTGAGATTTGTCCCCATGAATCGCTTCTGCCGGAATATCTTTTTTGCGAAGTGCCTTAACAACATTATCTGCCCCATGTTTAGTTCTTGAGAAAACTAAAACATTTGATAGATCTTCGTTCTTTATTAAATGATATAATAAGTTTCTTTTTTCTGTTTTTTCAACAAAATAAACGCGTTGTTCTACGTTTTCAGCAGTTGATGAAACTGGAGAAACTTCTACTTTAGCAGGATCTTGAAGGAACATTTCAGCCAGTTCGCGAATTGCGATTGGCATAGTTGCAGAAAACAATAATGTTTGACGGTTTTTAGGAGTTAGTTTTACGATCTTTTTTACATCGTTTATAAAACCCATATCAAGCATTTGATCAGCTTCATCCAGAACCAAAGTATGTAAATGATCTAAGTCCAGAAAACCTTGTTTTTGTAAATCTAGTAATCTTCCGGGAGTTGCTACCAGAATATCAACACCTTTTTTTAGTGTATCTACTTGCGGATTTTGTGAAACTCCTCCAAAAATAGTCAGCTGAGTTAAGTTGGTATATTTTGCATAAGTGTCAAAACTTTGACCAATTTGTACCGCTAATTCACGTGTTGGAGTTACTATAAGAGCACGAATTACTTTAGCTTTTTTTGATGAGCCAACAATTCGGTGTAATTGATGTATGATTGGAATGGCAAAAGCAGCCGTTTTTCCCGTACCTGTTTGTGCACAACCAATTAAATCTCTTCCTGCGAGAACAATCGGAATAGATTGTTCCTGAATAGGAGTAGGATTTAAGTAGCCTTCTTCAAATACGGCTTTTTGTATACTTTTTGAAAGTGATAAATCTTCGAATAACATATCTTAGGTATTAAGAATTTAGTTTTAATTACTAAAATTCTGTGCAAAGATAGGTTTATTCAGTCAATCCTTTATTTGAAACTTGTTTTATTTGGTAAATGGCTTGATTTTTAGGAGTTAACATTCTAAGGGATTACTCTTTTTCGTTGTTAGCTTTAATAAAATCAGTTATTAAATACCCAATTAATTTACCAATTAAATTATTGTTTGGAGAATTGTCTAAATCTGGTGCGCCTTCGCAAATATGCAAATAAGTAGCATTTTTATGTTGTCCAAAAAAGGATATAAACTGCCTTAATTCTTCTACAGAAAACCCACTGATTGTCATGGCGCTGCTGGCGATGTTAGGAATTGCATCCAGATCAATTTCAATTCCAAAAGAATCTGTTCGGATAAATTCTAAAGCTAAAGCCATTTCTCTGCTAAAATCTTTCTCCTTGCGAATATTGACACTGTCGTAAGTATTGTAGCGAACACGATCTTCTAGTTTTTTAATGATATCCAGAACGCTTTTTGAAGTGTAATTTTCATGTAAACCAAAGATGAAGTATTTCTTTAAGAAACCTTCTTCGTAGGCATATGAGAAACCGTTTCCGCTGTGACGTCCTTCCAGAATTCTAAAATCAGAATGAGCATCAAAATTGATTGCGTTTATTGGTTTTCCTTTGGCTAAAGCCGAGCCCTTTATATTTCCGTAAGCATTATTATGACCTCCACCGATAATGATGGGGGTTTTTCCTGCTTTTACGATAGTAAAAATAATATGTGAAACTTCTTTGTCAATTTTTTCTACTAACTGGCTTAGTTTCGATCGGTCGTCAATATCGTTGAAATCAAGATTTTCGACATCACGCATTTCTTCGGTGACATTAATTTGCCCTAAAACAATAATCTGGCTGCCTTTTGAAAAACGATTGTGCTGAATGTTTGCAATGCTTTTAATGGCACTTTCCCATGCAGAAGCCGCTCCGGGTCTGCCAAAGTTTGCGCGAACGCCAATGTCTTCGGGTATTCCCAAAAGCACATATTTAGCTTCACTTTCTTTTAAGAAATTGAGTTTGTCTACTCCCTTGGGAATAACAATCATTTTTTCTCCAAATTTTATTTCACCGCTTCGGTGATTTGTGATTTTTGCTAAATCATTTACAGTAAAAGGAATTACTTTCTCCATGAAAAAAAAATATTTTCCAAAAATAATATAATTGTAACAACTTACGTTATTACCTTTATATTAATTCTTAAATTTGTTTTAAAGAAAATTATTTAAATATGGAAAACCCAAAGAACAACAACTCAAGTCTAAAGGCGATAATCGCGGTTTTAGCAGTCCTACTAATTGGTAGCTTAGTGTATATTTTTAAATTATCTTCTGATACAGAGGTAGTTAAAACTGAACTTACAACAACTATGACAGAAAAACAATCTGTTATGAAAGATTTGCAAGAATTGAAAGCAACTTATGATGCTGCAATTGCCGAAAACACTTCTATGTCTGACGAGTTAATTCAGGAAAGAGATAAAGTAGTAGCTTTGATGGATGATTTGAATAAATCAAAAGGTGATGTGTCTAAATTCAGATCACAAGTTCAGGCTATGCAAGGTAAAATGAAAACTCTTGTAGCTGAAAACGACGAATTGAAAAAACAAAATGGTGTTTTAACAGTTCAAAGAGATAGTACAATTACAGTTTTAGGAGAATCTAAAAAATACAATGAAGTATTAGTTGGGCAAAACGAAGAATTGGCTAAAACAGTTGAAAAAGGAGCTAAATTATCAGTTTTAAATACAAAAACTGCTGCTTACAAATTGAGAAGCTCAGGGAAACAAATCGAAACGGATAAAGCAAGCCGTGCTGATGTTTTGAAAATTAGTTTTACAATTGCTGAAAATCAAATTGCTAAATCTGGAGATAAAACGTATTATGTACAAGTTATCGATGCTAAAAACAATGTTTTAGGCGAAAAGAAAACAGAGAGTTTTGGTGATAATTCATTGACATATAGTTTTAAAACTACTGTTAAGTACGAAAATAAAACAGTTAATGTGAGTGAAGATTTACCAGGTAAAGATTTTGCTAAAGGGACTTATTTTATCAATGTTTTTGATAATGATGAATTAGTTTCTAAAACTAGTTTCAACTTAAGATAATACGTCGCTTAGATTACAATACCACTAAAATATTAAAGGTCTGTGAAGTTTTTCACAGACCTTTTTTCATTAAATTAAAAATCACATTAATTTAGTATCTATTTTCTTTTTCTAGTTTGTTGTTCTTCTAGCTTTTTTTGAATTTTCTCCTGTTTTTTCGCTTTTAAATCTGTTGTTGAAGCTTTCTTAGCCATGATTTCTTTTTTGTTTTAATTATTAAAATATTTTATAATCCAGATCCTGTAATTTATTTTGTAATAAATAAAAACTTTATGGCGAGTCACAATATTCAATATGGATTGAAAGGTATCGTGCAGAAAAGTTTTATAGGATTTTAGTAAGCACACTCGCGATGCTTAATAATTCGGGAAGATTTTTAATTTTAACAAAGAAGACAATTTTGAAATGTTCTCGTTAGTATACAAGCTTCTGTTGGTACATGAAACATTTTGCTTCATACCAAATTTACTTATACTTATTAGAACTAAAATTTCCATATCTAAAAATCTGAATTGTAAATATAGGATCTTATTTTAGAGATAACTATTTATTGTAAGATTTTTATGTTTGTTTTAACTATTGAATGAATTAGCGAATAGGATTCTAACTATTAGATGATTTTGCCATTTACAAAAACACTTTCAATTAAATTACTCCCAAATGCATAAGGAATTTGATAATAAGATGAAATTGGTTTTGTAAGGATCAGATTGGCTTTCTTTCCTTTTGTAATACTTCCGTGAGTTTCTGAGATTCCCATTGCATAAGCGCCATTAATAGTCGCTGCATTTATAGCTTCTTCCGGTGTCATTTTCATTTTGATACAAGCTGTTGATACAACAAAATTCATATTTCCGGATGGAGTAGAACCAGGGTTAAAATCAGTAGCTAAAGCTAATGGTAATCCTGCTTTTATCATATCTCGCGCAGGTGTGTATGGAATACTTAAAAAATAAGAACATGAAGGGAGTGCAACAGGCATTGTTTCGGTATCTTTTAATGCTTCGATATCTTCCGGGTTCATAATTTCAAGATGATCGACAGAAAGGGCGTTAAATTTAATTCCGGCTTGTATTCCTCCTATAGAATTAAACTGATTTACGTGAATTTTTGGCTTTAAGCCGAGTTGTATTCCCGCTTCCATTATTTTTTCGGTTTCTTCAACAGAAAAATAGCCTTTTTCGCAAAATACATCAACGAAATCAGCTAGTTTGTTTTGAGCAATTTCGGGCAGCATTTTGGTTATAATCTCATCAATATAACCCGCCTTGTTTTCTTTATAGTGTACCGGAAAAGCATGTGCACCCAAAAAAGTTGATTTTATAGTAATTGGGTAATTTTCGGCAAGTTTTTTAATAACACGAAGCATTTTTAATTCACCTTCAATTGTTAATCCGTAACCTGATTTTATTTCAACAGCTCCGGTTCCTAAATACATGACCTCTTCCAGACGAAGTTTTGATTGCTCATAGATTTCTTCTTCTGAAGTTTCGTTGAGTTTTTTTGCCGAATTCAAAATTCCGCCACCGCGATTAGCGATTTCTTCATAAGAAAATCCATTAATTCGATCTACAAATTCCTGTTCACGATTTCCTGCATAAACAATATGTGTATGACTGTCGCACCAAGACGGAAGAACAATTTGACCTATTGCATCAATTATTTTGTCTGCTTTGATTTCCGGTAGATTATCCATAGAACCAAAATCTGCAATAAGATCCTCTTTTATAAGTAAAAAAGCATTTTTAATAGTTGGAAGTTCTGCCATTTCAGCCCCTGAAACTTTAGAGATTGAAGTTTCACGAATCTGAAGCAGTTCTTGTATGTTTGTTATAAGAGTTATCATAATGTAGATTTAATGGTATAAAGGTATTTTAAAAGACAAATTTCACAAATTATCACGGAATAATTCGTGAAATTTGTGAAATTCGTGTTTCTAAATTGGAATGTATTCTTTTATTCCGAAACAGTAATTTCGAACATTTTGCTCCAATTTTTACCAGTTACAAAAATAGTTTTAGTTTTAGGATTGTAAGCAATTCCATTTAAAACATCTTCCGTAGTAACATCAGGCATGGACTTACGTAAATCAGACATATTCAAGATTCCTTCAACAGCTCCCGACGTTGGGTTTACAACTGCAATTGCATCTTTAAACCAAACATTAGTGTAGATTTTTCCGTTAATCCATTCTAACTCATTAATTGCTTTAATTTTTGAACTTCCTGAGTAAACGTTGATATAATCTATCATTTTTTGAGTTGCCGGATCCATTTTCCAGATTTTTTCTGTTTTATCCGTTTGATAAATATATTTCCCATCATTTGTCATTCCCCAACCTTCAATCTCTTTATCATAAGCAAACGTCTTTTCAAGTTTCAAGGTTTTTGCGTCATAGATAAAACCGGTTTTGTTTTGCCAGGTCAATTGAAATAATTTTCCATTGATGAAAGTGATTCCTTCTCCAAAGTATTTTTTATCAAGATCAATTTGTTTGAAAATCTTACCTGTTTTATAATCATATTTTCTCAAGTACGAGGCGCCCTCTTGTCCGGTACTTTCGTAAAGGGTATCATTATGGAATTCTAATCCTTCAGTAAAAGATTTTTTATCGTGAGGATATGTATTGATAACTTTATATTTTAATAATTTTGGTTCAATGTTCGAAACTAATTCAACACGTTTAGTAGCATCAGAAGAATCTGAGCCAAAATATACGGTTGCTTTTAAGTATTGATATCCTAATCGTTGATCTTTTAAGTCAAATTTGAATTTTTCAGAACCTTTTGTGCTACCCACTTTTTTGTCGTTTATAAAGTAAGTTACACTGTCAATTTCTTTCGAATTTGGGTTCAAAATTCCGATAGAAATTGATTCTTGAGGTAAAAAATGAGCCGGAAAAGCAGAATCATCAATGTTAAATAAAGAATTTTCACCTTTTTTTGTATCTCCACATCCAATTAATGTGATTCCTAATAAAATGACAGTTAGGAAGTTATATTTTTTCATAGTTTAAAATTTGAATAAGCCAATATACGACGATATTTTTATAGCAACAAAGGTCTTGCAAAAATATAAAAAGATTGTATATTTGCACCGGCAAGTCCTACACGACCAGCTCCTGCAGACTCCCCCAGGATGGGAACATAGCAAGGGTACGTGGTTGAGCGGTGCGATGTAGGTCGCTTGCCATTTTTTATTTTATTGTCCCGAACTGTCGGGATTTTTTTTAGAATTAATACAAAAGTAGTCTTCCTTATGGAGGATTTTTTTATTTTTGGACCTTTCGTGAGTTAGAAGTTAATTGTAAGAGGTTAGAAGTTTTATGGATCAATACAAAAAAACCGTGGAAAGAGAAAAAAAAATTACCGCAAAGTTCGCAAAGTTTTTTTATATGCAAGCTTAATATAAAGTACAAAGTTCGCAAAGCTTTGTGTTGAACCAGCTTTGTGAACTTTGCCTTTTACTTACCGTAATACAATGCAAAAAAACTTTGCGAACTTTGCGGTAAAAAAATAATTGGTGAGTATATTTTTAATATTTTTCCACAACATTTAGTGTTGATCTAGTTTTATCCTGCACATCAACTCATAACTTATAACATTTAACACCTAACTTAATAATGAGCAAAGTCGTTTTAATTACCGGAGGATCCTCAGGGATTGGAAAATCAATTGGAGAATTTTTACATAAAAAAGGTTTCGTCGTTTATGGAACGAGTAGAAATCCTGAAAAAGTACTGAATTCTATTTTTCCACTTGTAGCTTTAGATGTTAGAAATGTCGAATCTATAAAGTCTGCTGTAGCTAAGATTATTGCAACTTCAGGAAGATTAGATGTTGTAATTAATAATGCCGGTGTTGGTATTACTGGTCCATTAGAAGAAATTCCGATGGAGGAAATCAAGAATAATTTTGAAACTAATTTTTTTGGTCCAATTGAAGTTATGAAAGCTGCTTTGCCACAAATGCGAGAACAAAATTCAGGTTTAATTATTAATATTACTTCGATTGCAGGTTATATGGGTTTGCCTTATCGCAGTGTTTATTCGGCATCAAAAGGAGCTTTGGAGTTAATTACGGAGGCTTTGCGTATGGAGGTCAAATCTTTTGGAATTGAAATCACAAATGTAGCACCGGGCGATTTTGCAACAAATATTGCTTCTGGTCGTTACCATGCGCCTGTCATAAAAGGTTCTGCCTATGAAAAAGTTTATGGAGATACACTTGCAACGATGAATGATCATGTTGATGCGGGAAGTAATCCAAATGAAATGGCCGAGTTTGTTTATAAAATAATGCAGGAAAAAAAGCCTAATGTTCATTATAAAGTGGGGGCTTTTATGCAGAAATTCTCAATTGTTCTAAAACGTGCTCTTCCAGATAAGATGTATGAGAAAATGCTAATGAATCATTATAAATTATAATATTATGGATAAGATTACAGATTTTCTACCTACTATTTTTGCCCTTTTAGTTTTTATTGTTGTTTGGTTTATAATTCGCAGAATAGTAAGTTCACTAAGTGATAAAATCAATAATTCAGAAGTTTATAAAGAAGATACTTTAAGAGTTTTGGAAGAAATTAGAGATGAATTAAAACAATTAAATAAAAAGGATACTTCAAAATAATTATAAGTTGTAATTTTGCAGCTGAGTTTGCGTGAGGGATAGAGGTGGTATCCTTTTGTGAAGAGAAGCGGAACAAAAGATATAGCCGAAAGCCTAATTCGCCGCGGCGAACACGCCCAAAATAAATCAACACAATTAAATATAAATAGATTATGAAATTTTTTATTGATACAGCTAATTTAGCTCAAATTAAAGAAGCGCAGGCTTTAGGTGTTTTGGATGGTGTAACAACTAATCCGTCATTAATGGCGAAAGAAGGTATTACCGGGAAAAACAACATTTTGAAGCATTATGTTGACATCTGTAATCTTGTTGAAGGTGATGTAAGTGCTGAAGTAAATGCGCTTGATTATGATGGAATGATTAAAGAAGGTGAGGAGTTGGCTGAATTACATGACCAAATCGTGGTGAAATTGCCAATGACTAAGGAAGGTGTTATGGCTGCAAAATATTTTTCGGATAAAGGAATTAAAACGAATGTAACCCTTGTGTTTTCTGCTGGTCAGGCTTTATTGGCTGCAAAAGCGGGAGCAACTTATGTTTCGCCTTTTATTGGTCGTTTAGATGATGTTTCAACTGATGGTTTAGCATTGATTGAAGAGATTAGATTGATTTTTGATAACTACGGTTACGAAACTCAAATTTTAGCTGCTTCTGTGCGTCACACAATGCATATTGTAAACTGTGCTAAAATTGGTGCTGATGTTATGACCGGACCTCTTTCTGCAATTTACGGATTGTTAAAACACCCATTAACAGATATTGGACTTGCTCAGTTTGTAGCTGATTTTGAAAAAGGAAATAAATAATTCTCCCTTTTAAATATAATTTAAATCGCCATTTTCGTCAGAAACATGGCGTTTTTTTTTACTTTTATATGTCTAAAAAAGAAGTACATATGAAAAAAGTTATCCTGATTTTGGCATTTTTGCTAATTAATATTTCAGTAAATGCGCAAGCCAAAGTACTAACATCAATAAATGAAGCTGGCGATGTAGCAACATTTGAGTTGGATTGTTCGGTTCAATTTCAGACTCTTGCCAAAGGTTTGCGGTACAATATTACACGCCATGAATTTAAAGGGCCAGAAATGAAAAATTCATATCGTTTGCTATTAGTAATGGATGGATTTTATTCAAAAACTTTGAATAATTCGATGACAATTTCGGCAGTTTTAAGTGATGGAACAATTCTGGAAGCTAAAAAAATAATAGAAGATGATGGCTTTTTTGATGGCGCTTGTACCTTGAAAATTAAAGATCCAAAAGCGCTTTTAGAAGCTAATATTGATAAAGTTATTATTCATGCTGATAAAGATGTTGTTTATACATTATCAGCGCAAAATAAGGCTGCTTTCAAGAAGAATTTGAATGCTATTATAACGGCAAAATAGATTTTTAAAAGCAATAAAAAAAATCCAAATTCCAATTATCTATAATTGGAATTTGGATTTTAAAATTTGGAATTTTTTATAATGGCTTAGTGACCTCCGCCTTCGCTTTGAATGTTATGATCGATTCCTTGTCTTTTTAAGATTTTAGGGCAATAAAAGCCATAGAATCCTAAATATGCAAAACCAAGAAGTGGAACCACGTAAGAGAAATGCGTCCATGTGATACCAAAGATTCCACCTGGACTTGTAAGGTCGATATCACAGATGCTTCCCTGAACCAAAGGAATAACTCCTCCTCCAAGAATCATCATGATCAGGAATGAAGATGCTTTTCCGGTATTTTTTCCTAAACCTGCAATCGCTAAATCGAAGATTGACGGCCACATAATAGATAAGAATAGACCTCCTGAGATAAAGAAAAATTTAGCAATAGACGGATCCGGGTAAACTAATCCTGCAAACATCATTAATAAACCTGAGATTCCGAAAAGCATTAAAGTTTTTCCGGCATTTTTACCTCCCACAAAACTTATTGCGATAAACAATAAAATCCAGATTGGGTAAATGTAGAAAGAAGAAACATCGTGTGCAGCAAATATATTAGCAGCAATAATTACTCCAAATGCAACTGCAGGAACAATAAATTTAAGTGCTGTATTTACTAAGTTTGAAGTATTGAAAACGTTAACTCCACCATTCCAGCGACCAATCATTAAACTTCCCCAGTAAAGGGCAATAAAAGGCGCAATTGCATCTTCCAGTACATTTCCGAATTCAGAAGTGTGTAATAAAGCTGGTAGATTACTGATGATAGTTACCTCAGTTCCAACATAAATAAAGATTCCTAACATTCCTAAATACAATTGTGGGTAATCAAGAATATTGAATTTTTCGTGTGCAACTTTAACTACTTCTTCCTCTTCTTTTGCAGGATCTTCGATTTTAGAAAAGTACATAAAAACTGCTACAGCAATAAATGCAAGACCTAAAATTATAAAAGGTAGTTTGATATCTTCTAATGAAAGAGATGTTTTTTTATCGTCTCCCATTCCAAACAAAGCGATTCCTAAAAGAATAGCTCCAATTGTTGTTCCAAAAGAGTTTATTCCTCCTGCAAGTGTTAAACGGTGAGCTCCGGTTTGTGGACTTCCCATTTTAATAGCTAAAGGATTTGCTACGATTTGTTGAATTGAAAAACCTAAAGCTATTGTAAATAAAGCGGTTAAGAAGAATGGAAAACTTTCCATTGTTGCTGCTGGAATGAATAAAAATGATCCAAAAGCGGATAAAAGTAATCCGGCAGAAAGTGTTTTCTTATATCCGAATCTTTGTAAAATGTCTACTTTTAAAGATATTATAAAGAAAATTATGGAACCTACAAAATAAGAAACATAAAACGCCCAAGCTACTAATTGTGATTGTACTTGAGATAAGGTAAATACTTTTTTGAATACTGGAATAAGGATATCATTGGCTGAACCAACAAAACCCCAAAAGAAGAAAACAATTATCAAAGAGATAAACTGTCCCCATTTGGTTTGAACATTTTCTGAACTCATAATTTAAGAGGTTAATTTTTTATTATATTGTTTTTTGAAGACCGTAAATATATTTGTTAAGTATATCAAAAAAAAATAAAATGACACAAATAATGTTAAATTTAAACGAACGACGTCATTTTTTCAACAAAGTGTTAGTTTTTACCAACTTAGAAAATGAATTTATCAGAGGAAGTTATTCCAGAATTTTGTTTTTTACTTCTTTACTATAATTTCTACCAATAGGGATGGTGTAAGATTGAATCTGGATGCGGTTTCCCTCTATAGATTTTACTTTATTTAAGGCAATTACATACGATTTATGGATTCGTAAGAAGCGGTCTGCGGGCAATTCTTCAGATAATGAAGTTAAAGATTTGTGTGTAATATAGGTTTTATCAGGAGTTACAACTTTTATGTATTCCTTCATTCCTTCGACAAATAAAATTTCTTCAATATTAATTTTCATCATTTTTTTATCGACTTTGATAAAAATATGAGAATCTCCTTTGGTGGTTTCTACTTTAATATTGTTTTTTAAATTGTATTCGGTGGTGATTTTATTAATGCATTTTATAAATCTTGGCAGCGGAATAGGTTTTACTAAATAATCCAAAACATCAAGATCATAACTTTCAGCAGCAAATTCTCTAAACGCAGTTGTGATAATGACTTTAGTTTTGTTTTCGATTAAGCTAATCAATTCAAATCCAGTCATCATTGGCATATTAATGTCCAGAAAAACAGCATCTACAGAAGTGCTGTTTATAAAATCGAGCGCTTCCAGAGAATTATTAAATGTACCAATTACCTCAAAATCTGTAAAATTGGTAAAGTAATTCTGCAGGACTTTGATAGCTAATGGCTCATCATCGATCAACACGCATTTAATCTTCATCATTAATAGGTATTTGCAAACGGATTATATAGTAATTGAATTTAGTGTCGTGTTTAAGACTGAAATTATTCTTATAAATTAATTTTAATCGTTTTTTGGTATTGACTAATCCAATTCCTCCTTTTTGATTAAGATTTTGTGAAATTACAAAATTATTTAAGATTTCAAAATCTAACATTTTATTGTCAATAACTTTACAGTTTATCTTTATTTTTAAGTTATGATTGTTTAAACTCCCGTGTTTAAAGGCATTTTCGACCAAAGAAATGAAAATTAGCGGAGGAACAACAATATCATCAATATTAGATTCCAGATTTATCGTAACTTCTACATTTTCAAAACGTAACTTCTCTATTTCGATGTAATTTTGAATATAATCAATCTCTTTAATTAAAGGAACAAATTTTGTTCCTTTTACATCGTATAACACATATTCCATCAAATTTGATAGTTTTATAATTACATCAGGAACCTTATTTGAAGATTCTAGTGATAATGCATAAAGGTTATTTAAGGTATTGAAGAAAAAATGTGGCTGAATCTGGTTTTCAAGATACTTTAACTTGATTTTAAACTGATTTTCTCTTAATGATCTGTTTCTTTCTCGCTCTCGTAACCAGGTCAAAGTAAGATAAACAGAAGATGCCATTGCAAGAACATACAATTCGCCAATGCATACTGCTACAATATGATTGATCTCAAAAGGATGATACTCACGATTAGCTTCCGGCCAGATATTCTCTGATATTATATAATAGGTAAGTGCTGTTTTTAATAAATAAACCCCAAATAGACTTGCCAGCAATGAAAAAGTATATGTAATATATTTCTGTTTTAATACATATCTGGGTACTAACACAAAAAGATTAAAATAAACTAAAGGAATATGTAGCGAGAACTCAATTAAGTTTGATTTGAAGGAATAGGGGTAATCATTAAAATAAGCTCCCCATCTTAAGAAGTTAAGAGTGAAGTAAGTACCCCAGAACCAAATATGATTTTGAAGTTTAATGTCAAATTTCAATTTTTGAATTTCGCCCAATTTATAGTAGTAATTATTGCTTTGGTTGTTTTCTCTTTGTAAATATTGTGCAACTTTAAACAATAAGTTGGTAAAACGCAATTCTTTTGAATATTATTTTGTAAAAAAAGACAATTAATAAGTTATTTCTATGGTATAACGTTTTCGTAAAACACATTGTTGATTGTTTTGTTTGTCCTAGTGATGAGATGCAGAAAAACGAGAAAAGTTATTTAGAAGCTATTGCAAGAATGGGAGGAAAGGACGATTGGATCAGTAAAGTTTGGTTGGATGTAAACTAAAAACTAAATCTCAAATATAAAGTCATGCCTAATAAGCTTTTATTGTTTTAAGATCTAGTTTGTAATGTTTTGTTAAAATTAAATGTTTGTTATTTAAAATTAAATGATTTTAAATCTAAATATCAGATAATTACCTCTTTATTTTTGATTAAGTATTTATTAGCTAAATCCCTTATTTTTTAATTTAAAAGCACATATAAGTAAAAAACGTTAGAATATGTCATCATGAAAACGTTTTCGGAAAACGGATTATTGATTGTTTTATGTCGTTTGTTTAAAATTTATTGCTGTTTGTATAATTTATTTTTTTTAACAATACCTTAAGAATAATTTTACCTCATAACTAACAAAATAAATAAACATGAAAAAAATTTTCTTAATCTTTATGATTGTTTTTACGGCGCAAGTTTCGCTTGCACAAGTAAAAAATGTCAAGGGTGTGATTACGGATTCTGAAGGGATGCCATTACCAGGGGCATCTGTTGCTGTACAAGGAGGTCAAAAAGGTTCTACGACCGATTTTGATGGTTTGTATACAATTGAAGTACAAAAAGGGCAAACATTAGTTTTTAGCTATGTTGGTCTTGAAACACAATCAATAGTTGTAGGTGATGCTTCTACAATTAATGTTAAAATGTTAGCAGCAGCTTCGAATGCACTTAACGAAGTTGTTGTAACATCATTAGGTGTAAAGAAAACAAGAAAATCTTTAACTTATTCTGCACAAGAGCTGAAAGGGGAAGAGTTAACTCGTGTAAAAGATGCCAACGTTATTAATACAATTGCTGGTAAAGTTGCCGGTGTTGCTGTAACGAAAAGCGCAGGAGGTACAGGTGGATCTACAAAAGTAGTTATTCGTGGTAACTCATCTATTATGAACAGCCAGCCGCTTTATGTTATTGATGGTATTCCTTTGTATAATGGTACTTCAAATCAGCAAGGTAATTCTAATGCATCAAACGATTCATTTGGTAGTACTGCCGGAGGTAACCGTGATGGAGGAGATGTTGTTTCTTTAATTAATCCTGACGATTATGAAGGGATGACTGTACTTAAAGGTGCTGCAGCTTCTGTATTATATGGATCTCAAGGAGCAAACGGTGTTATCTTACTTTCATCTAAGAAAAGTAAAGAAAATAAAGGAAATTTAGCAGTTTCTTCTGTTACTACTTTTGAATCTGTACATTCTTTGCCAAAATTCCAAAATGAATATGGAACAGTAAATGCACAGAAATCTTGGGGAGGAAAAGTTCAGTCAGATGATTTTGTTGATGACTTTTTTAAAACAGGAGTTACACAAATTACTTCATTAGCATTTACAACAGGAACAGATGTAAATTCAACAAGTTTATCTTATGCTAATACCTCTGCTTCAGGAGTTATAGAAGGTAATGGATTAAAGAAAAATAACTTTGGAATTCGTCAGACAGCTAAATTTTTTGATAATAGATTAACTGTTTCAGCGGATGCAAAATATACAAGTCAAACTATTGATAACAGACCTGTAAACGGACTTTATTCAAATCCTTTAACAGGAGTTTATTTGTTTCAAAGAGGAAATGATTTTAATTATTATAAAGATAATTTTGAAACATACATGCCTAGTCGAAATTTATATGGACAGAATTTTTATAGCGCGCCGAATGCCGATATTTATGTTCAAAACCCTTATTGGTTAATTAACAGAAATAAATCTGTTGATAAAGACAATTTCTTCAATGGTAATTTAGCTGTAGATTTTAAAGCAAACAATTGGTTAAGTATTGCAGCAAGATATAGCTACAATAGAATTGAAAACGATTATGATAAAAGAATATATGCTACTACAAACACTTCTTTGTCTAATATAAACGGTAGATATATTAACGTTGCTACATTAAGCACACAGCGTTACGGAGATTTAATCGCTAAAATTAATACAAACTTCAACGAAGATTTTAGTTTTAATGCTATCGTGGGTGCAAGTATCAATAATACATTAGCAAATAAATCTACTACTTTAGATTCTGGTATTGTTGGCGGTCTTGTTAATGCTAACTTGTTTACTTTAGGTAATTTTGGAAGTGCATCAGGACTGGATAATTTAAGTCTTCAGGCTACAGGTTCTTCAAGAGAAGTTCAGTCTGTATTTGCATCTGCAACCTTTGGTTATAAAAACATGTTATATTTAGATGTTACAGGACGTAATGACTGGTCTTCTACTTTAGTAAATACTGATACTCCATCTTATTTTTATCCATCTGTAGGGGTTACTGCTCTTTTAAGCGAAATGGCTACTATGCCAGAGTGGATTAACTTTGGAAAAGTAAGAGGAACTTATGCTCAAGTAGGTAATGATGTTTCTGCTTTTGTAACTTCTCCAAAATCAACTATTCAAGGTGGTAATATTATTCCTCCTACAGTAGGACCAAGACCTGGTGAAGGATTAAAACCAGAGTTAAAATCAGAATTTGAATTTGGTACTGAGTGGAGAATGTTTAATAACAGATTAGGTTTTGAAATTTCATATTACAATTCAGAAACTAAAAATCAATACATTCAGGTTCCTGCTCCGGCAACAAATCCTTACGGTTATACTTTTTACGGAATTAACGCTGGTAGTATAGAAAATAAAGGTTTTGAAGTTGTTCTTACAGGAAAAATCATTGCCGGAGATAAATTTTCATGGGATACTACAGTAAACTATTCTCAAAATAGAAATAAAGTTAAAGAAATTCCTGAAGAATTAGGAGGTTCAATTCCTTTAACTCCTGTAAATAATATCAATTACAGATATGCTTTAACTGAAGGTAGGCCATTTGGAGTTATTGAAGGAAAATATATTGTTAAAAACGATAAAGGAGAAATTGTTTTAGATGATAAAGGAAATGTTGCATTAGAAAGTGGATTACGCGAAGTAGGTAATGCAAATCCTGATTTTATGCTAGGCTGGTCAAACACATTTAAATTTGGTGCTTTTACAGCTAACTTCTTAATTGACGGACGTTTTGGAGGAGATGTAATGAGTATTACAGAATCTATGAATGATTGGTATGGAGTTTCAAAAAGAAGTGGAGATGCAAGAAATGCTGGTGGTGTTGCAGTAAATGCAGTTATGCCTAACGGTACAAAAGTAACTTCTATGGATGCTGAAAAATATTACACTACTGTTGGAGGACTTAATGGTGCTACGGCTGAATATGTATATGATGCTACAAATGTAAGTTTAAGAGAGGTTTCACTTGGATATACTTTCAATAAAAAAACATTGCCATTTGTTAATACAGCAACTTTATCATTAATCGCTAGAAATTTATTCTTTATTTATAAAGATGCACCTTTTGATCCAAACATTGCTTTAAGTACAGGTCAAGGTTTGCAAGGAGTTGACATTTATGGTTTACCATCAACAAGAAGCATTGGACTTAATTTAAATGTAACTTTCTAATTTAAAATATCATGAAAAGAAATAATATAAAAAAATCATTAATCTGTTTAGGTCTTTTAACCTTAGTTGGTTGTACAGATAATTTTGACGAGATTAATAGTAACCCTGATGCTTTTACACAGGAGGAACTAACACAGGATTTTAATCATATAAAAGGTCCTTTTACAACTATGTTTGATAATGTAATGGTGAATGTTCCAGGTTGGAAGTATCAGGTAGCCATTGATTTATCTGGTAATACATGGGGGGGGTATAGTACAGCTCCAGGTTTTGATGGGGCTAATAATCTATCTTATGCACTTTCAGATAACTGGAACAAGTGGGGTTGGGAAGCTATTTATGCACAAGTTATGGCAAATTACTTAACAGTAGAAAGAGCGTCAAAAGGTAAATATGATGAATTTTACGCCCTTGCTACAATTGTTAAAGTACAAACTTTACATAAAGCAGCTGATTCTTGGGGTCCAATTGTATACTCAAAATTAGGGACTACAGATGCAGCAATTGGATATGATTCTCAAGAAGAAGTTTATGGATTAATGTTTAAAGACTTAGACTTTGCTGTTGCAGAATTAACAAAAAGAATTGATGCCGGAGAAAAAAGTTCTTTTACAAATATAGATCGTTCGACTTATGCGGGAGATTATAAACAATGGGTTAAATATGCTAATTCATTGCGTCTTAGATTAGCGATGCGTGTTGTAAAAGTTAATCCTCAATTAGCTAAAACGGAAGCAGAAAAGGCTATCAGTCAAAAGTTTGGTGTAATGACAGTTGTAGGGGATAGTTTTATAGTAAATAAAAATGTATCACAACATCCTCTTAAGGTAGCTGCTTATGAATATAATGATAGTCGTATGTCTGCAGACATGGAATCTATTATGGGAGGTTATAATGATCCTAGAATGAAAGTTTATTTTGCTGAATCTGAACAATATCCTGGAGAATACAAAGGAATTCGTACTGGAGGAACTCTTGGTGATAAATCGCTACATATGAAATTTTCAAATTTTGGTAAAGTGATAAGAGATGATAAACAAGTAGTTTGGTTGAATACCGCTGAAGTGTACTTTTTAAGAGCTGAAGGAGCTTTAAGAGGCTGGAATATGGGTGGCGATGCTGCAACATTCTATAAAGCTGGTATTAATGCGTCTTTCGATCAGCTTGCTACAGGTGGTGCTGCTGATTATATTGCCGATAATGTAAAAATGGCTAAAGATTATGTAGATCCGGTTGCTCCATTCAATAGCGGCTTAGCTGTAAATAAAGTAACTGTTGCCTGGGATAATGCGGCAACTAATGAAGTAAAACTGCAAAAAATTATCACTCAAAAATGGATTGCTAACTTTCCTGACGGTATGGAAGCTTGGGCTGATCACCGTAGAACAGGTTACCCTAAATTATTACCAATTCTTAACAATCAAAGTGCTGGAGCAGTTACTACTGAATTTGGTGTGAGAAGAATACCGTTTGTATCGACTGAAAAAGATGGAAATCCTGACGGTGTTAAAACGGGTATTGCAAAACTTGGCGGCCCTGATAATGGAGGAACCAGAACTTGGTGGGACACTACAGCTCCTAACTTCTAAAACATAAAGATTAAAAGAATTTAAGTTTGGTTAGTAAATGGTATAAGCAATGCAAATTGCTTATACCATTTCAAAAACCAAAATTGTAAATAGCAAAAAAAGAAAAAGAAATGAAAAGTGCTTTAGAAATAAAACCTGATATCAGCTATAAAAGCGCGGGGAAATTTGAAGAAACTCGATTTGAAAAAATTCATAACGAAATCTTCAAAAGTTCTGTAGAAGCTTCAGTAATTGTAGCGCAGGAAATTGCGCAATTAATTAGATCTAAACAAGAAAAAGGTAAATCTTGCGTATTAGGTTTGGCAACAGGTTCTTCTCCTATAAAAGTATATGAGGAATTAGTGAGAATGCACAGAGAAGAAGGATTAAGTTTTAGCAATGTAATTACTTTCAATTTGGATGAATATTATCCAATGACTAAAGAGAACAACCAGAGCTATCACTATTTCATGCATCAGCATCTTTTTAATCATATTGATATCAACCCGGATAATGTTAATATTCCTGATGGAACTGTACATATTGATGAATTAAATCAATATTGCATTGACTATGAAATGAATATTAAAAATGCAGGAGGACTTGATTTTCAATTATTAGGGATTGGTCGTACAGGTCACGTAGGTTTTAACGAACCGGGATCACATATCAACTCTGGAACCAGAATTATTACACTGGATCACATTACAAGAGTAGATGCTTCATCAGATTTTAATGGTATAGATAACGTTCCTAAAAGAGCGATTACCATGGGAGTTTCTACGATCATGAGATCTAAAAGAATCGTATTAATGGCTTGGGGACAAAACAAAGCCGATATTATCAAAAGAACTATTCAAGGTGATATCAGTTCAGAAGTTCCTGCTACATTTTTACAAAATCATCCTAATGCGACTTTCGTATTAGATCAATCTGCAGCTGTAGAATTAACACGTTTCAAAACGCCTTGGTTAGTTGGAGAATGCATTTGGAATCAGGAATTAAAAAGCAAAGCGATTGTTTGGTTGTGCCAAAAAACAAAACAATCTATATTAAAATTAACAGACCGTGATTACAACAATAACGGAATGTCTGATCTTTTGGCGCAAGAAGGTTCTGCTTATGATTTGAACATCAATATGTTCAACGTATTACAGCATACCATCACAGGATGGCCAGGTGGAAAACCAAATACTGACGATTCACACCGTCCGGAAAGAGCCAATCCAGCAAAAAAACGAGTGATTCTTTTTAGTCCACATCCAGATGATGATGTGATCTCTATGGGAGGAACTTTTTCAAAATTGATAAAACAAGGTCATGATGTACACGTTGTATATCAAACCTCCGGAAATATTGCTGTTACAGACGACGAGGCATTGAAATTTGCTGAGGTTGCCAAAGATTTTATTGGTGAAGCCGGAAGCGGAATCAACTTCAAATCTGTAATTGAGTTTTTGAATAGCAAATCAGAAAATCAAATCGATTCATTGGAAGTTCGAAAATTAAAAGGACTTATCCGTCGAAGGGAATCTTATGCAGCGACAAGATATATTGGGTTAAAAGATGAAAACACACACTTTTTAGATCTTCCGTTTTACGAAACAGGACAAGTGAAGAAAAATCCGTTAGGACCTGAAGATATTGCCATCGTAAAAGATATTATTGCACAAATAAAACCACATCAGGTATTTGCTGCAGGAGATTTGGCAGATCCACACGGAACACACGAAGTTTGTCTAAACGCGATCTTTGCCGCCATGAAAGAGTTAAAACCAGAAAAATACATGGACGACTGCTGGTTATGGTTGTACAGAGGCGCATGGCACGAATGGGATATTCATGAAATTGATATGGCAGTTCCCCTTTCTCCATCAGAAGTATTGTTGAAACGTCATGCGATTTTATACCACCAATCTCAAAAAGACCGAGTAATGTTTCAAGGAAATGACTCAAGAGAATTCTGGGTTAGAGCCGAAGACCGTAATAAAAATACAGCTATTTTATATGATGAATTAGGATTGGCTGAATACGAAGCAATTGAAGCATTTAAGCGTTTTGATTACTAGAGTTGTTTTTTAAGATTCGGATTGGAGCGAATCAAATTCAAAATTCAGATTGATTTCATAGCGATTAGTGAGGTTCAATAGAGAGATCATTCTGAGTTTTGTTTCTATTATCTATTATTAATGTTGTCTCAGGATAACATCTTTTCAAAAACAGTAAAAATGAAATATTTATTAGTTCTACTATTAGCAGGTGTAACCTCTAGTGCTCAAATTCAAAAAGAGCAGCTAAATCTTATGCCTTGGCCTCAAAGTGTTGTTTTAAACGATGGGAATTTTGCTTTAAACAAAAATTTTAAAGTGAACATTACCGGAAACCCTAACCCACGTATTTTTAGTGGAGTAACTCGCTTTTTGCGTCGCTTAGACGGTAGAACTGGTATCTTTTTTCAACAAGGTTTTATTACAAAATTAAATGAAGTGCCAACAGCTGAGCTTCAGATTAACTGTACTAAAAGCGGAAAAATTGGTTTATACGAAGATGAAAGTTATCATTTAGACATCAAACAAAATCAAATTACAATAAATGCAACAAGCGATTTAGGAGCTTTACATGGTCTTGAAACGTTATTGCAAATGTTGCAGAATAATAATACTTCATTTTATTTCCCGATCTCACAAATATCTGATTTTCCAAGATTTACATGGAGAGGTTTGATGATTGATGTTGCAAGGCATTTTCAGCCAATTGATGTTGTCAAAAGAAACATTGACGGATTGGCAGCAATGAAAATGAATGTTTTTCACTGGCATTTGGTTGATGATCAAGGTTGGAGAATCGAAATGAAAAAACATAAGAAGCTTATAGATGTAGCTTCAGATGGAATGTATTACACACAAGAGGAAATTAAAAATATCGTAAAATATGCTGATGAGCGCGGTATTTTGGTAGTTCCGGAAATAGATGTTCCTGGTCATGGATCTGCAATTTTAACGGCTTACCCGGAAATTGGAAGCAAAGTGATTACATTGACAGGAGGAACTTCTGAAAAAAATATTCAAGGTACAGCAATTGCTACCTATGGAATTGAAAGAAATGCTGGTATTTTTTCGCCAACATTAGATCCTTCAAATCCTAAAACATATCAATTATTAAGTGAAATTTTTGATGAGGTTTGCCCCTTATTTCCAGGAGCTTATTTTCATATCGGAGGAGATGAAAACGAAGGAAAAGATTGGGACTCAAACCCGAAAATTCAAGAATTCATGAAGAAAAATAAGTTAGCTAACAATCATGAGTTACAGACTTATTTTACCATGCAATTAGTTCCGATGCTTAAAAAACATGGAAAACAGTTAATGGGTTGGGAAGAAATTATGACTAAGAACATGTCAAAAGACGCTATTATTCATTCTTGGAGAGGTCCAAATGAAGGAATGGTTGCCGGACAATCTTTAGTAGATGCAGTAAAAAAAGGATATAAAACAGTTTTGTCAAACGGATATTATATCGATTTAATGTATCCTGTTGCAAGTCATTATTTAAATGACCCAATGCCAAAAGGAGCCAATTTAACTGCCGAAGAAAAAGCAAGAATTTTAGGTGGAGAAGCTACAATGTGGACAGAGCTTGCAACTTCAACAACAATAGATTCAAGATTGTGGCCAAGAACAGCAGCAATTGCCGAGAGACTTTGGTCAGCTGAGGATATTACAGATTTAGCAAGCATGCGCAAACGTCTTGATGTAGTGTCGTTTAGATTGGAAGAACTAGGATTAACACACATTCGTAACAAAGCGGTGATCTTGAGAAATATCTCAAACAATCAAAACATAAAATCGCTTAATGAATTTGCAAATGTTTGTGAGCCATTAAAAGGATACACACGTAATAAAGGCGGAACAGAATACCAAATGTACTCACCGTTTACACTTTTTGCAGATGCCTGTGGACCAGACGCTAAAGAGTCTTTAGCTTTTGATGATGCCGTAAATCAGTATTTGGCTAGTAAAACGCCAGAAAATAAGGAAAAAGTTGCAGCATTTTTTAACAAATGGATCGCAGTAAATAAAGGATTAATTGAGTTAAGTGCAAATGCACCTTTAGTACAGCCAATTTTGCCTTTGTCGAAGAAATTAAATGATGCATCACAAGAATTATTACTTGTATTGGATAATAAATCAACTTTAAAAGCAGATGATTTAAAAAATCTAATCGAACAATGTAATACAAAAGATCATGCAGATGTTGAGTTATCAGTTTATGCAAGTCTTAAGAAATTGATATAAAGAGAAAGTTTGGTTTGAATTAGTGTTTAGTAAGTTTAAGTTACCATGATTATTTAGTAATTTTTTTATCTCTACTAGAATTTTCTAGTAGAGATAATTATGGTAAAACTGAATAAAATCGCTATAAAAACCTGTTAAAACGAATATAAATATAAGAATTATAGAAATCAAATAGTAACCATTAAAACCAAATAAAGAAGAATAGAATTAAAAACATGACAAAACCAAATAGAGCATAAAACTAGATAGACCCCGAATTTATCTTTTGTATTTAAACTAATTTTTAAAATTAAATAAATATCAATCACTACTATTCACTAATGATTATGGATAAAATCAGTAATAGTAATATTTATTTTTAAAAGTAATATGAATTAATCTCCAGTTGATTGCAATCTTTTTTTTGCAATTGATTGAATCCCAATTATTGCATTTTATATACAGAGTTGCGGTATGTAATTTATTGTGATTGGAATATTTCTTTTTATTAACCAATATTAATTTAATTATGAAACATTATTACAGATTGCTTTTTTTGTTACTGTTTCCCTTACTCGCGTTAGCCCAACCAGCTCACGGTAAAAAAGTAGTAGGGTACTATGCGCAATGGGCCATTTATGCCCGGGATTTTAATATTCCGAAGATAGATGGAAGTAAATTGACGCATTTGAATTATTCTTTTTATGGAACAACTTTCGATCCTGCACATCCGGAGAATACAAAGTTGTTATGTTTGGATTCGTATGCTGATTTTGAGCATATGGAAGGTGGAATTCCATGGGATGCTCCTGTAAAAGGAAACTTTTATGACTTAATGAAACTTAAGGAAAAGTATCCACATCTTAAAATTTTAATTTCTGTTGGAGGATGGACAAAAGGTCAGGATCTTTCTCCAATTGCAGCAAGTCCTGTTGCAAGAGCTGCTTTAGCTACAGATATGGCAAACTTTATTACCAAATATCCATTTATCGATGGATTCGATATTGACTGGGAATATCCTCTTTCTGGAGGAACAGACGGTAGCGAAGTAATTAACGGAGCACCAATTCCTCCGCAAAAGTACAGCCCGGACGACAACAAAAATTTAGTGTATTTATTGAAAGCAATGCGTCAGGCAATGCCAAATAAATTAATCTCGATTGCTGCTGGAAACAATGTTCGTAAAGTTGCTCAGCAATATTTAGGACCATCAAACAGAGCACAATACGGAATGACGGAAGATATTTCTACTTATTGTGATTATATCACGTATTTTGGATATGATTTTGGTGGAAACTGGTATGATAAAACATGCTACAACGCACCATTATACGCAAGTGGAAACACAAATGATCCGCTTTATGGCGCAACTCAATCAGAATCATTAGATGAGTTAACAAATCAATATTTGAACGTTGTTGGTTTTCCTGCGAATAAATTAATCATGGGATTACCTTTCTACGGAAAGAAATTTGATCATGTAGCGACAAATTCAACAAATGGATTATTCGTTTCAGCACCAAGAGATATAGTTAGCGGATGTACAAATCCACAAAATCCAACAGGAACTTGGGATGGTCCGGCAGCGTGCGAAAAATCAGGAAGTATTGAAATTTGTGATCTTGTCGGAAATCCGGTTACCAATTCACACGCTTATTTAGATCCAAATACAATGCAGGTTACATCAACTGCAGCAGCTGCAGGATGGGTAAGATACTTTGATAATACAACAAAAGTTCCTTATTTGTACAATGCTACTTTAAAACAGTTTATCTCCTATGAAGATAAACAATCAATGGATTTAAAAGTACAATATATTAAATCGAAAAATCTTGCCGGAGGTATGGTTTGGGAATTATCTCAGGATACAAGAGGTTCTATTGCAAATTCATTATTAACTCAGGTTGATACATCATTTGGAAGCATCGTTCCTGGAACAGTAAGTATTGCAGGTTCGGTAAAAAACGGAACAGCTTTAGTTCCTGATGTAACTGTTGAATTGCGTAATGCAAGTAATGTAGTATTGCAAACTGTGGTTTCTACAGGAGGTAATTTCACATTCAGCAACCTTACTACGGGACAAAATTATATCCTTACAGCGTTAAAAGCTACTTATACTTTTACGCCAGTAACTTTAACAAATGTCACTACTAATCAAACTGGAGTAATTATTAATGGATCTCAGTCTACATATACAGTAAGCGGAACAGTTCTTAATGGAGCAACAGGAGTTTCTGGTGTAACAGTTACAGCAACTTCAGGAGCAACAGTTTTAACTGCGACTTCAAATGCAAGCGGAGTTTACAGCGTTGCAGGTTTAACAGCAGGACTTAACTTTACGGTTACAGCTGCAAAAACAGGATTCTCTTATACGCCAACTTCAACAGTTTATAACGCAATTAATGCAAACAAAACATTGAATTTTGCTCAAGGTACGCCAATTGTATATTATACAGTAAGCGGAACAGTTCTTAACGGAACAACTCCAGTTTCAGGAGTTACGGTTACAGCAACTTCAACAGGAGGAACTTTTACAGCAACTACAAATTCAAGCGGAGTTTACACAATTGCTAATTTACCGTCAGGCGGAACTTACACTGTAACTGCAGCTTTAGCAGGACAAACGTTCACTCCGGCTTCGACAGTTTATACCAATTTAATTGCAAACAAAACATTAAACTTTGCGCAAGATGCTGTTGTAGTTCCTACAAGCAAAATCAGCGGAACAGTTAAAAATGGAACAGTTCTCGTAGCTGGTGCAAAAGTTGAAATCGTTTTACCTTGGACAGATAGCACACACAACTGGAAAAGCGTTATTGCAACAACAGATGCACAAGGAAAATACAGCTTTGATAATTCAGTTGTAGCTGGATATACAACAGTTACAAGTTTAAAATTAAATTCTTGGGAGAATGGAGAAGTGGTTTATTTACCATCAAATTTGGCAAATTTCCCTGTTCCTGCAAATCCAACGGTTTATAATTTTAATACAAGCTCTACAGCAAAAGCAGCACAAGTTCAGGCAAACTTAATTAGCGGAACAGTTAAAAACGGAACAGTTGCAGTAGCTGGAGCAAAAGTAGAAATCGTTTTACCTTGGACAGATAGTACACATAACTGGAAAAGTGTTTTGGCAACAACAGATGCATCAGGAAATTATACTTTCGATAATTCAGTTGTAGCAGGTTATACACAAATTTTAAGTTTAAAATTAAATGCATGGGAAAATGGTGATGTAACTTACTACCCAAATAACTTAGCCAACTTTGCAGTTCCAACAACTTCAACAGTTTATAATTTTAATAGACAAGCGGTGGTTACGACTAAGCCAGTGGTTGCCATTACAGCGCCAACAGCTTCTGCGATTGCTATAAATTTAGGATCATCAATTAATTTTGTTGCAAGTGTTGGATTAAGTGCTGCTGATGCCACTACAATCTCATCTGTTGTATTTAGTTTAGATGGACAAAGCATTAGTGCTACCAATTCTTCAGGAACTTATACAGCAATTTGGACACCAGTAGCAAATCAGTTTTCGCTTAGTCATACCTTAACCGTTACGGCTACAGCATCAAACGGAACAACAGATGCAAAAACATATAGTTTTACATTAAATTGTTCAGGTGCAAACTGCCCAAATTCATTGCCTGTAATTACTTGGAATTCACCATCGAATACTACAGTAAACCAAAGTACTTTTCAGGTTGTGCCAATTTCGGTTACAGCTGTTGATAGTAACGGATCAGTTTCAGGTGTTACTATTACAATAAATGGAGGTACATTTAATATGACGGCAGGTACAAATAATACTTATACGTATAATTTTACACCATCTGCTTATCAGGATTATCCAGTTGTAATCAAAGCAACCGATAATCAATCTGGTGTAACTACATTAAACAATACAATTAAAATTGCTACGGTGAGCACGAATAGATTCATTCCGCTTCCATCTAAAGTTCTTTTAGGATATGCACATTCTTGGGAAAATACTGGTGCTCCATTTTTATATTTTTCTCAAATGGTGGGAAGTAAGTTTAACGTAGTTGATTATTCTTTCGTAGAAACAGTTAATCGTGATGGTTATACACCGGTATTAACTACAAATGATACTAGATATTTGACCAATGGTGTTTTCAATAAGCAATTATTGAAAAATGATATAAAATCCTTAAGAGATAGCGGCGTTCCTGTTATTGTCTCTATTGGAGGTCAAAATGGTCATGTTGTTTTGGACAATGTAACTCAAAAAAATATTTTTGTTAATGGTCTGAAAGCAATTATTGATGAGTATCAATTTGATGGAGTTGATATTGATTTTGAAGGTGGATCGATGAATTTTAATGCAGGAGGTTTAAGAGATATTTCTTATGCGGGTATTTCTGCTTATCCAAGATTAAAAAACGTAGTAGATGCTTTCAAAGAATTAAAAGCTTACTATGGCCCTGGATTTTTATTAACTGCAGCTCCTGAAACACAATACGTACAAGGAGGATATTCTACCTATACAGATACTTTTGGTTCTTTCTTGCCAATCATTCAAAACTTGCGTAATGAATTGGATTTGTTAGCAGTACAATTGTATAATACAGGAGGAGAAAACGGATTAGATGGTCAATATTATGGTTCTGCTAAGAAAGCAAACATGGTAACAGCCCTAACTGATATGGTGATAAAAGGGTATAACATTGGTACAACAGGAATGCATTTTGATGGTTTACCGCCTTCAAAAGTTCTTATTGCATTACCAGCTTGTCCAAGTGCTGCAGGTAGCGGTTATTTAACGCCTACAGAAGGAATTAATGCGATGCATTATTTAAGAACCGGAACCACTTTTACAGGAAGAACATACACTATGCAGCCAGGCGGACCATATCCTTCTTTAAGAGGTTTAATGACTTGGTCTGTAAACTGGGATGCATCTTCTTGTGGTAATTCATCTGAATTATCTAAAGCCTATGCTGCTTATTTTGCTTCACAATCAACAGCAAAAACATTAGCCGTTGATAATATTCCTTCAAAAAGCAGTGCAACGATAGCGTATTTTAAGAACAATGCATTATCAGTTACAAATGACACCGAAGAGATCGCTCAGGTTGATGTATTCAACATCCTTGGACAAACTTTAGTAAGTCATAAAAATATTCAGAATAATAAAGAAATTCTGCTGCAAGATCAAAGTTTCTCGACAAAACAATTGTTCTTAGTTGTTGTAACAAACAAAGCAGGAAAAACAAAATCTTTCAAAGTAATGAACTTCTTAAACTAGGTTTATTACAATGAATAAAAAAATAGAAATAAAACATTGGAACGGTTAAAATTGAGTTTGGTTATTTATTTTTTAATCTAATTTTTATTTCGAATAAATGCATCGAACTCAGGTGATTTGTTATTTGGTTTTCACCTGAAGGAGAGCATTCTAAGCCTGGCAATTTTATTGCCAGGTTTTTTTTATTAATGCATCCCGCCCAACGAAAAATTGGCAGCACAGGTACCAAAACCAATTATAAAAGCTATAACGGAGTATAGAATAATTTTTAATGAAACTTTTTTATCGTCTGATATAAATATCAAACGACCTATTCCAATTAAAAAAGCAATCACACTTATAAAAGCAGTGAAACCTCCCACTAAAACTAAAAACTCTCCCATATAAAATATAAAATTATAGATTACTCATAATGACTACGCATGTTCCAAATCCTATTACAACAATGATTATAGGAATCAACAAAAGTGTTAAAAAAAACTTTTTGTTTTCTTTGCTAAAAATTAAACCAACAAGGCCAATTAAAAACATCGCCAACAGAATAAATCCCCAAAACACTAAACTCTCCATATCCATATTTTAATAGTTTTATTAAACATTTAATTTTTCTCTTATTTTTTCAATTTTGTTATCTCTGTAGAATAAATTCATAGTTTCAAACGGAATAATTTTCATTTTATCACTTACAATATGAACACATGATTTTTTAACCGCCCTAACATCAAAATCATGAGCATCCATAAAATTCATAATCAAAATTCGAAATAAGTTATTATAATTTAAGGTGTCTGACTGAACTCTTGGCAAACAACACATTAATTCATTAAATTCACCTTCGGCACAATCTACAGAAATACCTGTGCTGAATAAATTGAGCATATGTGTTTTTAGTTTTTCGTCATGCTCAAAAACGATTGTGTTTTTCGAATTATTCAACAGGTCTTCCGGATTAATCAAATGAGTCATAGGAAAAACTTCTCCATCAATTTTTAGTGCATAAGCCATACATAAAGCGTCTGGATTGCAAGGAACAGGAATTAAATCCTGTGGAGTAAAAAGAGGAGCTTGCTCATAAATTTTTCTGCGGACTTCTGTGAGGGTTATTCTTCCTGAAATATCATCGTAATTATCATTTCTGCCGGCAACTTGTGTAGGCTGAAAAGTAACACCACGAACACATTTTTGTTGTAAAGCATACTCTATTATTTTACCAATTTCATCGTCATTTTCTCCTTTTTGAAGAGTGATGACCAAGGTTGTCGAAATATTAAAATGATTTAGATGTTCGATGGCTTTTTTGCGTACTTCGGTTAAATCTTCACCACGCAATTTTTCCAATACTTCGGGTTTAAAACTGTCGAATTGCAAATAAATTTCAAAATCGGGCATATAGGTAGCAAGAGTCTCCACAAATTTGATGTCTTTTGCAATTCTAATACCGTTTGTATTTACCATCAAATGTTTGATAGGTTTACTTTTAGCAATATCTAAAATTTTAAAAAACTCAGGATGCACAGTTGGTTCTCCTCCTGAAATCTGTACTACATCCGGTTCACCTTCGTTTGCTACAACAGTATCAAACATTTTTTCAATTTCTTCTAATGTGCGATGTCTGCCGTAGTTTGGAGCTGAGCTGGCGTAACAAGTAGGGCAGGCTAAATTACAACGATCTGTAACTTCAATAATCGTCAAACAGGAATGCTGTTCGTGATCTGTACATAGTCCGCAGTCATACGGACAACCATAATGCACTTTTGTATTGAATTTTAAAGGCATTTCTGATTGTTTATTGTAATTACGAAGTTGCTTATAATAGTTAACATCATCTGCAATCATCGACTTTAACTCGCCATGTGTCTTGCAATGTTTTAACATCCAGACTTTATCATCCTGAAAAACAATTTTAGTGTCTACAAGGGCTAAACAATGAGGACAAAGGCTTTTAGTGTAATCGTAAAATATGTAATCACGAGTTTTCATTCTATTATATTTAAAGTGAAGAAATAAGATTTTCTTTGTATTGATAAGCAAATATTCGGCAGAGAAACTTCCAATAATAAATAAAAATTAAAATCGAACTCCATTGTATACTGCTTAAATTAAGAAATAAAGGTTGGTATGGTTTTAAAAACTCTACTAAAAATCGAAATAAAAAATATAAAACCATAAAGAGTTTAAATCGATCTCCATTAATCAAATTTTTATTTTTTATACTTTGAAATAAAACAAAAAGAAAAATCATAAATAACATTTCATACAAAGCAACAGGATGTCTTTGCAGGCCGTCACCTAAATTCATTCCTGTAAAAAAGGTAGTTTCGTTGCCATAAGTAGGCTCTGCAATTCCCATGGAAAAACACCCAATTCTGCCAATAAATAATGCCACAATAATTGGAATAACATATAAATCTCCCGAAGCAATTTTTACTCCGATTATTTTTTTTATTATTTCAACGCCAAATAACCCTCCCAAAAATCCTCCTGCAACTGTTTTGTTTTGATATAATGTTAAAAAAGTCTGATGGGTAATTGATGACGGGGTTTCTAATAAAGCAATAAATCTTGATCCTATTAAAGCACCAATCATAGCACCAATCATTATAATTAAACGATTAATATCTGATATAGGGTCTTGTGTTCTTTTCTTCAGAAAATAATAGATTCTTATGCCAATAAAAAAAGCTAAAGTTTCAAATATAAAATGCCAGTAAAAGGTTTTTTCAAAGATTTCAAATTGAAAAGGGAATATCATTTTTAATCAGAATTTTAGCTAATATAGGTAAATCCAGGTGAATGTTTTTAAAATAAATTTAAGTATTTTTGAAATCCAAATTCAGGTATTAAAAATTCATGAAGAAATCAATCATTTTTCTAATAACATTTCTAGTTTCCACTACAATTTTCAGCCAAACCAAATTCGGAAATCCGGAAGTTGATCCAAGCCAAATTCAAAATAAATTCAGCGATTGGTGGACGTATCAAAGTAAAAATATAATGCTTTCCAGAGATTATGTTGCACTTGATACAGATTCAAAAGAAATTTCAAAAGAAGCCTTTCTAAATGAATTAACAAACGGAAATTACATTCCAATCAGACTAAAGTCCGAAGATTCAATTTACTATTATAAGCTGTTTAAAATTCAGCCAAATTCAGATACAAGTATAAAAGCCACCATCAATCAGGAAGCTTTTGATGCCTTAAAGAATTTTGAAATGGAAGGAAAACCTTTTCCTAAATTCTCGTTTAAAGACCTAAACGGAAATCTGGTTTCAAACGAATCTATGAAAGGAAAAATAATAGTCATAAAATGCTGGTATATTCATTGTGCCGCCTGCATTAAAGAATTTCCCGAAGTAAATCAATTAGTTGAAAAATACAAAGACCGAAAAGACATACTTTTCATAAGTCTAGCCGAAGATACACCGGAACAACTAAAAGTATTCTTGGCAAGAAAACCATTGTTATATTCCGTTATTCCAAACATGAAAACATACATGAACGAAACCTTGAATTTAAATGCCTTTCCAACACATTTCATACTTAATAAAGAAGGTTCGATTGCCAAAGTTTTAAATAATTACAAAAGTTTGGAAGTCGCTTTGGAGAAAGAAAGGAAATTGTAAAAAGTTAGATGTTAAAAGTAAGAAGTTAGGTGTTATTGTATTTTGCCTTTTATGTAAAAAGTTTATTTTAATGAACTTATATACTAAAGCTTAACTATTTCTTGTTTAATCTCATTATTTCCTTATCAAAATCAGACAAATATTCTCTGTCTTGAATAATTCGGAATTTTTCAAACTCCATCTCAGCTTTGATTTTTGCTTCTAAGTGAGTGATTTTTCCTTTATCATTTAGAATTGGATAACTTGAAAGTTGCAGAAAATTGTTTAGAAAGACAGTCCAATCTTCCATTTGCATAATAACCTGTCTTTTGGCATAATTTTCAGCCAAATCAAGATAAGCAGAAACTATTCTATTAAGCTCTTGAAGATGTGCGTCGTTTAAATAGTTTTTAGCAACGCTAACATCACTTTTTAGAATTTTTCCGTCGGGTGCATCTTTCCATGTCGAAAGTCCCATGTAAATTTTAGTAGCATCAGCTTCTGTATAAATTATTTCCGCAGCAGTTTTTCCGGATATAGCCCAATGCAATTTGTTTTGTACTGTTGCAAAAAAAGCTTTTGTTGCAGTACTATCTTTTTCATAATTTGCTGAAAGAGCATAGATATCCGTTATTTTTTGATAAAAGCGTCTTTCCGAAGAACGAATTTCTCTAATGCGTTCTAATAACTCCTCAAAATAATCTTTGCCAAAAGCCTTTCCGTTTTTGAGCATTTCATCATTCAATACAAATCCTTTAATGATGAATTCTTTAAGCGTTTTGGTTGCCCAAATTCTAAATTGAGTAGCCTGACTAGAATTTACTCTATAACCAATAGCAATAATTACATCAAGATTGTAAAAATCAATTTCTCTGCTAACTTCTCTTTTTCCTTCGATTTGAACTGCTCGAATTTTTCGAGTAGTTGAAATTGAATCTAATTCTAAACTTTTATAAATTTCTTTTAAATGATAGGTTATCGTATGGGATTCAATTCCAAATAACTGTGCCATTGCTTTTTGCGAAAGCCAAAAGCTTTCGTCAAGATAAGTTACTTCGACTTCTATTTTAGATTGAGAAGTTTGATATAATAAAATGGGAGCCTGCATAATTTTGAATAAAAAGTGAAGGTAAGCAAAATTGTAATTTTAAACCATATAAGTGATATAAGAGATTATAAGCTTAGTTTAAATATTTATAAAACTTATATGATTTAATTTTTTAGCCAAAGTAAGTTATTAAGTTTGGCTTAAATGAACTTATATGACTTATATGGTAAAAAATAAACGCCCACAATAAAAAAACTTAGCACCTTAGCACCTTTGCAACTTAGAACCTTTTTCACTACTTTTGCACCAAATTAATTAAAAAGACATTCATGTTAACAGTCAATAATTTATCAGTTCAATTTGGCAAACGAATTTTGTTTGACGAAGTAAATACCACATTCACACACGGAAATATTTATGGAGTTATTGGAGCCAATGGTGCTGGAAAATCTACTTTTCTAAAAATCATTTCGGGCGATATCGACCCAACTTCCGGACACATTCATTTAGAGCCGGGAAAACGTATGTCGGTTTTGAACCAAAATCACAACATGTTCGATGAGCATACCGTTTTGGAAACCGTTTTGATGGGAAATAAAGTGCTGTATGCTGTTAAAAAAGAAATGGATGAACTTTATTTAGACTACAACGATAAAAACGCAGACAGAATTGGAGAACTTCAGGTTCAGTTTGAAGAAATGAACGGTTGGAATGCAGATTCTGATGCCGCTTCGATGTTATCGAACTTAGGAATCAACGAAGAACACCATTATACTTTAATGGGAGATCTAGAGGGAAAAATTAAAGTACGTGTCCTTTTGGCGCAGGCCCTTTTTGGAAACCCGGATTTGCTTATTATGGATGAGCCTACCAACGATTTGGATTTCGAAACAATCGCTTGGTTAGAGAATTTCTTGGCAAATTATGAAAATACAGTAATTGTAGTATCTCACGACCGTCACTTTTTAGATTCGGTTTGTACACATATTTCTGATATCGATTTTGGAAAAATAAATCACTATTCAGGAAACTATACTTTCTGGTACGAGTCTAGCCAATTGGCAGCAAAACAACGTGCGCAGCAAAACAAAAAAGCAGAAGAAAAGAAACAGGAATTAGAAGAATTTATTCGTCGTTTTAGTGCAAACGTTGCAAAATCAAAACAAGCAACTTCTCGTAAAAAAATGATTTCTAAATTGAACATTTCAGATATCAAGCCTTCAAGCCGTCGTTATCCAGCGATTATTTTTGATCAGGATCGTGAAGCCGGAGATCAGATTTTGAATGTAGAAAATTTAGAAGCTTCTGTAGAAGGAGATCTTTTGTTTAAAGGAGTAAACCTGAATATGGCAAAAGGCGATAAAATCGTTCTTTTCTCTAAAGATTCACGTGCTACAACAGCTTTCTACGAAATTTTAAACGGTCAGCAAAATGCTGATGCAGGAACATTTGATTGGGGAGTTACAACAAATCAGGCTTATTTACCGGCAGAAAATCATTCATTTTTTGAAAACGATTTGACATTGGTAGATTGGTTACGTCAATATGCAAAAACAGAAGAAGAGCGCGATGAGGTATTTATTAGAGGATTCTTAGGGAAAATGATTTTCTCAGGGGAAGAAGCTTTAAAAACAAGCCGCGTTTTATCAGGAGGAGAAAAAGTACGTTGTATGTTGTCAAGAATGATGATGGAGCGTGCAAATATCCTGATGCTTGACGAGCCAACAAATCACTTAGATTTGGAGTCTATTACGGCTTTCAACAACTCATTAAAAAACTTCAAAGGTTCAGTAATTTTTACAACGCATGACCACGAGTTTGCACAAACTGTAGGTAATAGAGTAGTGGAGCTTACACCAAATGGAGCAATAGACCGTTACATGACATTTGATGAATATTTAGATGACGAAAAAGTTCAGGAATTAAGAACAAAAATGTACGCTAAATAAAACATAGTTTTAGATAAAGAAAAATCCCGTTCACAAAGCGAACGGGATTTTTTTATGTTTACTTATTGCCGAATATCTTGGCAAAGATGAAAATTATAATCGCAACTATAAAGATGACGATAAAGATTCCGAATCCCATTCCGGCTTTAAAAATATCTCCTATAACTTCGCAACTTGTAAATGAAAATAGTATAACAAATACCATTAACAAACGTGTAATTATCTTTTGCATGATTTTGCTGTTTTAAGTTTTGTAATAGAATCTAGTATTCTAATTATTGTAGATTAAAATTACTTCAAACAACAAAAAAGGTGTTATACAATTTTATGGGAAAGTTCTATGATTTTGATTATAGGATAATCGACATCATTTTACGTTTGCGTATTTTTTGTGGAGATAACTTACAAAAGAATCACGATTACAATCTTTTACCAATCCAGATTTTTCGCCTCTTTTTAATTCTTTGATTAACTTTTCTTTTTTAGCTTCTTTATTCATTCTTTATTTTTTTACAACATCTCAATAAGTTGAATCTTATTCCCACAAGTATCATCCAAAATAGCAATTTTTACATTCCCCATTTCAGTTGGTTGCATACTAAATTCTACACCAAGACTAATCAATCTTTCATATTCTTCCTTAAGATTATCAACATTAAATTGCGTGTAGGGAATTCCGGCTTCAAACAACGCTTTTTGATACGTTTTTGAAGGTTCAAAATGATTTGGTGATGGTTCTAATAAAACTTCAACTCCGTCTGGTTCGTCTTTAGAAACTACCGTTAACCATCTATTGCCTTCGCCTAAAGGCACATCATGTTTTTTAATAAAACCTAATTTTGTAGTATAAAATTGTAATGCCTTTTCCTGATCTTGGACAGGAATTCCTATGATTTTTACTTTCATGATTTTTAATTAGCTTTGATTAGTATTGCTTTCGTTCAAATAATAATATTCTATTTAGATCTTTTTCAATTGATTCCAAATAATCATTTTCAGTAGGATATGTATCATATGATTGTTCCCACGGAGAAATATGATCTTCATTAGAGTTCAAATATTTTTGGATATTACTTAATAAAAGTTCGCGATTAAAAATTGGAGTATTAAAGTTTTCTATTCGATCATTTTCTTCATAGTTAAGTAGAATATTATACAACTTCCCTAAATTAATTTTAAAATTATTTTTGCCTAATACCTCAATTGTAAATTCAATATCAGATAAATCCGGATCAATCGATAAATTAAAAATTGGCGTTATGTCATCGTATGGTTCTCCCCAGTCAAATTTCTTTTCTTCAATATAACAATGAGGAAATGTGCTTTTGTCTATGTAAATCATTTTTTTTATTGACTGGATAAAATTGCTAAATCTAGATTTGAAATCTTTGACTTATACTTTAAGGACGAGGAAAGAATTTCCGCAGTATCGCCTTATATTCTTTCGAGATTGGGTTTTAATTGTCAAAATATTTTGAAAATTACTATAAGATTGTTCATTTTCTAATTACACAAATTATAATTTTATGGTTTATAATTACAAGAGCAGAATTGAAAAATATTAACAAAATGTATTAGAATTACTTATTTTTTCTAAAATACTTTTAACTGAAATTTTAACTATCTCTTTTTTTAATTCAAGAGCACGATTAATTTCTAATTCAACCCATTTAGAATTGTAAACGTTTTTTGTTTCTATAATAATTAATACATCACATTGATCTAATTCTTGAAAAACTCTTTTTTGTTTATCAAGAGAATTATTATTTATAAGATCTATATAAACATCACCGCTAATTTTTAAAAAGTTAGCATAATGTTGTAATAAAGAAAATGTAATTTCTTTATCTCTTATTGTATAGCAGACAAAATATTTCATAAGATTAGATTATATTAGTCCAAAATAAAAGAGAAGCAATTAATGTAATAATAAACATTGTTAAGTACAAAAGCATTGAATAATTGAATAACGATCTCCAAATTCTATTTTTACTAGTCCTATCAATTTCAATAATAATTTCGTCATTATCTTCACTTATAGTTTTCTTAATAATATTTCTATGCTTTATATTGTTAAATAATACATTCATCTTTTCACGTAATTTATCTTGATAGAAGTATGTATAACTATCTAATATCCAAAAAAGCAATGTTAGGGTAAAAATGCTAATAAATAAGGATCTGTCTAATTTATCATCAGATAACTTGATTAATATAGGAATAGAGATTCCTACTAATGTAAAATATAATTTTTTCAACTCTGTACTGGTAGATGCAAAGAAATTTGTGGCTGTATGCAGTTGATCAATTACTTTCCAATCTATTTCGTCTTCTAAGCTTTTTTCGTATATCATGTTTTTTGGTATTTAATATTTGATAGTTCATTTTAAAAAATCATTCGGTGTCATGTTGATAAATAAAACAAAAAAACAGCAAATGAAATGTTTTAAATCTACAGCAGCAAAAAAAAGATTTTATTTTGTAAAACTACAAATGTAAAAACTTTTGAAAATTAAATTAAGTTTAGCAACTTAAAGAATCAATTCAATAAAAAAATATTTCCCTTCCCAACACCCCAACAAATAAATTCTGATTTCGTATATTTGCCCAACCAAACATTACACTTAATTATGAGCCAAAAAGTATTACTTAATTCAAAAGAAGTTACTATCATACTCCATCGTTTGGCTTGTCAGTTAATCGAAAAACATCTTGATTTCTCCGATACTATTTTGGTCGGGATTCAGCCAAGAGGCGTTTTTTTAGCTGAACGTTTAAAACAAATATTAGAAAACGAATACAAGGTTCCGGAGATTTCTTTGGGATATCTGGACATCACTTTTTTTAGAGATGATTTCCGTCGTACTGATAAACCGCTGGAAGCCAATAAAACACAAATAAATTTTATAGTCGAAGACAAGAAAGTCATTTTTATAGATGACGTTTTGTTTACCGGACGTAGCATTCGTTCTGCTTTAACTGCAATTCAATCTTTTGGGCGACCATCAGAAATTGAATTGTTGGTGTTAATCGACAGACGTTTTAGCCGTAATTTACCAATTCAGCCCGATTATCGCGGTCGTCAGGTAGATGCTATTAATGGCGAAAAAGTAAAAGTGAGCTGGATAGAAAATGAAGGTGAAGACGTTGTTCATCTGGTAACGAATTAGTTTAATCGGTAAATCGGTTAATTGTTTAATCGCAATAAACAAAACGATTAAACAATTTTAACAAATCAACAATTAAACAATAAACATGACAGAGAATAAAACGTTTATTTATGAATCAATTTTTAATCAGATCAGAATGGGATTTCATTCTATTGATGAGATTCAGGAAAACATTATAGAAGAAATTGAGGATAACGAATTTGCAGACGAAATCTCTGAAGAATGGGCTTTTGATACCATAAGAGAGGAATACCAAAAGTTACTTTCAGAAAGTAAACAATGGAAAAGTCCAACTGATACTGAAAGACTAATAAATGCGTTTGATGAATTATGTGATGATAATATCGTTGCGCTTCACAAAGCAGGTTACACCACAACCGATGGTGAATATGAAGTAGTTGAGGTTGAAAGAGAATTGCAGGAAAATGAAATAGAGTCTGATGGTTATTGCTTTTATCACGAACAAGATTTAGCAAGAGCAATCGCTATTGAAAATCCAAGTTTGTATATCGCTTTTCAGAAAGTAGATAATTCTGATGATGCAGTTACTATAGAAGTTGGAAAACGAGTTGCCGAAGTTTTAATAAACAACGATTTTAAAATAAAGTGGGATGGTTCTGCACGAACTAAAATTGAAATTCCGGGTTTCAGATGGCAGAAGATTTTCAATGAAGATGACAGAGATCTACAGGATTACAGCGAGGTTGTAGACAGAATGGTTCAATAAAGCAACTTTTTTAAGCAACATTAAAAAACTGAATATTTCGAAAATTCAGGAATTTGAAAAATAAATATTAAAGAAACAAAAATGAAAGAATTAAGCGTAAATCACTTATTAGGAATTAAATACATCAACGAGAATGATATTAACCTAATTTTTGAAACTGCCGATCATTTTAAAGAAGTCATTAACCGACCTATTAAAAAAGTTCCTTCATTACGAGATATTACGATTGCTAACATTTTTTTCGAAAACAGTACCAGAACAAAACTTTCTTTCGAGTTAGCACAAAAACGATTATCTGCAGATGTTATTAGTTTTTCCGCAGCACAATCATCTGTTAAAAAAGGAGAAACTTTAATTGATACTGTAAACAATATTCTATCTATGAAAGTAGATATGGTAGTAATGCGCCACTCCAATCCCGGAGCGGCTTATTTTTTATCTAAAAATGTCAAAGCAAGTATCGTAAACGCCGGAGACGGAGCGCACGAACATCCAACTCAGGCTTTGTTAGACAGTTATTCGATCAGAGAGAAATTGGGAGATGTAGCCGGAAAAAAAGTAGTTATAGTAGGTGATATTCTGCACTCAAGAGTTGCCTTATCAAATATATATGCTTTGAAAATGCAAGGCGCTGAAGTAAAAGTTTGCGGACCAAAAACATTGATTCCAAGATATATTGAATCTCTAGGAGTTACGGTTGAACCAAATTTGCGAAAAGCATTAGAATGGTGTGACGTTGCAAATATGCTTCGCGTTCAGAACGAACGTATGGATGTAAACTTTTTTCCTTCAACACGTGAATACGCACAACAATATGGAGTTGATAAACCATTATTAGATTCACTTGGAAAAGAAATCGTAATCATGCACCCGGGACCAATCAATAGAGGAGTAGAGATTACGTCTGAAGTTGCAGATTCTGATCATTCAGTGATTTTGAATCAGGTCGAGAATGGTGTAGCGATCAGAATGGCTGTAATTTATCTTTTAGCTTCGAAAATACAGTAAGTTTAGTTTTTTTTGTTTCAGGTTTCAAGTTTCATGTTGTGGAACGTTCAGCTTGACAAACTTGAAACTTGAAACCTGAAACTTTGAAACTAAAATTAAAAACAAAAAACTTCGTACCTTAGCTCTCGAAAACAGCCCTATTATATTATAAAATGAAAGTAGATCAAAAAGGACATACCGTTACGATTAAAGATACCCAAGGAGATTTTAATTCTTTTTTGGAGAAAGTGACGCAGCAGTTTAAGACCTTTGAAAAACAAAATATTATAATCGATTTAACATCAAATGCTCAATTGGCAGAAGGTGATTTGAAACTTTTTTTACCGCTTTCCAAACAACAAAAAAAAGCTAAAAAATCATTTATAATTGTAGTTTCTGATCTTGACTTTAATGCTATTTCTGATAAATTAATCGTTGTTCCTTCCCTTTTGGAAGCACACGATATTATCGAAATGGAAGAAATCGAAAGAGACTTAGGATTTTAAGAATTGGTTAATTGTTTATTTGTTTAACTGTTTAATCGATATTTTTATCTGATTTTTAATCTTTGGCGATTAAACGATTCACCAAATAAACGAATAAACATAAAATTGAAATTAACTATACTTGGCTGTTATGCCGCAACTCCCAGAACGATTACTAACCCAACAGCGCAGGTTTTAGAGATTAAAAACAGAATGTTTTTGATTGATTGCGGAGAAGGAACTCAAGTACAATTGCGTAAAAACAAGATTAAATTCTCAAAAATTAATCACATTTTTATTTCGCATTTACACGGAGATCACTTTTTTGGTCTGATTGGGACTATTTCGACTTTTGCGCTTCTGGGACGTACTACTGATCTGCATATTTATGGTCCAAAAGGAATCAAGGAAATCATTACGTTACAATTGAGATTATCGAGTTCATGGACAACGTATGAGTTGTTTTACCATGAATTGGAATCTAAAGAAAGTGAAGTCATTTTTGAAGATGCCAAAGTTATCGTAAAGACGATTCCACTGAAACATCGGGTTTACACGAATGGATTTTTGTTTCAGGAAAAACCCGGAGATAGAAAACTAAATGTAGACGCTGTAAGGCAATACGATATTCATACGGCATATTATCAAAAAATAAAAGGCGGAGGAAATGTAACTCTTGACGACGGAACTGTAATCGAGAACGAGAAATTGTCTTTTGATCCAATTCCTGCATTGAGTTATGCTTTTTGTTCGGATACGGTTTATCACGAGAATATTATCCCAATTATAAAAGATGTTGATGTTTTGTACCACGAATCTACTTTTCTGGAATCTGAAGCTGCTTTGGCTTTAAAAACATTGCATTCTACTGCAATAGAAGCTGCAAAAATAGCTTTAAAAGCAAATGCCAAACATTTGGTTTTAGGACATTATTCTACAAGATATGACGGAATTGAGCGTTTTAAAGAAGAAGCAGAAACCATTTTCCCAAATGTCTTATTAGGAAATGATGGCGTTTCTTTTGATTTTGAATAATACCAGGTTTAAAAATCAAAATTTGATCACATCTAAAAATCTAAGAAGTCCAACAATCTAAAGATCTAAAAAATGAACGATTTAAGCAATTATAGAAAGTCTTACGAGAAAAGTGAATTATTAGAAACTAATATTCCTGAGGATCCAATTAATCTTTTTAACCGATGGTTTCATGAGGTAGAAGATTTTGGCGCAAGCGGAGAAGTAAATGCCATGACAGTTTCGACAATTGGTTTGGATGGTTTTCCAAAATCGAGAGTTGTTTTATTAAAGAAATTTTCTGAGGAAGGTTTTATTTTTTATACCAATTACGATTCCGAAAAAGGAAAAGCAATTGCCGCAAATCCACATGTTTGTTTGTCTTTTTTTTGGCAGGAAATGGAGCGTCAGGTAATTATTAAAGGAATTGCGGAAAGAACTTCTGAAAACATTTCAGACGGTTATTTTGATTCTCGTCCTGACGGAAGTAAACTTGGAGCGATTGTTTCTCATCAGAGTGAAGTGATTCCGTCAAGAACATTTTTAGAAGAAAACTTAAAGAAACTGGAAAAAGAATTTGCAGGAAAACCAATTCCGAGACCTGAAAACTGGGGTGGATTTTTAGTAACTCCTTTAGAGGTAGAATTTTGGCAGGGAAGACCTAATAGATTGCACGACAGAATTCGTTATACGAGCCAATCTGATTTTTCTTGGAAGATTGAGAGGTTATCTTCTTAGTTGTAGGAATTTTACTTTGTATAATAAAATAATGATGTAGTTCGTCGATTAATTTTGTAGTTTACCGATAAATTAAATACGTTTGGCTTAAGAAATACGAAAAGATTTATCTAAAAATAAATTTAAAGAATTTGCCCCAACATTTACTTTAAAGTTTTAAATGCTATTGATTATGAAGAAGATTATCTGCAACATGTTGTTCATTGTAATGTTTATTACAATGAACTCATGCACTGCTGACACTGCTGAGGGAACTGAAGATAGTACTTCAACAGAGCAAGTTGTAACAAGTTATACATACAACGATTCTGAACTTGAAACGATGCAATTAATAAACGATTACCGTGTAAGTATCGGTTTAAATGCATTAGAAAAAATCAATCACATTTCTTATAAGTGCGAAGAGCATAATAAATACATGATCGAGAACAATGTTGTTAATCACAATGATTTTGTTTTACGTTCAGAGAATATTATGAAATTGCTTGGTGCTAAAAACGTTGGAGAGAATGTAGCTTATAACTACAAAACTTCTGATGCTGCTTTTAAAGCCTGGTTAGACAGCCCGGAACATAAAGAAAATATTGAAGGAAATTATACTCATTTTGGAATATCGATAACAACCGATCCAAGAACGGGAAAAAAATACTATACAAATATATTTGCAAGAATATAGGAAAATTTTGGACTGGTTGGTTTTTATTGGTCGTTGTAATTCAAAGAATTGCAACGACTTTTTTTTGCAAAATTTATAAATTCCAAATAGAAAAAATTATACAGTCCCAATAGTTATCGGGAGCTAAGTTTTTTTAATCTTAGTTTTTATAAAAGGCAATCCAGATAACTATCGGGAGCAAAGCTTTGTATTGATTTAGCTTTGTGAACTCTGTGTTTTCTAAGGCATATTCTTAGATAAAAATCTTTGCGCTGTTTGCGGTAAAAATAATTAGTGAGTATATTTATTTTTTCCACAATATTTAGCGTTGATCCTAAAAAAATCCAAATTCCAATAATAGAATGAATATCATTGGAATTTGGAATTTTAAAATATTGGAGTTTAAATTTTTTATAATGCAGTAATAATAAATTCGCTGCGTCTATTTTCCTGATGCTCGGCTTCTGTACAAGGCACATCGTCGGCGCATCTATTTACAAGTTGGGTTTCTCCATAACCTTTACCTGATAATCTGTTTGGTGCAATGCCGTTTTTAACGAGCCATTGTATGGTAGATTTGGCTCTTCGGTCAGATAAGGCGTCATTGTATTTAAATGAGGCACGACTGTCTGTATGTGAGCGAATATCCAGTTTCATGGTAGGATTGTCATTCAGTACAACCAATATTTTTTCTAAGTCTAAAGCAGCTTCCGTTCTGATATTTGATTTGTCTAAGTCAAAATAGATCATTTTTATTTTGAAGCATTTTCCTAAATCATCCCCAACGGTTACTTTACAAGTTGACGGATCTAATGCAATTGGAAGGCTGGTTTTACCGGTTATTTTTCCAATTGTTATGCTAACTTCTTTAGTAGAAAAATCTACTTTCTCCGCTCGGACATTATAACTTTTACCGCATTCAACAGAGAAGCTGTAATATCCCGCTTCATCTGCAATGACAGAGCTTTTTGGGTCATTAGATCCCATATCGTATAAGGTAACTTTTGATCCCGGTAAAATTGCTCCGGTCTCAGAATTTGTGATAATACCGTTTAGTTCCTGGATACATCTTAGTCTTTTTGTTTCTAAAAATTTATAGATATCATCAGAGCCTAACCCGCCTTCTTTATTGGAGCTAAAATAACCTAGTCGGGAGACAGGATCAATGATGTAAGCAAAATCGTCTTTTGGAGAGTTAATATCGGCACCAAGATTCTCAATTCCGGTTATAGTTCCGTTATCTTCTATTTGTCCCACAAATACATCCAAACCACCTAATCCGGGATGTCCGTCTGAGGCAAAATAGATTTCCTTCTCGTTAGTGATAAACGGAAAAGTTTCTTTTCCTTCAGTATTAACGGGCTTTCCTAAATTTTCGGGCGTACCATATTCTCCGTTGCCATTTATGCTAACTTTATAGATGTCGGATTGTCCTAACGTTCCAGGCATATCAGAGGCAAAATAAAGTGTTTTTTCGTCGGGGCTTAGTGCTGGATGTGCGGTAGTGTAATTATCACTGTCAAACGGAAGTTCCGTAATATTTCCCCATTTGCCATCATTATTGAGTGTTGCTTTATATATTTTTACTAAAGTAATTTTATTTTCATTTTTTCCTTTTTTACCATTTACATAGTTGTTTCTTGTAAAGTAAACCGTTTTACCATCTTTTGTAAAAACTGGCGTAGCTTCGTGGAATTTAGTGTTTAAAGCACTTTTAAATTTATGCACTTTAGAAGCACTGTTGTTTGTGGTATCAATATCGGCATCATAAAGATTTGTAAAGTATTCTCCTGTCCATTTGTGTTTGCGTTGCGAAAAATTTCCGGTGTCTCTGGCAGAGGTAAAGTATAGTTTGTTGTTGTATACAAATGAACCATAGTCTGAATATTTACTGTTTACACCTGCATCTTCAATTTTATAACGGCCTGAATTTGCTTTAATCTTGTCGAGATAGTTTACATCTTCTTTATAAAGTTTACCTCTAATATCGTCTTTGTATTTGGTATTAAACTCATTCAGAATTTTGTTTGCTTGGTCAATTTGTCCTATAGATTTTAAAGACTGAGCATATCTGTAATAATATTCAGGTTCAAGATTTGTGTTCATTGCAAATAGTTCTCCGTACCATTTTGCAGCTCCGTCAAACTGAGAGTTGAAATAATAAGAGTTACCAAGCTTTTTAAACATGTCCTCAGATTTGTATCCCTTTTGGGCTACTTTCTCGTAGGTTTTTATCGCGTCAACATAAGCATAGTTATCATATTTTTTATCACCAGAGTTTACTTTTGTTTGCTGAGAATAACTTTTAAATGAAAAGACACTTATGATTGTTAGACAAAGGAATATATAATTTTTCATAATAATCATTTTTAAAAGAAACGAGGAGTTGTGATTTTACCATTGTTTTTGAAGATTTCATAGCGCAGGAAAATTTCATGCGAACCTGAATTGTAGTTCTTTAAATTGGTCGTTTCGTTGTCATATCCATATCCAACATATAACCCATCTGTGATTTGAAATCCTACCATAGCACTTATGGCAGCACTCCATCTATAGGCCACTCCAACAGTAAATTTTTCAAAAAACATGAAGTTTGCAGAAACATCTACTTGAAGAGGAGCGCCTTCAACCATTTTTGTTAGTAATGCGGGTTTAAATTTTAAATCATAAGAGAGATCAAAAACATATCCTGCCATTAAATAATAGTTCATTTTATCTTTATAGATTGCTACATCATTATCATCATAGCGATTGGTTTCTATAAAATTAGGAACCGATAATCCTATGTATGCTTTATCTGAACGCCAATAAACTCCAGCTCCAATATTAGGTGAAAAATCACTATTAAAGTTTTGAAACTGTGGATCTCCGGCGGTTTCGGGGTTTAGCTTAGTCACATCAAGATTAAAAATATCTGCAGTGGCTTTAATACCAAAAGAGAGTTTCCAGGTCTCAGAAGTTGGTATGGTATAAGATACATCTGCCGAAATTTGGTTTTCGTTTGTGGGACCAATTTTGTCATTCACTAACGAAAGTCCTATCCCTATATTGCTATTATTGATTGGAGTATTAACCGAAACAGTATTGGTTTTCGGAGCTCCATCAAGTCCTACCCATTGATCGCGGTGCAAAGCAAAAATACTTAGAGCGCCACGAGAACCAGCATAAGCGGGATTTATATTTATTGTGTTGTACATATACTGCGTAAATTGTGCATCTTGTTGAGCATATCCCGCAATTGTAACAAACATAATGACGAAGAAAAATAATTTTGTTCTCATAGTAGATATTTATTATTTTAATTATTGCTATTGATTTTTTGTAATACGGTAAATCAAAAAAGTCAATGCACTCGCTTATTCAAAAAATAAGGATTTTTTTTATTGATTATTACTTAATGCGCTATAAAAAAAAATAGTTATAGCGCATTTATCCTACTGTAATCTATCTTGACAGATATAAATATCCGTCTAGTTTATTATTTTGAATTGCATTATTTCCGTCTAAAGATTTGTAGTTAAGAATATAAAAATAGGTTCCTGTTGGTAATCCATCTGATTGTTTTACAGTTGTTCTTCCTCTTGAGGTTCCGTCAAATGCGTTGGTTGTATTATTGTAATTTGAAGTTTCAAAAACCAATATTCCCCAACGATTATATATTTCTACAGTGTTTTCAGGATAGCATTCCGTCTGATCGATATTATCAATTACGAAAAAGTCATTTTTACCGTCTCCATTAGGAGAGAAGGCATTATGTATTACAATGTTTTCACAGGCTAATACTCTGCAATCATCATTTATTTCCATAGTAAGAAATATACTTCTTGGACAATTGTCGTCGACTATTTTATATTCAAATTTATAATTGCCAAGCGCTAGTCCAAATGCATTAAGTACATTTCCTTGCAATGCATTGCTGCCATCTATATCTGTCCAAGTTCCTGTTCGTGGTGTGTTTTCTGGCAATAAGGCAAGTAAATCAACAGGAGATCTGTCATCAGTACAAGCTTCGTTTGCGAGGTTCGTTACGCCAGCCGGAGCTACTGTGATAGTGATAGTAGCAGTATCACAATTATCAGTATTTAGTTTATCACAAATTTGATAAGCATAATTATAAGTGCCAGACGGAGTTAAACTTGATACCATTACATTTCCGGAAGCATCAATAGTAATGTTTGGATCTGTTTTTGGTTCATTATCGGTTTGGCTCAATAACGTAAAGTTTATCAGTTCTAATGAAGCTCTCGTTGCACCTATAAAGTCATTGGCTAAAACGTTTCCTGCTAATCCAAAAGTATTACAGCCAATAGTATAGATATCATTTACAGCATCAACCGGAGATATAATCGTAACGGTTACGGTAGCAGTATCACAGTTTGAAGTTTGATCGGCTTCACAAATTTGATATACCATTGTTAGAGTTCCCGCAGGTGCATTTGGTAAAATGTCTACAGAACCATCAGCATTTAATTGTAAAAATTCATTTGGTGTTATCGTAGTTATTATAACATCAGACGCCGTTACAACCACACCTTCAATGGTATCATTTGGTAAAACATTCAAAACATTTGGTGTAGTAGTATTAAAACCAGGAAACGGACCGGCACTATCATCATTGGCAACAATATCTTTGTATTCTTTACAGTTTACACCAAAGTCAGCATCTAAGTGAATTAAATCTTCAGGAGTTACCGTTACCACATATGAGGATGCGCTGGTTGTTTGACAAACAGTATGCATTGCAGGTTTGGCTGGTTTAGCGGTTTTTCTTTTATCTGCTCCAGAAGACGGAATAACTTTTACTAAACCACTAAATCCTAAAGTTGTTGCGGCAGTGTCAAAATTTGCATCTCTAACCAATTTTATAGTATAATCTCCATAAGGATTTTCAAACTCAGGTCTGCTTCTCCAGAATCCCATTATGCCTACAATTACTTCGGCATGATATCCGCTAGGACCATCGACGATAACATTTGCACTTGCTGCATTTCCAAAACCGCCGGCATTTAATTCACCAACATTTTGTGAACCTGTATAACTGCCATCACCATTTAGATCAATCCATTCCCATAGACTAAAATCAATTGATCCTTCGCTATCCGGAACATTTTTAGTTATAACGCCATCATTATTCGCATCGTACCATTCGTCCTGAATTCCGTTACTATTAGTATCGTACCAAACAAAATCTCCTAAAATTGGAAGATTTGATTTTCCGTATTCAAAATTATGTTCTTGAAATTTACAATCTTCAAGAGTTGTAAAGAACAAATTTGTAGTTACAGGAAACAATTGATAAACACTATTTAAATTCGCATCCTGAACCTGAACTAAATAACTTCCTGCAGCCATACCTGTAAAAGTATAACGACCATCAGCTCCTGTAATACGTAGTAATATAGGACCAGTTGTGGTACCTTGCGGAATCAATGTAACAGGTACATTTGCAAGAGGAGTATTTGTATCTACATTTATAATTTGTCCGGAGATTTTAATAGTATAATTTGGCTGAGTAAGCACTACTGTAGTTGTAGCTGTACAAGTTTGATTCTCATTGTTTACCACAGATGTTGCAGTAAGCGTATAAGTTCCAGCCGGTAAATTTGTATTATCAACAATCTCGTTATTTTCATTTCTGATAATTACGGTTGAACCAGGACTATTGGTAACTGCAATCGAACCGTCATGACCTCCAAGACAAGTAACATTTGAGCCAATTGCACTTATTGAAACTTTATTGTCAACAGTAAACGTTTGAACCAATTCGGTTTTATTACCAGCACAATCTGTCAAAGTATAGGTTCTTGTTAATATGTAAACATTTCCGTCGCAACCACTTGCGCCATTATTAGAATCGCTAACTGTAATATTTACAGTACTACTGCAATTATCAGCAGCATCAGGGATGTCAGCTGGAGTTCCGGCTGGAATATCCGCAATGCTTTGCAAATTAGCTACATCAGCAGGAGCAGTTCCCGTTGGAGGAGTTGTATCTCTTACTGTTATGATTTGAATGTGTGAAGTAATATTTCCACCACAATCACTAGTAGTCCATTTACGGGTTAAAGTATAATTTGTAGCACATTCGTTTTGAATATCACTTTTTGTTTCAGTGAAAACGATTGGTAAATTTCCATTACAATTATCAGAAGCTTCAAGATTTGCCGGTGCAGGAACTGCATCACAAGAAACTGTAATATTACCCGGAAGTTCTCCTGCAAAGGTTGGCGCTGTAGTATCTTCGATTGTAATTACTTGCGTGAAAGTTTCAGAAGTATTTCCACAATCGTCTTTTACAGTCCAGGTATTGGTATAAGTTCCTGCATTTGAGCAGCCTTCTACCGCTACAAACTGACCGGATGCTTTTACG